>Ga0315289_10002882_pt1 | contig 26255 bp, 33 predicted proteins | sample YL17G11_40_MG_FD_203452 | JGI IMG/M metagenome (GOLD analysis project Ga0315289, IMG submission 203452) | Sediment microbial communities from Yellowstone Lake, YNP, Wyoming, USA - YL17G11_40 | ecosystem: Environmental > Aquatic > Freshwater > Lake > Sediment | place: USA: Wyoming | collected...
AAAGTAAGCACAGAGAATATCCTTGTATCAAGCACATTATGTGCAACATATAGCAATAGAGGTGGCTGAGCATATGGAAAATCTATATAAGGCTTTAGTCCATTATGCACCAAAATCTGAGGATAAGCATATATTGCACCCTCATCATAATCCATGAGATTATTATCTAACCCCACAAGATACATACCAGCGAAAATTAGCAACGTCCCCATACACACAAATTTCAGTTTATCATTCATTCAGCAGCCTCATATATTTCCTTCAATTTCCTATTTCTCTCCTCTATGGAGAACCTCCCCACATCAACCTCTCTTTTGGCATTTTCACCCATTAATATTGCACTATTCTTTGATCGTGCCATCTTATACATTGTATTAAACAGCTTCATTACATGCTCATGTGACGGAGTATACTTTTCAAACTGCTCATGAAATACAGTCTTGTTTAATCTCTTCCTACCCTTATCATCAAACCACGGAATTACATTTTTATCTGGATCTACAAGCATTCCTGTGACATTATGTTCTACTATCTCCTTTGCCGAGAAACTGTCGACAATAATAGCAGGAACTTCCCTTGCCTTGGCTTCTATTATAATCATACCAAATGTATCCCCCATTGACGGCAGTAATAGACAATGACACTTGGCGATAATCCCCATTAAAATATCCCTATCTATATGAGAATAGAAGGTTACACCCTCAACATCTGCATATCTCATCTTTATATGATCTGGTGTCGCCCCCACAACCAAAAGCTTTGCATCAGGTACATTAATAATAAGCTTCTTAAATGCCTCTAAAGTAGCTACGCCCCCCTTAGCAAAGAATGACCTCCCAGCAACAAAAATAAACGTAAAATCTATAAATCTCGTAATCTTTCCGTAGAATGGATATGTAGCCGGATAAACAACAGTAAGCTTATCATTCATAAAATCCTTCCCTAAAAATGAGAAATTAAGCTCAAACGCCTCCTTAGCTATATTAGTCCACGGCATAAGCATCTTGCAATTAGACTTGTTCAAAAGATATTTTGTGATCCACCTAAAATGCGGATAATTATGCTTATGAATATTAGCCGCCCCCATAAAAGGATTTCCATGTTCTATGTCAATCACATAATTCGCCTCTGTGCTGAGAAGCTTCTGACACGAATGCACAAGATGATTAGACTTGACTGGAAAAACATATGGTAAACCAAGCATATCCGCTGCATAAGCAGCAGTTCCCTTACCAAAGAAATCTACAGAAGTCCCCACAGCATAAGAGAAATCCCCAACATACTCTATTCCCTTAGGAGGATACTTAACCATATCCAGATATGCCGAATGCACCCTACCGCTTGGAAACAATCTAACTTGCATCTGTAGCCCCCTTACATTCTACCTTTGTATGACATCTAGAACACTGCCATATTTTCTTGTTGATCCTAAATCCTCCAAAACACCCAGGATATTGAACTTTCGTACTCATATCACTAAGCTTTTTACCCCAATCAACATCTATCTTCCTTTTCTCTCTAACTTTGTCTATATAATAAACATGCCCATTATCTATACCATGTTTCAGAAGTTGCATAGTTTTTCTAACATCATCCATGCAGTATTCTATAACTTTCTCCTTATTTCCTTTCTGCCACTCTATAGGAGCATCAGCCCCCTTCATCTTTTTGAAAGTCCCAAACATAGCCTCTGAAAATGAAGCTAACGAAATACGCTTTGATCCTGTATCTAGTAACCCCACAGTAAGCTCATCATTAGTGTGCTTAGCTACCTCTTCTTGAATTAGCCTATAATCAAACGAACATATGTTATGCCCTATAAGAATATTACCATTAAGAAAATCAAATAATCCACTTAGTAATATCGCACCAGGATAATTATCTGAGAATATAAACTCCTCCCCAGACTCAAGATCTATAGCACAAAGCACCGCTATACCCATCTTGTGTTTATTTATCCAACCACCAACATCTTCGATAGACTTTTTGGTTTCTATATCCAAGACCAAACTTTTCATGTTATTTTAATGGTCGACTGAAGACATACCACACAAATGACAGCTAGAAGTATAGATATTAACATCATCACAATCGCTTCTACATCATTTACTGGTTTGTTCCAGTCTATCAATTTCATACAAATAGCCCAGAAGCCTTCAAACCCAGCGCAATCACAAGCAGTATTACGCTTGCGATAAACAGGTATATCGGTACTTTTTCTTTATCCATTATTCACCTCATATATATTGTATATTATTTATTAGGTAATTGATGCATTTAAATACATCTAGTTAATCACAAAGTTACCGTGCATCATATTCATCCCACAGGCAAATATCACCATACCTGTCTTAGTTGGAGTAAAATAGACCGTATTCATGCCTTTAGCAAGCTGTACGTCCACACCATATTCCTTTAAAACCAACTCATGATTACAACCCGATAACTGTTTGACATCCACCATCCACTTAACTGGAACATTAGCTTTGGCATATAAAACATTTGGAGTGTATCCATTACCATCCACAGACATATTGATAATCTGATATTGGTTAGCATCCATAGATGTTGAAATTTCTCCCTTATATTGTGGGAATAGAACAGCTATAGTCACAATCACAACAACCGCCACTAAACACATTATTAAAATCATATCAACTTTCATCTTAATTCACATCCGCTCTTATCATATTCATATATAAGAACCAAAAGATCCTAAGTTCAAAAGGAGCATAATAGAAATCTGTTTTAAGTCTGATGACAGCCAAACTTCTTAAAATCCTCTTTGCAAGTCCCTTCAATCCTCTTAAATTGTTTTCCTGTCTTAATAGTATGAATATTACAGCCGTCCACTTGAATTTGCTCATCATTCTCTTGCTATAATAATCAAGCCACACAGCGTCGACAGCCTTGCCAGGCTTTGAATCCAATATCCAATCCTCGGTCTTTTGAGGTGGAACCCACCCCATATTAACTGCATCTACATAAGACTTGCAATATGGATATGGAGCATAAACATTAAACTGAGGAAGCAACCTAGGATTTATATCAGTGAGCATTACCGCCATCTTACATGTATCCCTGAATTCACTGTAATGCTCCCCAGGAATACCACCTATGAACATAGCCGATATATTTATATCTGGGCATTTATCAGCCATCAGCTTCATCGCAGAATAAATCTTTTCATCAGTAAGCCTCTTATTCATAATATCATTCCTAACATGCTCATTTCCAGACTCTATACCAACGAATATAGCCCTACACTTTGTCCTATTAAGAAGATCACAAACCTCTGGAGTTATCCTATCAACCCTTATTAAAGCCCTGTAAGGTCTGCCTATCCCAATTGCAACCCTTTCAGCCCAATCAAGATCAACAAAGAAATTATCATCCAGATACTCCACAAGTTCCACATCGTACTTATCTAATATACTCTTGTATTGTTTAATCACATGTTCGGCAGACTCTTTTCTGTATTTCTGCTTGTGTAAGAATGCCCCCGCACAGAAACTACAATTATATGGACACCCCCTAGATGAGAATATATAAAAGTATCTCTTGCCCCCAAGATGAGAAACCTTCTTCGTATACGTTGAAACATCAACGAGAGACCAATCTATATCATAATCTATATTAGCAGAAAGAGGTGCATCATCCCCTATATGCACCGTATCACCCTCATCAGACTTCCACCACAGACCAGGAATATCAAAATAATTCTCACCCTTCTGTAAAGCATCAGCAAGCTTAACTATAGTATTTTCCCCCTCACCAACCACAGCAAAATCAAACCAATGATCTTTCATTACCTGCTTGGGAAGCATTGTAGCATGATACCCCCCAAGAACAACCTGCACCCCATAAATGCTATTCTTTATGATCTTAGCATATTCACACGCCAACTTAACAGGATAACCAGTAAAAGCACTTATACCAACAAGACTGGGCCCAAAAGCCTTTATCTCGTTAATGACCCTCCAGAAATCAGAATCGTGATGTATCCTTACATCATGACCGGCTTTCTTCAGAGCTGACCCTAAGTATAATAGAGCATATGGAGGTACACTCCCAGAATCAGCACTATAGAACTTAGCCACCGGCATTATCAGGCTTATTTTCATCGTTTGGTATTCTAGAACTTATCCACCATATTAAAGCCATTAGGACAGCCAATATGATATATTGATCCGTTCTATTAAACATTATTGAACCACCATCTATAGTCATACAGCACCATTTAACGCCAATTGACGATTTTTTATGATAGTCTCACGCTTAATTTGTAATTCTCCCCTCAACAAATTATAATGATCTTCAAAATACTCCATTCTATTGTACATAAACTGCCTCTCGCTCTGAAACACGAACTTATAGTCAAAATACATGACAACCCCAGCAGCTATGAAGAAGCCTACAAATGACACCATAACAACCTTAAATAGATGTTGAGCTAGAAATGGAAAATATTTTATCGTGTGAACCGCCATATTATATATTATCAAAGGTATATTAAACCAATTAAGATTGCTAGTGTATCTGCCAAACAGACATTTTATCATTCCGGACCTATCACTCTCGTCTATCATAGTTCCTTTATCTTCGTGATCTCATCATGTAACTCACCGAATTTCTCGTCGAAATATGGAGTCCCTTTATACATAAAATTTCTCTCGCTAGGGAAGATAAACTTAAGATCTAGATACATAGCAACCACAGTAAATGTTATAAACCCTAAGAATCCAACTACAATAACTTCTACAATATGACCCTTAAACATGTCTGGAAAATAATTTAATGTAGATATTAAAGCTGTATACACAAGCAATGGAAGTTGAAACCACGCCAGATAATTCCTATATCTATCAAAGAGATGCTTAAACATCCCTATAGGTTTCCCAAAAACTATAAGTCCCTTCTTAGGATCTTTTATAAGAGGTTTACTAGTAAAATTCATTTTCCCATGGCCAAGTGAAAGACTCTAGCCTATATTTCAACTCCAATAAAATATAACCCAAAAACAACACGACAATACCCACCGCCACCAATATCATTTTTCATCACCATAACTTTCGATACCGAGTATCTTCGGCAAGTCTATAATTTCGTCCTTATTTCTCTTGTCTTTTTTCCTGCTACTGCTGTTTTTTCTAGGCATGTTTTTACACCATTCAAGATGTTTTAGTTTGAAGAACTCCGACCTCAGCCTGTATATCCTCTGGAACAAGCGTGTTGAATTTATTCAATGACCCACTTGGAGACGAGAGTAGCTTCCTTAAATCTCTCCTCGAAAAAAGCTGAGCCCACGTCTGGTTTATCTCATATACAGACCCATTAACAGAAATCATTGAAACCATAATATCTTCTACGTCCATAAGAACGTCACGAGGAAAAGGATCAACGCCATTCTCAACCATGAGTATAGGACCATCTACTATACGTAAAATCTCTTTGAAGAAATAGCCACGATCACCAACCCTATCAAACACATACTTAGAAACAAACCCACCAAACTTATTATCTGGAAATGGCAATCTTATCATAGCCCCAGACCTGAACCCTGGAGGAGTCATACCAAATCTATTAAGACCTAAATCAAAAGACTCTATTACAACCCTCGCATTTAGTATAGAAACACTCTTCCTACTTATACCTATTTCTAGCACAGGACCGCGAACCACCCCTGACATAAATTCCTCAAGAAGACGCTCGTTTATCATGATATATATTATATATTACGTATTACAAGTTAATATACTTATTGTTTTACAGCACGTATATAAATGTTGTTCCCCATCATAGATCCAAAAAACCTATTAAAAAATAGATAAATCGGTATAAAAAGCTCTTGTAGAGCCTTTGTCGGCACATAGAAGCAAAAACCATCTTCATGATGTCTCTCTATCTTGAACCCATTATCCCACATAAGACCCACCATTTCACCCCAAACAAATGTCTTTTTGTAACTATTAAACCCTAATAAAACCCTGAATAGATGATATGGTGACATGGTATTTGGGACCATTACCCTTAGCCTTCCACCCTTCTTAAGCAATCTTTTGGCTTCTTTAACTGTGGCATCTGGCTCCGAATAATCTAGTATTCCTACCCCTACAATTTCATCAATACTGCCATCTGGTAGGGGTATACTTTCTACAGGACCGACTATAGTTGCCATAGCGGCTTTTGGATTTGTATCAACCCCGTAATATTCATTGAAATTTGACAGATTGCCCGTATATCTTCCGTCACCACATCCCATATCAACAATCTTCTTGCCAACTATATCTTTAAACTCGTTTTCTAAAAACCCCCTCCAGATAAGCTCGGTATATCTATCTAAGCCTTTTTTGTCAGACTTAAAATTAGTTCTTTCCATTTGGCACCACTATTGTCTATTGAATAATTCTTAACTACAAATTCTCTATTCTTCTTGTTTTGATCTCCAAAATAGCCTTTCTTATCATCACAGAACTTTATAATGAGTTCAGCCATAGAATCTATATCTTTGGGTTTAAATAAGAACCTCTTATCTAATGCCCTTCTAGTAAAATCAAGATCACTTGCAATAACATACATCCCCGAAGCCATAGCTTCGAGCAATGCCCCTGGAACTCCTTCCGCATGTGATGGGAGTATGAACAACTGCCCAGTCTCTAGGATGTCTTCCATTTTATCGTGAGATACCCTAAATAAGAATTTAGTCCTAGAATCCCCAGGAATATTACCATCACTAAATAAACAAAACTCTAAATTATCTCTCCCATCAAACTTGCTATAACTAGCAAGCGCAACTGCATCAAGAAACCCCTTAATTTCCCTAACACCACCAGCATAAATCACCTTGTTTATCTTAAGATCGACCTTTTTGGGTTTAAATCTTCTTGCATCTATACCATTCGGTATTACGATAGGACTAAGCCCCCTCTTCTTCAATTCAGCAATATGCTCTAGATTATCATAACATACAACCCTATCAGCATACCCCATGAATAGATTAATTAAATGTTTAAATAACCCCCCATGCCGTATATCTCCGCCATGAATTGAAACAATTAAAGGTTTCCTAGTTATAAGCTTTAATACAGCCCCAACAAATAAAGGATATGTAGCATATCTTGAATAAATTACATCAATCCTATTAAACATGACATACCATAGAGATATAAAATATGCCATTACAGTCCACATCAGCTTAGGCATTAAAAACACTGGAACATTTATCACATCATCAGAATTCCCATTAGCTATTACAGTAACATCTATATTATTATCAACAAGCCAGTTCCTAAGCCTTTCGGCACCCAACTCAGTCCCACCGAATCTACCATAACTAACACATAACATTAGTATCTTTGGATTATTCGATATTTTCATAACCACCTGGCTTACTCATAGATTTTTTTGAGGACTTTATAGAATCAAACACTCCCATCAAATCTAACATGAAAACCCCCGCAAAGCCAAAGGCAAAAAACGCCGCTATAGCCCCGTAATAAATAGAAAAAACAAACCCCAGAGCTATAAAAGCAAGAAACACCAGCTTTATGTTGCTAGTGAACATAATATCCTTTAGCTTGAATTCTGACTCTATCACATCATCAAACTCACTCTTTTTATTTGCAGAATCAGACTGATCTTTTGACAAAAAGCCAGTTGATGATTCTATTTCTTGCGTCATTTCTTACAAGCACCACAGCAACGAAAATGAATAATACAGCCAAATTAGTAGATGAATTAAACATCATAAATTTATCCTTTACTAGCATATAGACAACAAATATTGGAACCACACCCAAGACAAACGAAAATACTATTCTATACTGCAACTCCATATCTGGTATTGCAACATAAGATATTGCCATTCCAGGAATAAAAAGAACAACTGCCATAAAAACCAATACTATAAATATACTAAGCGGTTCCATTTACAACCTCCTTGGTAATATTACCTATAGACACTATAGGATTCCTCACTATCTTCCACGTCTCGACGAACCCCTCTTCAAAAGACTTATCCTTAACAAAATGCTTAAGCGGCTTCCAATCAACATCAGCCAAGCCCATCTGTTTGAATGAATCTATATTTTCACCAAAATACAACCTCGACATCATGAAATTCCTGAAATCACCACTTGCATAGACGAAATTGGTGTATGTTGGAGGAATATTATTTATTCTATCAGGATATTGCATGCATACAGTCAATATCTCCTCTGGCTTTTTGACGCCAAATATAGAAGACTTATGCGCCGCCATCCATGAACTCCATGGTATCCTATTCCCGTTAACATCTATTGCAACAACGTTAACAGTATCAGATCTTACATCGAATTGAATAGCACCAAGATTATCTTTGTTATATGTACACGCATATACCAATGTCTTCTGCATAGTAAACGCACCCTTATCATCTGTTACCAAACTCCCATTCACATTGCTATATTGTGGAGCAAACCCACACTGAGTATATGCATCATATTCACCATCAGCCTGATTTGTCAAATTTCCCGTAGCAATGAATCTCATAGCACCTGATTTGCCTATCATAGTCCAATCTATAGCAACATAATCAAGCCCAACACCACCAAATGCTTTGTAAGCACTGTTATTGTCGTAATATCCTTGATACTTCTCTATTATCTTATACGCATCATCCTCAGTAGTAGCCTTCATGAAGAACTTTGCCACATCCTGAATCTCCCAATGATCATACTGTAGATTGTCTATTAGAACAAACTTATGTGACACAGCAGTTAACCAATGCCCATAGTCCCACCAAGTTATAACTGATGTATTCGCCGGAGTAGATATTTTGAAATATTGCAAAGTACTCTCCCATCCCATCCTATCGTAAGATGCAACATTATAGAATATAGCCGAAGAATCATACTTGGTCATTAAACCCCCCCATGGAGTGTATGATAACACTATAAATATTGCAATCATAGTTGGCATTATCCTAAGACCATCATAATCCTTCTTATCCAATATTGAATATCTCACAAACCAAGCCCCGGCTATTGCAAACGGTATGCTAGCCAAGAATATATATTGTGACTTATGATAGAACCCCCAAGCAAATGGTACCATCCAACAAAATATGATTACATCACCTAAATTCCACTCCTTAATACCTATATATAAAATAAATGGTATACATAGAAGCGCCACTATAGATGCAAGCCCATAGACATTCCCTAGATTTGTAATATACTCTCCAATAGATGCCGCAAATGGCTGTTGCTCTGCTATAGTTTTGAAAACAACAGACGGCTGCCCAACATCTACAAACCCCACCTTATAGAAATTATACCAAGCAGTTGGACCGAATATTATCCCCCCAATAAGAAATGCCCCCACAATCGCTATTATCTGATGATCAGAAACCTTGCTTTTATATCTTAGCATGAATTCATTTAGACCAACCGCAAATACTATGAACGCGAACGAAGCCAACTCTATACCAGATGGCATAAGAGTAGAGAATATCTGATCCGGCTTGTGAATAACCAATCTCCACAATAGATTACCAATTAATATCATACCACCATAGTGCTTAAGATATTCTATAGTCCTCTTCCCATTGAAAATCCCAAAGAACGATAGGATAGCCACAGCAAAAGATACCACCATAGTGAAAATTTTATGCCCATCCCATATAGTTACGAACGTTCCATAAATAATACCTCCTATGATTAACGAAAACCTTAAGTTGCCCCTATTAGTAGCATACATATAACACAAGAATAATGACAACAGCATGAAACCACCAAATGCATCATTCTCGGAGTCAGTAGCATGAGCTTTAGTAGACCACCCTATAGAAAGCATCAATATAAATGCTCCAAACATTGCAACAAGATGTGCATTCTCCTTCTTGTAAAGAAGCTCCTTAATAAGGAAGTAAATAACAACTACTGACAACCCGGCAGCAAGAGCAGATATCATAAGTGCAGCCTGATGATACCCTTGCCCAACAACTGTTAATAGTTGCCCCATATATGCCATAGATGCAGCAAACCCAAACGGCATCAAACTCCTATCAAGACCACCTATCTTTGGATATGTCCACCAATCATGAACTGGAATCTGCCCAGTATCACCCATCATCATCCCCCATTTATAATCATAATAAGGATCTATTTCTTCTATATAATCAGTTAATAGAACAGGAACCGAATGAATATACGTTGAAACCAAAAATATACCAAGAATAAAAGCCACCTCTGTCTTACACAACTTAGTAGCCCATAATCCAGACGCCAATAGACCAAGACCGAATGCAGTCGGCCAATAAATAGCTCCAGGAGAATTTGGTATATAGAAGAAAGCCCCTATAGAAGCAAGACATAAAATTGGAATGAAATTCCTAACTAACTCCTTCCTTCTTAAAGCGAAATGAGCAGACAATAGAACTGCCGCACAATAGAATATAGGAAGTATCGTATTGACATCAGAGATACCCAATTTAGAAGAAAAAAGAGGAACAAATGATAACAAAATATAAATGACAATCAAAGGATTATTTAATCTAACCTTTGTTTCATCATTCAATTGCATTTTATTATTTTGTATAAGAAAAAAAATAATTAGGGAAGTATTTCATTCCCCAATTTGTTGAACTCCTTAGAGTTCCTTTATGGCATACTTTGTGTATACCTGACTCAGAAGCATAGCAGCTACTGGAACGTCTGACATCCTTAGTGAGTCAGTGTTCTTCCACTCTTCTTTGTCGTCCTGATAGGATCTCTGCATTTGAGCGGTGTAGAATTTCTTACCGTCTTTTGCTTTTTGTTCCCATACAGACACAGTAACGCCGTGTGACGCGACCTTATACACAGGTTTGTTTCCCGCTGGTTTGTTGTCAGCCATTTTTTGTTCACCTCTATTAAAGAGGATTTTGCACCCAGATCACTGGGATTTGCAAAATCACCGCAGCAGGTTCTGCCACGGATTTGTTCGTATATATAACTAAGGAGTCTAAATATAAATACTTATCGGTCAGCCACCTAGCTTTTAAATAGACCCCGATAAACAGCCCTTTTTAATCGAGCCTAAACCAAGGCTGATGTTTCTCCCAATCCTTCATACTCACTTTGTAACTACTCTGGTATATAACCACTCCTTCATCTTTCTCGTTTTTTGCCATATATCACCTCATCCATTCAATAAATTCTTATTATTATCCATCACAGCAGAAACCATATTACCGCCACTGAATATAATAGAAACATCATGATCTATCTGCTTTTCGCCAGTACCAGTCTTAAACACGCATTGCACAGTCCAATTATCAGCAGTTACCTGTCTTGACTCAGCACAATTAGCCCGCAACCCACTCTCCATATAGATAGGATGATTCTTTATAAATGCCTCAGCCTTATCCTTATAAGCAGCTTTATTATAACTGTTCATCAACTCATCCGACCCCCTACCAACGCACCCAGACATTATAATAATACCAACAATACACACAAACCCAATAATCTTACATCCTAGACGTGACGCCATGTTTCACACCCCCACCTTTAGCTCTTACCTTAGTAAATAACTTCATAAATTTCTGCTTTGCCTCAGACTGCTTACCAGCCTTCAACCTGAAAATAGTTACAATCTTTATTATTATATCAAGTGGAATACTCAACTCAACTGACATCCTCTTAGCCTCATCCGGCGTAAACTTCTTGGTTATAAATGCTCCGGGGATACCCACATACTCATGTATGAACATCTCAACAACAGCAAAAATATCCTCTCTGCCAAGCGGAGCAAACTCCCCACTAACATGCATTGCATCAACAATATCTCCAACAGTCAATCCCTTCTTTTCTTCGGGTACCAGAGTTTTCATAAAATCCCGGTTATAAATTTAATAGTGAATGCAAGCAATGCAGCAACAACAACAACATCCCATATCAAGAAAATAAATCTATTTAAAAACTTTGTAATCTCTTCAAGCTTATCAAGAAATCCATTTTTACTTTTTTTATCTTTAGGTTCCAACCGTTTCATAAAAATCCGCCCCAACAGCCTTTATCCCAACATTCTTATTCCTCATATATAGAGCAACATACATTGCCACCAGATACGCAACAATAGAATATAATAATAACTTAAATAAACTATCTATAGGACTCACTATATACATCATCGCAAAAACATCAATCAGCACCGCAATTCCAATAACACATTTATACAAAAATTCTTTCATTTTACCAACCTTTTGACTATATCATCCATAGATACAAGGATTTCAACGCACTGATCTAAACGCAATACCATCAAACGGATCACAAAAAAACGCTGACAGCAACGGTTTTAAAGCAACAGACCGGCAGTCTTCCTATGTTTTATCCGACGTATAATCATTTTTTTGAAATAGTACACCGTGCCTGTTTTATATCCACACTCAACAACGTCTTCTTCTGAACAACGTCCCCCAACCTGTATACCTCAACATACGTAGCGGGAACAGTCACAACAAAGCTTCCTCCGCACTTCCACGGCTTGGCTATAAAATTTATCAAGTCATCACCCAAATCAGCCGTAACAGCCAAAATTATTTTTCCTGTGCCAACTCCCAGCTCTTTGACTATCTTGGAAGGGACTGTGAGTACGACACTGCTTCCTATTTTCCATAAAATCGTATTTATATCGCCCATATTAATCACTTGTTAAATTGATGCCCTCTCCGGATCCTTCTTGAAAAGCTCTCCTATATCAACGCTTATCTTTTCCTGCTCCATAACCTCGAAACAGCTTATCAGAACTACCCTATTCACATATCTTATACCCTCAAGAATATCCCCCACAGAAACTTTCATCTTCGTCCTTCCTTTAGAATAGATCTTTACTTTGCTTTTGAGATTATCATCCCTCATTCTTGAATACTGATGTACTAGATATACGAATGGAACCTTGACTCCAGGTTTTATCTCAACGCCATTCCTTAAGCTTTCAAGTCTGTTTTTCACCATGCTATTTCCAGTTATATGTGCCAATGTGACAGCATAATCGAAAGACAGAAGATAGTTTCCCTGTGATGACGCATATAAGAGATTCCAAACTATATTTGCCTTCGGATCCACATTACATCTTTATTATCCAAGCCGCCACTATCAATATTATAAGAGCTACAACACCTATCTTCCATAATGTACATGATTCACATATACCAGTTTTGGCAAGCTGTGTTGTTGCGTTATTGTATTTTAACATCAAATCATTTGCATTAGATTTAGCTACTGAAAGATCCGATGAAAGAGTCGTAACTTGTGCATTCAAACGAGTTATCTCGTTATCCTTTGCACTTGTATCACCCTGAACACAAACTGGACATGTTGGACACTGTGTATTACAACCAGATAACTTTGATTGACATTCAGAGAGACTTTGTTGAACACCCAATACTACAGAAGTGCAATCCTGACACGTAGGACATTGAGGAGCCCCCTGAGTACAATTCTGAGTAGCCTTAGAGATTGCCACATTACACTTAGATACGCAATCCCTTGTAGCAATATCCACGTTCTTGGTTACCATACCGAAACACTCAGTCTGATTGTATATCTTCTCATCTGTTACGCCCGTTGTAGCATTTATTGTAGTAGCCAGATTGTTTGTAACCTCATCATAAACATCACCGATATAATCTCTTAAATCATCAACTTTTGGTTTTGCCTCAGAGACGGTATGAGCAGCCAGATTTGACCTATAACCCGCTATTATATCATATCTAGGTATAAACTTATTCCATGCGCTCCTTACATTACTGTAATAGTCATCAAGATCACTAAGATCTCCATCATACATATTAAATACCTTAAAACATGCATTTGGAAGATCACTCCTAGAATCTGAAACAGCATTATCATATGCATCTAAGGCACTTTTTAAACTTGACATATCATCAGACGCATCATTTTTCCTATCTACGAGTTCTGTAAAATCATCTGCTGCAGTAGTTAGATTTTCACCACTATTCATATCATCAAGAGTATTATATAGCCTATCCGCCCTAGTATTCATCCTATCAATCGTAAGCTCCAACGATGATGTCTCTGATATAAACTTTATTCTTTTATCGGCAGCCTTAGTGAAGTACCCAGCGCAATCAGTTGCACTAACCATCCCAACCAGAAGACATAAAACGCCCACCATTATTAATATTTTTTTCATTTTAAAACACCCCAGCTATTTTAGCAGCTATCAAAACCACTATCAATATAAGTATAGGATCAGCTATAAAACCATCACCTATGCTAGCCAGAGTTTCTGTTATTTTTCCCATCTTTTTTTGATATTCTTTCCTTTATCTTTGAAAAAACCGATATCATAGAATGATATGACATTATCAAAACCAGAACAACCAAAACAGTTACACCATATGGAATGTTAAGATATGTAGTCATAACATAATAAAGTATTAGATAACCAGCAATACGCGAGACAAGCTCTATTATATTCTTACCAAAAGCCTCCAGCAACAGCTTTGTAAAATATAGAGGATCTTTAACACATTCTTCTTTTACATGCGTAAAAATCTCCATAGCCTCATCTTTGTTTATTTTGCTCATCTCTAGCCTCTCTATCAGCCTGCCTCTTACCAGTGGTCCAATATATACTTTTATTGAACTTATCCCTACCGATATAGACCCCTATACCTTTATGTGTCTGCATCTTGTAGACTATACCGAACCCACAATTGACACACCGTATTGAACAATAATCATCCTTGTTCTTTATAGACATAAGACTACCGCATTTACGACACTTTGAATGCTGATCTGAAGAAAGGAACACCGCCACACTATCCCCATTCTTAGAAAGTATTGCCGGATTATATTTATATAATACAACAAGCTTTTTGCATCCGTCGCAATAGCTCAAAATATACTCTTGCTCATCCTTCAACAAAAACGGTTTCCCGCAATCCTTACATTTAATTCCTTTAACAAAATTCATACTAATCCCACCAAAGACGAAATAAGAACAGAAAAGAAATAAGCCAATAAAACCAAAGATACTAGAAGAAGCCTATTACCCCTATTAAACTGATCCCAGAAGGTATCCTTCCTTATATACCTTTCATATTCCCTCCCAAGATCAGCCAACTCTTCGTCTATTGACGCTATTATCTCTCTCATCTTTTTATCACTTCTTAACATTACCAGGCATAGATTCCTCCTGGAGTTCTTTTCTTATTTGTACCTTCGGATTTGCCTTAATAGCACTCTCCACAATCTCAACATTCATATCGAGCATCTGCATATACTTCAAGTTCAATGAATCCATTTCTAATGTATGTAATATCTCTCCATCATCCCTCTCATTAGGGAAATAATATCTCCCAACCTTGTCAAACCCAGATGTATAAACTCTAACATCCCCGACAAGCGGAAACGAATGATAAACTGGAATAGGCAATTTACATCTCCAACAAATAGCATTTGATGGATTATGATAGACTTTAGCCCCACAAATATAGCGCTTGCCTTCCTGTGTTATAATATTTTGACATCTCTTTAGATTAGACGGAATTCTATACACCTTCTTTTTCGCCAAACTACTAAACATTGGCAAGGCATATAATCCAACGGTATTTTTGACCACTATAATAAGCTCCTTGTCATATGGAACCCTCTTGGTCAATTTTTGAGTATAGTCATCAGGATATTCTGGATTAGGATCTGACCATACAGACTCAACAGGCAGCTTTCCCAAACCACATATAATACCTATGACTTTCCCACCTATATCTATTGTCGGTCCGATTTCAAGCTTCCCCCCCTTAATAGAGTCTGGACACATATCCTCGGCAGTCTCGATAAGTGCCTCAAACCTCCTCATTGACTCAGACTTCTGCTTTCCGAACTTCTTGTTTATGTAGAAAATAATCAGATAGAGTAAAACCCCCCATCCGACTATATTCAACACTTGCTTGAAAAGCAACATAACCCACATAAGTGGGCTTGAGGGAGGAGCCTGTACTGCATCCTGAGCAGTAACAGTTCCTATAATAGACAATAACACAATAAAGTGTACTAACTTATTTGCCATCTTTTTTTATTTTTTGAATTCTTGAACCTTTTCTTTAGCTTTATTCATCCCTAATAATCTCATAAGTCCCCTTCTTAATCTCTTCTTCATCCTGTTAAGAGGACCCGTGCTTTCTTTTAATATCTTAACTTTTCCATCTGTACCAATATGAGCCTCTTCAACCCTCGCAAGCTGTTTTACCTGCTTAATCACAGCAGGAGAAACAATTGACTTTTGTTCTACTTCACCCACCACATGATTTTCTTGTGGAACCTCTACAACTTCATTCAATCTGGATCTTCTTCTACCCATTTCCCCATCCGACCCAACTATATTAGTGATAACATCATCGAAATCCCCACCCAATTTTGATAATGCCGTAGTATCCCTAGCCCTAAACCTCGCATCTATCTTAGATTCAAACTCATCAAGACGCGTAGAAATAAGATTATCAATATGCTTTGCATGAGCAGCAAGAAGTATCTGAAGATCCCTCTTTGTCCTAGAAGTAGTCTTGGCATAAACCAAGAACATTATTGCGAAAACGACCCCCACCATAGCACCATTAGCCAGAATAAGCCTGCTTATCTCATCATCAACAAGCCTAAATGTGTCCTTGAATGCAGTATTAAATGAATTTATGTCATCACGAACATTCTTCTCAGAAGATGATATCTGCGTCTTTATCGCATTAAGCGAATCCAAATACGTATCCTCCGCAGAAACAAATGAGGAAACCCCCGCCATTAAAACAAGTACAACCAATAAAACCTGGAAAATTTTGCTTTTTATTTTAATCACCTTTTAATCAACCGCCAGAATAAAATTCACAAGCGGAGTTCCTTCCTTAGACTTATATGCTTCCATATCAATATCCTTACTACCAGTAAAAACTGGTCTATATTCGCCCGCCACAACAGACACTATATATATTCCGCGTGGCAGATTATCCTTAACCTCTATTAACACCTTCGACTTTTGAGCCCAATCCGGATCAAAATCTGGATATGTCTTCCCCAGAACAATCCCTGATGGAACAAATGTCAGCTTTACATTATCCCCTATTATCTTTGGATTTTGAATAAACTGCATACCATCATAAGTTATACCACTCGCCGGAACATACATTTGTGGAGCAAACGATTGCGCCCTTGAAGCGCAGAACGATGACCTTAATATAATATATGTCTCTACCGTAGCACCACGCTTAGTATATATTCTCTGTGTGTTAGGATTGGCAAAAAACCCATTCTTACAACCATCAATAGCATGTTGTTGATACTTTAACCCTATAGTATCCCAATCATCAAAGAACTCTGGCTGAACAAAATACTCCGATGGAATATCCTTGAATACATGATAGTTTCCAGTATCGTATGCATACTTAGATTTCCCCCAATCATCTGGGATGGGAGGAAGATTTGAGAATACAGCATAATTTATACCATATCCGCCCCTATCAATTGCAGCGACATATGCCTTTCTTTGCCCCATTAAAGTTATATTCATTTCCTTATATTCCCCATATTGCGATAAATCAGATAGCTCCACGAATTTACTCTTGAACAAATCCTCATTGCTTTCATTAAGAGGAATTATAAGATTGGATCTGAATTTATATGTCCAAGCCAACCCAATCAATCCTATGGCTATGAGACATATAAAACCAAATCTAATCAAATATTCCCTATCGAAAAGTTTCTTCTTATTGTTGGACATTTATGAACGCCTGCAGATATGGCTTATCAGTAGACACCATACCCGCCCCCTCAGAGTATAGATTTAGATACTCCAGCAGCCACTTGTCCGAATTTACCTGAGATGGCTTGTTTATTCTCACCGTGAGTATGTATAACCCAGGTGGTGTAGTCTCAGAAACCTTGCCAGAAAATGTCAGCTTCTTGACCCACTCTTCTGTAAACTGTGGGAAAGCCGGCGTCAAGATAAACTCGTTTGGTGTGACATTAACACTAATATACTTACCACTATTATCGGTTGCATTCATAGTCTTTCCATCCTCTGAAACAGCCCATGGTAACCAACCAGTAGTAAGACTTATACCCTGATATGTCTCTACATTCCAATCAGAAGATAAAAACATTGTAATATTAAAACTATTCCCTGGCTTAGCCACTACATGTTGACTAAAAGGATATGTCCTAAAACCAACCGTACCCCAATGCCTCTTTGAATAATTAACAGCCTTCCACTCCTCCCAGTATTTTAGCCCAAACCTTGTAAACTCAGGATCGAATTCCGGCTGTTTATAATATTCCGGACCCAGAGAAGCAATATCTACGAACCTACCGTATTTTATAAGATAAACCTTATAAAGGAAATCAGTAGGAACCGGAGGCAGATTGGCAAACACCATCTTGCTTATCCCATATGACGCCCTATCAGGAACAGAATAATTGCCACTAAATATTCTCTTCTGCTTATATTTTGTCAAGTATAAAGCAAATTCGGCATCTTGTGCCTCAAGAGTTGAATTAGAAACCCCTGGCTGAGAAATAGTCACTTGAGTCTGCACCGTTGAATTCCCACTACTACCGCCGTTCTGGGTACATCCAGAAATTAGAACGGTCAATAATAATAAACCCGCTAACCACTTTATTTTCATAGAAATCACCTATTATTGGTTATATTTACCTTATATATATTAGGAAAACATAGCTTAAAAACACAATCTCTACATCATCTTAGGCAATCCAAACAAAATAAATATCCAAAATATCAAAAATAAGACCACCATAGATATAAGATTAGCCTCATTAGCAAGAGTCCATCTTATCAATAAAAACAGATTCTCGAACATGAATTTACCAATCTCTATACTCCACCCTATGACATCTATACCAGCATATTGAAGTGCGATTATTATACCAATAGTTAGAACCCCCCCAACAAGAATACTAGGCAACACTACATAATACATCGCCGCCAATTCCATGACATATTTCACAGGATTAAAAATACTCGTTGTAGGAGATGTCTGTGGCAAAGTAGGAGAAGTGTATCCTTGTGCACACACCATAGCCGCCATGACATACAACACCACCAAAATAATTGCATAGTTTTTCATCTAATCACTTCCCAAAATAACTGAGGAAATTCGCATACGAACCAAATTTACCCAGTATCAATAATATTATGAATATCGCAAGCAAAAGTACGTATATTGAATGCCCCCTTCTTGCCATCTCTAGCCAGAGGAAGGATATCAATCCATACATTATAACCCATATCAAAATCTTCGACACATAATATACCAATATCACTACCAAGAAATATAACCCCCTCAGTATACCTTGTGATAAAAAGTTATCTAATATTTGCATAATAGTCATTCCTTTCGGCAGACTCCAATCAAATATATTAAACAACGTATAGAATGTATCTATCCATTTATTATCATTCCCATTAGACAATATATTACCCAACGTAGCCTTGTCTGTCTCATTACCAAAGCTGTACCAACTCCTGAAATTCTTGTTATTCGTCAGATCATCAACATTAAACCTTACCTTATATAAATAATCTGTGTAACAGTATGGCTGATTGTTATCAGGATTTACTATAAGCACATTCGGATCCTGTTTAGAATCCAATATAAACGTATTGGTGAACGGCAACAACTCAGCACCACTAGCATTTATCATATCCTTGAAATATAGATCTTGAACACACCCAGCATCCTTGCTGAACATTCTTGCACATCTGAAATCTGCACCTGGCACAGTTGATGCAACAATCTGTTTCAGACTGTCCGGATAATCCGCCTCCCAGAAATCCACCAAATCTGTAGCTGGATTCATAGCTCTTGGAGCAGTTGTTATAAACCAATCATATATAGATCTATACGTCTTATCGCCCTTAGTACTCCATACATTGTTCATAAACAGCAACTGAACCTGATATTTCTCCCCTTCACATAATGGCATTCTTATCCTTGGACCATATCTTATCTGCTGTGTATTGTCTCCACCCCTATATAGATCGAAATATGATGCATCATTACCAGTCCACATCTTAAATGCATTTGAATTCAAATTATCATAAACCAGACAGTACTTGCCATCATCTGTCAACCTCGTCAACAACATCAAGATCTTCTTTGAACTACTCTTATCATCCCATGATCTGTAATAATGACCTTCCATCAACTGAGAGTTATTAAGTACCTGATTATACAAATCTGTGAAATCCAATAATACATCCTTAGGTGAAGCACCATTCTTACAGTTTCCGTATTCCTTTAATGGCTTCTGTAGAACACCAGAGAATGCATAATCCTGATCTGGAGACAACTTACAAGCAGTCCTTATGAAGGCTAAATTAGTCACATCAGTTATATAATCACACCCAGTCTGTTTATAATATCTAGCATATGATAACGAATCTAAAGTATTCACATTCGCAGAAGTTACTGGAACCTCACCATCGCACGCACCAACATCCCAGAATAACGGACGCTCACATGCAGTGTTTAAATTATATTCCTGTGACCCAGCATTTGGGAATGCCTCGGCATATGTACATGGAACACTATATGTAACCTTGTCTGCGGTTCCAGCACTACCTATAGTACCAACACATACTGTAGCTGGCTGCCTTTCTATTCTTGGAACCTCAACCTGCTTACCATCAAGCCCAACATTATATACCTTTGCAGATATCCTATATGGGAAGTATGGACATAATGGTATATACATACACTCTGATTGAGGAATCGTCGGATACCCATGAACATTAGCAGTTATACCTTCAAATGGAACGGATCCTTCAAAAGGCTGACAGAACTTGCAATCATATGGACAATTCTTTATATCTGTGATACCTTCCCATAATTTCCCCCAAGTTGATAAATCATACAACGATATATCGCCACTATTTATAGTATTAACAGTACCAGCAGCAAAACACTGTAATCTACAACTTGTGGTCCCAACTAAAGATTGAATATTAAACTGCCCAGCAACACATTTACCTAAGTTAAATGATAACCCATTACTCTCCTTAACACCCCAGACACCTTGATTCATACAATCAGTATCATCAGTACATTTATATTCCTGACCACTTGAAGCCATCCAGAATGGAATCCATGTATATTTATCATCAACCTTATCTTCTGTCTCTGCCCCATCAGTTTGTAAACCTATATCTATATGGTAAACTACACGCTGAGTTCCGCTCGTATAAGCTAAATCTTGACCAGGCTCACCCAACCACAGCCTTCTGAAATCAGATAGATCTATCGAATACTGATGAGTACCTGAGCCTCTCATCATTCCACGGGAAGCATCCCACCCTCCGAACGGAGCAATTAAAGAATCACACCCAACATATCCACCCAGACCTTGCATCTTATCTGGCTCGTATGAAAGCCCACTAACACCAGCGCAATAAGCTTGGTTCATACCCCTTCCTCTAGTACCTATACCACCAATCTGTCTACCCTTCTTTAGACGTACTTCATCTGTAGGCAATGAGCATTTATCAAACTGATCACAAACCAGCCCATCCTGGCAATCTAATGTACTCGCACACATATTTCCAACCTTACATCTATCACAAGGACCACCACAATCTACATCAGATTCACCCACAGTTGGATTATATATACCATCTACACATGACTCAACCCCAGCATTAGAAGTACACTTCCCCTTTGTAGCGCCAACTGCCCTCTGGCAATATAATCCATCTCTACATTCATAATTTGAACTACAATTCTGAGATTCCCCACAAGCAGGACATGCCCAAACACCAAAACCACCACAATCTGTGTCTGATTCACCGAAGTCTGGACCATAGCATCCATCGTAACAATGCCTTTCGAAATCTGTGTTATTCGTAACAGTTATTGCCACCTCTCTATATACCCCAGTAGAGTTGTCTTGCCCTAATACATTGACAGTCCCACGATCTAGAGTCGCACAATTACATGCCTCACACGGACCGCCACAATCAACCCCGGACTCCATAGAACTATTGTGATAATTCCTTATACCATCATGACAAGTACCATTAACTCTCAAGAATGTCCAAACCTGTGACCAATTGCTGTAACATCCACCAGAGAATGCCCTAACCCTCCAATAATATCTGCCCTCAGGAACTTTTGGTGTCCATGAATAGTAACTTGGAATTGGATTTATATCTAAGATAGAACTTGAGAAACCATAATCAGAAGCTATCTGAAGACTGTAATGCAAATCATACCCCCCATCTGCCACATAAGAATCATTCCAATCCAATATCATAGGATATTTAGCTGATTCAGTATTATTCAATGGTATATATAACTTTGGAGTTGTCGGACAAGCACCAATAATCATCTTCTCTGAACTATTTGCCTTTACATAATCGGTTCCATCAAATGCAGAAACCTCACATCTCCAACGCTGATTAGAACGAGTTGCACTATGTCCAAGAGTCTTTGAATAATATGATGTCAAAGAATCATTATTGAACCATAAATATGTATAGTTCATCACATCACCCTCAAAATCGGTTGCATTCTCATTACAAACCAAATCGCTGTCACTTCTTGGCTGTGATGGAGTTATATATGGATATACAACTGGACGAGTATTGTTTATATAGATTGCAGCACTCTGAGCACATACCCCACCATACCCATGCTCATCAACAACACAACTTAGACAGAACAAACTACTCTTTCTCTTACATGTAACATTAGAATTGCAATATATAGTATTATAACCGCTTAAAACCATTGTATCATTGATAAACCACTTAACTGAATAATTCTGCTGATACACTCTATCCCCATCTGGATCTCCCCCAGCTATATTACATCTGTATGTATCGTTGAATTTACCAGTAAAATTATAATGAGGTATCGTCTTCAATATATAGACATCATACCATTCAGATTCAAATCTCTTACCCTTAGATGTATTCGCAAAAGCATACATCCTCGAAACCCCATTAGAAACACCCGTAGCATTAACCCTATAAGTAACAGTACAAACCGCACCTTGCCACATCTCACCACATGAATAAGGATTCTGCGAAGTTGTATAGAACGGAGTTCCAGAATTCATTGGAACTATTCCCTTTGGAAGTGCAATAGTAGTCGAAGGCGAATATGGTAATGTAGTTGTAGATGTAGAACTAGTTGAAGTAGTGGATGATGTAGTTATTGTTGTAGTTGATGAAGTTGATGTAGTATATATAAATACGCTCCAGTTACCAAGACCGGTTGTATTTATATTGTTCATACTGTCATTAATACCCACATTATATGAATAATTACCGCTCAATCCAGTGGTTTGTAAGAACATAACATTTGTGCCATTTGTGGCATTCGATATATTCCATATAGCAGTAAGATTTCTCTCAACCCATAACTTGCTCAAGGGCAGAGCCCCCTCGCTTACATTGACAGACGCCGTAATATTGCTTCCCGCATATACTCTTGTAGCGTTAAGCTTTACGCCCTCTATCTTCGGATCACCAATAGGAGGATCAAGATATACATCAACGCTACCGCAATACGCCCTCGTACAAGTGACATTCACTATGACATCAAAGGTCTTATTCTGCCTTGTGTAGAAATTGTTGTAAGGAAGATTCGTTATCTTAACCCTCATCATAGAATTATCACTTGCAGTAACATTAGTTATGGTTATATCGAACCCCGGAGACCATGCACTAGCCTCTGTTGCAGTCGCATTAGGTCTTATTATAAATGATGTATTCATAGCCCCGGTAACATTTACTCTGAAAGAAGCATTACACTCCTTACCAGATACTACATTACCACATAAATATGGATTTGTAGTCAGATACTTTAGACCAGTTGAATTGGCATATAATAGAACATTAGAACAATTGCCCTGCCTATTACACTTCACATTTGCCATGAATGAAACCTCTGATGCATCACCAGTATGAACATGAGATCCATCTATAGGTACTAGCATCTTCACAACCATCGGCAGAGTTGTAGTCGTAGTAGTACTCGATGTTGTTGTAGTTGTATCAGGTATTGTAGTTGTTGTAGTAGTAGTTGTAGTAGTAGTTGTAGATGTTGTAGTTGGAACAATCCTCGTTGGAGTCGAATTAATCCAATATCCAGATCCACCATTTATCATAGCTGACAACCCGAATATCCAACTCTCATTAACATGTAGATATGACTTTGGTATCATATCAACCTGCATATAATTAGCAAAATGAGAATAGAATATAGAAGATGAGCTCACTGGGTATGGCTGAACCTGATCTGAAGTACCGCCATTACCTAATTGACCAGAAGACCCGCTCCCCCAACAGAATGCCATTCCTGTGTCTTTCCTTATACCACATTTATGATCCTGTAATATATCCAACGTATAATAACCATTGCTATCATTTAATCTCGTCGGAGTCAATATATGAGCCCCCCAACATACAACTAGACTATCAGCCCTTATACCACATGTTAAAGCATCACCAGCGTATATTGCCTTATATTTTAATGTATCGTTGATATAAGTTGGATTTAAATAACTTACAGCATACCCTGTACCAAGCTGCCCTTGACCATTGTTACCCCAGCATAGCACACGATCATCTAGAGTAGTTATACCACACGTATGATTCTCCCCAGCTGCTATCATCTTAAACTTTAGAGTCGTATTGACCAATACAGGTACATTAGATGAAATCTTCCTACCTGTACCAAACTGCCCATCACCATTATACCCCCAGCATAATATCCTTTGATCAGAAATTCTTATAGCACATGTATGCTGGAAACCAGAACTAATAGCACTAAATACATCGCTACTCCAAACAGAAACTGGCTTATATGAGCTTCCCCCAGTTGTTCTATTCCCCAACTGCCCATTGTCATTACGCCCCCAGCACATTACTCTATTATCATTCCTAAGACCGCATGAAAAGTATTGCCCCAGAGCAACATCATCGAACTGATATGATGTATTTACAGCAAGAGGAGCCAACTGACTACTACCAGTTATATATCTACCAGTCTGCCCAAAATCATCCCTGCCCCAACACATGACTTTACTATCATTTAATCTGACCGCACATGCGTGATCTTTACCAGCAGATACAGTTCTAAACCTTATCCCACCATATATAGCAGTTGGAATTGTCTTATTAGTTAGATTGTTTATCCCTAACTTCCCATAAACGTTGTTACCCCAGCATAATACTATACCGCTAGTGTTTATAGCACATGAGAACTTGTCGCCAACCGCTACAGCCCCACCGCTATACATAGACCCATTGATGAATTCACTATCATTCATATACCATCTGTATCTCAAACCAACGACTGAGTAGCCAGCCAGATTAGCCTCACCATGAAGATCCTGCTCAACAGTTGCATTTGGAGTCGGATCTATACGCGGAATGACCGGTATTGCCCCCAATGTTGAAGTAGTCGTTGTATATGTGGTTGTAACAGTTGTTGATGTAGTAGTAGTAGTCCCATGTATAGGATAACAACAACAAACGGGCTTGCTTGGGTTATTACAATCCACCGCAGAAACATATGTACCATCATGAGCAGCACAAGCCACAGAACCATTTTCCCAGCATTGTGCATTACTATACCCAAGACCATTACAACGTGCCTGACATGATGGCAATGTAGTTGGAGGTGCATAACAACCAATACTTGTTATCCTAAGTCCCTTCAATGTGGTATTCGGATGAGTCATATTATTTCCACAATATGAATTTGTATTGTTAGATGTGAAATTCATCATGAGGAAATTATTCGTCGGTATAGATATATTTATCACTCCCGTACCAGTATATAACCTCTTCAACTTGCTTGAACTATCATATACCCAGAACACATCAGCTCTATCCTCAAGAGTGTAATTACCATACAGAGTCATATTAGTTGTACCTGCAGGGCACATACATGAAGTAAAACAACTCATATTATTGTCATAAGTATTAGAAACATTCAATCTGACAGTATTCTTACCAAAGCCCAAAGTCGTCCTATTACAAGCAAAAGCCCCGCAACTACCACATGGTAATGGAGGCGTAAATGGATGTCTATAACAAGTTACTTTAGTTATCTCCACTCCAGTAAGATTCTCCTCTGCACCATATTCATCACAACGAGATACAGACACATCAGAAACGAACGCTGCATTGAAATATGAACCGTTTATACGCATTGTGAAATTACCCACACCAGTAAAATCCCCCGA
>Ga0315289_10002883_pt1 | contig 26245 bp, 27 predicted proteins | sample YL17G11_40_MG_FD_203452 | JGI IMG/M metagenome (GOLD analysis project Ga0315289, IMG submission 203452) | Sediment microbial communities from Yellowstone Lake, YNP, Wyoming, USA - YL17G11_40 | ecosystem: Environmental > Aquatic > Freshwater > Lake > Sediment | place: USA: Wyoming | collected...
GGGCTGCGCGCTCACCAACTGCTGCAGACGGGCTTTCCGCCGGGCGGTCAACAGCGTTTTGCGCCCGCACAAATGGGTTTGCGGCTGGAGTGTGCCGCGTTGCTTGAACTGCTGCCGGACCCGGCGCACGGCCGCCACACAAAAACCAAAAAACTCCGAGAGGTCGCGGGTGCGTTTGCCCTGTTCGTAGAGCCGGATGATTCGCTGGCGTGCCGACAAAGGGATTGCTCGCATGACCCTGCTTTGCCATACCGCTCCACCCAAGTAAAGCTATATCATTTGTGGAAATGCTCTAACACTGCCTTCAGTTGCTCGTGCAATCCCGGCGTGGCTTGGTGATAGGGATTAACCCAGGCATCCACGTTGGCCTGGCCATGCAGATTGCTCACCACCGTCACACGGTAGGCGTTGAGAACCGAGTCCCCAACGAGCAGCACGTTGGGCAGATGCAGATCCTTCGAGGCGGCGGGGAGAAAGCCCCACGAAGGCATCCCCGCTTTGCTTGCGGGGAGTCGTTTGTCGGTTTCCGCCGCAAGTCCTCCAGCAGCCACCGGCGCTCCCGACACGATGACCTCGGCCAGAGCCAGATTATTGGTGCCGGCCAGTTGAATCTTCACATAACGCCCCACCACGCCACCAGTGTCCAACGTGACGGCGGGATTGGGAGCGGCGGCTTGCTGCTTCGACCAGACCGGTTTGTTGGCGGCATCCAGCACCGACACCTGGGAATCCTTCAATGCATCCATGTCCTTGTCGGTTCGATTGTAAATCTGGATGCTGGAGATTTTGCAGTTTTCTTCCAAGTCCACCTGCCACCACGGTTGCGCCTCCTGATCCGTCCAGGAGGTTTGTTCCATCATGCAATTGCCTTCCAGCACGCCGTCCAGCGCAATCTCGGCGCGTGGGTAAGCCCGCTTGTCGCGGATGAATTTGTGCGTGCTCGATTGTTTGGCGTGTTTGCGAAACGCCAGATTCTGGCTGATGTCATATTGAAAACCCCAGTTCGTTCCGGCGGCTTTCAAGTCCGCCGGTTTTTCCCAGGCTTGCGCCACTTCGGCCAGGCGTTTTACGCAGTCGTCGGTGAGCCGGCCTGCCGGGTTGGGCGCAATGTTGAGGATGTAAACGGAGTTGTGAGAGTTGTAACTGTTCAACTGTTTCAGGATGTATTTAACATCGCGGCGGGCGACGCCGTAGCCCTCGTTGTCATCCCACCACCAGTCTTTTTGCAAAGTATCAGAAGCCGCCGTGGGCCGCATGTAGTCGGGATGATAGGGATAGGCTCGCCCGGCGGCGTCGGCAAACGGCACGTCGGCGTGGGCCAGATTCGACTCGTAGGTGTGGCTGATGATGAGGCAATTCGGCTGGATGGCTTTCACCGTTTTGTAAATTTCCTCGTACGGCACGTCGTCAAAGTTCGGCGTGGTGGGCCAGGTGGACCAGCCGTCGAAATTGATGTAGTCAATCGGCCCGTAGTTCGTCAGCAACTCGGTGATTTGATTTTTGAGGAACTGGATTTTATCCTTCGTGACCTTGCCGCTTTCGATGCCGTGGTGGTAATCCAGGATCGAATAATAAAGCCCGATCTTCAAGCCCGCCTTCCGAAATGCATCGGTGAACGCCTTGACCACGTCCGTCTTTACGTTGGAGGAGGCCACGTCGAAATCAGTGAACTTGCTGTCCCACAAACAAAATCCGCCGTGATGCTTGGTGGTCAACCAGCCGCCGGCCATCCGGCTGTCCTTGACGACTTGCGCCCATTGCTCGCAATCCATGCCGGTCGGATTCCACATCGTCGGCGGTTCAGTCCCGGCGGAGCGCCCAAAGTGGTTGGTGGAATTCAGATTCTTGAACGTGCACATGTTCCAATGGAAATACGCCTGATAGCGCGTGTTCACGAAATCCAGCAGCGTGTTGGTGGACAGCGTCTGGCCCAATGCGCTCGTCGCCACGCCCAGCAACAGCATCGTGAGCAGGCAGAAAAGCCCGCCGCTGGGAGCAGGGTTGTTTTTCTGGATCGTTTTGGCAATGCCACGCGGCGATTGGTCGCACGTTGTGGTTATCGTGTTTGAGTTTGTCTGTTTCATAAATTTTTTCTATGGCGGTTCAAATCAGCATCAACGCAATAGGCCGGGCCGCTGGGAAAAGCGGTAGGGGACCACCGCAGTCCAAGACGCTGACGCGCGGCACGAACATACCCTAAAGCGCGAAGCGTCTTGGACTGCTCCAGCCCTCTGGAGCTTTTCCCCGGCAAAACTGGGCGCGAGATTCGTCCCGTGCCAATGTCACATGCCGCACCGAACGCCGCGCTCCCCGCTTTGTGCCTTCTGTGGCAATTCATCGGCGGCATTTATTTCATCAGCCGCGTGCTTTTTACGGCCTGCAATTGCTCCAAGCGGGCGCTCAAGGCCTTGACCTTGTCCGGCTGCGAAGCGGCGAGGTTGTTCGTTTCACTCAAATCGTTCGCGAGGTTGTAGAGCTCAAAGCTCACCGGCTTCCCGTCGCGCGGGGCGTCCGGCTCGATGAGCTTCCAGTTGCCCTCGCGCAACGCCAGCGGACGCTGGTTGTTGTTTTGCAACACGAGCTGATCGCGGATGGGTTTGTCTATTTTCTCACCGAGCAATGCGGGCAGGAAATTGAAGCTGTCCGGTGCGTCCTGGTCTCCCAGCGACTGACCGGTGAGCGCCGCGCAGGCCGCCAACGTATCCACCAGCCCGATCAGATCGCCGCGCGTCGCGCCCGCCGAAATGTGACCCGGCCAACGCGCGAGGAACGGCTCGCGATGCCCGCCCTCATAGAGTGTGCCTTTGCCGCCGCGCAAGTTGCCGTTGGGAGGCTGGCGGTGAAAAACAGCCTTGTCTTCGTATTCGTAACGACTGCCGAGCGTGGCACCATTGTCGCTGCTCACGATTACGAGTGTGTTGCTGGAAAGATTGAGCCGGTCGAGCGCGGCAAGAATCTGCCCGACCTGCCAGTCGAACTGCTGGATCCCGTCGCCGCGCGTGCCGATCTTGCTCGTGCCTTTGAACTGCGCGTTGGGCACCATCGGTTCATGGATGTCATGGGTCGCAAAGTAGAGGAAAAAGGGCTGCTTCCGGCTTTGTTCGATGAACTTCACCGACTTGGCCACCAGCGTGTCCGGAATCTCTTCGTCCACCCAGCGCGCCGCATTTCCTCCGGTCATAAAGCCGATGCGGCTGATGCCGTTGACGACGCTGTCCGAATGCTGATCGTCGGCTTTGATCTTGAGCTTCACTCCGGGATCGCGCCCGGTGGGTTCGCCGGGGAACGGATTGTTCGTCTTGGCATAGCTCACGCGAATCGGGTCGGCGGGATCCAGGCCGACGGCGCGGCCATTTTCCACAAACACACAGGGCACGCGGTCGCCGGTGGCCGGAATGATGAAGGAATAATCAAAGCCCGCCTCGCGGGGACCCGGCGCGACCCGGCTGTTGTACTCGGTTTTCTTCACGCCCAATCCGAGATGCCATTTGCCGACCACGCCCGTGGTGTAACCCGCCTGCTTGAGCATCGAAGGCAGCGTGGCGCGATTCGTCTCAATGATGAGCGGCGCTTCGCCACTCAAGATGCCCGTGCCCGGCTTGCGCCAGGCGTAACGTCCGGTGAGCAGCGCGTAGCGCGTGGGCGTGCAAACGCTCGCCGTCGCACGGGCGTCGGTGAAGCGCACCCCTCCTTGGCGAGCCGGTCGCAGTTCGGCGTCTTCACGTGCGTCGCGCCGTAACAACCAAGATCGCCATAGCCGATGTCGTCGGCGAGAATCAAGACGATATTGGGTCGCGCGGCGGCCTGAGCGGCGGGAAGCGCTGCGGCGGCGATGGCCGCACCGATTGTGAGAATAAAGCGGAAAAAGTTTTTCATAGCTGAATGGTGACTATTTCACCTGACACCAATCCCATCACGGTTTGAGTATCTGAGAGCCGATACACGTTTACACGTTCACTGCCTGCCCCGCAGCCGCGGAAACCATTCCCGCCGAGAGTGCCCTTCTGAGTCGGGCAACTCAAGCGTGATTCAAACAACTTGCCGTGGCCTGTCATGGCAGGAGTGTGGTTGGCATGACAGAATGCACTACCCTGCCACCTTCCAAAGATGCTAAAGCTGACTCATGCAGTGCCTGAAACCAGTTGCTCTCGTCGTGTTCGTGGCACTGTTACTGCCGCAGGCGACGAACACCCAAGCCGGGCTTCTCGTCTGGGACGCCAACCCGTCCGTCGCCAGTCCCGGCCCGAACGACGGCAGCGGCAATTGGGCCACTGACGGCCAGAATCTGAACTGGTGGAACGGCAGCCAAAATGTTCCGTGGAACCCGGGTGACCTCGCCGTGCTGGGAGTCAACACCGCCAGCGCCGCCACCGTCAACGTTGACCCCGCGCGCTCGCCCGGGCCGCTGGACTTGCAACAGGTGATTGATTACGGCGGCTCGAACGGCGTCGGGGTGATCCTCTACGTCAACAAGCTCGCGCTGGCCAACCAGATTGACATTCTGCCCGTGCTCTATCGGAGTTGGGGCGTGAAGGGAATCAAGTTCGGCTTCGTGAACGTGGGTTCGCAAACCGATACGAGCTGGCTGCACGACTCGATCCGCAAATGCGCCACCAACCAGATCATGGCGGACGTTCACGATGAATACCGGATGACCGGTTACCCCCGCACCTACCCGAACTTCATGACCGCCGAAGGCATCAGCGGCGATGAAACCACGCCGACGCCGGGGCAGGACACCACGCTATTGTTCACCCGCATGCTGGCCGGCGCGGCGGACCACACCGTCTGTTATTTCGACGCGCGGGTGGCCAACAATTGGACCCACGCCTACCAACTCGCCAAGGCCGTGTGCTTCTACAGTCCGTGGCAGTTTCTTTTCTGGTATGATCGCCCGGCCAACTCGCCGGTGTTCAGCGGTTCGCCGCCCATCATCGGCGACGAGCCGGAACTGGAATTCTACGACGCCCTGCCGACGGTCTGGGACGACACGCGCTGCCCCACGCTTTACTGGCGCGAAGCGTTGCGCCGCGATCCGCTCGACTCGCGCTGCAACAACGCGATGGGTTTGTAGCATCTCAAGCGCGGCGAGTTCACGCTGGCGGAAAAATATTTTCGCAAGGCCATCGAACGCCCAGACGGCGTGGCCCGCGTAGAGCAGCCGTTCGCAGACGTGCGGCCCGATGAAGCCCGCGCCGCCGGTGACCAGGAAGTTCATGCCCCGATGATGCGGACCAAGTCGGAAAGTTCAAGGGGCAAAGCTGGCGATCGTCAGCGCATGTCTCCACCAGAGCAAAGCGCCAGAGGACTGGCGCACTCCAAGACGCTTCGCGAAACCCAGTGCTTCAGACTCTCGCGCCAGCGTCTTGGACTGCGGCGGCCCTCCGCCGCTTTCCCACTACCAATCCGCGCTGGGCACGAATTCATCCAAAACCGAGAGGCGATCCGTCTTGAACCGGTAGATGGCTTTCACCATCGCTGGCGAGGCAGTACGCTCAAACCACGCCGCCGAGCACCACGGATACTGGCAGGCCACCGACACAAGCCCATGCTTCACCGCGTTCTGGTGAACGTAATTCAACCGCGCGAGACACGACCGCTGATGCGTGAGCCGCGTGTCCCAGAAGTTGAACCAGACTTGTCGCCCGGTCGCGCCGTCCAGTTTGTTCACCCATTCGGCGGTCTTGACGTGGAGAAAGCTCAACATGGCGCTCAAGCTGGAAGCATCGGCCGCGGAGGCGGGCGAGTGAGCGACGAAATGGTAGTGGTTCGAAAACAAAGCCCACGCCTCAAGTTGCCAGCCAGGTTTCTCTGCCACGGTCAGCAGTCCACGATGCAGCACCCGCAGGCGCCGCGCGCCACGAAAGTGATGCTCCTTTCGGTAGGTGGAAGCCGTGACGAAGTAAGTTCCGCGCGTGGCGAGCTGATGGGTGGGAGCGTGTGGCCAAGGCGTTTTCGGTTCAGGCATGGGCAAGAGATAACGGAGATCATGGTCGCGTGGAAGCCCCGAAGCGACTTCACCATGCCAAAGCGGCGGGGGGCCGCCGCAGTCCAAGACGCTGCCGCGCGTACCAGTGACACCGAATCTCGCGAAGCGTTTTGGAGTGCGCCAGCCCTCTGGCGCTTTGGTGTCAGCCCGCGCCGACGGTGACCGGGAATTCCATGCGCCGACGGCGCGAACCAAACCTGCCCCAAACCGCCTGTCAGCGAAAACACGGCTGCGCCGTGATCTTGTCGTGCAATTCCAGCGGACGCGGCCCAGCGTGGACTTTGGATATCTCGCCCGTTTCTAAAGTCCACTTTAGAATTGTCGCCTGGCTTCCGGTTTACGCCGCGAGGTGGAACTGCGGGTCGTAGAACTCGTTGAGATCGTCGAACGCCCAGACGGCGTGGCCCGCCTGGAGCAAACGCTCGCAAACGTGCGATCCGATGAAACCCGCGCCGCCGGTGACCAGGAAGTTCACGCGCCGATGATGCGCACCGACCCTTAAAGTTCAAGGGGCAAAGCTCTTGGGCCGGATTGATGCGCCATCTGCGGCGTCGTTCATCTTCGCTTTGGCACCGGATTGGCTTCCTGACCTCTTTCCGGCTGCTCATCGGAGATGGCGCGCGGAAGGGCGTGCCCTGGAATTGAGCAGGTTGGGTCGGCGTCCGCGCTCGTCAATGTGTACGTTCCGCCAGATGGGCAACGCGGTAACTGTTGTTCCGGACAGTAGGGTAGAATCTGCTCAAGTGTCAGGACGTTTGTGATGGCGAGACGATTTTCCAGCGCGCATTGCAACATTGCGCCGTTAATCCGTCTGAGATTGTTGATGCATGCGTATCGCTCTTCATTTTGTGATGGGACGCCTTGGCTCTTTGCCACCACCGAGCTGGTAGTACGTGGGTGGTTTTGTTCGCGCAGCCTGTCCACTGCGCCGGTTTCCCTGCGAAGCATTCCGACTTCACTTCGCAAGCGAAGCAACTCGCTCTGGTTTTTTCGCAAGCGCTCAAGCTCTTCACGATTCGCGTTGGCGGTGGACAAGGCGGTCTCACGCTCGCCAGCAATTCGTTCCTGTGTGGTAAGGAGGTTTTGATTCTCAGACCGTAGGTGGTTCACTTCACCCTGTTGCACGAGATATGTGATTGTTCCTGCGGCGAGGGCAGAAGCCAACACGGCAGGGATAGCTTTTGCGTTGAGCCAGTTCATAGTTGCGATGGTTGTGGTTGTGATTGTTCCAGCGAGCAGGGCAGCGGCGGAAATCTTGGCGGCGAGTCCCATCGGCACGGCTTGCACGGCGTTGGCCGAAACCGCGCCCGCAATGGCCGCGCCCGTCAGCGTCACGCCGCGTTTGGTGAAGATGTCCCGCAGCTTGTCCAGCGCCCGCGCCACCCGTTTCTGCGCCGCGTCCGCCCCAATGCCGAGCGCGGCGCCGACTTCATCCAGCGACTGCTGCTCGTAGTAGCGCAGGACGATGGCGTTGCGATCGGCTTCGCGGAGTTGGGCCACGGCTTCGTCGAGCAGGGGCGCGAGTTGCTGCCAGGCGGCATCGGGAGTGGTGTCCATGTGGGCGGCGAGTTGTTCGCGGTGCAGGCGGCGGCGCTCGGCCTTCAGCGCGTCGCGCGCGGCAAAGTGCGCGGTGCGGCAGAGCCAGCCGGCGAGGACGGTCTGCCGGGCCAGGCTGCCGGCCTTGCGCGCGAGGAGGATGAAGACCGCCTGCGTGATTTCCTCGGCCAGGTGCGGGTCGCTCACCTGCCGTCGCGCGGCGGAATGGACCAGGGCGACGTAGCGCTCGACCAACCGGGCGAAGGCGGCTTCCGAGCGGCGGGCGGTCCATTCGGCGAGCAGTTCGGCGTCACTGGGCGATTGCATTCACCCATTAAATGGCCGCCCGGCCGGAAATCCGACAATCTTTTTTCGGACGCGGAGAATTCCTCATTGTCGCATTGCGGGGCTGGGCCTAATCTGCTGCCCGTCCCGCGCATGAAGAAGTGGAAGAAAATCCGGCGGTTGTCGCGTTGGAGATCGGCCAGTCGTCCGCGGCGTTTACACGGTTCTTTCGATCGCCACCCGGTTCGCGCTTGCGGAAATGCCGTTGGGCAAATTCACGTTCCAGCGCCGTTCGCTCTCGTCCACCCGCAAAACCACGCTCGCCACGGCGGGCGGATGGTTGGCCGGATGATCCACGAGGAGAAAATCCTCGCCCATTTGCGTCACCGGAAAGGAAAGGCCGTTGACCAGCAGCCGCATGGTCACCTGGGCGGAATGTCCGCCGCGACCGGCTAACGGCATGATGGAAGAAGCGTTCATGCGAAATGCTCTGGCCTACGCCGCGCAGCATGATCTTCAGCTTGCGGAGCGTCTCGGCTTCGGGATTCACGGTATCATCCACGTGGCGGAACACAAGTCGCGCGGTGGAAAGACTGCCGTCAAAGCGCATCGCGAGCCAGAACCGTATCTGCGCGAACGGGCCGCTTACGAGCGTTTGCGGCAGGCCGGCGTCACTGAAATCCTCGGGTTCAATGTGCCGCAACTCATTCGCGCGGATGACGACTTGCGCGTCATCGAAATGACCATTGTGGCGCGGCCATTCGTTCTCGATTTCGCCGGCGCGTATCTGGATCGGCGGCCCGATTTCGCCGACGAAGCCTGGGCGGAATGGGCCTCTGAAAAGCGGGAGCAGTTCGATGTTCGCTGGCCGGTCGTCCAGCGGGTGCTGGCGGCGTTGGAGGAATTCGGCATTTACATGCTGGACGTGTCGCCGGGCAACATTGCGTTTGCCGATTAAGCCGCGTTCGCCCGCACGGAGGCGAGGCCGCGAACCTTGAATCTTGAACTTTGGACCTCGAACCGCATACTTCGCCACATGGCGAACGCAATGAACGAACCGATTCTCCAACTCGATATTCCCGGCATCAAGAAGCTCCGCAGCGGCAAGGTGCGCGAAATCTTCGACCTCGGCGACCGCCTGCTCATGGTCGCCACCGACCGCATCTCCGCCTTCGACGTCATCATGCCCAACGGCATCCCGCGCAAGGGCGAGGTGCTCACGCAGATTTCATTCTTCTGGTTTGACCGGTTCGCGTCGCTGGCGCCCAACCACCTGCTCGCCGGCGCGAACGACATCGCTGGAGTTCAAGCTTTAGCTTGTCTGCCCGCTGATTTGAAAAACCAACTCGCTCCTCGCAGCATGATCGTGAAGAAGGCGCAACCGCTCGCCATCGAATGCGTCGTGCGCGGCTACTTCGCCGGCTCCGGCTGGAAGGAATACCAGAAATCCCAAACCGTCTGCGGCATCCCGCTGCCCGCCGGTTTGCAGGAATCGTCTGAATTGCCCGAGCCGATTTTCACGCCCGCCACCAAGGCCGAGACCGGCCACGACGAAAACATCCCGTTCGAGCGGGCGGCGGAGATCGTGGGCGCGGACATCGCGGCGCAGGCGCGCGACCTCAGCTTGAAGATTTACACGGAAGCCCGCGCCTACGCTCGTCAGCGCGGCATCATCATCGCCGACACGAAATTCGAGTTCGGCCTGTTCGACGGTGAGCTTCTCCTGATTGACGAGGTGCTCACGCCAGACTCCTCGCGCTTCTGGCCCGCCGACCAGTACGCGCCGGGCAAGAGCCAGCCCAGCTTCGACAAGCAGTTCCTCCGCGACTATCTCGAAACGCTCGACTGGAACAAGACCCCGCCCGGCCCGACGCTCCCGTCCGATGTCGTCACGAAAACGAGCGCGAAGTATTTGGAAGCGTATGAGCGGTTGACAGGCCGTTCGCTTTAGCGAAACTCTGTTGTAGGTCATGTCGCGATTCTCGCTCAAATCGAATCACAAGCCGGTCAAAGCCTATTACGAGTGTCTCGACAAGTTCGCGATGTTGGGCGTCAAGCACGAAACCGCCGTGCGGTCGGCATTTGAAGGTTTCTGTTCCCTGTGCCGGTGCTCGCTCAATCCCAACTCACACATGACAAGGCCGGTGTCACTTGGTATGCTTTCGCAACCGCATGACGAAAACTGAAATCGTCTCCACGTTCAGAGTCGCGCTCAGTTCCATCGGCTACGACGAGACGCGGATACGTCGGAACTATGACTTCTGTGATCTGACGGGTTCCACCGCTCACGTGCGACGTATCCCTTTGGCGGCATTCTCGGGCTACCCGCAAAGCTACCGCAATGCGCGGGTGGGTGTCGTTCTTCAGGATGAGCCTGGGGAAGCCTCTGCAAGCGAGTATATCGCTCTGGGCGCACCGCTGCTGCTGACGGTCCAGGAGGACACGGTGCAGCCGTGGGCGGCGAGAATGGAAGGGCTGAAGCCAGCCGGGAATTCCTTCCGCCTTCGAGATACAGAGCGCGTCTTCGATGAGAACCGCCAATTCTGGGGGCCGGAGGCGCTGGGTCGGGTGAAAACGCCTGCTGAAGTCTCCGTGCGTAGCCAACCCGATCTTCTCGATACTGGCCTGGGCAATGCCCTGCAACGGCGATTTCAGACACGCCTGAAGGAGTTGCTCGAGCACAGCTTCAAAGAGATCGAGGCGGCATACAAGGATGTCCATCGCCGGTCTCCGAAGGTGTCACCACTATTCGCCTTCTTGTTCCGCTTTGTCACGGCGAAGGTCTTCATGGATCGCGCGGATGCCAAAGGCTGGGATGGGTTGAACGACCCGCTCGAAATTTTGAGAGCCGCAGAAAAACAAACCGGGCTGCTCGATAAACCGGAGTCCGACTTTCGACGTAAACCCATCCTGGACGCAGCGTGGGCCAGCGTCTCACGCAACCTGCACTTTCAAAACCTCTCCGTGCCGGATTTGGCTTTTGTGGCTGAGAGCGCATTCATCACGGATCGTACAAGAGACGAACTAGGCGTCCATAGTACTCCCGAGGGACTGGCAGATTACATCATCAACCATCTACCTTGGAAGGAGGTGCCCGTTGATGAACGCGTGGTATGGGAGCCCTTTTGCGGCCACGGGATTTTCTTGGCTAAAGCAATGGAGCGGCTGAGGCAGGACATTCATCCATCCGTCAACCCGAAAGGGCGGCATGAGTATTTCCGTCAACGACTCATCGGCGTGGAAGCCGATCCCCTAGCGCTGGAAATCTGCCGCCTCATGCTCACGAACACGGACTACCCGAATAGCAACAATTGGGAGAAGCTTTACCTCGCGGATGTGTTCCGCTGGCCGGAGTGGCAGTCCACATTGCAGTCCGCCGCCGCAGTGCTGGCGAACCCGCCATACAAGGCCTTTGCCCAGAAATATCGTCGCGAAATCGGTGCGACCAAAACCAAGCCGCCGGCCGAGTTTTTGCACCGGCTTTTGGAGCAACCGCCACGCCTGCTCGGTCTCGTATTGCCGCAAAGTTTTCTTAGCGATCCCATCTATCAGGATGCCAACCGTCGAATGGCCCTGCGATATAATTCGATCAGGGTTCTGGAACTGCCGCGCATCTTCCGGTATGCGGACAATGAGACTGTGGCGGTAATGGCCAGCGGCCTGCGAACGGAAGGTCGCACAGTGCGGGTGCATTACGCTGAAGTGCGGAAAGACGGCGTGGAACGATTCCTCGATGATTGGCATGTGAGCGCGGGGCGCAGCATGGACGTGCCTGTGCCACCTCCAGTCGGTGGACCGCGATTCACGCTACGCCTGCTCCCGAAGGATTCCGTCTTTGCTCGGATCAAGAGTCGGTTAAAGTTGGGCGAGGTTGCGGATATTCACCAAGGAATTCATTGGACTGCGCGAACCGATGGCAAGCCACAATCCGCGCCGCGTACTGATGTTGCCGCTGACAAAGAAAAAAGGGGCTTTTATCGAGGCGCTGAGAAGATGAATGGAAACTTGGCACAGTTCCAATTGCGCAACCTCCGCTATCTGTCGCTGCTGGACAAAGACCAAGACCCAAGTACACGCGCCAATAAGCGCCCTTGGAAAAGCGGGAAGGTGGCCTGCAATGCGGCACGTTTTCAGCCGACATCCCCTTGGCGCTTGGCAGCATGGGCAGATGCAGAAGGGTTGGCTTTTACCAAGCAGTTCTTCGCAATCTGGCCGAGCGAAGGCGTGTCCGAGTTCGCAATCGCTGCCATCCTTGCCTCTCCGCTCGCGAATGCATTCGGCTTCGAGCGTGACTTGGATCGGCACAATCACATCGAGACTTTGCGCGAACTTCCGCTGCCCGATCGTGTTCACTTGCAACCAACCGGGGAACTCCATCGTCGCGCTGCGGAGTTACAGGACTTGCTCGCCGTGCGCGACTTCGCCCAGCCACCAACCGTAGAGGCGGTCACAGAAGCGGTCTTGCGTCTCGACGCCGCTGTGCTGGCCGCCTATAACATTTCCGCATCAGTTCAGCGGCAATTGCTCAAAATGTTCGACGGTTGGTCTCGTCCGCTGCCTCCTCCGTATAACAGTGAGTTCACCCGTTACTTTCCAGACCACTTCGATGAGGATATAACGCTCGCCGACTATCTCGCCATCACGGCGGATTGGGATGCGACGAACAAACGCCGACTCAAGTTGATTGAGAAGAAGACAGACAAAGCCATTTCTTCAGAGGAAAGAGACGCGCTGCAGCGGCTGCAACGTTTGGCCGGTTTGAAGCGTGAGTTGCTCTCGTCACCGTCGCTGAAGGAACTTGCCCAGATGGAAGCAGATTTGCGGAGGAGGGGTTTGTGGCGGGGCGCGTGATTCCAGAACCGTACTCGTATCCGCCCACGCCGCATGTCCGCCGCCACGGACCTGGCGGATGGAACACATATCGTAAATACCGTGACTGGCTGCGTGATGAGTTCACATTCCGCTGTGTCTATTGTCTTGAACGCGAAGTGTGGCGCGATATGCGCCAACGGATGCACATTGATCATTTTGAAGCACAAGCGATCCGTCCTGACCTCAAATGCGAATACACCAATCTGCTTTACCTCTGCCCAGCCTGTAACAGCCAAAAAAGCGATACGGTTCTGCCCGACCCGTGTGTCGTTGCCCTCGGAGACTGCTTACGAGTTTACAAAGACGGAAGCATCGAAGCACTCAACGATCGAGGCGAACTGCTGATTGATGTTTTAGCTTTGGATCAACCAGAGGCAAACCAACGTCGCCGTTTCGTCATCGGCAACATCCTCTCACACGCAGAAAACAATTGGCCGATGTTTATCGAATGGATGCGTTACCCGGAGAATTTGCCGAACCTTGACGATAAACAAAACAGGCCACCGCATAACGACAAACCAGAAGGAATTGCCCAAAGTTTCTTCCAGAAGAAGCGCCGTGGAGAGTTAGCAGAGGTGTATTGAATGAATATTCTCCCCGCCAAAGAGTTCCCGCTAAAGCGGCAGGAGAACAAAGAAGCCGTTCAATTTCCGATTTGCAGAATGAGCTACCGCCTTGGCAACCGCAGCGCGCTGGAGTGGGTGATTGATCAATACCGTGTCAACCGCGACGTTGACGGCGAAATTGTCAGCGACCCCAACCGTCTGGACGACGAGCGATACATCGTCCGCCTCATCGGCCAGGTGGTTCACGTCAGCGTTGAGACGCTGAAGGTCATCCGCAAACTCCCCGAACTGAAATTCCCATGAAAGGTCCAACATTTGAACTTCTGCGCGTGAAGCGCGAACTGGCCGTCGTGAATCCCGCCAACGGCGTACGCTTCAGAGTCTCGCTCCGCGACTGGCAAGGGGTGCTTTGGGCAGTGCGCGTGCAGCCACACGATCACCGCGAACCGTGGAATCCCTTCACCACATCGCACCGGCTGATGCCGCAAGAGCGGATTCAGGGCTGGCTGGAAACACTCCAGTTTGTGCAGCCGGTTCGTTGCAGCCGGCGCGTTGCGCTGGCGACTTGATGCAAACCCTCGTCGAAGATTTTTTGCAGTATTTGCGCCACGAGCGCGGGCAGGCGGAGCACACGCAACGGACTTACGCGGCGTTGCTGGGCAAGTTTATCGCGTGGGCGGACAGGCAAGGCTTGACGGACTGGAAGCAAGTCAAGTTGCGCCACCTGATGGCGTTCCTCCAGCACGAACGGGAGCGCGGCCTAGCCAACGAGCCGAAAGATTCGCCGCGCCGCTTGAGCAGCGAGAGCGTCTATCTCGAAATCTGCGCGCTGCGGGCCTTCTATCGTTTTGCCGAAAACGAGAGACTCCTGCCAGTGAACGTCGCGGAGAATCTCTCGCTGCCGCGACGTTGGAAACGATTGCCCAAGGCGCTGACCAGCGAGGAAATTGATCGCCTGCTCGCTCGGTCCTGCGGACCTTCGCCTCTGGCGAATTCCTTTCGCCGCTTCCCAAGCGGCTCAAGTGTGTCAACCTCTCGCCATTCCATCGCGACCGAACGGAGGGATTCCTTTTTGGCGGCGCGCCGGGCGACGCGGCAAACTCAGTCGCCTCTCAGGACTGCGCGCGTTCAAATTGCGCTGGAAGCCCGGAGGCAACCGGCCGTCGGCGCGCCGCTTGCAGCGACCTGGCCACGCGGCGGAAATGGTAGCCCATGATGGCGAGTTCGATGGCGTGGTGGAACTGGCGCGGACGCCGGAGCAGCGTGCTCCAGAAAAGCCTCCAGTAGGCCACGCGTCCACGGTGCCACACGCCCAGCACCCAGAAGGACTTCAGGAAGGCCGTCAGGTCCGCCCGGGACACATGCAGGCGCGGCCCCGTCGGACGATGGCTCTTGAGGAACGTGCGGATGCGCTGGTAGTGGTGCCGCGGTTCGTAGAGCTTCTTCATCAAGTCGCGGTAGCCCGACTGTAAAAACTCCCGGCTCAGCTTGGGCTTGAAGTTCAGCGCCGCGTCGGTGTTGTTGCCGGTGCTCTCGGTTTCGAGACGCCCCTCGCGTTTCAGCCGCTGCCAGAGCCGCGTCTGCGGCAAGGCGGTCAGCAATCCCACCATCGCCGTCGCCACTCCGGAACGCTGGATAAACTCGAATTGCCGCTTGAAGATGTCGCCCCGGTCGCTGTCGAAACCCACGATGAATCCGCCCATGACTTCCAGTCCGGCCCGTTGCAGCGTCTGCACGGCGGCCACCAGGTCGCGGTTCCGGTTCTGGCGCTTGCGACATTCCTCCAGGGCCTCGGCCGAGGGCGTCTCGATGCCTACGAATACTTTCTTGAACCCGGCCGCCCCCATGAGCGCGCACAGCTCCGGGTCATCGGCGAGGTTGATGGACGCCTCGGTGAGGAAACCCATGCCGTGCCGCGTGCGCTGGCGCCAGGCGATGAGCGCGCGCAGCAAGTCCCGCGTCCGCCGTTTGTCGCCGATGAAGTTGTCGTCCACGATGAACACCATGTCTTTCCAGCCGCGTTGCCGCAGCGCTTCCAGTTCGGCCACCAGTTGCGCCGGCGACTTGGTGCGGGGCACGCGCCCGTTCATCACGATGATGTCGCAGAACTCGCAGTCAAACGGGCAGCCGCGCGAGAATTGCACGGCCATGGTCACGTAATACCGCTGGTTGATGAGGTCCCAGCGCGGCACCGGGGTCTGTGTGAGCTCGGGCCAGCCCTCCGCCCGGTAAATGTGCTGCAACTGGCCGCGGCGCATGTCCTCGACGACTTGCGGCAGGACCTCCTCCGCTTCCCCCAAAACAAAGTGCTGAATCTCCGGGAACGCCTCGTGCCCCGTGGTGAACAGCGGTCCGCCGGCGATCACGCGCTTCCCCAAGGCGGCGCACCGCGCCACGATTTCGCGCACCGACTCCTTCTGCACCAGCATCGCGCTGAGCAGGACATAATCCGCCTGGCGCAGGTCCTCGTCCGCCAGCCGTTCCACATTCAGGTCCACGAGCTTGAGTTGCCAGTCCGATGGGAGCATGGCGGCCACCGTGAGCAAGCCCAGCGGCGGCATGGACGCCTTCTTGGACACGAACCGCAGGGCGTGCCTGAAACTCCAGAACGTGTCCGGCGTTCGCGGGCTGATCAAAAGAATGTTCATCGTCAAAATCTCGCCGCTCGGGCGACGCTTAACCTAAACCTGAATTCCGGGCGCTACGAGAGAAAACTTCAGTGCGTCGGCTGGAAACCTTCCGCCGATTCCGGCGGGCGCGTTGACGGGCGGGCCGGCAATGGCGTGCCGCTGTTGAACGGTGCCAGCAACCTGATCCGAGTGCGAGTTTTGGCCGGTGGGGCGAGCGTCCTCGCGAGCCGAAGGGAGGCTCGCCTGCCTCGTTCGCACTCCGTCGCGGCTCGTCAGTAGCCTCGCCCCACCACTATTCTACCGTGACCAGGCGGCGTGATGGGATTTGTCGGCGAGCATCCGCGCTTTGACGCGGCGGCTGCGGCGGCGTTTCGTGATGGATATTTCTCTCGCTACCTTCGTCAACCTGGGGGATGTTGTGTCGGATATGGCAACCGCTCACCTCACCTTTGTTCGAAATGGCGGGCGGAGGTTTGCCAACGCTCCCTCAACCACGCGCCTACAATCTCTTTTTCTTCGTTTCCCCGAAGCACGCGGGTTTGCGGGCATTCAAACTCCACCTCCTGAAAGTTGCCCGCATGAAAACGAAATCCCCAAGCGTTGAAAACATCGTCGTCGATGAAGCCCACCAACGGACCTACGTCGTGATGGCGTGCCGCACTTTAACCGACGGCGAACTGTTCAGCGCGATTCGCGTGGCGCTCTTGAAGCGCAGAGACAAACCGCTGGAACAAGGCGAACGGCTCGTCATAGACGCATCAAATGTGGTTTAGCCGGCCGGGCCGGGCCGGGCCGCGAGGTTGCTCGGGTTCACTCGACTTCCCACAGCGTCCCGTCCTCGTCCTGGTTGTCCCCCTTGATTCCCAAGAAGGATCTGGCTTCGCGAACGGCTCGTTCGTAGGTAAGCGCGTCCAGGCGCATCGTGTTTTTGGCGCCGCGGGTGTCGTCGTATTCGAGACCGAAACCACCGTTGTCCTGATCCAGGATGCGGGCCGTTTTCATGGCTGGACTTGCGGGTGATCGGAGTGTCCGGCCGCGAACGCGGCCAGGCGCTGGTTGCCATCGGCCACTTCTTCGCGGGTCATGACCATCGTCACACAATCGCAAGCCGCCGCTGAGCCTTCAAAGCCCTGTGCGGCCGCGAGATGAAGCCACTTGTACGCTTCGAGCTTTGATTCGGGCACGTCCTTTGAGCGCGCCTCGATCATCAGGCGATAATGCCTCATTCCGAGATTGAATTGGGCTTCGGCGGCTCCCTGCTGCGCGGCCTTTTGAATCCACATCGCGGCCCTGGCGTCGTCCTTTGGCACACCCTGGCCCCGGGCATACAACACGCCCAGGTTGAGTTGGGCGAGCGGATGGTTTTGCTCGGCGGCCTTGAGGTACCAGGCGGCAGCCTGCTCATAATCCCGCGCCGCGCCCGCGCCGTTGGCATATTTCAGCCCGAGGCGGAATTGCGCGCCGGCATCTCCGTGATCGGCTCTGGCCGGGGTCGTTTCCAGATCAAGCTTTTGCCGGGGGCGGAACAGTTTTCGATACCATGGTTTATCCACGATCAACACAGTAGGCCGTCGGGGGTCAAACACAAGCGGCGTCTTTCTGACTGCAAACGGGGCATCTTCCGCGACCCTCCGCAACGCGCAGGTGGGAACTGGAAATTGTTCACAGCCGGGTATCCCGCCTATGCGGGACGTCTCGGCTGCTCGCCCGATTTAAAATCGGCGTTACGCTTTCCCGGCAGGTGGGACGCCTGCGCAACTTCACGGTCGCGGATGAAACTTGCGGTGGACTTCGCGCAGCCGATGGCCGGTCACGTGCGTGTAAACCTCCGTCGTGCTGATGCTGGCGTGGCCGAGTAGTTCCTGGATGACGCGCAGGTCCGCGCCGTGCTCCAACAGGTGTGTGGCGAAGCTGTGTCGCAGCATGTGCGGCGTGACGTTGCGGGCTAGGCCTGCACGACGGACACGACGCTTGATGCGCAACCACAGCGTCGTATGCGCGAAGGGACTGCCCTTCTTCGTGAGAAACACATTGGCTGGCGAGCGCGACGTGACCAGCTTGGGACGCCCGACCTCGAGGTAACGGTTCAGCGCTGCAACGGCTTTTCTTCCCGCCGGCACGACGCGCTCCTTGTTGCCTTTACCGACGACGTTCACGAACCCTGCGTCGAGATGGAGTTGTTCAAGTCGCAGATTGCGCAATTCGGCCAACCGCAGCCCGGACGCGTAGGCCAGTTCCAATACGGCCTGGTCGCACAGCGACGACGGCGTCGCCGGTGTTTCGGGCGCGAGTAATTTCTCGATTTCCTGACTCGTCAGCGCCTTCGGCAAACGCTTCCAGCGCCGCGGCAGCGACAGATTTTCCGCCACGTTCGCTGGCAAGAGCTTCTCGTTTTCGGCGAAACGGTAGAACGCCCGTAGCGCGGCGATTTCGAGGTACACGCTCTCGCTGCTGAGTCGGCGGGGCGATTCTTTCGGTTCGTTGGCGAGATTCCGCTCGCGTTCGTGCTGAAGGAACGACATTAGGTGACGCCACTCGACCTGTTTCCAGTCCGCGAGTCCCTGCTTGCCCGCCCACGCGGTGAATTTGTTTAACAGCGCGGCGTAAGTCTTCTGCGTGTGCTCCGACTGCCCACGCTCGTGGCGGAGGTATTGCAGGAAATCTTCGACGAGCGTTTGCATCCAGTTGGCCGGTATGTCAGTCGGGCGACAACGGGAGGATACGTGTGCGGAGGCGTTCGGGCTCGACGGTGATGAGCACACCTTCACCGAGCAAACCTTCCAAACGAGAACGATGTTCGGTCAGTGCTTGAAGCATGAGACTTCCGAGTGCGGAAGGCCGGATGTCTTGGGCGCGAAATTGTATGACGCTGGGATGCGTGATGCGCGAAAAGGCGAGCAGTTTGCCGAAGTCGAGATCGTTGGTCAGAACCACAAATCCGGGTTCGCGTGCCCAAGTCATGATGTCGGAGTCTGGTGCGTTGGGCGGGCCGATGTCGAGCCACGCGACACATTCATGGTTGTGGAGGCGAAGAAAATCCGCCCATTCCAGCGGCATGCCGGCGTCCAACAGAAGCTTCATGCGGCAGCCGGTGACAACGGCAGCTCGTATTCCTGCGTCTTCCACGCCGCGTAAGCGATGCAGGCGTCAATGTCAGCCGCTTCGAGGCAGGGATAGGACTTCAGAATCTCGTCCCGAGACGCACCGGCGGCCAGCAAACCGAGAATCGTGGAGACTGTCACTCGCATCCCGCGAATGCAGGGCTTGCCGGTCATGACAGCCGGATTGACGGTGATGCGCTTCAAGAGTTCATTCATGGTTCTACGTTACGCGCCAGTTTTGGTTCTTGCACGGATTAATTGATAGCCGAGCCGCACTGATGGCGGAGGGATTGCAGGAAATCTTCGACGAGGGTTTGCCTTCGCGCGCAAAGGACGCGTTTATCAGAGACGCCCGGTCCAATAACCCGGTTGTCTGCCAAAGTGGGCGACGGCGAAAACCATGAGGCCATCGGGAAATTCCTTGTAGATCAGGGCGAAGGGAAACTTCCTGACCCGGCATTTCCTTGTCCCGGCTTCGTAAGGCTGCCCCAACAAGGGGTGTGTGCGGATGACGGCTTCGGCCGCTTCAACGGCCTCAATAAATCTTTCGCCTGGCCCGCGACTCCGGCCATCGTAAAACAGCGCCGAATCCATCATCTCACTTCGCGCGTGAGGATGATCCCTGACGGGCTGCATTCAATTTTTTTCGCGCGTCCGCGAAAACCGCGCGCGACGGCACACCGGTTTCCTTTTCTGATTCCACCTCCGCGACTCGCCGCGCAATCTCCGCGCGCCAGGCCCGGTCAATCTCTTCGCCGGTGAAATCTTCCACGCTCTCCGGCAACCGCTCGGCCAAACCGATGCGCTGTGCCGGAGGCCATTTCAACACTTGGCTTTCGATTTCAACGTGTGCCGTCGTCATGGATCGAATATCCCGCGCGCCGACGATTTTGGCAAGCGATGTGTGAGCTAAGACCTGCCAGCCAAGAAGGGCGACGAGACTCTGCGCGTGGAAGTGAAAGCCCACCTCCGCACCGCGTCGGTCATCGATCTGGCGATCCGCGAGTTGAGGGAATACGCCCGCCGGAAGGCAGCCGGCCCGAAAGCGCGATGGCAACTCTGGAACGTCGAGCAGCTCGCCATAGATGAGGATCAGGAAGTCACGATCACTCCTTTTACCGACATCCCCGAAGAGGCCGTCGCGGCGAAGCTCCTGCGAGTCGGCTTGCGCAGGTGCGCCTGAGGCTGAGACCCCAGATTTGCGGGCGTTTGCTCCATCGCCCCTTCGGGAATGGGATACTCTCGTGGGGGTGGCGGTCAGCCGAGGGCAGCGTCCGCTTCGCAGACTTACCCTGGGCTAACTGCCGTTGCCCCGTTGGGGCAATTGAATATCGGGGTCAATCAGCGTTCAGACACAAATTGCGCGAATTATCACGGATTCAATTCGCGTGAATTGGCGGAATTCGTGTCACTTTCTCCGCGTCTCGGCATCTTTGCGTTCAATCGGCTTTCGCTTTCTTGACCGGCTTCGACTCGAAGACCAGTTCGCCTTTCTTGAACTCGACGGTCACACGGCTGTCGTCCGCGATTTCGCCGGCGATGAGTTTGCGCGAGAGCGGCGTCTCGACGCTGCGCTGAAGGAATCGCTTCAGCGGACGCGCGCCATAGACCGGGTCGTAGCCTTCGCGGGCGATGTGTTCCTTGGCGGCGTCGTTCAAATCGAGTTCGATGTGGCGGTCGGCCAAGCGGGCGCGGAGCAGATTGAGTTGGAGTTCGACGATCTTCTTGATGTCGGCCAGCGTGAGCGGCTTGAAGAGCACGACTTCATCCACGCGATTCAGAAACTCGGGCCGGAAATGGCGGCGCATCTCGGCCAGCACGCGCTGGTGCAGTTCGTTCGGAGTTCCGCCTTCAGGCGGTTCGTCCGATTTGGCGCGTTTCGATGCCGCCTGAAGGCGGGACTCCAAACATTCCTGGATGATCGGCGAGCCGATGTTCGAGGTCATGATGATGATGGTGTTGCGGAAATCCACCGTGCGGCCCTGGCTGTCGGTCAGCCGGCCATCGTCGAGAATTTGCAGCAGCACGTTGAACACGTCGTGATGAGCCTTCTCGATTTCGTCGAAGAGAATCACGCTGTAAGGCTTGCGGCGGACGGCTTCGGTGAGCTGGCCGCCTTCCTCGTAGCCGACATAGCCGGGCGGCGCGCCGATCATCCGCGCGACGGCGTGTTTCTCCATGTATTCGCTCATGTCAATACGCACCATGTTCTCCTCGGTGTCGAAAAGCGACTCGGCCAGCGCGCGGGCCAGCTCGGTTTTGCCGACACCGGTCGGGCCGAGGAAGATGAACGAGCCGATGGGCCGCTTCGGGTCTTTGAGGCCGGACCGGGCGCGAATGACGGCGTCGGCGACGGCCTGCACGGCTTCATCCTGCCCGATGACGCGTTGGTGCAGAATCTGGTCGAGGCGCAGGAGTTTGTCCTTCTCACCTTCGAGGAGGCGTGAGACCGGAACGCCGGTCCAGCGCGAGACGACTTCGGCGACTTCGTCGGGCGTGACTTCTTCCTGGAGCAGGCGCGAGCCGCCCTTTGCGCCGCTGGCTTTGGCCTCGAGTTCTTTGAGTTGCTTTTCAAGTCCGGGGAGTTTGCCGTACTTGAACTCGGCCACGCGGCCCAAGTCGCCTTTGCGTTGGGCGGTTTCCATCTCGTTGCGGGCGACTTCGATGGCTTCGCGCAGTTTCTGAATGTCGCCGATCACGTTCTTCTCGCCTTCCCACTGGGCTTTGAGCGCGTCGCGCTCGTGCTTGAGGCTGGCGATTTCCTTTTCCAGCGCGGCGAGGCGCTCCTTGGAGGCGGCATCCTTTTCCTTCCGCAAAGCCTCCCGCTCGATTTCGAGCTGCATGAGACGGCGCTCCAGGCTTTCCAGTTCCTCGGGCATGGATTCCATCTCGGTGCGGAGCTTGGCGGCGGCTTCGTCCATGAGATCAATGGCTTTGTCCGGCAGAAAGCGGTCCGAGATGTAGCGGTGCGAAAGCTGCGCGGCGGCGACCAGCGCGGCGTCCTGGATACGCACGCCGTGGTGGAGTTCGTAGCGCTCACGCAGGCCGCGCAGGATGCTGATGGTGTCCTCGACACTCGGCTCGTTGACCAGCACGGGCTGGAAACGGCGCTCGAGCGCGGCGTCCTTCTCGATGTGTTTGCGATACTCGTCGAGCGTGGTCGCGCCGATGCAGTGCAGTTCGCCGCGGGCGAGCATGGGCTTGAGCATGTTGCCGGCGTCCATCGCGCCTTCGGCCTTGCCCGCGCCGACGACGTTGTGAATTTCGTCAATGAACAGGACAATTTGTCCCTGCGCCTTGGCGACTTCCTGAAGCACGGCCTTGAGGCGCTCCTCGAATTCGCCGCGGAACTTTGCGCCGGCGATGAGCGCGCCGAGGTCCAGCGCGACAATGCGCTTGTCCTTCAGGCTGTCCGGCACGTCGCCGGCAACGATGCGGCGGGCGAGGCCCTCGACGATGGCGGTCTTGCCGACGCCGGGTTCGCCGATGAGCACGGGATTGTTCTTGGTGCGACGCGAGAGCACCTGTGTGCAGCGGCGGATTTCGTTGTCGCGACCGATGACCGGGTCGAGCTTGTTTTGCTGGGCGAGGCGGGTGAGGTCGCGGCCGTATTTCTCCAGTGCCTCGTAAGTGGCTTCGGGGTTGGCGCTGGTGACACGCTGGTTGCCGCGAACTTCGGTGAGCGCCTTGAGGAAATCGTCGCGCTTCACGCCGAGCGCCCGGAAGACCTTGGTAATCGGTGCGCTGGCGGGTTCGCCGAACATGGCCAGCACGAGGTGCTCGACGCTGACGTATTCGTCGCGGAGCTTTTTCGCTTCGTCCTGCGCGGTGACGAGCAGTTTGTTGAGGCGCTGCGTGACATAAACGCCTTGACCGCTCGCGCTGTCGCCGCTGACGCGCGGCAGCTTCGCGATCTCCTCCTCCAGTTTCGCCTTGAGCAGGTCGGGTGAAACCTTGAGCCGTTCAAACAGACGCGGCACGAGTCCGCCCTCCTGCTCGACGAGGGCGAGGGCGAGGTGCTCCACGTCCACGGCCTGGTGCTGGTGGCGCGTGGCGATGGCTTGCGCCTCCATCAAGGCCGCCTGCGATTTTTCCGTGAATTTGTTCAGGTCCATAGACTCCGCTTCCCTGTGTTCGCAAACCCGTCAGAGTCTAACCAAGGGGAGCGTGACTGGCAAATCAAGCGGTTTTGGTGGCGTGTTCCTTGATGGGGAACTCCACGGCCAGCCCTTCGCGCGCCGCTTCAACCAGCAGTGCCCCCTTTTGCGCGGCGACCAACTCGCGGGCGTGTTCGACCATGCGGGCCACCTGAGCGTCGTCGTGGTCGGGGTCGTGGTGGAAGAGGAAAAGTTGCTTCGCCTGCGCCTTCAGTGCCAGCGAGACCACGTCGTCCACGCAGCCATGGCCCCAGCCTACGTGCCGCTCGTATTCCTCCGCGGTGTATTGAGCGTCAATGATCAGCACGTTCACGCCGCGCAGGAACTCCGCCAGTTTTTCATCTTCGCTGCGGGCAAAATCGAGCACCCGCCCGCCCGCACCGGGATAGGGAGGTGCCACCCGCCGGCGGGAATACATCTCATGATCAGGGAAAAAGGCGACTGAACCCTCCGACGCAAACAGCCGGTAACCCACGCAAATGCCGGGATGGTTGGCAAAGCGCGCTTGAACCCGCACCGTGCCCACGTTGAATTCCATGTCCTTCAATTCCTCGATGGAGATGTTGCCGGGCAGTTCGTCGAAACCGACGGGGAAATAAGAGCTTTCCATCTGGCCCGAGAGCATGCCGCTGAGTCCCTTGCGCGCCCCTTCGTACCCGAGGACGCGAATGTGATTGTTCGGGTTGTAAATGGGCAGGAAGTAAGGCAGGCCGTGAACGTGATCCCAGTGGGTGTGCGTGAGCAGAAGCGTCAGGCTCAGCGGTTGCTTCCTGCATTCCGACGCCAAAGCGCGGCCGAGCGGGCGCAGACCCGTGCCGGCATCCAAGATGATGATTTCGCCTTCGGCGCGCACTTCGACACACGATGTGTTGCCGCCGTAATGCACCGTGCCCGGCCCCGGCGTCGGCACTGTTCCGCGAACGCCCCAGAACTTCACCCGCGCCGGCTCGAGTGGAGCGGCGACTTCGGGTTTCGAGTTCGGTGTGCCCGGTCGGCTGGCCAGGCGGGACAGAATCGCCAGCACATCCGCGGAACTGATCGGTTTGACGAGATACTCATCCGCGCCGGCGTCAAACGCGCTGCGCCGGTCGCTTTCGTAATCGCGCCCGGAGGTGACGATGATTTTGATGCCGCGCAACGCCGGTTCGCCACGAATGGAGCGGCAAACCTGGAAACCGTTGCCGCGCGGCATGAGCAGATCGCAGAGCACCGCATCCGGTTTGTGACGGCGGGCCAACTCGAAGCCTTCGTCGCCCTCGGCGGCCTCCAGCACCTGCCAGCCGTGGGCCTTTAGAAGTTGGCCGATCAGACTCCGATAGTCGGCATCATCATCAATGATCAACACCGTGTTCATGAGGGCGCGTCCCGTTTCGTTGAACTGCATTTTAGCTCATTTCGTTCGACATTCAAAAGTAAAAACGGGACGACCGACCTCGAAATGGCAGCAAGTTCCTTGCGCGCTTTGAACCCCGGTTCGTGTCTCAGTGGCTTCTGGGCACCCAAAATGTGGACACCGAACGAAAAGAGATGTCAGCGTGTCTCTCTGAGTTAGAGCGTTCATCCCTTGTGGGAGCCGGTGGGAACCAAGATCAAATCCAAGTCACAGAGGAAAACGGCCAGATTTGTTCCGACGCAGAAGCGCCGGGCCAGCCTGGCGCGTGAAGATGAAGCAGCAGACGGAACGGGTTGGCAGCTACCTCGCGCTGTCCGTCACCTCCGGCTGCGTGTCCGCTTCAGCCGCCTCCAAGCTCGTGTAGTAAACGCCGAGGTTGTGTTGGGCGGTCTTGTCACCCTGCCGGGCGGCGCGAATAAACCACCTCACCGCTTCCTTGATGTCTTTAGCCACGCCGCGACCGGTTTCGTAGCAGAGGCCGAGATTGCATTGCGCCGGGGCGCACTCCTGTTCCGCGGCGCGGCGATACCACTTCACCGCCTCGGTGTAGTTCTGCGGCACGACCTGTCCTATCTCATAAAAGACACCCAGATTGAACTGCGCCTGCGGTTCGCCCCGCTCGGCGGCCGCGTTGTACCATTTGACTGCTTCGGCGTAGTTTTGCGGAACTCCCTGCCCGGTCTCGTACAGCACACCCAGATTGAACTGGGCCGCCGGATCGCTTTGCTCCGCTGCTTCGCGGAACCACCTGGCCGCCTGGCCCAATTCCTTGGGCACCCCATGACCCAACTGGAAGCAGAAACCGAGGTAACATTGGGCTGCGGCATCGCCTTGTTCCGCCGCCCGGCGAAACCACTTGGCCGCCTCCCGATAATCCTGCTGGACGCCGTGCGCGGTCTGGTAGCAGACGCCGAGGTCGCGTTGCGCCACCGGGTCGCCCGCCTCGGCGGCCCGCCGCATTTCCTCAAAAGAATGCCACGCGTGGATATTCTTCAGCATCCAACCGGCCTTTACTCAGAATTCACATCTGCCAACCCCGAGCGCCAAATGCCGCCCGCCGCTCAGGGAGCAGCATACAATTTAATCGCCTCAATTCAAGTCGCGTTTTGGCCTACCGAACCCGGGGTGCATCTCTGCAGTGCCAGCGGTAGTGGCGCGGGCGTCCGCGCCTGCGACCGTCCCGGCGAGCGTCCCGCTCGCCGAAACCTTGCGTGCGGTCGGCGCTGGTTCGGCAACCGAGCCGGTCGCCGGACCGTGGCAGCCGGGACGGCTGCCCCACTTCGTTGGTGGTACTTCCGAAATGCGCCCGAACCGGGGCGTTGGTGGGCGATGCAGGATTCGAACCTGCGACCACCTCCGTGTAAAGGAGATGCGCTAGCCGCTGCGCTAATCGCCCCACCATCGCCAAGCTAGGGCATTCGCCCCGCGTTGACAACGCCGAACATTTTGCTTCCCGTCGCCGCCACCCGGCGTAACATCGTGCGCCATGAAAAATAGTGGTCCCGCGTCAGTGGCTTTAAGCGACTTGTTTTCCCCGGCCTCGATCAAGCTGAATTTGGCGGGCAACGACCGTGATGCGGTGCTCGCCGAACTATACTTAGCGACATAATTTATTGCGGATCATAACCGGCAAAGACTGGCGAGTTCCGGGTTCGGCTCTGACCATTTCTCGAACTGGTTTTCAACGCTTTCAACCACCAGCGCCAACTTCGGAAA
>Ga0315289_10002884_pt1 | contig 26241 bp, 24 predicted proteins | sample YL17G11_40_MG_FD_203452 | JGI IMG/M metagenome (GOLD analysis project Ga0315289, IMG submission 203452) | Sediment microbial communities from Yellowstone Lake, YNP, Wyoming, USA - YL17G11_40 | ecosystem: Environmental > Aquatic > Freshwater > Lake > Sediment | place: USA: Wyoming | collected...
ACGGCAACTTCGCTCCAGGGTATAGGTTGCGCGCTCACGATAATCGGCATTGTGATTATTTTATTGATTCTTGCAATCTCGGGATTACTTTAATATAAGGTTTTGATTTATGAAGGTCATCTTCCGTATAGACAAGAAAGGTAACTTCGACAGTTTCTTCTATCCCGGCAACAAAGTCCCGCCGTTCATCCCGCCGCCGAAACGTAACGAACCGAAAGATGGGGGGCCGCCGGAGCCGCCGAAGGACGATAAACCGAAGGCGCAGCCGAATTGAATGGGAATTTATTTACGGAATAAAATATATTGGTACAGGCGTATGATCGACGGCCACCGTGTCTATCGTTCGCTCAAGATCAAACGCGGCCAGGAGGCGATGCTCTCGGGCCGGATGCGTCAGGTCGATGATGAGATAACGGCGGCGCACTTCGGACTACCCTTACCCGCCCGAGGCGCGATTCGGTTCACCCAATATGCAGCAAGTTATATTGATCAGAAGCGGCATAACAAAACGATTCTCCAACTCCAACGTCGCCTTGCCCTTATTTGGGGCATTTGGCCGGATCTCCCTCTTGGCCAATATACGGCCGCGCACGTGCGCGAACTTGAGGCGGCGCTATTCGAACGCGGGTTGAAGCCCGCAACCGTGAATCGCTATATGGAACTCCTGCGCAACTTCTGGAACTGCGCCATAGAGGATGGCATAACCACGACAAATCCCATTCGTTTTTATAAGCATTTTACCGAGGACGGATCGCGTCGGGCTCTTTCTGATGAAGAGATAGGAAAAATTCTTGATGCGGCCCGGCGTATGGCAGAGAAACCCCGAAATAATGTTCAGGCCGTATTTTTAGACATGGCTCTCCTATCGCTGGCGACAGGGATGAGGTTGGGATTGATTGTGAATCTTAGGCGGGAGTACGTCCGGGATGACGTACTGGTAGTGCCGATCTCTCAGACAAAGAGCAAGCGGCGGGTTATGGGCATGGGTCACGGCGAGAAAACCAAAGAAATCGTGCTTTCTCCGCTCGCCCAGAAGATTATCAGAAGGCAGGCGTTAGGGGATAATTATGTTTTCCCGATGAAACGGCGCGACAGCAATTCTATTATTCCCGTTGTCAGGCGGATAAGGAAAGAAACGGGCATTGCCGACTTTACGTTTCATCAGTTTAGACATACGGTCTCAACCTTCGTTGGCGAGCATTCTTCACTCATGGTAGCAAAGGCGATTCTGGGCCATACGGATATTCAAACTACCATCCGATATACGCATCCCGGACTCGCAGAACAGAGGGAGTCGGTAGCAAAATTGGGGACACACATCGAAGAGTTGAATCGTAATGAATTGATAAATAAGGACAAGCCGATAAACGAATGATGGTTCCTTAAACCGTTCGAGATATTCTCTGCCCCTGCCTGAAAACCTAGTCCATATCAGGGCAGGGCTGTATTATCTTACATCATCTTGTATCATCGTTTCCTATATTCCACAATAAAATGATGGCAAATATGAGGACAAAAAAAGCCCCTGGCTTGACGCCAGAGGCTATTATGTCGAATTATATAGTCCGGGAAGGACTTGATCTAAATAATCGATCCTGGGGCATCGTAGCCCCAAATCGGGTCTATTTGCACCGTTTCGGTCCATCGCCGAAAAGGCAATCCCACCACCGCTTCCAATCTCGCTTCCCGTCGCCCCCCTTTTCCAGCCAATAGGAACACCGGCAATCCGGCCCCGGCGTTGGTCCGGGTTCAGGTTCCGGTCCAGGGCCGGGAGGTGGCGGCGTGTATGGATGCTTCCCATAGTTCGAGGGCCATGCCCCAAACTCTGATCTATATGCCCCACTTATTGCCTTGAAGGTTTCGACGTGGCAATCGAGATTCGACCCATGGGGGATATGCTCGAAACTGACGTTGGGGTGCATCCCGACCATATACTTCACCATCTTACCCCATGTCGCGGCGGATGGACGATACCGCTTCTGATTATCAAAATCGCATTTGCTGTCGCCGTTATAAACGCCGTCGTCGCTCACCAACAGCCGGACGGCGGCCTTATTGACGTAAATGGCCTGGTCGAGCAACGGTCCGTATGGGCGTTCACCGTCCTTCGGATCGCATGGGCCGCCGCATCCGTGGACGGGTCTGATGACATCCATCTTCGCCTGAAGCCCGAACTCGTCCTCGAACATCCCCTGGACCAAGTCCTGTACGGACCGGTTGTCCGGTTGCCGGGCGTAGACATGGTTCCCGTCGTATCTGTAAGCCGTCATGTTCGGGCCATAGAACATCCGCTTGAAGTCGAGCTTTTCAGACTTAATGATGGGTACAATGACCCGTTTCGTGAAATCGGGGACGTCGGAATGGATAGTTTCGTTTCCCCACGACACCAGCCAGTCATAACCTTTGAACTCTTTCAGGCATCGAAGAATCCACGCCTTCGAGTATTTGTCGGCGGCGGGTTCCCAGAATCTCTGGACGCCCTGCACGTTGACGGCCCATGGAGACCATTGAAGGACAGCTCCATGAAACTGACACGCCTCGAACAGGTCGAACATCACGTTCATATTAACGCCGTTGAATATCTCAAACACTTTCCGCATGATGGGAAAGTAGTAGTCGTTGAAAGCCGACAACTCCCACTTGTCCCGGGACGCATCGAGCATATAGGGCTGGAATTGAGACTTTTTTCCGTATGGATGTCGGTCCCAACCGCCCCACGGAAAGACACGGACGAAATTTGCGCCCGCATTCGCTACGGCGTGGGCTTCCTTATCCAACCCCACTTCGTCCAACGTGAACCTCGTCCCATCGAATGAGCCGAATGCGTCGTCCATCGGGACGAAACGGCCCCAACCGATTCCGAATTTGTCATCTTTTATCATGTTTCGCCTCATGACGGTTGCTATGATTATCTAACCCGTTTAGACCCTTTCCTTTTTCTTATAACCTTCAGGATAAACTTGATACTTTTCTTTTTCATACCGTTCATCGATACTGCCTATTAGATCGTAGCAGTCCCCTCCAGGGTGAGTGAGAATGTACCGAGAGCTACGGCGGCTGTCGTAATGCTCAGCGTCGAAGTCTCGGCGATATTGATGGATGTCTTGCTGAATGTTGCCACAGCTCCGGTTGGAAGGTTCAGTGCGGCAAGTGATACCGGCCCGGTGAATCCGCCCTGAGCGGTAAAAGAGACCGAATAAACCGCCACAACGCCTTTAGCAACCGAAAGACTTGTCGGCAGAATCGCCGGAAAAAAATCCGGCGCAACCGTCACCGCCAAGGTGAACGGTACTGTTTTAATAGCCATGGATTCCTCCTGATATTCGTAGGCCCCGACATTCGGTGCCGTGTCAATGCATCCTAAAGCAATTCCTTGTCCGCCCGTCCATGAAGTCGGTCTGTCAACGGTTATTATATTTGCCGCATAGTCGATGCCGACGATGGTAAACAGGGCGGGGTTTCTTTGAAGTTGAACAATATCTCCGGAGACTATGCCGAACCCGTCGATGAAATAAGAAGCGTCCAAAACCGGGATGGATGCTCCGGAACCAGTCCCGATAGTCGTGGTAAGAAAAGCCCCGGCATTGCGACATGGACTGTCGGCGGCCAAGCGAAAATCACGATTGTCTTCATCTACAAAACGGGGGTCTCCGTTGAAGTTGTTGATTTCATGTTGATTCGCGGGATCGACATTTTCATACCAGGTAAACCCACCTACGTTTTTATAAGATAGGTTATTTTTCAGAACGATATCTATGCTGTCGGTCCCGTTCTTGTTTAATTTAACGGCGACACCGCCATTATTATAAAACGTATTGTTATAGATTCTTGAATGGGATGAACTGCCTACCCCCGGTTGTCCACCATAAACCCCAAGTCCGTGTTGAGAATTATCATATACGGCGTTCTTACGGATTATCTGATATGGAGAGTTTGCCTGCATTCCGTGAATGGCAGCGCCGTGAACCCGGTTGCCCTCAAAGACCAGATATGCTCTTGCGTCGCTACCGCCGCTATGGGCCGCGTCCGCAACCCGATAGATAGGATTGTAAAGGTCGTTATTGCGAATGATGTTGTGATGTCCGAAATTGTTAATGCAGTCATGCCCAACATCCATTATTGAGCAACCTTCCACGAGATTATAACTTCCCTCGATCCAAACATCCCCGAGATTATAACAACCGGCATGAGCTACCATACAGTTTAGAAGTTTATTATGGTTCCCTAAGATGCGGACGCCGCCGTCAACATTAGCCGTTCCATTAATCAGGGGACAATTCCGGATAATATTGTAGTCGCCTTCGTTCCAAACAAACCACCATTGCGGGAGTGAATTGTCTCTTGGAGAACCATCTACCGCAATTCCATCGATAATAAAATAATTTCTGCCGACGGAAAATCGGAATACTCCATATCCTTGGTTCGTTCCTTTTAGTGTGGGATTATGGCCGGGATAATTCTTATAGGTAATGGGGTTCGCGGCGGAACCGGAATGTGATGGAAAAATCCGGTCATTATATGTCCCGTTCATAAGATGGGCGACATCCCCGGCAACAAGGGTCGCATTGGCCTTGCTGATTGTTTTCCAGGGATGCGCGATGCTCCCGCCATCGGCATCATTGCCGAATGCGGGGTCGATATAGAATTCAGCCATTGTTATCAGTAATCATATTTCCCCAATTTCTCCTTCAGCCATTGGAAAACCAGAACGGCAATTTTCTTGATGCTGTCGGCAAAAAGTGTTCCAATCACAACCCCGAGAATTAATTTAAACATCGTTTCTCCTTTTTTAAGATCTACCGTTTTGTTTAGTTGTACCAAATAACAAGAAAGATTTTCTTCGTGGCATTGAGTCTATTCTTGATCTGCAACGGTTCCTGGGCAGCCCCCGTTCCGATATCCAGTTTATCGTCGGTATCGGCATTGGCCACGACGTTCGTTGAATTATTCACGAGCGTCACGTCTCCGTCATTGTCGATCCAGAAATCAGACCGCTCTTCATTATTCCCGGCGGCGATGAATCCGCGAGCTGAACTCGTGATGGAGAATGGAAGCGTAAGGATGGCATCGTCGGCAAGGTCCGTATAATAGCGATACTCATTGACCGTCCCGCCTCCGCATTCAAGCGAAACTATCCCCCCGGCCTCGCCTATCCAATGCGGCGCCGCGTGACCGCCGATGCCGCCCGCGTCGGCTGAATAAGCGGCGAAACTATCCGTCACTACCCCCGGAACCGCCACGTTGAGCAATCTAATGGGATAACTCGTAATCGTCCCGGCTGTCCCTGCCTGTATTTTAAACCGCTCGGCAAGTATCTGTAATACTGTTCCGCTAGCCCCAACCGTACCTGTCTTGAATATGATATCGCCTGATGCGGCATCTCCGGTGGCCCTTCCGCCGGCAAGGATGATGTCGGCGGCGGCAATATTCGTTCCGACGCCCCCCGATGCATTTATGGTAACGTCTAGGGGCGTTGCGTTGACAATACCATTGCCGAGATAAATGTCATCTATGTACCCGCCGGAATCCCCGCCGATAACGCATTGGTGCGCCGTCCAGACCTTCGCCCCGTATCCGAGAGCGATGGAATAGCTTGTCGATGGGCCAACTGCAGTAAGGCTTGCATCCGGCGTGGAGTCGGCATAGATGACCGTCGAATTGTCACCGATGGTGGCAACAAAATAGTATGGCAGGTAAAGCGAACCCCCGACCTTAGAGCGATAGAGTTTTCTAGCCGTGCATAATCTCGGGCCGGTATAGGTTGGAATTGACGCTACGTTTATGATTAGGTTCCCGGCCGTGGTCGTGATGACAGAGGCCGACGCCGCCCCGAGCATCGTTTCCTTACCGTCCAAAACAAAGGAAGTTCGGTAACGATAATTGCCTATCTCAAGGCCCGCTCCAGCCGCCTTTGCTCCCGTCGGTCCCGTGGCCGGGGGAACGAAGTTCACAACATCCCAACCTGAATAAGACCCGATATAGATTGAACCTTTCTCGGTTGTGAAGTATGGGGTCCCGGAAACGGCAATTATCTTTAGGGCATTCCGTCCCACGGCGATAACGTCGCCCTGGTTATATCCGTATCTTCCCGTATCGTTCCCGGCAAAATACCCCAAAAAGCATAACCCGTCTGCCGGGGTGTCTTGGTTTGCCCCGGAATAAGCGCCGACCGAAGTGCAATAATTCAGTCCGGCCGTTCCACCGGAAACATCAACGGTTCCGCCGCCATATAAAACCTCGTCGCCGATTCCGACGTTTGCCGTTCCATATAGCATTTCATAGAATGAATAGGAACCGATTGATATAATTCGACTGTCATTGTCAACGAGATCATCAATATAATGATAGAGTGCATTATATCCGATGGCTACAATATCGCCCCAATTATCGCTCGTCGGGGTGAATGAATAAAGCGCACTACTGCCAAGGACGATATTATTGCAAGCCCCATCATCCTGGCCCGTCGTGTCAATGTTATGTCCGGCGAGGTCTCCTATAAAAATGTTTTGTTGCAAATATCCCTTGGCCCCCCCCAAAACATCATACCCAAGGCCGATAACGGTATTGATTCCCAAAAGAGTGGCAGCAACGCCGCTGGCGGCGTATGGACCGATGATTACGGAATCCCAGATACCGTCCTCGGTACTCGTATTGTACCAGTCCCTTATGTTATATCCGGCCTGGGAACCGATGATGACATTATCTTCCCAGTATCCGGCGGCAAGCGGAGCCGCCTCATCTCCGATGATGACGCTATTGGTCATCGCCGCCGGATCGCCGCCCGTCCCGGAACAGACGCCCTCCCCGAACAGGGTATTTGTATTGCCCGAATATAGGACGGTCTCCGTCTCCAGCGTCGCGCCCTTGCCGATGCGAAAGGCATCATCGGCGTCGCTGTCGTCCACGCCCATCGTATATTTGACGACAGGCGTCGCTCCAAGCACGAACTGAATGAGGGGATCACGCTCGGCATCGGAGGCATTAATAATCCGGAATATGGGACCTGCCGTAGAATCTTGTAGGGTCAGCGTTCCATCAAGGTATCGGATATAGTCATTTCCCGAAAACGCCGTCCCTGATTCTATCTTGAATGAATCGGCGTCGCTGTCGTCCACGCCCATCGTATATTTGACGACAGGCGTCGCCCCAACCGCGAACTGAATGACCGTATCGACCTCGGCATCCGTCAGATTGCGGATTGTGAGGAGCGGCAAGGTCGGCGATACCGTGATATACGAATTGAACTCCAGCCCGGTCTCGGCGGCGTTCACGCTCGGGAGTTCCCCTGTCGCGCCCGCATAGGTCGATGGGGTATCGGTGAGATCAATGAAAGTTTCGGTAACCGGCGGGATGATAATATGCTGGGTGATCCCCGCACCGGAGAGCGCCCGCTCCAGTTTGCGCCGGAGGATCTCCACCTCATTTCGCGTTGCGACTTTTTCGCCGATGCTCATGCCATATCCTTAATATGTTTGCGTATCCAGAACGGCGACGATCTCCGTCGATGCCGTTGCCGGCTTCTTCGTGATCTTGATAATCCTGAACAGAACCCCGCTTATCGCCCCACCTGCGTATGCCGCCCGCGTGCGCGTAATCTTCACCCTGTTGCGGCCGGGATTCAGGTCAAGCCCATAGCCTCGCACCTCGAACGTGATCTCAAGCGGCGGCGTCTCATACATTGAGAGATAGGCGGCGGCCAACCATGCCGCACCGGCGGATGCTTTCAAGTATGATTCAACTTCAAGCGTTTCCTCTATGCCGTAAACAAATCGTGCCACATCCGAGTCGGCTTCGCTAACCTTGAACTCATCATTGTCCGGATTCTCGTCATACTTAATCTTGATGATATTTTTGATTGCCGAGAAATCATGCCGCATTGAGAAAGACAGAAAATGCTCATCAAAGAAATGGGGCGGCGTGACTCCAAGCGGATCACTATTCGCATAGATCGTCGGTGCATATGTCCCATCCTGAAGCGGAACGAGCTTGAAAAGAAGCGAAGCCTCCAACTTGCCGACGATCTCTCCGAATGTCATGTCATAGTCAATATAGGTCGCTATTGCCTGCCTTCGGTTCGTCTTGAAATCGAGCAGGGCCGCCGCATCAAGGATGGAAAGCGATTTGCCGATCCGGTTTACGACGAGGTCTTCGAGCATGTCGGCCCCGATGACAACCGCCCCAACCCAGGTCCCGCCCGTATCGGCCGTCTCACCCTCGTCGGCATGGACAAGAGTATACGTGAAATGGAGGATGTCCGGGACAGCCTTCACCGTGAATGTCCCATCGTAGGTCGCATCGGCCATTCCGCTGATCACGACGTTACTGCCGACGATCAATCCGTGAACGGCGCCGGTCCCGATAGTGGCTATGTTGCCGGATACGGCTCGATGGGCGGTCGCTCCCGTTATTGTCGCGCCCTCAATATCGCAAAGGAGGTTAGATGACATATCGCCGCGCAAGGGAAAAAGAAAAGGGTCGGCATAGTTCTCGGCCGAAGCATCAAGAGAGGTAGAGCCGATCTGTACCAACGGCGGTCCGAGATCCGATGCAATAGAGACGCGGATATACCCGGCCGTCCAGACACCGCCCGACGGAGCCTTAATATACCAAACCTGTATCCTCGTACAGTAGAAGGCAGTTCCACCCGTTTTGAACGATTGCCCGAGTTGGGCGGTAGCTGCGGTATCCTTAAACTCCTGAGTCTCATTGGGCCAAATATGCCTAGAGTTATTAACCTGTATCGTCTCCGGTCCGTCGAGGGTTTCCCTGCCCCATACCCAGAACCGGAGGTCATGCGCCGCGTCTGCCGTCCAAGTATTAGCGCCGGAATCGAATGTCCATATACTTCCATCACCGTATCCACATACCGCCGCATCATATCGTTTGAGATGTAGGTGCTTTGCAGCATCCACGGAGCAATCGGCATCGAGAACGAAATAATAGGTCGTGCCGGATTCAAGAAAGGGCGTCTCTTTATCAAGAGTAAATTCGGCGACAGCGAGGTCGGGCGTATAATCGCCGGGATCCAGCGTTTCCGTATCTGTCCGAACCTCGTCAAGCGAATGAATGGCGTGATCCGCTATCTTGTAAACATGGTCAACCGTATCAATGCAGACGGGAACAACATCGTGAAGATCGCCATAAGCGATGGGGATCGGTGCGCCGTCGGCCCGTTCCTCAAGGTTCGGATAATTCGGTGCAACGCCCGCCGCCCATTTATATCGAGTCTTAGGCAGTTTGATATTGAGCATGATTATTCCTGGAACCGCCGCGGGTCTTCCGTATCGAATACGACCGTCCCATCCGTCCAGTTCCATCCGCCCGTATAACCGTCGAATAGTTTGATATAATCTGCATAAGCATCGCCGCAGCGCCCGAACCTGATGACCATGCGTTTCCCCTCATAGACATAATCAGCAAGTCGGGAGTCCCAGTAACCACCGGGATTTAATGCAACTACAGAACCGAAACTCTGTGCGATTCCACCTTCCGAGAACGGTGTCGCCTCGAAGGAAAGATCGGCAATGGAAGACGGGTCGAGGAGCGGACGATAAGGATGACTTATGGTATCAACCAATAGATCCACGAGATCAACCTGGCGGTCGGCCAGTCGTTCCCAGAAATAGGAATTGATATAGAACAAGCCGCTTCCTACACCCGGGTCTGCCGCCGTTGATGTGTGGACATAAAGTCGGGCCTGCGCCGCATCCCAATACCAGGATTTAGCCGTTGAATTACATGTTGTAAGATCGGCAACGTCCGGAGTATAGGTCACGAAAAGGCCCGTTGATTTCAGACATTCGCGGACCCGGGACGGCTTACCCTCGGGGTGTGCTATATAATAACAGTTCGTATAAGTGACAAGGACATGAGTCCATGTCTCACCCTCAAGCCTCCTGGCCGGCTCAATTTGCGCAAGCCAGACGAGATCTTGAGTCGTGAGCGCCGGATTGAAGGTCATCAGCGGGCCTCCTCGATGGAGAAGTCCATGTCATAGGCAAACCCCACGCCCGTCGGATCATAGAACAGGAAATTGAAATTGAACGGACTGGTGTTCCGGGCATAACGCGTCGATGCGGAATCATAGACATTCTCGACAATGAAATATGGGTTTGAGAATCCCACCTCTGCAAAGATCGTCTCGAATGTATCCTTGTCCGATTCCGGGATGAAGGTGAATTGATAGGTCCATGCCTTATAATGCGTCCGAGCGGCAACCGAAAGTTGACCGCCGACGGAAATCCCAATCTCGGAGGGATCGGTAATCTGCATGGAATAAGACGACACATCATAAGTCGGGGCAAAGTAGGAGCCGAGGAATACGCGCCCGATCTTGACGTAGGTATCGGAATTCGCATCATCGGCCATGGTGATTCTCCAATACCTGAAGTTTTGGGGCGTATCCCAAAAACAGGTCATAGTCTCGGAGACTATCGGAAGGATCAGTTCTACGTCTAAGGACCCATAAGCCGGATCGGCGTCGGCCTGGATACGGACGGATGCGCCCGCACTGAAGTTATGTCCCTTGATAATGAGCGCCTTTATGCCGGGCGATGTTGTCTTGGTATCTATAGATACCCATTCACTCGCATCGTCCGTTGAGCGCCATGCAAAAGTCGGCCATTCATTTTGGATGTTCTCGACGGGATAATCCGTCGCCTCGGTCGATGCATCGAGCGTCGCATCGTCGAAAAGGTTATTCCATAAAAAACGGGTGTGCTGTAGTGACATTGTGTTATCCCCCTACTGCGCCCGTAGGCACGTGGAAATCATTATGGTCAAACATCCGTTGTAGAATAGGTCTTGCGTCCCGTCTCAAGAATGTTTCTATTCCGGCGCGGTCAATGGCATTGACGTTGAACGTGAGATTAACGGAACGACTACGACCGCTCGCGGCCGGGGCCGCATCCGCCCGATAATCCCGAAGCGGCATGATGATCTCGGGCTCATGCTCGGCAATGCGGGCAAGTCGCGGAGTCCATGCAATGCCGCCCTCGGCGTATCCGCCCCGGCGGGGGAACCTGCCTCTACCGCCGCCCGCGTCATCGTCGCCGAACAATTTGGAAAGATCAGGAAGGGTCGCTTTAATCTTTATCTTCCAGTCGACCTTAGAAATCTTTTTACCAAGTTTTTCAATTTCGCCCCAGATATCGTCAAGGGTATCTATAACCGGATTACCCATGGCCTTTTGAGAATTATCCCCCACTTTCTTCATTGCATCCGTTGTCTTACGGAAAGCATCGGGAATCTCTTTTTCAAGTTCCCCTTGAATTCCCTTGAGGGATGTTTTGACCGGGACGCCCATGTTCTTCTCGGCTCCCGCACCTACCTTCTTCATCGTATCCAACCCCTTCAATAAATCCGGGGTCAGTTCGCCCATAATAACTTGACCGATGCCGCCGACGGTTTTCTTGAAAGGAACCCCCAATAAAGTTTCAGCACCGTCTCCGAATTTTTTCAGCGCACTTTCCGTGGTTGTAACCGCTGCGGCAAGTGTATTCGTAATAGTTTGCCCGATGCCCACAAAAACCGTTCCAATTTCCGCTCCATATCCATTACCAACCGCTCCAATTTCCGCTCCATACTCATCACCGCCCCCGCGAGGGTTCCCGCGACCGCCCCCACCCTTGCCGCCCCCGCCACCATCCCCATCCACCCAATCCCAAGCTTTTCTTGCACGCTCTCCCGCATCTTCCCAACTATTGCCGGCGGCATCGCCCTCATCCGAAAAATCTTCGGCAATTCCATAGACCTTGCAAAAAAGCTTATACATTTTATCGAGAGTCGTGTTGACGTCGCCCATTAATGTGTTAACGGAACTTAACGTGTCGCCTATATCAACCTTATCTTTAACAAGTCCCGCTTTCTTTGCCTGCTCAATAAGCGCTAATGTGTTTTCATCCAGGGTAATGCCGTAAGCCTTGGAATAGTCATATATCTCTTGGAGTGTCGGCGCCATTGCGCGGAGCGCATCTTCGGAAGACATACCGGCCTTCTGGAGTTTGGCATAATAATCGCCGGCATTGGTTGCAATGGCCTTGAGGGCTTCGGCAGTCATAAATCCCGAATTTCCCAGAGCCTCAAGGATGGTCTTATTGGCCTGGATGGAGTCGAAAAGTTTTTTATTTTTATCCGCGATGCCCGCGAGATCGAGTAATTTCTTGAGGGCCGGATCCGCCGCAAGTCCAAGTTCCTTATATTTGTCCCGGAGCGCAGCCAACGGTTCCTTCATGGCCCGGAGTGCATCAAAGAACGACATGCCCGAGGCAGTCATTGCATTGAAAGATGTTAATGCGATCGTCCCGAGATTCTTTACGGCTGTCGCGCTCTTGCCGACACCGGCTATCAACGCTGAAAGGGCATTGGGAATAGTGCTTAATTGTTCCTGTTGATATGCCTGGAGGGCCTTGGATTCTTTTCCGGCTTCGCGCATCTGTTTGATAAGATCGATAAAAGCCTTACTGCCCTCTGCGCCAAATTCTTTTGCGGTGCTTATCAGTGTTTCCCAAACGCTATTGAGTGATTGACCTTCTTTGAAAATACCCTTCATGCCGTCCCTAACGGCTTGGAGGGCCGTATCCATCTCTATGCCAAAGCCCGATCCTATCGCGGGACCGGTTGGAATAGCGGGACCGGTTGGAACCCGGAGCATCGACGATGATATGATATTTCCGATAATTTTCCCGGCCTTGCGGGCTTCCTCTATCATGTGATCGAAATAGGCATCGACTTCTCTGTTTTCTTTCTGCGCATCGAACCAGTCGATCGCGGAAGTGATGAAGTAAGCGGCAGTGAAAGCCGCGCCTATCGAGATCGCCAGACCAGCGAGTCCCGCTCCGGCTTCCTTCGCACCCGTTGTGATGCTCGAAAAAAAGTCCTTAAATTTCTTCGTCAGAATGCCGCCGATGTATGTACTTACGGCATTAACTATGCCCTGCAGGAGTGAATTGAAAAAGTTTTTGAAATTCAATCCATCCTTGATGATGGTGGCGAATGCCTCGCCGAAAGCCTTGGCCATCCCATCGGCAACTGAGTTTGAGAGAGGCGCGATTTCGCCTATTTTTTTCATACTTATACCGAAACAGGCATTCACGTCCGAGACTATATTCCATAGTTTAGTTCTGAATTCAGATGCGGTAATCCCCATCTGCCTTGCCAGTGCATTGAGTACCCGATTAAAAGCAGAAGCCGCTCCGCCGGCCTCATCAAAAGAGGCGGGAGCCGCCGCCATGATCAGCGACATGTCCCGGGCCGCCGGGATGAATGTATTTGTCAGTTCACCGGCAAATCCCTGCATCACGTCGCGGACAAATTCAGCCCCGCGACCCAGGGGGATGATTGTTTCGGTCAATGTTCGGGTCTCGGTACTCGCGCCATAAAGACTTTCTTTCAGGGACGTGATCTTATCTTCAAGCACCTTGATAGATCCGGGCGTCCGCTCAACCGAGGTCTTCAAGAGCTTGAGCGCTGCCTCGGCATTCGCCAGTTCCGCCGTGAGTTCGGTCTTAGTCTTGAGGCCGAATTCCTTGAAGATGGCCGTGAGGTTGGCAAGGCTTGAAGTTGCGGGGTCAATAGCCCCCTTGATAGCGCGGAAGGCTTCACCGAGTAGGATCATCGCTCCCTTGAGGTTGATCGACTTGTCCCGCGCCGCCTCCATGTCGGTCAGGAATTTCCCAAGTCCTTTACGCGACATATTCTGAAACGGATTGAATTTCGGAGCCATCGCCGCAAGCGCATCTGCCGTTGTCTTACCCTCTTCCCGGAGCTTCTTGAAATCCGCAATCATCTTCGCAACGCCCGCCGCGACGATTGCAACCCCAGCGAGCGTGAACGTAAAGATGATCGATTTCGCAGCAAGGGCCGCAATGGTTTTGAAACCCGTTATCAGAGTCGGAAAATATTTCAATACCGTGCCGAAAGCGAAGCTCAGGGTTGCCAGTGCCGTGAGTAATCCGCCGATAGCCAGCACCGTTCCGCTCACGACCTTCGTAAGCAAGGGATGTTCTTTCGCCCAAGCCGTAACTTTAGCGATGATCTCGGAAGCCTTCGTTGCTAGGTCGGTCATGACCGGAATCAGGGCATTGCCGATAGTCCTAGTCAGGCCGCCCGTGGCCGCCTGCAAGTCCATCATGGCATCGTTAAATGCATCGCCTGCCCGAGCCTCTTCTAGGGTTACGGCACCAAACTTCTGCATCTTATCGATGTTTTCTTGTAGCCCCTTGCGCCCAAGATTTAGCATGGGAATGAGGTCCATGCCGGATTTACCGAAGAGCTTCATGGCAAGCGCATTCTTCTCGGCACCATCTGCCATCGAGGCAAATCTGTCAGCAACATCAAGCATGACCTGATCGAGCGGTCGGAGTTTCCCGACATCATCCGTCGCCGAGACGCCGACGGCGATAAAGGTCTCCTTGGCTTCTTTGCCACCGGACGCGGCTTCGAACATGACGCGGGACAAGCCTTTCATGCCCGTCGCAAATCCCTCTATGGAGGTTCCGCTCTTGTCGGCCGCGAGCTTAAAGGACGACAATGTTTCTACGGCGATACCTGTCCTCTGGCTTAGGTCATAGAACTTGTCGCCGAGGTTCGCGGTCTTGGCAATGATGAGGCCCATACTGGCGGTGATGGCGGCACCGGCGATACTTAATGTCTTGCCGATACTCTGGAATCTATCGCCGACCTTGACCATCGCCTTCTCGGCGGCAGACATGTTCCGCTCGAAGTCGTCGATTTTTGCGCCGATCTTAATCCAGATATTTCCGATCTCGCCCATATTAACCCTCAGTCAAATTCCGGACAGACTCATCCTTGAGTTTTTCCCAGAATTTTGACTTGTGAATTTTTGCCGTTTCCATTGCCTGTCGTTTCCTATGTTCGATATCAGCCGGCGGCGGCCCCGGCTTAACCTTGTCGTCATCCTCAAACCGGATTAGGTCTTTGGCTCTTACCGGCCTTCGAACGCTCTTCCCGGAGATGTTCATGGTCTCAGCTGCCAAGAATGCGAATCGCCGCCACATCTCCTTCTCACGCACAAACTCGCGCTCGCCTACGGCATCAGCCATGAGGCAGAGTTCTCCCGGCGTCAAATCAAAGAATTCCCAGGGTTTGAGACCTAGGGCGTAGGCTGTTCTTTCGCTTGCTCTGAGGAAGCCGGGTCCGTCGAGGGGCTTGTCTCCGTCACCGGCTTTTCGGCGTTTTTTAGTTCTCCGCCGGACTTGAAGGACAGCGCCAAAGCTTTGAGGACGGCATTAGTAATTTCATCAAGTTTGCTGAATTCGATGAGATCCCCGGCATCTTCGATGGTCAACATTTCGTCCTCGTGGATAAGTCCTGCCCAAAGGATTGCCCGGATGGTTTTGAGCATCTCCGGTCCCCCGGCGGTAGTTATCGTGGTCTGCGCGTTCATGATATCGACCCCGAGTTTCTCGACCAGCGTATTAAGCGCATTAAACCCGAGGTAGACATGCCGTGGCTTACCATCAAGCAGGGTAATCGGAACGGACCTTGCTTCTACGTGCGGTTTCATAAAATCTCCTTACGAAAAGATTAAAAAGTGGGGGGCATCCCCGCGGACGCCCCCCGAGGGAGAAAGGAGGAAGGAAGAAAAAAGGAGGAATTTCAGCTTACGGAAGGTGTGAGTGCACCCCTGCCCTTGAGTGATCCGGAAATGGTCAACGCTTCTTCGGCCGGACCTTCGTAGTCCATCGACTCCAGAACAGCACTGCCTATGAAGGTCGCGCCGTCGGGCATCGTGATGATAATGTCCAAGTCAGCTGGGATGCCGGTGAGGAAGTGGGCCTGGAGAGCACGCTTGGCAACATCATTATAGATGTACATGCCGTTAAAATCGATAGACCATTCCTTGCGGCCCTGGAGGAATTCGCCCCAATTGTCTGAGTCCTTCGATGTTACGTCAATCGAGGCCCCCGCGAAATGCAGGGCAAAGGACTGGTTCTCCGCCATCAGGTCGCCCTCTATAGAGAGGGTCATGAGTTTGCCGGTTACAGCGGCTGTAGTCATAATAAACTCCTTTGAAGTTTTTGTTTTTATTTCCCCGTTCCGCGTGAGAAAAGATTCGCGGTTCCGGGTAAGATGAACAGACTAAATTAAGTCTGTGATATGTTTTTTAATTAAGCCCCGATTCAACTCGGAGCCATAATGAATCGGAATCTCATAACGCCATGCCTTACGAGATGCGTCGGCACGGAATCATCAATGAAGAGTTCCGACATATCGAGGAATGCGATGAACGGCGCAAAATATCCGAGCACGGCAAGGTCCGTTCCGAGGACGGCCTGGACGATATTGTCCATATACTGGGAGGCTTGCTTATCGCCTTTGGTCGCGCTCCAGACATGGACGGTGATGGTATTGTCTTCAACCTGCGTGTCTTTTGTCGTGAATGATATGGACCGGATGCCTATCGGAGAACCGAAGGATACATACGGCATGACGGCACTTTTGGGAACGTAGTCATAGATCGTATAAGTGCTGGTTAAAGCATGGGTCGTGAGCCGGGTATAGATCGACTGCATTAACGGCTGGAATCCGAGCCTTCGTGTTGCCATATCGAACTCCTAAAACTGGTTGACCACCGATCCCAGTCCATGCTTTTGTAAAAAATATGCCATCGGAGTTGTCCTACGGTACTGGTTATATTCCGTATCCGGGCTTGTGATGAGATGGAATGCCTCGGCATCAAGACAGATGGCCGCCCTCCATGACGTTTTCTTTAACTCCAGAAAAAAGTCTATGTGTTCATATTCGATTTTTATCCGGTTATCCCACATCACGTCCTTGAAGATTTTGCATTTGGCAAGGAAGATGTTCGGAACCTGATCGGCCAAGACATACTTAATGTCGCCGGCCGTCGCATGGACTTCGCGGGGAGCCGGGATTCTGGCGAGTAGTTTGCCCCGCATTTCAAATCGTAGCCCCTTGGCATAGTTCTCTCCGGCAAAGAATGCACCTTTTTCATATTTAAGCGTCGCTGCAACTAACCCGATATGCTCATCCGAATCGAGCACTTCTTTCATGTGTTTGATCGATTCAGGGTCCCTGATGACAACGTCGTCATCCGATATTAGAACATAATCTTCCTTGGCCTGTTTTATGATCGCATTCCGTCCTAGGGAAATCCCCGAATTGAATGGAAGGGAGATGATCACGTGTCCGCTCTTTTTGAGTTTCGCATAGGCCAGCGCTCTCTCGTCATCCTGCGGTCCATCGTCGGCAATGTAGAAGCGATAGGGTAGGCCGGACTTGGCGAGCGTTGCCCGATACGTTTCGAGCGTCTTGAATAATGTCTCACTCCTCATGAACGTCTTGATCCCGACGGCAAGTTTATTTTCGCGGGCGGCAATAACGGCCTTCATGTCATTATCAATTATCCGTTGCCGGATTTCGGTCGTCGAAATACCCTGCGTATAAGGTAGATAAACCAATTTGCCGCCGTGCTTCCGGACATATGCCTCGCCGGGACATTGGTCCCAATCATCGCCGTGAACGAGATAATGAGGTTGAATGCCTGCCGCCTCAAGGTCGGCCGTCGAATTCCTGTCGTTCTGCATAATGGTTTTATCGACGCATTTCAAGGCTTCGACAATCCTCCGCCTAGCCTCGAATGGGATGATCGGCTGGGACTTGTAATCCGATGCGGCCTTATCGGTCAGAACGCCGACAATGAGTTTCGTCCCAAGCGCCTTGGCCCGTTCAAGGATAGCCAGGTGTCCCTCATGGAAGAGGTCCCAGACGCCGCCGATGAATACGGCTTTCGCGCCCCGCTTGAAATAGTTTCGGTCAATGGCCCGGCAGTCATTCCAATATCGATAGGCTCGTTGCCGTTGCCGCCAGTTCGATCCATAGCGCTCCAGAAGATATCGTTCCGGCGGGTTCGGGAGGAAGCATGGAAGGCCATGGAACGTGACCGGCTTCAGGTCTTTGAAGAGATGGGCCGAGAAAACATGCGGGAGAAATTCCAAATCGACGTCACGCCCGCCTTTCTTATTCGGCCCGAATGCGCCGTGCCACCAAAAATCGCCGTCATCATAAAAAAAGAAAAGATCGACCTTGACGCCGTTCTTCCGGAAACTTAATTCCGTTTTTTTCTTGCCGTAAATCCACGCCCGCAAGAACTCAAACCCGGCCGCTATCATGTCGGCCTGGAGTTTATCCCAGAGTGCCGGTTCCTTCGGGTGAAGTCCGATGTCGATATCCGGATCATGTGGGATGAACCCCTGTTCCCGTACCGCCCCGAGGCACGTCCCGGCCTCCAGCCACCAGATACACTTGTTGGCGGTTAGGACATCTATGATGAGTCCGAGGTTATCACCCTTGAGATCAACCGGTTTCCCATCTCCCATCGCTTCGTAAGAAAGGGGCGATTCCGGATTGTAATCGCTGTTGACGTATTTGAGTCCCCATTTCTCGCCGAATAATTTCCACCCCACCGGACGGCATCGGTATTTCTTGTAATCGTCCGTTCCTTCCGGAAGGTGTTGCAACGATACGTCTCGGGTATAGGCGACACGCCATTTCATTTTTTGCTGGAGCCCCAGGAAGAAATCCTCGTGTTCCAGCGCCGTCTTAAATGCCTTATCCCATGGGTTATCGAACCATACCTGGCGACGCATCAGGAAGATATTGAGGATAAGATCGAAACTCATGGTAAACTGAACGCCGGATGCCGTCTTCCGCCATACCGGAGAATCAATTTTCTCTATGAAATGCGTCGTGCCTTCACTATAAATCTTGCCTTCATAGTGCTGCTCTCGGCCATCCTTGAGGAACATTAGGCAGCCACAGAGTCCGGCCGTTGGTTCATCGTCTAGGACCGCCCGGAGTTTTTCAACTTTCGTCTCGTCGGTGAATACCGTGTCGTCTTCGATAATCATCAGGTATTCGTATTCCGGCGGGATAAGCTTCAGCGTTTCGTTCCGGACGCCGCTCACGCCGAGATCGAACGGAAGTTGGAAATGCGTGCATTCGGCAGCCTTCAGAAATTCCGTCTTTTTATCATCCGGATTCCCGTTGTCGCCCACGAAGATCGGGATATCGGGATAAAACTTCCTGATGCTTTCGACGCAACGCATAAGGAGTGCGTCCCGCATGAACGTCGTTATGATGATCGCGGTTCGATCAAGTCCCGGTGTCGGTTCCGTCATTCCCTAATATCTCCCTCACGAGTGGTTGTGCAAAAACCCGCACTTTATTCTCTATGTGTTCCCGGAGTGTATAGCCATCCAGGTTCGGCTGCGGCTTATCCGTGTTTTCGCGGAATCTTGTCCCATACCAATGATGGTATAGGGTCGCTTTATCCCCGATCCATATTTCATCTCCGATACAATCGGGATAAACCTTCGTTCCCTTTTCAAGCCGATTGACTTTATATCCGAGGTCAAGTATCTGCCAATAAATACGTTGCGCCGTATCCGTGGAGCGCGGGTCCAGTTCCGGCCGATAGGCGAAGGATAGGTAGTGCTCACGGATAAACCGCCGTTCAAAGAAAAACAGGGGCGGGTGGAGCGGCTTGTGCGCCGGACCGACACAACCGATGAGTCGCGTCAATCGGTCGGCTCCATAGAGCGCGATGAGATCGGTGTCCCACCCAACACGCTGAACATGGGTATCGATATCAAGGATGCAGACATACCACCCGACGGCCGCATCGACCAGTTGATCCATCGCCCGGCCGTGTCCGAGATTTCCTTGATTCTCGATAAGCCGGACATCGGGTTGTTGCCTCAACCAATCGAGGTTCCGCTTAAGCGATCCGTTATCGGCAATGATAATTTCATACGTTTTCGGAGTCGTGAACTTCCGGACGCTTTTCACGAGAAGTTCGGCCCATTCCGGGGAATCGACATTGGCGGCGGCGATGGTTAGGCGCATCGAAGCCTTGCCAACTCTTCCCGAATCCGAACCCTGAGCATTCTGCCCTTTTTCGTTTCTGCATTTTCCGGTTCAAGCCACGCTTGGGCGTGCCCCCAATGATGAAACGATGACAAGATATGGGGCGTCAATTCCCGATGGATATATCCTTTAGGGTTATCATGCCGCATCTTGCACCAAAGGACGCAGCCGGGATCGAAGATTACCTTGTCGGGTTTGAAATCTACTGCATATCTGCCCCATGTCGCCTGCGTGCACAGGAAAAGTGGATTATGCTCGGGCGGATAAAGATGGGAGCATTCTGTCCGCCACGGCTCATCTTCGCGCCGCAATTCGTCAATCGACCAATCGACAGCCATGCCGTCCCGATAGGCCGTCATGTTTAGGAGCGCGAACCATGGCAAGAATTGTCCCGGCATATATCCCCGGCTACAATATCCGAACTTGTCTTTTTCGATTGCAACGATGAGGACATGGGGATCGGCGGCCAATCCCAGGAGGCCCGACAGCCAGCCGGGGCGGAGCACCTGGATGTCATTATCCATGAGGACGGCGAAGTCGGCGTCCGAACCGTTGACGAGGGCGTTCAGCCCGACCCCGTGGCCCCGATGTGCATTCCCTAGAAGGATACGGTTGATCAGGCCAACATCTTGCGCCCGCGTGAGATAGATGAGTTCGCCCGGATTCGCTGAGGCGTCATCATAGACAATGACGCGGTGCGGCTCCGGCGTGAGCCGGGCGATGCTCTCGATGCACAACTCCAAGGCTTCGCGGCCATCAAAATTCGGGATTAGAATATCAACCGGCTTCATTTGTCGCAATCAATAAACGGGTCGATAATTCTAAACCCCTCGGAATATTTCGGATCCTTAAACCCGATCAATGTCACTTCTCCAAATCCTGCCTGCCATCCCGTCAATACCTTCGGGGAATGGCCCAGAAACACCGAGTGCTCATAAAGGAATTGGTGAATATATAATCCGAGCGATTCCAGGTGATCAAATACCACCTTGGACTTGAGACTGTGGAATTGGCCGTCGGGTGCAACAGCCAGTTCGTGTGGATTATTAAGCGCCGATCCCCACGAGATTACCAACATCCCGTCGCCCCGCATGAGGTCAACCATTTTGGCGAGGCTCTGTTTCCAGTACGGATCATGCTCCAACATCGAGGCCGAGGCGACCGTGTTAAAGCATGACGCCGGATATTGAAACTCATGCGTCAAGCTGACAACATCAACATCTTTTCCAGGACGCCAATCGACACCGATATAGTTTTTACAATGGAAATAATCGCGGATGGACCCGTTGATATTGGCTGCCCCGAACTCGATCACAACGGCCGGGTCGTTAAAATAGCACGGATATCGCTGACTCGTCTGCCTCCAGAAGTGCCGATTGAGGGGGTGCATTATGAGGCATCCTTCCGCAACTTAATCAACTCCGCTTGGACTGCTTCGTATTTCTGCTTTCTGACATCAAAGTTCGGACCGCTCATCGGCATGGAAAGAACGGAGATGTGACAGGGGTGATGGTAATACGCGCCCGGCCCGTTCGGGAATGACGAAATCCCCTGCGGGAACGGGGCAAGAATGCGCCCCTGATCGAGTATGTTTTTATAAATCTGATGACCGGCAGGATATAACGCCATCGGCGTTGCGTCCCAACTAATAAATTCCGGTTTCGTCGTATAGTCCCATTCGGCGGGTTTAATGAACGGATACTGCGCCATATCCAGCATAAAAAACCACGAGGCGATAGATACGTTATCGGGGAATACCTCCATATCGGTGATCATCGCTGCACCCGTTGCCTCTTGATGAGCAATCATCTTCTCAAGCCATCCGGAGCGCAGGATCTGGATATCGCAATCCAGAATCATGGCAAGATCGGTTGTCACGGCATTGAGCATCGTCCTGATGCCGCATCCCCATCCGCCGTGCGGGTTGCCTTCGATGAACTTGATCCAGCCTTTCTCTTGGGCGGCCCGGAGATATGTGAGGTCATCGCCGTAGTGTACGGGGTCCGAGGCGTCGTCATAGACAATCATTTCATACGGGCATTTCGTAAACCTCCGGACGGACTCTATGGCCAGGGCGACAGTATCGCCGGACTGGAAATTTGTCATGCAGATAGTGACGCTTTTCAACCCTCTCTCCTCATGGGCTCACTATAATTCCGATCCCGGTCCGGGGTTTGCTCCGGCTATCGATAGAGATAAAGACTTTTTCCCCGGATACGGTAGTAATCAATTCGCCCCACAATCGGTGCGGCCCGGCCAAGCCCGTGATATCGTGGAGGGCGACAATTCCGCTCGCGAGCGGTGCATATATCTCATAATCCCGTTTAACGGATTGATAGTCATGCGCTCCGTCTATGAACAGAAGATCGATGGTCTGTCCGTTGAGCATAGTCCGGAGTCGGTCAAACGTTTCGGGTGCATGACTATCGCCGAGAATGTCCGGCGCCCCCGACTTGTTTTGTATGTCGATTCCGATATGCCGAGCGTTCAAATAGTATTCGTAAAACGGCTTCTGCGCATTCGCCCAAATCCCGATTTCGACAACTAGCGGACGTTCAATCTTATGTCGCTCAAAATAGGAGCGAACGATGTCCATATAGGCAAACCATTCCGGGCGGCCCTGCATGGGCAACGCGAAAGATTCCTCAAAGGATTCATAATCTTGAACGCAATACATCATGAGGTTATACCATCTGTCCTCAGTTCCGCGAGTCGCTTATCGACCTCGGCGAGTACGCTCTTGACATGGGGGTGATCGGGGCGATGCGAATTCCGGTCTATCCCACCCCTCCATATTATGTGCGTATTCCAATAATTATCGGGTAGGGGTATCATCCTTAGTTCCGCCGGATTATCGAAATGGAGCCGTTCCCACAGCGTCCATCCTGTGTCGGCAAACACAAGCGGGGGCGTGCGCTCGGGCGTGCGAGGAGGCGTAAGTCCGGCGAATATCTCCGGCCGTTCGAACTCCTCAAATCCGATCTGCCGAAGTTCCCACTTATGGTCCGCGAAATGCCGCCGATAGAGCGGCATATTCAAGAGCATGATATTCGGCCAGTAGGTCGGCGTTATCCAACTCACGTCAAAATGGTTCCCCCCGTCGCGCTCGCGGGCCACGCCCAAATCGTGCTCCGGGTCTTTTATCAAGTCCGTGAGCGTATCCAGCCAATCGGGTCGGATGATCTCGGAATTGGAATTGAGGAGGAGCGCATAGTCCGCCGTCGATGCCGCGCATAACAGAGTCAGATTTTCGCCGTGTCCGTAGTGCGTGCCGGGATCCGTCTTTTCGATGAGTTGGATGTGCCCCATCCCGGCCATCGCCCGTAGGTATTCGCGCCGGTTGCCGTCATCGCCCGTGATTGAGATGGGCTGAGGATCACGCGCCCAGTTCATCCCCGATAGGCTCGTGACGGAACTGTTATCGCAAACGATGATCTTATATCCCGTCTCCGGCGACGTACGCTTTATGATCGACTCGACAGTCAGGCAAATCGAGTTCCAAGTGAAGCGGTTTGGAATAAGGATGTCGATCATGCCCTTGCTGTCTCCATCGGAATTACAAGTTGCGCTTGTGCTTCCTTGATTCGCCTTTCTGCTATAGCAAAATATCCGGGGTCAATCTCAATGCCGATGAAATCGCGCCCGGTCTGGACGCAGGCAACGCCTGTCGTGCCGGAACCCATAAAAGGATCAAGGACAGTCGAACTGGGTCTTGCAAATTGGGCAACAACTTTTTCGTAAACATCAACCTGCTTCATGGTCGGATGATTGAATTTGGGCAAGCCCGCCTTGCGAACTGTTTTATATAAATTCCAACCACGCTTCACTATTTTGGGGTTGCCTTTCCCCAATAGGAATTTGCTTTGAAATACATCAAATCCGACTCGGCAAAACGCCATGGTGTTTTCCTGGGAGACAGCCAGCAAATCGAGAAATTCCCAATCCCCAATAAAATCCGGGAGCCTTAGAATTTTCTGTCTTGCCCAGTCGCTAATCAAAAAAGAATCGTCCTTTGCAATGCGATAGAGTTCGGAGAAAACGTCTTTCAATAAGGTAGTGTTTGTAAATTCATCATTTGCAAATGCCTTGCCGACCCCATACGGCGGGTCCGTTATCACCGTGTCAACGGACTTGTTGGGGAGCGTTTTCATTACTTCCAGACAATCGCCGAGGATGAGTTTCATTGGCCCCTATATTCATTCTCAAGGATGCTCATGGCCAGATAATCCACGAATCGCCCGTTGCGGAAGATAGCCTCTCGGTGCTTCCCTTCGAGCTTGAACCCGGCGTTGAAATAGAGTTTCTTGCCGATCTCATTAGTATCGAGAACTAAGAGCCAGGTGCGATGCATTCCCATGTAATCAAAGCAATATTTGAGAAGTGCCTTATAAATCCGCGTCCCATATCCTTGCCCGCGCATCGCCGGGACAACATCGGCCCCGATGCGGACGGAACGGTTGGGGCGGTCTATCTCATCCATCCGAATGATGCCGACGAAATCGCCCTCAAAATAGATAGGATAGTGCTCATCCTGTCGCTCCATGAATACGGCGAAGTATTCTCGGGAAGGATCACCGTCCAGCCGCGAGAACCATTCCGCCTGCGCCTCGGCTGAGATATGCCCGATTGAGGTAAGCTGGCTCCAGGTCGATGGATCATTTCGCAGGGTCCGGATCGCCTCAAGGTCCTTCTCCTCTACGGGCCGAAAGACGATGCCGTTACCCGCGAACATGATCCCATGCCTCTATCGCATCCATTATCGTTTCCCTTTCATCCTGCCCGATCCACCATCCTACCGGGATACACACCTTATGCGAATCGAACTCATCTACACCCGGGAGCGAGCCCCCGCGTGCGCCCGCGAAGCAGGTATGTTTATCGTTTCGGGCGTGAACCTGCGATACCTGAACTCCGCCCTTTGTCATCCAATCCATGAAGGAAGGCCTGTCATCGACCAGGATCGTATAGAGCCAATAGGATGATATCCGGTTCGGCTTGTATGCGAGCGGGCGGGCGTGCCTTATGCCCCGTGCCTCAAACTCCGAGCCATACCATGCGGCGTTCAGCCGATGTACCGCCAGCGTTTCGGGGAGCGTCTTGAGGCCCTCGATGCCGATGGTTGCGGCGATATCATTCATGTGGAATTTATATCCGAATTCGGCGATGTTATCTTCGCATCGGAAGTCCGTGCGCGGCGTATCGCGGTCTATGCCGTACCAACGGATAAGTCGGCCCCGGCGATAATGGAGTTCAGCCATCGCCGCGCTCCCGCCGGCCAGCGTCAATGCCCCGCCGTCCACCGTCGTCAGATGCTTAATCGCCTGGAACGAGAAGCATGTAAACATGCTGATGCTCCCGATCCGTGCGCCCTTATATGAGGCCCCGATGGCGTGGCAGGCGTCCTCAATAAGATAGATGCCATTTGCTTCGGCTATATCCATGAGCCTTTCGAGATCGCATGGGTAACCGCCCCAATCGACGCAGATGATAGCCCGCGTCTTGGGCGTTATCTTGCGTTCCACATCATCCGGATCGATATTGGCATCATGCGGATTGATGTCGGCCCAAACGATATCCGCTCCCCGCTCCAGGATGGGCATATTCGAGGCCGTGCAGGTCATGGGCGTGCAGATGACCTCATGCCCGGGTCCGACGCCCGCAAGCCGGGCCGCGAGATGGATTGCCGATGTTCCGCTATTCGTGGTCAGGACTCGGTTGTTCTGGAACTCGTCGGCCAGAAGGCGCTCGAATATATCGACCTTCTGTCCCTGCCCGATGTAACCCGAATGAAGTACGTCAAGGAGTGGGCCGTCAATGAACGGCGGCATTCTAACCTTGAAAAGCGTTATCAAACTTTTTCATCCTTTCCCATGATCTTGCCGATCTCCGCGCCGACTTCGCCTTCGTGCTGGAGATAGGCTTTAGTAAGATAAAATTTGCCTTCAACAATCGTTCCAACCCCTAGTCCCATTCCCGCGAATGAATCCGCGCCTTGCTTCGATCCTGCCACGTGACCATATTCGACATGTATGGCATATTTCACGTTGGTTCCCACGACAACGACGAGCCCTTGCGGCCCCTGCGGTTCACCAACGCCATCGTCGGCCTGCGCCTTGCCGCCCGTTCGTCCCCGAGACTTTCCGCTTCCGGACCAATTAGTTGAAAGAGAAGAACGGAGACGACCCGTTTTCACGGGACAAAAAATCTTAGCATCTCTTTCGACCTCGAATCCGATCTTCTTTAGCGTATCCTCACAAGCCTGGCGCTTGATGATTTGCCACTTCTTGAGGCTCGCCAGCGTCTTCTCGATGCCCTCGACCTTGACGTTTA
>Ga0315289_10002885_pt1 | contig 26236 bp, 42 predicted proteins | sample YL17G11_40_MG_FD_203452 | JGI IMG/M metagenome (GOLD analysis project Ga0315289, IMG submission 203452) | Sediment microbial communities from Yellowstone Lake, YNP, Wyoming, USA - YL17G11_40 | ecosystem: Environmental > Aquatic > Freshwater > Lake > Sediment | place: USA: Wyoming | collected...
ATGATTTCTGGGTTGGCATGTGGGCAACCAAAAACGAGGCCTAAACAATGAAGTTTAATTCAGAAGAGCTTTTAGAACAATTTGGCAACGTATTTCACGCGGGAAAATGGTGCAAAAGGTTTGATTGTCTTTCATGTGAATTCTTCTATACTTGCCCTCCAAAGTTCCGTGACCGCAAAGCCAAAACAGAGAAAGACCCCACTGACGACTATGTTTTGCGAAATCTTACGTTTGGATGGAAACTTGACAAAGCCGAATTCCATTTAGAAGGAAAGGTGAGGGGTTGATGCCTCGCTGCGTGAACGAACTAAAGAAGGTTCCAGTCGTCGCTTATGGTTCACGTTGCTTCTACATAATCACTGACAGTGAGATTCGCAAGTACAGAACGCCAAAATACAGCAAGTGAAAAGAGGTGAGGTGAATGCCAAAGGGATATGTTTTGATAAACACTGACACAGGTTCAGACGCGGATGTGGCAAAGGAACTAAACAAAATAGAAGGAACAATAGCTGAGACAATCTATGGAGTCTACGACATAATAGCCACTGTGAACGCTGAAACGATGGATAAACTTAAAGAAATAATTCGTTACCGAGTTCGCTCTATTGGTGGCATTAGGTCGACTCTTACCGTGATAGTGACAGAAGAGGCGAAACCCTGATGGTTCAGTGCGTGAGTTGTGGTTGTCTGGACAGGCCCAGCCGAAACTGCAGCTTCTACAAGGCCACGATTAAGGACATTCACCAGTCAATCCCGTGCAACGGATACAAACCAAAGGAGATGAAAAAGAATGATTGACCATGAAGGCTTGAAAGAACAGGTTTACTGGGCCATGCCAACCGAACGTATCACAACTGAAAAACTCGGTAGGCAACTAGGCATGGAGAAAGGCAAACTCGGATTCCTTCTGAAAATGCTTCGTTATGATGGTAGAGTTGAGTATTTGGGTAGGCACTACGACCGTACGGTTCATACTCTCCGAGCGTTTTGGAAACGAAAATAGGTGGAGGTGAAAAGAGTGAGTGAAATAGACAAGAAGATTGACGAAATACGAGAAATGAAGCAGAAGCTCGAGCGACTTCAAGAAGCCATCCTGATCTATTCTGACGCTGTAGACGCCGCAACGACGCAACTAAGGCAGAACCTAGGCGCCGAAACAAAACCTCAAGGAAGCCCAAAACTCAAGTTTGACACGTCAAAAATCGTGTGGAAGAATGCGGAAGGCGACAGGGGCCCGTTCGAGATTGCAGAGAAGAAAGCCAACGACGGAAACCCAGACTACGTTGCGCTTGAACAGTTCCTAGAAAACGCTGGTGGACGGGTTACGAGTGAAGGGTACTTTGTTTGGATGTTCACGGATAAAGGTGCGATTGGACGGAAGCTTAAGCAGAAGTAGGGCTATCGCTGAGGATTAGTAGAGTTGCACAAAAACAGATGAGGCCCCGTTTGAAGCCCGTTTTTTCAGAGGCCTTCAACACGGAAATGTCCGTACAAGCCCATTGAATTCAGAGGGCTTATAGCAGAAATTCTCATTGAAGCCCGTTTAATTTGGAGGCCTTCACTGAAACCCATTGATGGGGGGCCTTCAACGAAGACCGTCACGAGTACGTGTTTCTTGCTGGAAAAGGCTACCTTATCTGCCTAAACTTGGCAACGTCTTATGATGCTTCATGTAAAGCGATTATGGAAGCAACTGCCACCACAACCACAACAGCGATCAACGCGCCAAAAGCCAGAAGAATCAACAAGTCATTCTCCTCTTAATATGTCGTTTCTAGGATGCTCTGAGTAACGTCTATCTCGCGGGTTTTGATGCTCGTTGCTTGACGATCTTGAAACTCAGGTCTTGCGGCTGCCAGTACCTTGTTCATGTTGGTCCATGCCATACGCGGGTAACTATTTATCAAGTCACTCGTCACCGCTATGCGGTCAATGAAACCGTTAACCTTGTCCCAGTCATGTTCTACCCTGACAGCTCTCATGTCCCTGTCAATGTTCCATGTTCCACTTAAGGTTTTCTTAGCGTGTATATGCAAAAGTTGTCCAGCAAGCAACTCTCGGAGAATTGGCACTCTAATGAAACAGAGGGCTTCTAACAGAAATACGCGTGGAAGACCGTATATTCCTGATTGAAGCCCGTTAAACGGGCTTGTACCCGAAATTCTCGTTGAAGCCCTGTACGCCTCAATTTGGCCTTCAAATCGGTTTCTAGAAGCCCGTTGAGTCTGGGGGTCTTCGCCGAAGCCCGTTTTTTCAGAGGCCTTCGCTGAAGCCCATTTAATTAGAGGCCTTCACTGAAGACCGTCACGAGTGGCATAGTTGAGGTGGTTTAGGCTACCCTATTTGTTCAAACTTGTGTAGGACCCTATGACTCTCTCTTCAGAAAGTCCACGCTGAGAACAAAATGAAATGTGGCAGAGCCCAAGCAAGGAATAGAGAGTAAAGGCATGTTTAGGTCGTAGATGCAGAGTAGGCCCAAACCGTAGAATAGGAAAGCCACGGCAAGAAGGAACGCGCACAACAGTTTCAGACGGTTCATTTCACCACTTGGATACCTCTTGCTATTTCCTTCTGAGCATTAAACTTTTGCTGTACTCCATCGCGCATATTTACGGGTGCGGGTGTGCGCGCGTCAGTTGTGTCAACCAGAACCGCGCCGGTTAGAAAACCCTCATCGGTTCTCCGATGTTCAACGTTTACAACGTACCAGTCAGTGTTCACAGTTGTTATTCCCTCCGCTGGAAGGTTCATGTTCAACTTGTCGCCTATGAGAATGTTGGTGTTTCCAAGGCAAGATATGTCTAGTCGTTTGACTGGGTTTATGCACTGGTACAGAAACGTGTTGCCGCGTTTGGTGCAGTCACTGTCACTTTTCAGGTTAGTATCTAAATACTCCATCTGTCTGGCTCCATAACTAGCTATGCTTCCAGGGTCAGAAACGGTTGCTAAATAGTGTCTTCCATAAAAGTAAAGCGCGTCGATCCTGATAGTGATGGTTCCGTTGTTGGCTCCGAGGCAGTACCAACGTATGTTTGTGATGTTGCTCCATGAAGGTGCTCCCATATCGTTCCAAAGTCCGCTGTCAGGACCCAGTGGCAAGTTGAATTCATACCAAACATCGTCTTGCGTCATTGTTGGTCTTGACGCGGAATTGATGTAGTAATAGTATTTATTGATGACTGAATTGGCAGACAGTTCCACGCAGATTGAAAGTTCGCCAGCAGGGTTAGGGTTATCCACGATTTTAACCCACATATGTAGGGTGTCAAAATCGTCTTTGAAGCGGCCAGTGCAGTTGAGCGTACCAAAACCTTGCCAAATATACATGTTTGTAACTGTTGGTATCGTGGATTGCTTGCTGTTCGATCCGATTTTTGCGTCTGCTTGCCATGAGAGGGTTCCGTCACTAGTCCAAGACCCGCCAGTCTCAGTCCATAAGTCGCCATCCGTAGGTTCTTTCCTCTGCTCTCCGTAAACGTAGAAGGTATTTTTCACTGGGTCAAGTGGTCGCGTGAGATTGTAACCTAGAATGTTTTTGCCCAATTCTAGGGTTTCCACGCCAGCAGTCCTTAAGGGTCTAGTGTGCCAAACCAGTTCGTTGTCAATGTTCACATAGAAGTCCTTTTTCACTTGATTTGCGGCATCGTACCAGTAGTCAGACACCTTGCGTAAAACGTCGAAATAGGTTTCACAGTCAACCTGCAAAGTCACATCTGTAGCGTCAGCCTGTATTTCTCCAAGTCCTAAACCCAAATCGTTAGCCAATTCATCAACAATATCGTGCGCGTCAATGGCTGTCCATCTCTTCTGTCGCTTCAGTCGCCTCTTCAAGATTTCACCGATTGACTTACCAGTGAATGTCCGTACATCTGTCTCGCTGTTGAGAGGTGCGGAGATTTGACTTATTCTGCCTATGAATGTTGGGTCAGTGGCAAGACCCCCAGAATCTTGATAGCCAAACCAGATTTTTGTCCAGTCGAAAAGGTCAATGTCTGTGTAGGTGTAGCCTCCGTCATGTTTTGTCGGCAAGGTGAAACTGAAAATGCCCACATCATCAGTTATGACTTCTTTAGTGTGAATGTTGAGTGCGTCCGCTGTTATCGTGTGCAAAGCACTGCCCGCGCCTGGCTCCCAAACTTCAATCTTGTAGATTGGAATGGTCATTTAACTTATCTCCGCTATGAACTCGCTGGCTGACAACGCCGTGGCTATGGCAGAAACGCCGAGCATTGCCCACCCGATAGGACCTGAGGCAGCTTCAAACAAAATCAGGGTCGTGTGAGCTAACCTGATGGTCATGACGAGTTTTTGAAATTTGGCGATTGCAGCATCAACGTTTTCGTCTCCGCATAGTCGCCTCATAAGTCCAAGAGAGCGAAACAACAGCGTTTCCAGTTGTCTAGCGCTGCTTAGGGCCCTTTCAACGTTCAGTTCAAGGTTGAAAACTACGGTTTCTTCGCTCAAGAAGTGACACCTTCGACAACCCGCGCCTTAATCATTTCGGCAATCGTGGCCTTAACCTCATCGAACGCTGGCCTCATATACGGGTACTTAGCCTCAACAATAGCAGCGTAGTTCACAAGTCTGCCCGTCTTAGGATTAGTCACATAACCGCCCGACCGTACACGTACTCTGCGCCATGCTTCGCCTTCGCCGCCTCTCTCAATGCGGATACTGTCACGGAGAGAACCAGTGTCAACTGGCACGTAAATCTGCGCTAAACCCTTCATAAGTTCGGCCTGTTGCAACAGAACCTCAAACGCGAACTCCAGCATCTTCTCGGGTAAAACTGCAAGGTCAGTTTTGGCTGTACTAAAATCATATCTTATGCTCATGTTTCTGTAGAACCCCTGCCAGTTTCTTTATGTATTCCTCGCAGAACTGCAAGAACTCCGCGTAAGTCCATGCAAGATAGTCAGTTTCGCAGATGCCGTTCTGCCTGAAAAACATTTTCAGATCCGTTGCCCACTCAGGGTCAAGAGTAGCCATTTCTCTAAGTTTCACGCTCATGTGATTCCGAACCTTTCTTGACTCGTCTCCACATTCGCAGAACCCAAACGGTACTCGTGCATGTCCAGTTCGTAACTCAGCAGATTCTCGTCCGTTTTGGCCTGGCTAATCCTCATGCGGTCCACAGTTACTTTCAGGCTTGCAACGTCGCTCGTGAACCACTGCCACGGGTCGCCGAAGCCGTAATGGAGAATCTGGTAGAACGCTTCTGCGTCGTGTGAGGTCCATCGTCCGTGCCATCCACTGTTAATCACTGGAACCCCTGCAGCATCAACGCCTGTGCTGTCAATGTCGCCGTAAACGCGAATCGTCGAGTCGTCGCCGCCTAAGTATTGAGTGGCGTTTCCGACTTTGTCCGGGATTTTCAGGTGCTGCAGATTGTTGAAGCCTTCAAGTTCGACGCCACCCGACACGAACGGCCAAGTGAAGACGCCCTGGCACATGAGTGCAAAATCAAAGTAGACGCTGTAACTTGTGACTCCCCCCGTTAAGGTGTCTGGGTTGTCGTTGGCGTGGAACTGGATATACTCGATAACTCTACCGGGCGTCAAGGTTATTGTACGTGTTGTCCAAGACGTACTGAAGCCCAAGACCGTTGTGGTGGCGCCGCCGCCTGAAGCTGCCGTGTAAGCAACTACAAACTTGGCCTCCAAACCGTTGGCATCCACGCTTGTCTTCCAACGGACAACACACTGGGGATAAATAGTGGTGTTGATTGCGCTGGCGGAAACGTCCTTCCAAACATAAAGGTAGTCGTTGCCTCCCGTGTTGGGTTTGCCACTTAATGTTAATACGTCGCCGTCAGACGTTGCTGAAGGTGTGGTTATTCCCACATGAATCAGTGTCCACCCCGCGACTGTTTCACAGTCGTGGAGCCAGCCGTGTCCATACGTGATTGTTGGTTTTGTCAAGTCAGGTTCCTCTGATACTCCATAACGTCTTCCACGCTGTACAACGTCGTTGAGCCTAAACTCTGAGTTTTGGGAGTTGCCGTTTCCAAGTTCCGCAAAGAACCGAGCGGATAGGCTTCGACTACTCGGCGGAGTTGGCGTTCGCCCTGCCACATCAGATTGTCGCCGCTAATGCCCGTTTTGTCGATTGCTTGAACGGTGATGGCTACTTTCTCGTTGTAGCCGTAAGCGTACTTGTCACCGCCGATTAATGGTTTGGACGTGCCTTTGCCGATTGAGTAGACTAGGTCGACGCCTTTCGTCACAAAAACCGTTCTTATTGGATATGGAGGGTCTGCCCAACACACTATATGCGTGGCAGGCGTGCCGTCGTTTTTGAGCAGGCTAATCGGAAGCGACGCGAAGTACGTGTCCAAATAGTCTTTGGTTCTGTGCCGCGGATCCTCAACCGTGGCTCCCGTGCCGTAGGTGGTTGGCATGTCGTAGTGGATTGGCAGTTTGGTGAGGTTGGACTCGTAGTAAACTAGACTGTCTCCAAAGTTGTTCGGCGCGACCAGTTCCACTTCGTAATAGTTGCCGAAGCTGTCTTTGACTTCGTCGCCTTCCGTGACTGGGTCAAGGTGGAACCCGCTCACTTCGTAGTGAGGATAGAACCCCGCTGAAAGCGCGATGCTTCGCATGGCGCGGGGAATGACTGCCATTTCAATCGTTGTTTCCGCGTAGGCTTTGGCATACCATCCTGTGACTGTGTCGGCTGCGCCGAGCTGCAGTTCCCGTCTGGTAACGCTGAAGTCTAAACCCATTCCTTAAGCCTCAAGGTTTGTTTGGGTGTGATGTTTAATTCCCATCGTTTTTTACGCAACCTAAGTAATGTATGCAGTAACATTGTAAGAAGTGTGGATTTCGACAGATGTGCTAGTTCCGCTTGTCAGAATCGGTTTGTCGAAAACCCACGAATTTTGTAACATGCCATTGGTGCAGTCTGTGAAGTTTATGCTGCTTCTGACGTTTGTTCCTTGCGTGTTGATTCCAGAGAGTTGGATGTATTTAGTATGGTAAACGTCAATGTCTGCATAACTATCTGCAGTGTCTGTGCCACTATTGTAAATGTTCAAATTGCTGATGTGAACTGCTTTATATTCTAAATATGCAGTACTGATGAAAATGGCTGTTTTACCTGTGTCCGTGATGTATCCACCATTAATGTTGAGTGTTGCCGTTTGAATTATCAAACCGTAGTCGCCTACTGCCCTCAAATTGATTCCTGTGAAAGTGTTGTAGTCTCCAATGATTACGCTCGCGTTTATCACGGATTTAAACCATAGATTGCTGAAATGGTTATAGTCTGCTGACGCTTGAATGTAAAGCCCAAGCTGGATTCCGTTATCCTCAATTTCTACGCTGTCCCAGAAAGCGTCATATTGGTACACGCCTGAACCTGAGCCCAGCCAGATTCCATACGTTAGTGTTGCACTTCCCCAGATGTGGATGCTTGTAAAGTGGCACCCTGAACCGCCTTCGTCCCAACGTATAGCAGCTGTTGCTACAGCGTTTGTTCCAATGGTTATGGCTTCAAAGTGAGAGTCATGCGCTTTGACAATGTAAAATCCCGTGTCTTTGAACCCGTTAACATAGATGTTTTCATACCAGTTGTCACATGTGCTCCCCGACTGATAAAACACCATTCCATAGGCGAGGTTGTCAAGCCACACGTTCATGATTTTGTGGTAGTTGCCATCAAGATATATTCCTGTGCAGTTTGTTCCTGCACTGCTGTTTTGGATGCGCATGTTCTCAATGTGAACATTGTTTATTCCTGCGGAAAGATGGAAAACCGCAGAGTTTGCCGTAGTCTGTGACAAAATGGTGTTGTCGTCTTCTCCTATGAACCTGTTATAGTCAGACGGATAAATCGGTGTATCCAACGAGTACGTTGCATGTCTAAAGAAAATTGTTCCGCCCGTCATGTTTTTGTCGGCGAAGTCGATGACTTTGCTTGCGTTTGTGCTTAGTTCAGTGTCCCAAATGCTCATGTTTCGGCTCGCGTAAAACGTGGTGTTGTACTGCCAGATTATGTAGCTGGCTTCGCTCCAAGCCTCCAACGGATCCTCCATGCCTTCGGCTTTGATTGAGCCGATCTGCGGAAAATACTGTTGAACCACCAAGGCGCCTATTGCCGTGCTTATCAGAATCAGGGCGACTATTGCCGCCGCGAATTTCCTGTCCAGATTTACGGTTTTCATTTTACATCGTTTCCTGTCAAAAGATGACTATGAACTGAGAAAAGAGGGGAAAACTAGAGTCTCGCCGCGAAGGTGATTGTACATCCCGCCGTCACCGCGTGGCGAAACGTGATGTTCGTAGCGTCAGCAGTCCAGCACGGCGAAGGATACGGCTGCGCGGCGTTGATCGAAGCCAAAACAAGCGTGGGAACCCCGCCGAGACTGTGAGGCGTCACGATTGGACTCCTACCCGAACAGATTCCTGTGCTCCAAGTTCCGCCCAGACCCGCGCCCGTCGCGTCGATACGGATAGTAACTTCCTCGTTCCCCGAACTGCCCGTAATAGTGAAGGATATGCCTGTTCCCTCCACAAAGTTAAGTCTGCGCCTAGTATCGATGGTTGCGCCACTGTTCTTCCGCACTGCAACCCGAGCATTACAAGCCAAAATGTCAGCCGCGAGAAACTGGTCGGTCATGCCCACCACGTGGGTGTGGCTGTCCTTGTGAGGTTTAGGTGGCTGGTTATCCGCTAGTTCGCCAGACAATCCTGCAACGCTGATTTCGTCTCCGCCGCCATTCTGATGTGTTGCCGCATGTGCCCCAGGCGCCCCTGCTGCTGACCACTCGATTGTTCCTGTGCCGTTATTCCAAGTGGCAACCTTTCCCGTGTCTGCGGGTAGGGGCATATTTACTGGCTTAGTTTTTATCCATCCAGCGTTCTGCTCATCAGCCAAAAGACCACTCAAACCCGTGACATCAATCACATCGGTGACGCCGCCGAACTGATGGCTTGCCTTGTGCGTTTTGGGAATGTGAAGGTTGCTTCCAGTTAAGCCGCTGTGTATGCTTGAGCCAACAAGCGGAGGATTCTCATTGGCGGTAGTCACATAACTTGAAGTGGTAGGCGCGCCTGCGCCGCCCGTGCTAGGCCAAACCACGTTTGTCGCGCCGTTCCAGTAATAGTATGCGCCTGCAGCCAAGACAAGGCTGATTCTGCCTATCTCATCGGCGCCCCAACCTGCCGAAGCCGCAGTCATGTCCGTGTATGTGTCGTATTCTCGGTAGTCAAGAAAGTCGTTGTGCGGAATCTTTTCGGCTGGAATATACTTTTTGTGTCTTCCCAAGGGTTACACCTTGCTCAATCTGGCTTTTGCATCTTCAAACAATGGCAGGTACACGGCTTCGCGTTCGTAGCCTTCACAGCCTGAACCTTCCAAGGACACGACTGGACTGTTTGGAATTGGGACGTTTTTGAGTTGTTCCAGCGCCACATCAAACTTGTCAACAAACACTCCAATGCGGAAGTAGCCGATCCGCATGACACCGACTTCTGCAGGATCCACTTTTGTTCACTCTCTAAGCGGGTACATGCCTGATTTCCCAGTAGAAAGTTATCGCGGCAGACGCGTTGCCCTCATCCAAACAGTTGACGACGAAAGTGTTTACTGGAGCACGGTTAATCGTGTCTACTTTCAACTCTTCGCCCGTCGCCAAAGCGCCAGCATTGATTATTGTCAGTACAACGTAGTCGTTTGGTCCGATGAACCGCGCTGTGGGCGTGATGGATGGCGTGCCGATGAGGATAGTTGCTACTCCGCTGTTTCCAACTAGATTGTCAAACTTGGCCACTGTGGTCGAGTCTATTGTTCCTGCGACTTCACAGTTAGCGTAAGCGTCGGTTGCGCCGTTGTCTATGATGTCTTCCAAATACCCATTTTCGAAGGTAACATAATGAGTGGTGTTGTCGGCGCTGACGTAACTAGTTCCTGGGGCGACAGTCCACAGGTAGGGTGCATCAAACTTTACGTGGTAACAGTTGCCCATCAGCAAAACTTTTTCGTTGACGCCTTCAATGTCCAGTTCGGTGATGGTGCTGTAGCGCAGGTCCCAACAGACCATGACGTAGAATTGAGGGTCCGTCTGCGCGATTGGGTGGTTCACCTGTATCCTTCGCAAGCTAACGAGGTTTGGCCATAACGCGGCTAAAGCATCGTTTTTGTGGATGAAGATGGGGTAGGGTCCAGCGACGAAGTCAACTGTCAAATCATACTTTAAGTAGAGGTAGAGGTTGTCAAAGATGGTGTTGCCTGGGTTGAAGTTGTCTTTGTTCGCGTAGATATTGAGTAGTGGTCCGCCCCACGCCATGATTGCTCGCACGTTGCCATGCAGGAAATTGACGAGTTGGAGTGCGTAGTGGTTTTTGTCGCAGTTCAATACCTTGATGTTTTCGATGACGAAATGGGTTAAAGTGTAGGTTTGTGTGGTGTCGGTGGTTATTCCGTGTCCCGTTGTGGCTTGGGTGAACCAGATTCCCAAGTTGCGGATTTGGATGCCGTGTCGTTGGCCGACTATTTTGATTCCGTCCTTGTCGGCAGTAGTCACTTTTATGACTGAACCGTGCAGGACGGTGGGGGGATTGTCGGGGATGCCTGCTGGAATGTCGCTCCAACTGCCTTCGCCTTCAAGGATGATGCCGTCCCTGTCAAGTTCCACGTAACCCTCAAAAATGTTGCCCTTGAGATGGATTGTTCCGCCTTCCGTTGGCAATGCGTCTACGGCTTGCTGGAACACGGTTGGAAAGTCTGCGTTGCTGTAGTCTGTTCCGCCTGAAACGTTGCTTTCCGCTCGGTAAGTGGTTCCGTCCAGCCAAAGGGTGTAGGAAGAGGGAATGCTCTCTAATAGTCTGTTCCATTCGGCTTCGCGAATTCTTGTTCCGTCAGGATATTGTGGCATAACAGTCACCAAAAGTAGGAACGCAAGAAAAAAAGGAATAGTTTCATGTCGTCTCTAAACTCCTGCCGCGCAACCGCATCAACCCCTCAATCATGTCATGTCGGCGTCGTCCGACGCAACCGCGAACGGCACCCCCACATGACCCTTCAACTTGACAAGAGCCCTCTTGAACAAGTCACTCCAAAAAGCGTATTGCGGGTCACCAATCAAACTGGAAACGCTGAGGCTGCTTACCGCCGTGTTTGGGCCTCTGTCCAAGTATCCCCGGAGCATCAGTAACGCGCCTGCTTTTGTTGCGATGATTTCGCCGTCCGAGGCGGTGAGGGTTGCTGCGCCAGCGGCAGGCGTGAAACTGATTGAGGTGCCCGCGTCCAAGTTGATGTAGTCCGTCGCGTTCTTGATGATGTACTCCATGTTTAAGAGGCTAATGTCTGATACGGTGTAGTTGTTTTCGTCTAGGATTCTCTGCGCGATTAAAGGAACGGCTGTCATGCTGATTCACTTTTCCCTAGTTTATTACCATGTAAATTGGCCTGTTCATGTTCAAGTTGAGCAAGACATGCCCGTCCAAACTCGTGTAGACCCCATTAAGATTAAGGAAGACTTGGCCGTCCAGACTCACCATCAAACTGTCAAGGTTAAGCAGTACCTGACCGTCAGGAGTTATCGCCAAGTTCGTGACGAATCGTTGAACTCCGCCAAGGACTGTTGAAGGCACAACCACTGTCGGCACGAAGGTGCCGTATTCGGGCCAGTAGTCTTCCTGCCAATAATTGCTCGGCCAATACGTTGTTTGCCAGTGGCCAGGCTTCAGAAGCGCCACGGCTAGGCACCGTCATTCGTGATTGCGGTTCTATCGCCATCTGCGGTTACCGTTGCGGTTATGCGGAATTTCGTGTCTGCCTGATCTTTGAATTTAATCGTGTTTGTTCCGCCACCCGTGGATTTGCCTGCTAGTGCCGCAAGCATGATGTTTATGGCTTCTCGATGGGTCATGCCCGCTTCTGTTGTTTCGTCGTGAACCGCGTCCGCGATTGCTCCGAGAGTCAGCGTATCGGTTACGGCTTTGATTGCGGCTACTTCCGTGTCAACGTATCCGCCTACTGTGCCGATGTTTGCGATTGCGGTTCCAACGTCAGTGTGGACGTCTGCAACGTCGGTGTGAATGTCAGATACCACGGTGTCGCCTATCGTGTCGAGGCTCGTCTTCATTGTGGCGCTGAAGTCTATGTCTTCCATGGCGGCTACGACGGCTGAACCCACGTTGAGGATTGAGAACCAACTTGTGTTGTTAGGCGGCGTTGCCCAAGCTGGACGTATCGAGGCTTGGCATGTGGTGCCGTTGTAAGCGTAGCATGCTCTGGCTTGTCCAGCTCCCTGCCCTCCGCATACCGCGATGATTTGTCCTTTGTAGAAGTCATCTACGCCTGACGCTAGCGCGTCTAGGGTTATTGTGGCTACGCCTCCGCCTGTTGCCTGCGCGATGCGGGTAACGATGGACTGGTAAATGTTTCGCAAGTATATCGCTGGCGAATCGGCGACATCGTGTGTTCCTGCGGATATGACTTCGTCCCACACGGAATCGGCGATTGCTGCTTTGCCATTCGTGATTACGGTGTCGCCTATGGTGTCAAGACTTGTTTTCATGGTTGCGCCAAAATCAATGTTGGCAAGTTCGGCTGTGGCTACGTCTAGGTAGTCTCCGCCTCCGACAAGAGCGTCAAACACGTTCGCGGCTAAGACGGTGTATTCGTGGAAGACGGGTAGGAATCCTGCTTCGTGACACCACAACTGTAGTCGACCTAGAGTGTCGGTGTCTGTTTCGTCTATAGGACAGTCGTAGATGCCGAGTTCGTCATACGCGCAACTGGAGGCTTCGTTTTTCTGGATGATGTTTGCTCCATTCTTACTTATTCGTATGTCGGCTTGATGTTCAGTTAATCCTGCTTCGACGCTTTTGCCATCCGTATCGTCAATGAATGGTCCTATCTTAAGAGTGATTGCAGTTGACTGTTTCAAATATAACATTGTGGTCCCTTGCCTAGTCTGCGATGCGGGTTCTGCGGGTCTGGCTGTAATGGTGCATGGCGACGGGGATGCTCAAGCCTGCAGGTTCCGTGTAGTCTATTTCAATCCAAACATTGTCAGCCCTTGCTCTCCAAAGCCAACCATTGTCATTCGTGCATACTGCATGAAGCTCTGCAACGAACTGTTCAGGAGCGTTGAAATCGTCAGGATCAAAATGAAATACCACACTCTGAACCTGAGAAACACTCCAATCCGTACAATCAGAACACGCATAACCTCCCGCGCCATTTGCTGCACTACTCAGAATAGAAGGCCACTCAGCAGGACAATAGATCAACCAATTCAGAGCTGTAGCCAAATTCGAATTATTTATGAGTTTAGAGTGCATACCGATTGTTACCTTGTTAATCGTTGAGCCTGCAGGAATAGCGAAGCCGAAGCCGCTACAGGTCAGTTTGTTGTCGCATACTACTATGTCGTTGTGAGCCGCGCAAACTCCATCTTCAACCTTCACTTCATCAGGAGAAGTCCAGACGCCACTATTCACGACTACAGTGGGATATTTCCTAACAACTACCATGCCTAAACCTCATTAACTCGCATCATCCGCGCTGTAGGTGACTTCCCAATTTACCTGTCATTGCTTGTTTCAACTTCTCGATATTTGGCTCAGGGAACCGTTAGAGTTCCAAGCGAAATCCAGTTTGTACAGTACTTCGCCGTTTTGAATGGCTATTATCTGGTTTAAAGTGCCGTCAGGGTTCCAATGTAATTCTAAATCGTCAAACCTTTCAGAATCCTGCTTAACAGCCTTCTTCTTCCTGTACTGGTCCAGAATCCACTGCGAATCAGATTTGACTTCTGGCTCTTCCTCTTGGACGGCTACACCTTTGAGTTCAAGCAAACGTCTGTTTTGCGCGAGTTGTTCTTCAGCCAAACATTTCACCAAGTCGGATAATTAGCGAGGAACTCGCAGAATTCGAGCAGAGGCTTCTCCAACCGATGCACGCGCTGCATGATCTTGTCCAACGCCACAATCGCCATACACCGCAACATCGTGAAGTGGCCTCGAGGGTCAATCTTAATCGTGAGCCACATGAGCCTGTAACCCACAACCTTTCTTTCGTTGTTGACGAACACGTACTGCGCTATTTTCCATGGCAACGTGTAGTCGATCCAGTAGGGCGGCACAGTCCATTTGCCACTGTTTTGGCGTCGCCAACGACAGTAAAGGCACGTGAACCGGAACCGTTCCAAGTCTGAATATGAGCATAGGATGCCGGCGCACCAGAGTCTGGTGATCCACAGCGTGTTCTTCCGCAGCCAGAGATTAAACAACATTTGGTTTCAGGACTCGCTTGGCCTTGGATTTGTCGTCTTGCGGAGGCAAGTCTTCAAGTTTTGGGCCGCCAGTATGCAACGGTTCAGCCATTACGACTTCTGTTTTAGGGGTTTCAACTGGTGCCTCAGCGATTCTCTGCATAAAGTCTAGGCTAACCTGTCCCTCTGGCACTTCAACGAGGTCTCCTGGAACGTAGGTTATATTGCCTATGCTGAAATTTGCCACTTTAGCTGTGATTCTGGCTTTCACCAGCTTGTATTTGCCTATGTTCTCGGGTTTCCACCATGCTTCTGACGTCATAGATTCACCTCCACCACGCGAATGCCACACTAAGAAAAAGGGGGAAAGACAAAGTCGCCGTGAAAGGCGACTAAGTTAGGGTTAGGTTGGTAATGTCCACGATTGCCTTTGGCCTCTTGATGACGGGTACGACGGCTTCCCACACTTTGCCCTGATAATTCATTGTTGGCAGTTGGGCTAGGTAGTTTGTGGTGTCTGCTCCTACGAGCAACTCGAAGTTTCCTGGGCTAGTGTCGATGAGCGTGGCGTGAACTTGGGTGCCTGCGTGGTCATAGTAGAATGGGCTGACGATTATGTTTTCGACTCCGCCGATGAGGTCGCCGACCATCTGAAGGATCCAGTTGTCAGTCGTGCCGTATGGCACTTCAAACGTTGAGTATGCGGCTGGAGGCACAATCAGCTTGTAGGGTCCGTAGAACCCGTAGTTTCTGAGGGCTGTTTTGGCGTTTGCTATGTCGCTGAAGGCGTCAGTGTATGGCGCTGCTGCTTGAACCCAGTCGCCGCCTGCCTCCGTCTGTTTTCCAGTTGCGGTGCCTAAACCTTCGATGCCCATTGCGGGCCATCCAGTGTATTCGCCTGAAAAGATGAGTTTGTCCTCTTCCTCTGCGACTTGTATGGCCGCGTTTTCTGCGTGTTGAGTGTTCAAGTCTTCGCCTGAGTCTCTCCGTTTGAGTACGTCTCGCCAGTGCAGAGTATAGTCTTTGCTGATGATGGGGATGTGCACGTGACCTTCAGTGAGATCTACTTGATCCATGCTTTGCTCTTCGCCTGTCATGCTGATAGTTGCTTGTCCCATGTCGTTTTCGGTGTAGTACGTGTATTGAGTGAAGCCTGCGCTTGGCAACTGTCGTATCGGCATCACTGTTCTGCCCTGGAGGCGCGGACGAATCGTTTTGACTATGGCGCTTTCAATCAGGTTAGTCTCGTAGTCCGTGAGTGTGCCTGTTGCGAGTCCGACTCGTTTCATTGTGTTCATGGTTTACTCATCCTAAATTTCGAGTAGGACGAGAAGGTTCGCTTTTGTCATGGCGGCCACTGCTTGCAACGCGATGCCGACTTGTGCGCCCAATGCTATGCCTGCCGCTGTGCCAGCCATAACCATACCCGTGTTCGCTGGCATAAGGACAGTGCCAATCGTGATTGCGGTTCCGCCTGAATCTGCCGTCATCAACACTATGCATGGTCCGCTTAAGACTCGCGCTTGGTCTGCAGCGTCGTAACTGTAGGCTCTGAGGTTGCCAGGTTCAACGTCCAAGACGCCGAGGGCTCCTGCTGCTCCCGAAATCATTACTTTGATGTCCCATTCGTTCGTGTCAGTTGTGACTAGGCGTCCTGGGAAGCAACTGGTGGCCGTTTTGACTTCGTATTCCCGAACCAGCGGTTGTCCAGCGTAGAGGATGCCGTTTGCGGGTTGAATTAGTCCTTGTGGCATTAGAAGTCACCTTGCATAGCGAGGATCTGTTCGCGCGTCTTGCCGTAGAGGTCGCCTACTGTGGTTCTGCCTGCTTGGCTGTCGTTTCCCGCGTGTATGGACTTGTACGTTGCCGCGTCTCCGCCCTTGGTTCTACTCAACGTCACGTCGATCTGCTGCAGCTGCTCAATCGTTAATGGTTCCAAGTCGGACGCTTTGTAGTCGGTTCGAGCCAAAATCTTCAGTTTCACGTCAGCCTTCAAGTCGTTCTCGATGACGCTTGCCAACTGCACGTTCTGCGCCTTCAAAGCCTTGTTCTCGTCTGTGAGTTGCACGTTTTCCTTCTGCAACCTGCCATTGTCCAACGTAAGCGAAGCTAACGCTACTTGCACGGTTGAATCTGTCGCCGTTTCCGTCTTTGGTTTTTCAATCATAATTTTCAATCTCCTCGTTCAAATTGTTGCAGATTTCTTTAGCCACGCCTGCGTTGAGCGTGAACAACCCACTTGCTACGCCTAGCTTGTTGCCCACTAGGGAAAGCACTCTCCCAGCCCTCTTCGGGGTCACAAGTGACTATAACGGGTGTCTGCGGTCTTGCCTGCGCTCTTCAATCACGCGTTGTTCCCGCATGGCCAGCAGTCCCTTGCTGCGGTCAATCAACTGTTCAGCCGTCAAGTTTTCAGGCGGCGGAGTTTCTAGTGTTTTGGCAGGTTCTTCAGGCGGCGTAACTGCCTCTGGCGGCTTGGCAGCTGGCGGCGGCACAACTGTTTCTGGCGCCTTCATTGATGGCGGAACCGCAGGTATCAACGCGATCAACTCTTTCTTTCCTGCCACATACGCGTCCCAATAGTCCTTCGCCTGCTGCTCAGTGTAACCTTGAGCTTTACGGTCTTTCAGGAAGTCTTCCCATTCAGTCGGTTTTGCTGTGCTCAATCCTTTTTCACCTCCCATAACTTGTTGAGCCCCTTCAATACTGCGTTTAATCGTGGCGCAGTAACCTTCAGGATCGGCCTTGTCCTGGTTTTTGGCTACGCAATCGGCGAAGTCCGCGTATTCTCCGAAAGGATCAAGTGCGATTCGCTTCATCATTGTGTCTACTCCTATGCCGCAGTCTGGAAAGCTGCATCTGCCCTTCAGGACGCCTGCCGCTACGTGGTCGATGACGATGTCGCGCATAACATAGTCGTAGTTGCTGCCGTTCCAAGTGCCCGGAGTCAAGTCAGGCTGATAATAGAAGCCTATGCTCACGTCTTTCAACTTGCCGTTGCGAACGTTATCGAGAAAGTCTGCGGGGCACGTGCTCTTGTCAAAGTTTAGAACTGCTCTGATTCTGTCACGGTCAAAAAACGGTTTCTCAACGACGCCGTGCATCTGTTTCTGGCTCATTACCACGAGGCTGTCAGGATGGTCTAGGATGGTGATTTTGGCGTTTCTGGCTGTGTGCGTGGCTTTAAGCAGTTCCATTCTGCTTTTGAATGCTCTTCCGTCAGGGTATTGGTAGACGCCTTCTCTTGTTATGACGGCGTTGACTTTTAGGCAGCACCTACTATCCTCAATCACTTGCAAAGAGTCTACTTGCATTTGGTCGTATCCAATCTTCGTCATGATTCAGTCACCTTGAAAAGTTTCAGGACAATATCAAAACTATGAGCATGGCATTCCTTTGTAGTTGTGTAAATGCAACAGTCAACCTGATAATCCGCTGAATAGAGTTGTTTCAGTTTTCGTTTCAGTCGCCCCTTTGTGTAAAGATGAAAACACGGGTAGGTGGAACCACATCTATGTTTTCTCCATAAGTGGTAGTACAACCAAGCCTTGTAGCCTGCCACGATGATTGTAGCTCTGCCACCGACTCTCAGTAGCCTAAAGACTTCCTTGAAGGCGACAACATCGTCTGAAATGTGTTGAATGACTCTTCTAGAGTAGATTTCGTCAACCGTGCCATATGGAAAGAGGTTATGCGTATCTTGCAAGGAGCACACGTAATCAGTTTGCGGGGTAGGTCTAACGTCTAAACCTATGAAGCCTTGCTGTTTCCTATATCCGCATCCAACGTCTAGTTTGATTGTCACCTTAAGTTTTGAGTGAAGCCCTTACACTGCAATATTCTCTCAGATAGTTCAAGTCTAGCCACTTCAAAGTGTAAAACAAGGCTCTTGGAATGGGCACGTTCTGTTGCACGGCAATTTGCGCCCGCAACTTTAATGATCTAGGATTGCAGGGTCTTAGATGAAGGCTCGTGCTCCATGAAAAGTACCTGTAACGCAATCCCACCGCGATACACGTTTTGAGGAAAGCGGAGTCTTCTGCGTCACAATCGACGTGTTGAATATTGTCGTATATGGTCTTTCTGAAACCATAAATGCCTGTCAACATGCTCCTGTGGGCAATTCTGTTTTTCAGTCTTTCATAATTATATATTACTGTTTCCTTCGTTTTAGCCTTCAGTTTTTCCCATGAAGACCCGAAAAGCGAGTAGTCGTTGCACTTGAAACTGCAAAGATCAATACCACTCCAGTCAACCGTGAAGATTCTTGGGTCAACGTAGATGTCGCTTCCGATGCTGTACGCAACGTCTCCCGTTGCCTCTTTGAAGCCGATGGCGAAAGGTTCGGCGGTAGGCGAGAGCCACTGTTTCTTTTTCAGTTCAATGACCTTCACCTTAAAAGGAAAATTCGTTTCTTCAATGATGTTTAGGCTTCGGTCTGAACACCTGTCCAACACGAAAATGGCTTCGTACAGTGGAGAATCACGTAGAGCCATGATGCAGTATGGGAGGTATTGCTCCTCGTTATGAACGGCCACAACCGCAGACGCTCTGATCATGTAAGATGCGTTCTCAAATATTGGTTTGCATCTTCTAAGACTCTGCATACTGCCGAGATGATTTCTGCAGGCACCTTAACAGGTTCGTGCAGGTCTTTCATGAACTTTGTGTGTCTTACCGTCACAGTCGGATTGCCTACACTAAATTCTGCCCAAACATGTTCAATCCCGTCATTGTCCAGGCTTACGCTACTTCTCAGTTTTGGATTTTTTTCCGTTTCACCTTGACCCATTCTATCCCCCTTTTACGATCCACCAGTCAGGATATGAAATGTGCAAATGCTGTTTCCCATACTGCGAGGCAAACTCGTTTACGGCTTTGATGACGCCCTTGAAATAGTATGGCACGTAGTCGTGGCCGCCTATCACGCCGTTGGGCTTTACCAGTGGAAAGTAGTGGTTGATGTCGCTTTTGACGTTCTCGTAACTGTGGTTTCCGTCGATATACACGAAATCCAGCAAGCCGTCAATGTCTGCCACTGCGTCATCAGAGGTTTTCCTTATGAACGTGGCCTGCGGGAACAGTTCAAGCCTCTCTTTTGCCGTGGCTAAACAATCGCTGAACCTTGAACTTTCTTTGCCATCCTCAACGTATGGCGTGTAAGGGTCTATCAGAAAGATTTGTTTGATGGGCAGTTCCTGAAGCATGTTGAGGGCGTTCCATCCTTGGGCCACGCCGATCTCTGCACATATAAGAGCGGGTTTGCCCCTGAAATGGTCTTTATTGAACACTGTCATGGGTCTGGGAATGGTGCCAACGTCCTGAAGCATTTCTGCAAAGCAGACGTGCTCGGCATATACGCCGCTGGCTATCGTCTTGACTATTTTGTGGCGTAACTTTAGGGTTTTTTGGGCAATAAACTCTTTCATACCTAACACTTCCATGGGTCGCGCAGAAACCTCAACGCGAAGTTAAGCTGTTCAGGCGTCATCCGTTCCAGCTCGGGCTTTGACGGGTTCCAGAACCGCCGCGTTTCTAGGCCCAGCGGATGCGTGTGGATCTCTTCCATTCTGCCTGCCCAACGCAAAACGCATCGGCAGTTCGGGTGAACCATTGCCCTTACCGCGTTCACTGCCATGTGAGTGTGGTAGGGAAATATCCATGGAACCCAGTCACCCCGATAATCCGAAAGGTCCAGCAGCAGGCACAGTTCACACGTTTTAGGCGAAGAGGTTCTAGCGTCAAACACCCACCAATCAAACGCTGAATGATGGTAGCCTTCGTGGTCAGCGGCCTTGAGGACTTGCAATAGGCTGACGAGTTTTTGGGACTTCCTTGATGAGATAATCGTTTCCGCCTCCCACACCGCCTGCTTTGCTCAGCAATTCGTTTCCGCCCTGCTCTTCACTCAGGTCTTTCAGGTCTGGGTCTTGAAGCTTGCGAATCTCATTGCGTAACATCCAGTTTCCTTTTATTTCCAATGTTTGAGCCTTGACGTATTCGATGTTGGCTTTCTTTTCTTCGTCAAGCTCGAAGCCGCCCAGCCAATCAAACTTAAAGTCCGCTTCTCCGCCAAGAACAATGTTGATTAGTTCTCTGATTCCGCTTTCGTAGTAGCTCTGCTCGTCACTTACAAGCCCATAGTATTCCTGCTGGTTCACTTCTGAGCCTGTAAGGGCCCCTGCCTGAACCCCGCGAAGAATAGCAAGCGGTATGCCTGAGCCGGCGCTGATGTTTTCCATGATGGGCAAATAGTAGTTCATCGGATTCAATGCTACGCTTGCGACTCCCTTGAACTCTATTGTTTGCATTTCGTTGTGCGCGAAGAACGTGCGTGCAGACAGGTTGGAGAAGTTGCCGTCCTGAACCCAAGCGTCAATATCAGCCTTTTCCGCGCCCGTGAATGTCAAGTCTGGAAATCCGTGGCCAGTTCGGTACATGGTTTGGCCCATGCCCCACCTGATGTTCCGCAACGTGACTAGGTCGTCCCACACTGGGTCCAAGTGGCTCAAGCCTCTCCAGTCGTGCTCCAGCAGGTTCGAAGCAAAATGGATGACTCTTGAATAGTGAATCTTGAGGTAGGTTGCGATGCCAGCCCGCTTAACATGGTAGTATTTGGGCAAGCCGTAGCGCGGGTCTTCACGGTCTTTCACTTGGTCGACGCGGGCGACCTGCACGGGACTGTAAGCCTTCACCTCGCGAAGCCCCTGAGGATCTGTTGTGGGTTCGGCTAGAGACTCAGTTGCGTCTTCGTAGCCTAACGCTAGGATTGCCCAGCCGTAACACCTGTCAAATATGGCCATGCGCGTAAGTTCCCGTTTCGCCTTGACCCGCGTGAGTTCCTGCTGGACCTGCTTGTCAAACGCTTCATCCTGTTTTTGGCTTTCCCGTCCGACTTTGAACCAGTTGTCAAAAATGTCGTGGGCCACAGTGAACACGATTCTGTGCGCTACGGGTTCGCGGGTAACTGCGAATGTGCGGTCGTCGTCTAGGATTGTGGCGCCGAACTCGCCGCCGCCGCCTGTTCCGCCGAAGGGGATGGTTATGGCTCTGCCTCTGGGTACGGCAGAAGCAAGTCCGATGCGTTTAAACCCTGTTTCACTCATCTTTGGCTTTTCCTTTGCTGTTTATTCGTCTAAAATTGAATCCAGTTGAGTTGACGACTCCATTGAAATTGCAGTTGTCACAGATGACAGTTGCATCCCAGCCTTTCGGGCCGCGTATGAAGTCTGCAAGTTTCAAACCGTTTTGTCCGCACGCCGTGCACGGCTGATGACTAATTAGTTCCTTGAAGCGTTTGGCCTCCGCAAGCGTACCCAACAATGTCAGTTCGTGGTTTCTGCGTTTCCAACGCGTGAACCAACCGAATATGGAGTCTTCTTTTTTGTCACTCATTTCGCATCATGTCTTAAGTCTTAACACTTAGCTCCGAGCTCCAAGCTATGTCGCAAGATATGCGACTCAGCCGAACGTCCAAGCGCGAACGTCACCCTTAACCCGCAACTGCAGAAACGCGCCGCTCACCGCATCAACAATGTCGTCGTGCGCTCCCTGCGGAAACCCTTCAAACTCGTCCAGAAACACCCCGTTCCAAGGCGCTTGCTTCAACTTCACGTTGCCAGCTTCTGACGCGCTACTCACAGGCACAGCCCTCTCCGCTTTAGGTCCAGTGCTTTTGATTCCCCAGAAACTATAGCCCTGCAGGACTTGTCTTGCATAGTAGTCGATTTGTCCGACGCCGCTGCTTCCTGGCTCCTGCTCCATGAACGTTCTTGTTCCTGCAGGGTCGAGCTGTGCGGTTTGTTTTATGAGTGCTTCAACTTGCGGAGGACCCGAACGGATCCGCTTAACGTCCAAGACGTAGTATATGCCATTCTGTTCGCCAACTAGGGCGCCTACAGTGTAATCGGGGTCCGTGTTGGGCTTTGGTTCAGTCGCTGCCATGTCCCAGAACCGCACAAGTTTGAGTTCTGCAGGCGCTTCAGCAACGATTTTGAACCATTCTCTGAGGAAGATGTTGCCGCCGTGCCGCGCCGTCCAGTCGCCGTCAAGGTACTGCCGCTTCGTGATTGGATCGAGTTCGCTGAGGCTTTCAACGTACGTCTTCTTGTCTAGGCTCGGATTATCTTCTAGGCGTGCGGAAATGAATATTCTGCCGTATGTTAGGCCTTCAGTCATGAAACGCTGTTTAACCCAGTCATGCCCAACGTTGCCAGGGTTCGATGCGGCTCTCATGCGCAACGGAATAGGACTACGTTCTAATCGTCTAAGCCTGCTGAAGAGGTAACGGTACTGGCTTTCTAGGAACTGCGTGAGCTCATCGAAGCCTATGAGTTGGAACTCTGCTGATTGGTAACGGTACTTGTCCTTCTCGTTTTCGAGGTAGCCAAACGTCAGTTTTGCGCCTGAAGGAAAAGTCCAAGTGTGGTTCTCGCCGTTCCAACGGGCTTCTGTTCCGCTTAGCCACTCGTTTGCTCTGTCCATCAGGGCTTTCGGCAAGGCTAAATCGTTGAATGTTCTGCGAAACAGTATTGCGCTGTAACCTGGCATGTCCACGTATTGAAGTGCAGCCATAAGTAGGGCATCGCTTTTGCCTCCGCCCGCAGCTCCGCCGTACAATGCTTCTTTGCATCTAAGCAGTAGGAACTGGGCTTGTTTCGGGTGCGGTTGGTGCGGGATCCACTTGTTTTCTAGCACTGTCAGTTTGAAGTGTTCGGTTAAGTTCTTCAGTAATGAGTGATTCGTACTGTTGCAGGTTGCTTGTGACATTTACTTCAACTTTCTGTGATAATTCTATTTGTTCTTTCCTTTCGATTTTACGAGTTAACATTTTTCCTACGAGTTTGGCGATTTCTTGAAAGGCTAAAACCTTGTCTTCTTTCTTGATGTCGGGGTAAGTTTCTATAAATTCTTCTTTTATCCATATTTCGAATAGGTCGCTTTCTATCCAACCTTGCATGTCTCGGTCTATCGTTTTGTGTGAACATTTACAGATGTCTGCGATTTGGTCTCGGTTTAGTCCTGAGAATATACCCTGCTTTATATATGGTAGTCGCTTGAGTGTTTGTCGTGAGAGGGTCATTTTAGGGACACTTTTGTTTTTTTGCATTTCCAGCAAGTCTTAAACGTGAACAGGTTATAGTTTCCGCAGTGCCAACATTTCCAAATCATTTAGCAGAGTCCTTCTTTGCCGTGCTTAACCAAACCAAATCCATAAGATTGCAAAAGTAAAGATAGCACCAAAGATTATAGCAACTTGGAGAGATCTTCCACTCCATGCCGATTCAACTACTATGCCTTCTGAACCTGTTTCACGAATATAATTTAATCGACCACAATTTCCGCAGAGAAATGGTTCCCCTATTGCGTAGTCAATAAATCTTCGTTGTTGCCTGATTAGATTTTCTGAACCACATCGTGAACATTTATTCATTCTTTTTTACTTCTTCCTTCTTTGCTGTTGTTAACCATTCAATGATGTGCGGAACGTGTTCAGCCGCGTTTTCCAGCGCCTTCTTAACTCGCATGTCCCGCGATTGCCTGTTTACCTTGTTGATTTCCAGTTCAAGTTCGCACGCCATCTGAATAAGCTGAGCGAAAGTCAACGTTTTCGGGTTGCCAAAGTTTAGGTGTTTGAGGCAAGTCATGGTTTCTGACCTAGTGGAAGAGGCTGTTCCAGCATTCCAAGTGATAATGAACGGTCTTGTAACTTCCCCATCTGCCATTTTTAGTTGCCCGTGAAATGATGGTGTCACCTATTTCCAGTGGCTTATCACATGTTCTGCAGTTTAAGCTGAAGCCACGGACTGTTAAGGATATGTATAGACCGTGCGAAAGTTTCAGTTCTTTAGTCATTTTTTGCGCCGCCGACACGCCGAGGCAAATAGGAGAAAGGAGTCATAGAAGATTCTCAGGTGTCGACGTTTACGCGTTCCCGTTCAAACTGAAACTCCAGTCTGGCCATTCGGTTGCTGTCTGCGGGATTGTGAGGTTTAGCCAGCCTTCCACTTCGTAGCCAACGTATAGATATGTGTTGTTTGCTTGCCACTCAAGAATCCATCCTGAGGGTAGGCCCGTCGTGGTTATTGTTACTGTTAGGTTTTGGTTGCCCGTGTTGACTACTGTCACGTTGCTCTTGGTTTGGACTGTGCCTTTCTGGCATGTTCCCCAATCTATGGCTGTTCCGTTCGGTTTCAGTGTCCCATCGATGTACATGTCTAGGGTGGCCGTTGCGATTTTGCCGTTCTGAGGATAATAGTAGTTCACGACTGTCTGTGCGATGACTGCGCCCGCAAGGAAAGCTATGAGGATCAGACCGACATACTTTACTGCTTTATTCGTTTTGAAAGCACCTCCCTTATAATGTCATCTTTCATTTCCCAGAAAATATTCCATTCTTGCTCTTCATGTTTCTGTTGAATTTCAAGGGGGCAAATAAAATTGACAGCAGTATTCTTTGAAAGAAAATCTTTGCAGGCAAATCCATGGCGACAGACAAGTCCACCATCACTGATAAACCATGTATCACAATCGTTTCCATCTGGACAATTCATATTATCATCTACGTTTTGATTACTCTATTTTGCTGCGTGTTCAGTCATGTAAATCAGCTTACTCGTCTTGACCAGCTTGAACTCGTTGCTCGGCCACCCCTGCTTTTTATAATAGAAGAAGAGACCGCACGTGCTGCAGCGCATGATGAGCCAGCCTTTCTTTTCGTCCTTCTCGTACAGCGTGAGTTCCTTGGCACATTGAGAACAGTTAGTCATGGTTTAGGCTCCTCCGAGTCCGTGCCAAACCGCAACGAGCATGTCCCAAATGTGGTCTTTCAAAGCGTAGCCCAAAATGAAGTTGACTGCTCCCCACAAACCGAACCACAACAGGATTTTGCGGATGCCAAAGATTATTTCCATTAGCCGTCCTTCTGCTTGGTTCTTGGCGCCACTAGGATAGGAACCAGAACGGCTAGAAGCAGAAAAGCGAGACCTACAATGTCATTCATGTTTTCAGCCTCAATGCTTCGCCGTTCCTGTTGGGAAGGTTGCCTCTATGACTTTGGCTCTTACTGCCAGATTATACTCGTCTTGAAGTCGTTGTGCCTGTTGCTCTGCCGCTGAAAGTTTCGATTGAAGAGCGGTTATTTCTGTTTTTAGTTGCGCCGTTTCCTGAACCTTTGTGGTCAGCGAATCAACCTGTGTTTGGAGGCTTGTTATTTGGTTGTTCTGCTCTGTCAACGCGTTTTGGGCTTGACTGATGATGCTGGTTCGCTCTTCGCTTGCCGACGCCTTCAACTGTTCCTGCGCTTTCGAAGCTCCCGACCTCATCGCCAATCCCGTTACTGCGCTGCCGACGGCTGTCACTACGGCCGTGGTTACGGGGTTCGTCGTGATTGCCTGCGAAACTATGCTGATTCCGCCTGTGACGTAGGGAACGAAGGGAGAAAGTAGACCTGACAGGTAGAGGCCCGCGCCTGCTGCGGCTGCGGTGAGGGACACTAAGGCTTCTTTAATCATGGTTTTACTTCCAAAGGTTCAAGCACGTTCGAGTCTGAAACCACAAACGACAGGTCCACGCCCAAACTGGTGAGGCTAATATAATCCTTGATGGGGATGAGCACGGTGTGGTTGGCTACGCCTTCGCGTCGCGCATTGTCTTTCGCTTTGACTATTATAGATATTGCTACGAGCTGTTCGGTTGGAAGCCAACTGTAAACAGCGTTTTTCTTGGCTGGCAGGCCCTGCAGGTATCTCAAGCTGAAATCGCGCAGCATACCCAAGACTTTTGGGCTTCGTTTGAAGACGTAGCCGTCGCCGTCGGTTAAGCCGTACCAGAAATGTTCCAACTTCAAGAGGCGAACGTTCCTAGATAGTTTATCAAGTCAACGTAACTCTGAGCCCAATACTGCGGAATCCGCAGGTTAACTTCCATCTCAATCTTGTCGTGCCCGTCAGGCCACCGTTGCGGCTTGCCCTGACTATCCTTAGCAACCTTCACGTAACTCGGAAAGAACTT
>Ga0315289_10002886_pt1 | contig 26234 bp, 39 predicted proteins | sample YL17G11_40_MG_FD_203452 | JGI IMG/M metagenome (GOLD analysis project Ga0315289, IMG submission 203452) | Sediment microbial communities from Yellowstone Lake, YNP, Wyoming, USA - YL17G11_40 | ecosystem: Environmental > Aquatic > Freshwater > Lake > Sediment | place: USA: Wyoming | collected...
TTATTCGGTGATTTTGTGTGGAGATACGAGGATAAATCACTCAATTTGCGATGGTGAAAACCTGTTTGGCAAATTGACCAACAGAGGAGTGTTAGTGGTTAAAAGGTCTATTTGGCGAGGTCAAGTATAAGATCAACGGAAATGTTGGTCGACTCAATGCGATTAATAATTTTGTCGATGATTTTTTGAAACGCCCGGAACTTCGGATTACTGCGCCTCGAAGTGTTCAAGTAAACAAACAGGTATTAAGCGATCGCGAACTCGAATGCTATAAAAACTGTGCACAGACACCAATGGAAAAACTCATTGTCGTCTATCAAATAGATGGATTGCTTCGGCCAGGTGAATTCTACAAATTACGGATCTCACTTCACGACATACCCAACCAAATCCTCTATCTCGACGATACGAAGACCGGCAATAACAGCGTCATCCTAACTCCGAACATGATATCGGCATTTACCGAGTTCCTTCCGCATCGGATTCAACCGAAAAATCAGAATGATACCGATAAGCTCATTATCATAGACCGAGGAAGTCACTATGGACTTGCGCCATCGCCGGATTCTGATTTTATTTACCGTCGTACAAAACACATCGCTACCAAAGCAGGATTCACACGTAGCGTATACCCGTACCTGATCAAGCCAAGTGCGATCACCGATGGGTTCAACCAGCAAATAAATCCAAAGATTCTACAGCGACAAGCACGACATAAGCACATTGAAACAACACTTCGTTACGATCATGCAAGTGATCAGATGACTAAAGAGTTCTTCAATCGAAAACAGCGACTTCAATCCATGAATGAGCAAAAATGCAATCCCGCAAATAGCTCTATACGCATGATTTAAAAACTCTTTTTCTTCAGATTTTGTAAAAATAAATATTCAGAATAACTTGATTTTTGTCATTTTGATGGCAACCCTAAGAAATTGTATATCTCCTTTTTCTTTTGAGGATTTAACGAGACATGCCACTCGCCAGTTTTTTTTGATTTGAGAAGAAATTCTTTTTGATATAATTCTTTAATAGCTTTTTCGACAAGTTTTTCTCCTCTTAAATGTGATGGCAAACCTTTAACTAAATTTGTTTCTTCAGTATGGGAACCGTCCCATTTTGGAGGATTCATCGCCATTAATTTTCTTAAAATTTTTTCTTGAATAGCTCTTTTTTCCATTTTCGTTTTAGGTTAAATCATAAAAACATATAAATGTTGTCTAATTTTATGGTATATTAATATACCAAATTAGAAAGTTTTATATAGGGGATAGACTATAGTATTATATGATGAAAGAAACAACCATATTTAGAGAGGCATTAGGCGATTCCCCGGTGATTAGAGTCCTTGACTTTTTAATAGAAGGGAGAGGATTAGATTATTCGTTAACTGATATAGCTGAAAATGCAAATATAGGATGGATGACCTTACATAGAATGTGGGACAATCTCTTGCGATTGAACATAGTCGTCCCAACAAGAGAAATTGGAAGGGCTAAATTGTTTAAATTAAATCAAGAAAATCCAGCAGTAGAAAAGCTGATTAAATTATATGATACGTTACTCTATCTGGAAACTGAAAAATATTTCACCAGGAAAGTAGAAGCTATTATCCGTTAGATATTTTACCACCACAATTTCAAGAGATGTTCTGTCCGGTCCATCAAGATTTTCCATTTATCTGGTATCATCAATGTTTATATTTATACAAAGAAGATCAGGACATTGTAAAAATTCTTTCAGATAAAGTTGACCTGAAAAACATTTAAGACCGGAATCGATGTCCTGTTTACCCAAGCGCAGGGTCACACATTCATGCGCGGGGTCTGAACAACAGATATGGGCCAGTGGTCTAGTGGTTATGACGTCGCGCTTACAACGCGGAGATCGCCTGTTCAATTCCGGCCTGGCCCATTTTCATTCATTATTCTGTAATAACCATTTCCAGACAGGTTTGATGATTATCTTTTTATTGTTAAGAGTAAGTTGTTCTTCCTGGTCTGAAGTAAGGATAAGTCCTTCCTTTAATTTGTACGTCTGAAGTGCTTCAAGCAATCCCTGTACTTCTGAAAAACATCATCGAAAAACAAGAGAATGTGGAGTTCGTACGCTCCCACTTCAAAGAATATGGAACGTTCAGCCTGAACTTCGAAGTCGTGTATCTTATGAAAACCCCTGATTATGTAAAATACCTGGATGTCCAACAAGCGATCAACTACGCACTCAAAGAAACCTTTGAAAAAGAAAAAATCGAGCTTGCGTTTCCTACACAGACCATCTTTGTAAACCAAACAACAGACCTAGTAGGTAAGAGATTGAAACCGCTTTGATAGTGTCGCTAAAACATTGTATGATGTTAAAAACAACTCAGGGTTTATTTCTTTTAACACCCTATTCATTTTGATGAACATCGAACCGATCATATCCCATTTCAGGAACTCTTTGCGGATATTTGCAGAATAGGTTTTCGGCTGTCTGTTTGCGAGACATCGCCCTGCGATATCACCACTGAGCAGTGCACGATAGATCCCCTGTCCCGACAATGGAAACGCCCCGACCCCTGCATCACCTACAAATAAAATATGCCGATACATAAAGGGAGGTTGCAGCCCCAAAGAAACAAGTCCGCCTGTAATATAATTCACGTTCCCTGTGATCTTCTGTTCTTCTTTAAACACTTCTAGTATCTTCTTTAAATCATACTCAAGAGTCCCCAGGGTTCCAATCCCTACATTGACTTCTTTTTTCTCAGGATTTCTAGGGAAAATCCAGAAATATCCAAAATGCGAAGTGAAAATTATTTTCATAGTATCTGCGACAAAACAGTTTGCATCCTCTATCGTCTGTTGATAGGTTGATCCTACAAATCTCATAGGTAAGCCAAGCTGTCGTTTAATCGAACTAGGACATCCAGAGGCATCAACAATATAGTCACCATCAAGATCATCTATCGATTTAATTTTATCGTTTGTGTGAAGCACGGCACCAAGTTTTTTTGCTTCTCGTGCCAATTGACAAATAAATTCTTGCCGGTTGAGTATAAAAGCAGAGCCAGGTGGTTCCCTAGCATAATAGTGTTTCTTTCCAATGATAAATTCTCCTTTTGTGATGGTATTAAAAATACTTTTTCCCTGAGGCCTCCATTTCATCCATTCACGTTCAACAGTATGTGCCTCACCGCATCGTCGCCCCTCATGATTATACCCTATTTCCTTGTATTTTTCATGAATCACGACCTTGATTGAAGGGTCATGTTCCTTCAATGAGATCGCGGTACTGCATCCGCCAAGACTGCCGCCAATAATATCTACTTTGATTGGTCTCACCATCGATATATGGAAGAGAGTAACTCTCCTACCTCATAAATATTTTTTCAAGGAAGACCTTGAGGAAATAACATAGATATAGTTAATTTACCATACATGAAAAGTTCCTTGACGTAACGCGTTATAGCCCCGTAGTGTAGCGGTCAATCATACGAGATTCTGGATTTCGTGACAACGGTTCGAATCCGTTCGGGGCTATTTCATTCTTGCACCAGTGTTAATCAAGAATGGAAACCGTAATGGTATCTTTGAGTTCTATGAGTGCTCCTTCGGTACGTTTTCCAAGACTACAATTTACTACTGTGGTTTTTCCTGATGTAATAAATCCTGGATCCTCATGGATATGTCCGCATAAAACAAGTCGAGGTTTGCACTGATCAATAATGCTTCGTAGTTCTTTGTTTCCACCATGACTCCCGATAAAGATGGTATCTTGTAATTTATACGGGGGAACATGGGTCACCAACACGCTAGATTCATCCAGGATTTTGCTCAACGGTTTTTGTGACTTCCCATCATTGATAACGACATCAGATAACCCTCGGGAAAGTTCACGTCCAACACCGATAAAGGGGATGCCACGGATGATCACGCGTTTCTGATGAAGAGGCGTTGCCTTGCTTGCGATGATTCCCAAATCAACGTCAAACGTGTCGATGTTCCCTGGGATTGCGAGGGTCTCAACCGGGATTTGATTCAGAAAATTAGTGGCAATCTCTGCTGGCCCAAACTGGGTGATGTCACCGCACAGGACAACAAGATCAGGACGATACGTTTCGATATTCTTAAGAACAAGGTTTAATCGATATTGTGAGCCATGAATGTCTGCAACAGCAAGAATCTTCATTCAATCCAGTAAATACCACGCGTATAAAAATATATTATCGCACCATTTTTTTTTCAAAAAAAATAAATAAAGAGGGTTACCGGCTGCCCGAATTCATTTTTATATAATCAGCCGCGGCCTCTTCGAAAAAAAGCTCTGAGAACTTCTCAGTGAATTCTCTACTTAATTGCATGGATCACTTTCCTCTCCTTCTTCTCAAATATAAGAAATAAACTGATTGTATAAATAATTTACTTCGGATGGAGTGGTATTTCATCAAAAAAAAACCTGCGAAAACCTTCAGGAAAGATATTAATACCACCTTCCTTGATAAAGGATAAAAATCACAGTTGAGATGTGGAAGGACAAGTATGACACAAGAGGAAGAAATCACCAGGAATTTAACGTTAATTGAATACTATAAACAGCAGCTCGAATCAATTGATATGCAGCTTCAGTATCTGCAGGCAGCGATAGCTGATTATCAGCGGGCGAAAATCACGGTTGAGCAGCTGCATGCCGTTGATAACAACTCCGAAATCCTCATACCAGTGGGAGGCGGCGCGTTTGTCAATGGCTCGTTGAAGAATGCTTCAAACGTGCTTCTTGGTGTAGGCGCTGGTCTTGTGATGGAAAAAACCGTTGATGAGGCGATAGCCAAGCTCGATGAGCGGATACACAAGGTTCAGGAGAGTTACGAGAAAGTCGTTTCACTTGCTCAGAAGATCCAGGGTGATGCTGAGGAGTTATCATCCAAGACGCAGAAGATGATGGAAGAAACCCAACGATAAGGTGTGTTTGGGGAAAAACATGTTTAATTTTCTCAAGAAGAAACTGAAGATTTTTGAAAAAAATCTCGAAGCTGAGATTGAGTCTGAGTTAAAAAAAGAAGAAAAGCTTGAAAAAAGGAGTCAGCCGGAACCAACTCCTGGTGAAAAAAAGATTGAGGGGTCCTCTCCTTTAAAACCAGTTGACGTATCGCAAGCCCCACCTGTTGTTGTACAAGAAGAAAAACCCTTAATGACTCGGAAGCGGGCGCAACGGGCTCAAAAACCGGTGAGTGAAGCAAAAATTGAGCGGGAAAAACAGGTGGATAAGCAGATTGAGGACAGCATTGAGCAAGAGCTGCAGCGGGTTCTTCAAACACGTAAAAGCATTGGAGAAGCAGTCACCACTGAGAAGCAGCCATCGTGGACCATTGATGAAGGAAAACTAGATGAGCTCCTCTGGGACCTTGAGATAGGTCTGCTTGAGGCTGATGTCGCCTATTCAGTGATTGATTCCATAAAAAAAGACATCAAACAGGAAATCAGGAACGTCCCGTTTGAGAAGAGCAAGGCAGGAGAGTTTATTGAAACGATCCTGAAGAACGCGATTGCGCATGTACTCAAAGCGAATAATTTTGATTTTTCCAGGTTTATTGAGGAGAAAAAGAAGCCGGTTGTGATCATGTTTGTTGGCGTGAATGGAACCGGGAAAACCCTCTCTATTGCGAAGATAGCCCACTTGTTACATGCCATGGGGAAGACCTGTGTGATGGCAGCAGGTGACACCTTCCGTGCAGGGGCAATTGAGCAATTAACGATTCACGCGGATAATCTCGGGGTAAAAATCATAAAACATGGTCCTGGTTCTGATCCAGCAGCTGTCGCCTATGATGCGATTGAGCACGCGAAAGCAAAACATCGGGATGTCGTGCTTCTGGATACAGCAGGGCGTATGCAGACCAACTCCAACCTCATGGATGAGATGGCAAAGATTAAACGCGTGGCAAAACCTGATATGATTATCTTCGTTGGTGATGCCCTTTCAGGAAATGATGCGGTAGAACAAGCGAAACGATTCAATGAAGTCGTTGGCATCGACGGGGTGATTCTTACCAAGGTTGATGCGGACGCAAAAGGCGGTAGTTCACTTTCCATTGCCTATACAATAGGAAAACCGTTACTGTTCATTGGTGTTGGTCAGGAGTACAAGGATCAGATCCCGTTTAATCCGGAGTGGATGGTGCAGCATATTTTTGGGAAGTAACTATTCTTTTCAGTGGTAACCGGGAGGAATAGACCATGGATATGGCCAGCCATACCATTTCATCCCAAGTTCATAGAGGGCATCAATAATAGAATCGAATATATCAGATGGGATAATAATAAGATTTGTAATGGTGAAAAGTTCCCATTTTCCTTTTGTGATAGAATATAAAATAAAATCGATGAAAGGACCAAGCGATATACCGATTTTATATGTAATAGTATCTGCCAAGATGACACAGAGAATAAGAAAACAGAGAAGTCGCTCTGATATAATTGATAATTCATTTTTTAATACTTCTTTGAGTTGTTGTATCATCTCATTTAAGGTATTATTTTTTATCGTCTGTGTGAACGTAGTACAATCAAAGGTTTTTCGTTTCTCTTTTAACTCACTGATTATAATGCGTGGTAATGGTTGAATGGAACCTGAGGTGTTCGTATCTAGAACTGTTGAATATTGTATTGCAGGGATTATTGGGGTGACAAGTAAAAGGAAAAAGGTTAGCAGAGTTGTGGTTATCATAGTACCTTTTATGTTTCTCATGTTTTCTCACCAACTAATATTATGAGATTATATCCAGGGAGAAAAGAGTCATCTGGGTCAAAAAGGTCTCCTTTTGGTAATTGACAGCAAATATAATTTTTTAGAACAATACCTCTTGGAAGAATTGACATATCGGTGAGTGGGCCTCTGTAATATGATATGGTAAATGGTTGATTAACAAGCAAATCAGTAGCAGATCCGCTATTCCCAAGCCATCCTCTAATTACAGTAAATTTGATGATAATTCTTTTATCACCATATTGACTTACTTTATAACTTGTAACAGAAGTATTGGTGATCTTCCCAATAAGAAACGACTTCATTCGGTTACCTATTTGTGGAGATGACACCTTGATCTTTTGATCTAATTTGTTACTTATGTTTTGTTGTAGAGTTGTTTGCGTATTATAGATGGCTTCTGTTATAGGAATAGCAGTAGTGGACACCAGCATGCAGAGCAGTATGCTCCAAAATTTTTTCCTTATTTTTTTCTTCATATTTTTACCTCGTTAGTTTTTTCATTGTATAGAAAGTATAGGAATTATGTCTAGATATTAATGAATGGTAAATGCAATCAGTGTTGTTGAGTCATTTGAGAAGTACGAGTTATACAGGGAAGTATAATAAAAAGTTGTGGTCACAACCAACTATAAATATGATAACATGATATCTTTACATCATGGTTTTTCTTCCTATTAAAAAGAGTCATCTTAGACTTGTAAAAGAGGGGCGGGTTTCGCTTCATGAAACAACGTCAAAAGGTAGGCGATATGTCCGTGGTAAGATATATCTGAAGGATAACAACGATATTGGGTCAAGATATCAACTTTACGAAGTGGAAAATCTACATCTGATTGGAACAGATAAGCAACATAAAAAGGGTAAGGGGTTCATAGTATTCATACCGATGTGAGATTGCGACTATTTTGGATGATAGAGCGGTTTAGATTTTCCCGAAGGGGCTTTCTTGCAAAAAAGATTTGTGAAATCGAAAAAAGATGTTGAAAAAGGAGAGCAATCACTAATGAAGACGATCACGAGTTATCTTGGTGATACTCACAGATTCAACAGTGTTATTGCGTGTAAGCGTTTTTTTCAGTTCAGTAATTCCATACGGACATTTGGCGATGTCTGCGATGATGAACCATCGTGCCTTTTTTCCCCGCTGGAAGCTTTTTGATTCGGTCATGATGAGATCGATGTTGATTTTCGCGAGGGTTTCTGCTATTCGTGCGAGGCTCCCTGGTTTGTCGTCGAACTCGATGTCGATCTTGACGAGGTTGCCTGCTTTCCCGTAGATAGGACTGATAGTGAGGGTGTTCGTTTTCGTGTCAACACTCATGAGCACTTCGTCTCCTTCTTTGAGATCCAGGGTTTCCCTGAATTCGTTGGGAATGACGAGTCGTCCTCGTGTGTCGAGGCGGATGATCGAGTTCATGCTTCACCTATTGTGGGAATTACGTGGGAATATATGTCGCAGGGGGTATATATATCTTTCTCTAATCGTATTTTTTACAAAAAAATTGATACTTTCTCCTTAAACGAGAATCGTTGTTCCATTAAACGGTTGACCAATGAGTGCTTTTTCTAGTTGGTCAAGTCGTTTTCCATTGACCACATAGGTTGTTATTTTTGCTCGTTTAATTATTTCGAGAGCAGGGTTATCCATGAAAATATTTTTTCCTGCTATCCCCCATGTTGTTCCGTACTGTTTGATGAGATCGTCGATATGGAGTTCTTTAAACTGTTTGGCATCCTTGTGTTTGTTCGGGTCTTTATCATAAATCCCATCAACATTGGTTGCATTAACAAAGGATACTGCATGGGTTTTTTCTGCTAGCTCCGCACCCACCGTATCAGTGCTATGTTTCGGGTCTGTTCCACCCATGACCACCATCGGGAAATTGAGTTGTATCGCCTCATCGGTTGTATGCGGGATTTCTTTGTTCGAAACCCCAAGTAAATTCGTAATAATCCGTGCGTTTACTCTGGTGACATCAATGCCTATTAAATCCAGGGTGTCCTCGTCAAATCCGAGTTCTCGTCCGCGTTGGATGTATTGTCGTGCGACTTTTCCCCCGCCAACGATGATAAACAATTTGTATTCTTTACTGATTTTTTTGAACAGCGCAGCAAGTTTTTTCAGAAACACGACATCTGCTTCATCAGAGAGAACAACAGAACCTCCAATGGACACAACAACAGTCTTCATCAAGCAGAGTATAGTCTCGATTTATTTAAAAGTACTACAGAAAAGAAAAAAGGGTTAAGCGACTTCCATGCCACCTTGGCTGCCTTGTCCTTTCTTTGGGTCAGAACCAAGTCGTACCTGAGGAAGGGGGATCGGTGGTGGTAACCCCAGATCTTTTGCAATACCCACTGCTTCAGGGACGCACGCGTGCATCACTGCGGTATGAATGTGACTGGCGATCTGATCAGGCATCTTTCGTGTCTCCAGCCATTCTTTACTGATTTGTTTCGCGGTGTCCTCTTCGCAGACAAGCGTTCCTTCGATTTTAATCATCCCAATGGGTCCATAGCTTGCCGTGTATTGAAACTCAATGGTCAAGTGCTTTTCCGCATGGTTCATGACCTGGGAAATCTGACTGTTATGGTCAATGCGAATCTGTCTGGGCTTATCATCAGGTTCGACATAGCGTCGTGCTTCAATGGATTTCAGTTTAATTGTTTTAATGATCATATCGGCCTCCGTTAACAGATTACTGTCTTTTACGTCTTTCGTTTACGAGAGAATAATCTTTTGCGATGCGCTTACATCTATCTTAAGTGGGAGATCTAGTCGTGCGATAACCACCCATTCGACATGAGAGGACACACCACCTAATGCTTTTAAAACATTCACAGCCGTTGCGGCAGTCCCTTGAAGTTGCGGTTCACCTTGAAGAAGATTCGACGGTATCTTAATTTCAAATGGAAATGTCCCTTCAAGATAGTCTTGTTCTCCGCCAAGCGGCATTCTAAAATCGTAAACATTCACATAGTTCGTTGATTTGGTATGTCGTACCCCACCAGAACCCAGACTCATGCCGCTTTGTTGTTGAATTTTTCTTCCGATAAACCCAACTTCTAACTTCCGTGCATTCATTGGTTTTTTCAGCTGTAGTTTTACGGTTCCCTTTATGACATCCCCTGGTTTATAATCATACTTCTCCAGCATCAATACCATCTTTTCTGGACCAAATAATCCCATCATCTATCCCTCTTTCATGATGAGAATGTAACATAGTTCTGATAATAAACTTTTTTGAAAATCAATAGGTTTGTCTTGTCCTAAAACTACTTTTTCCTAGAAAACAAAACAGATGAAGAACTATCGGAATTGAATCAAGTTTTAGATTAATGCCAAAACTATAGTTTTGACCGTTTTCCATAAAAGAACATAATCACACAAGATAGCAAATAGTAGACAATTAAATTTACTACAAGCATCATAGGATAAAACTCTAATGGTCTTAAATCGCCTTCATAGTTCTCTCCAAGAAACATTGGAAAACCAATGCCCCATGCAAAGACATCACGACATGCTACACCATTAGTTGTCATGATGCACTCTTGGTCTAGTTTTGGAATAAATATCGTTATTATCAGTAATATAATAAAAAGTATTATTTTGAAACGAGTTGGTTTGAAAAAATCTTTCCAATTCATGTCTTATCTATCCTCACGATATAGGTAGAAGTGGTAAGTTAATATTATATTTTTCTATCTATACGCTTCGTCTCAGATTTTATGCTATAAAATCACAAAATTTGTAAAATCCTTTTACCTAATTCTTTTCCTTTAACTGCTGTTTTTTCCTCATTTTTACATTCTGAATACTTACGGTGAGAACATTTCAAATATGAATAACGATTGTAGATATGTAATAAAATCTATTAAACACTTCATCATATCTGGATTTGAGCGATATGAAAACAATGAAAGTCGCCATGTACTATAACAATTCCGATGTGCGCATTGAAGAACAACCGGTCCCCCCCATCACTGACAATGAACTGTTAGTGAAAATCAAAGCCAGCGGGATATGCGGCAGCGACGTCATGGAATGGTACCGGATAAAGAAAGCGCCTCGTGTCCTTGGTCATGAGATCACCGGGGATGTTGTTGAGGTTGGCAAAAACGTGAAAAACTACCACATTGGCGACCGTGTCTTTGTCTCCCATCATGTCCCCTGTAACACGTGCAGGTTTTGTCTCCATGATCAACATACCTTATGTCATACGTTGCATTCCACGAATTTTTATCCAGGTGGATTTGCAGAATATCTACACGTCCCTGAAATCAACGTGGATCGCGGCGTGTTTCTCCTCCCCAAGGAAATGTCATATGAAGAAGGAGTGTTCATTGAGCCGCTTGCCTGTGTGATACGTGGACTGCGGACCGCTGGTATGAAGCCACGGCAAACAGTTCTGGTCATTGGCAGCGGGATTTCCGGGTTATTGTTTGTGAAACTAGCACGTGCATGGGGTGCTGGCCATGTATTTGCCACCGATATTGATGCGTATCGGTTGAAGATGGCTAAAACCTTCGGCGCTGATACAGTGATCAACGCAAAAGAAGATGTTCCTGAACAGGTAAAGAAACAGAACGATGGTAGACTTGCTGACCTGGTTGTCATCTGTGCGGGTGCACCAGTAGCAATACAACAAGGAGTACGATCAGTTGAACCTGGGGGAACCATCCTATTCTTTGCCCCGACGCAGCCCGGAGTTGATATCCCGCTGCCGTTGTTTGAGCTATGGAATAAACAGGTGACCATGGTGTCCACCTATGCTGGAAGCCCAAAAGATATTTTGATGGCGATAGATTGTATCGCAAAAAAGAAAATCACGGTCACCGATATGATCACGCACGTACTTCCTCTGCGTGAGTCAGCCAAAGGATTCCAGCTTGTCGCACAAGCACAACACTCCATCAAAGTCATCATCGAACCAGAAAAATAAGGCAATTACTATTCTTTTGCAAGAAACACTCTGATTTTTCCACTTTTTCTCAAAAGTTTATAATGAACCACTATATTCTCCAGTGTGATGATGAAGAAACTTCGAGGCCTCTGGGATCTCATGCGACTCGGACACGGCATCATGCTTGCCTTGGCAATCATCGTCGGTGCTGTTATCGCTGCCAGAGAACTGTTCGGACCACTCGCTCTTGATACTTTTTTCCTTCGATTTATCAGTACGTACTGGGTGAAAATCATCCTCACGTTTTTCACCGCATTATCCCTTGAAGCAAGCACATTTGCACTCAACGATTACTATGATGTGGAGATCGACAGAAAAAACAAGAGAACTGATCGTCCGCTGGTACGAGGTGATCTGTCACCCAAAATCGCGGTATACCTGTTTGCTGTGTTCTTCCCTCTTGGCATCATCTGCTCATATTTCGTGAACCTCACCTGTTTCCTCATCGCTCTTATCACCGCATTGTTTGCTATCTTCTATGATGCAGTGTTAAAGAAAATAAAACTCCTTGGGAACTTCTTCATCGCCTATATCATGGCAATCCCGTTTGTGTTTGGAGGAGCAGCTGTTTTACAACAGGGAAATACGCTTGATGTAAACCTTAACCCAGCGATTTTCATTATCGCACTCATCGCATTCCTTGCTGGAGCAGGCAGGGAAATCATGAAGGATGTGATGGATTTCGAAGGAGACCTGCAAAAAGGCGTCCGGTCATTCCCGAGGTATCTTGGAACCAGGAAATCAAACATGATTGCTGCGGTGTTCTACCTTATCGCCATCGGGTTAAGTTTTCTGCCGTTCTTTTTCCAAGGTTATGGGGTGTATTATCAAAACCTGCCGTATTTCATCCTTGTTTTTCTCACTGATGCTATGCTGCTCAGCACCTCTCTTCAGCTGATCATAAAGAAAAAACCTGATATGAAGTTTTATCGTAACTATACCCTTCTTGCGTTATTCATCGGTCTTCTTGCGTTCCTCGTCGGAGCATTCATGGGAGGATGAACAACCCTGCTTCAGAGTGATATCGTCGGTGTTGCAGCAGTGTATATCTATGTTGCTGTCTTGCTTGTTTTTACTGAAAAGTTTTTATCGAAGAGGTACCCGATTGCCAGCAGGAAGTTTCTCCACATCATGACCGGTAATATAGCATTTATTCTTCCGTTGTTTGTGACGCGTGAGATCATGGCGTTTGTTGCTGCTGGACCTTTTATTTTGTTTACGTTTCTTATGAGTCCGTATTCCCCAATAAAATCAATGAAGGGAAAAACGTCTGAGGCTGGACATGGACTGGGGCTGATGTATTATGCGATAACGTGGGCCGTTCTTGCGTACGCGTTTTTTGATCATCGCGAGATCATTGCGATGGGGATTCTTGCCATGTCGTACGGTGATGGTTTGGCATCGCTTGTTGGGATACGGTATGGAAAACAGAAATACCGCGTTTATAGAGATATAAAAAGCTACGTCGGGTCTTTAGCCATGTTTGTGTTCACCTTTTTGTTCCTCATCGTCGCACTCCTGTTTTATACGCAACCGCTGACGATCTTGGTTGCCTTATACCTCGTATGTATGGCTGGTGTCGCCACTGTTGTCGAAGCAGTAACCCCGTTTGGTCTTGATAATCTCTCTGTGCCGTTTGTTGTTGCGATTATATATTGGGCTTTCCTGGTGTGGTGACATGCGCATTATCATTGTTGACGGGCTTGATGGGGTCGGAAAGGATACGCATGCTCGATTAATCAAGGAGCGGTACGAGAAACGAGGGGAAAAGGTAGCTCTCAGGTCTCATCCTGAATCAGATAATTTTTATGGAAGGACCGCGAAGAGCGCCTTGCTTGGTCAAGGGAAAATTAATCGGTTGAAAGCATCCTTTTTTTATGCACTTGACGTGATGTATTCGTTGCGGAGGTACTATCGGAAACCATGCTGCGACACGTTGATTATGGTTCGGTATCTGATGGGGACTGCGTATCTGCCAAAACCGCTGGTGAAAACCGGGTATCGTTTTTTTGAAAAACTTGTCCCAACCTCTGAGTACATGTTTTTTTTGGATGCACAACCTGATGAGCTGGTCGAGCGGATTCGGAAGCGGAGTGAAAAGGAGATGTTTGAAACACCTGAGGCGCTGCGTAAGGTTCGGGTAAAGGCGTTGGATCTTGTGCAGGGCTGGCACATTATCAATACCGGTCAATCGATTGAGCAAACGTATGCAGATATCGAAAAGATATTGAACGATCTTGATAAAAAATCAGTCAGCTAGATTGATTGTTTCTTCTTTGTTTTTATATATTATATAACAATATTTATATACTTATAAAATAATATATTTTATATCAGATGGGGAAGTGCATTTATTTTTTATTCTCTCTCCTCCTCACCACACCTCCACGCTTCCCCATCCCCTATCTTAACTCAAAAAACTGCGCTACCACCATTTTCAGATGCGGGACCGACTCAAACCGATGAAGATCCTTAGGATCTATCCATTGATAGTCTTCATGCTCCCAATCAATATGAATCGGCTCTTTCTGCTCGACATGAAACAAGAACGGGTAAATCATCCATTCATACCTTCTTCCGTCATATTCATCGGAAAACTCTACTGGATTCCCTTGTTTTACCAGACTTACTTGCTCAAGATCAAGTCCAGCTTCTTCACGAATCTCCTTAAGAGCAGTGTCATAGGGCGCTTCATCTTCTTCTACATACCCGGCAACACCACCCCATAACCCCCGGTACGTCCCGACGAGGCTACTGCGTTTTAAAAGGAGTATCTGTCCCTCATGTTCCAGGATGCAGGTGACGACTTGTGGCATTTCAGAACCTTTTTGAAATATAAGCAATCACGGACTCAAACACCGCACGGCCATCGCCAATGTTGTCTCCAAGTCCGGTTGAAGTCCAGTCTGGATGCTGATGTTTATAGAACGTTCGCTCTGGATGCGGCATCATCCCAAACACTGTCCCCTGAGGATTACAGATCCCTGCAATATTCATCGGAGAACCATTCGGGTTCCACGGATACCCTGCATAGTTGCCTTCAGGGTCAACATAACGGAACACCACTTGATCGTTTTTTTCTAATTTTTTCAGATATGCTTCCTGCTTCTCCAAGGGGAACAACAGCTTTCCCTCCGCATGTGCACTCGGGATCAACCTGATATCATTCTTGGGAATTTTAGAGGTAAACACACAGGTCCCTTTGTTTTCATGTTTCAACAGGGTTGGTCTGCATTCATATCGGTTGGAATCATTCAGATACAAACAGGCATCAGGAACAGTGCGAATAATCTCATCGACCCCGGGAAGCAATCCTAGTTCAGTGAGCACTTGAAACCCGTTGCAGACGCCTAAGATAGGGTGTTCTTGCTCTACATATTCCTTGAGTTGGTCTTGGAGCTGACTTTTTATTCTTGCAGCAAAAATAGCACCTGCCCGGATGTAATCCCCAGCTGAAAACCCACCAGGGATCATCAGGCATTGATAGGAAAGAATATCACGTTTTTCTTCCTTTGTACAATCAATCCCTAGCAACTGTTTAAGGTGAACAAATTCAGGGTTAGCACCTAAGCGTTTGAATGCGTCATAGGATTCTTGCTCACAGTTCGTTCCTTCGATCCGTAAGACCGCTACTTTGATGTCTTTTGTCTTCATACGTCCAACCCGGGTCAAATTCATAAATGCATCTCCCTTATTTCTAGTTTTTTTGAAGATAAACTTAATGATGTAGAACGGTATGCCAGGCAGTAATGTGAAACAATGAAACATATACATTACACCGAAGTAGATTCAGAACATCCTCAGGAAGACGGAGTAAAAAACATCAGGGTACGCTGGCTCATTTCTAAAAAAGACGGGGCGAACAATTTTGCGATGCGGTTATTCGAGGTTAAAGCTGGTGGGAACTCTCCGCTGCATCAGCATGAATGGGAACATGAGATGTTCGTCTTAGAGGGAAACGGGTTTGTGAAAGATCAAACAACAGAACAACCATTAAAACCGGGTGATGTCTTATTTATCAAACCCATGGAATGGCATCAGATCATCAACAGAGGAAGCACGACGTTAAAGTTTCTGTGTTTGATTCCCTATCAAAAGTAACATAAAAGGAGCGTAGTAAAAAAGGAAATAAAAGTGATTGTTATGTTCGAGTTAGCATACATTCTTTTTGCAACATTTATCGTCTCATTGATTTCTTTTATCGGTGTTTTTACGCTCGCGTTAAAAGACAAGATACTTGATAAAATTCTGCTTATCCTTATCGGGTTATCTGCTGGTGCGCTCATGGGTGCCGCGTTTCTGGATTTATTGCCGGAAGCTGTTAAAAACAGTAAAGGATCTGATGTGTTTATTATCGTTCTCGTCGGATTCATCCTGTTTTTCCTTATAGAAAAAGTCCTGCATTGGCGGCATTGCCATAAAGGAGAATGTGACGTTCACACGTTTCGATATATGAATCTTGTCGGAGATTCCATCCATAATTTCATCGATGGACTGACCATGGCAGCAAGCTTTGTCATCTCTGTCCCTCTTGGTATTTCCACAACGATTGCGATTTCAGCCCATGAGATTCCGCAAGAAATCGGTGATTTTGGGGTGCTCATCTACGGCGGATTTTCAAAGAAGAAAGCACTCATGCTGAATTTTTTTGTTGCATTAACAGCGGTGCTGGGTGGAGTTATTGGTTACTTCATTTCCATGTATATTGAGGACATCGTTCTCTATATCATCCCGTTTGCCGCGGGAGGCTTTATTTACATTGCAGCGACCGATCTCGTACCCGAGATCAGGAAGGAACTTGACATGAAAAAATACATGGCTACGCTCCTGGTCTTTATCTGCGGCATACTCCTGATGTGGGTCACCATGGCTGTTTTTAGCGAGTGAGGCTTCATCCTAAAAAAGAGGGAATGTTGTGTGCTTAGCAATCCCAGGGAAAATTGTTAACATCGATACGGAAACCCAGTCTGCGATTGTCGATTATGGAGGTGGGACGAAACGGAAAGCCAATGTGTCACTTGTCGAAGTAAAAATCGGGGATTACGTGCTGGTTCACGCGGGTTTTGCTATTCAAGTGCTTGATGAAAAAGAAGCAAAAGAAACCCTGGCGTTGTTTCGAGAAATGTTGTCGTTGCAGGAGGGCTTGTAGTGTTTTCTTTGCGGGATAAGCACCTTGCAGACGACATTGTTTCTCAGATAAAAAAAGCGCAGGTGAATCTGAGGTTCATGCATGTGTGCGGCACTCACCAGGATACAGTGGTGAAACACGGTCTTGATGTCCTTTTGCAAACCTGTGGTATTGCAATCGGTCAGGGTCCAGGCTGTCCGGTGTGCGTGACTACTCCAAAGGAAATCGAGGAGGTCTTGGTACTCGCCAAAGCAGGAAAAACAATCGCAACGTTTGGTGATATGATTAGAGTGCCAGGGGAGTCAGCGTCTCTTCAGCACATGAAGGCAGAAGGCTGTGATATACACACTGTGTATAGCATCGAAGATGCGGTTCTTCTAGCAAAAAAACATAAAGAAAAAGAAGTTGTGTTCATGGCAGTAGGCTTTGAGACCACAGCTCCTACGACCGCAGCGGTCTTATGCAGTGAGTCACCGTCTAATTTTTCTGTGTTGTGCGCTCATCGGGTCATTCCTCCTGCGTTGCAGGCTATCCTTGAGATGGGGGAGATTAACATTGACGGGTTCATTGAGCCAGGTCATGTCTCAACGATCATTGGTGTTCAACCGTATGAGTTTCTCTCAAAACACTATCATGTTCCTCAGGTGATTGCTGGCTTTGAGCCGCTTGATGTCCTTATGGCGATCTGGATGCTCGTGCAGCAGATTACCCAAGGGAGAGCAGTCGTTGAAAATGAGTACGTGCGAGCCGTGAAACCCGAAGGAAATCAAAAAGCACAGCAAGTGATGAAACAGGTTTTCGAACCAGCTGATGTCAAATGGCGGGGGTTTCCCGTCATCCCTCAATCTGGTCTTATTCTGAAAAAGAAATATGAACAGCATGATGCACGAAAGAAATACGAATATGATCTTCAAGAACTTCAGACAAAAGAATTTCACGAACCAACAGGCTGTCTCTGCGGAGATGTCCTCAGAGGATTGATCTCTTCGAAAGACTGCCCCCTATTTGGAAAGCAGTGCACACCACATTCGCCAGTCGGACCCTGCATGGTGAGTATCGAAGGGAGCTGCAGCATTGAATATCGATATTCGATGAAAAAATGAACGATATCCATACTAGTGGATTTTTCCACTAATTTTACAGAGAAGAATCGTCATAAAAAAGGAAAGAATGAACGCAACAATGGTTCCTGTGATAATACCGTAGAGCGGATAGAGAAAGTAGATTACGATTGCATAGCTGACTACGCTTGGGCTTCCAAAAATCATGGATTTGGCTATACCGCCAGCAAATTTTGAGCCTTGTTCTTTCACTGCGATAATCATCGTAGAAAGAAAAATCACAGGGAATGTTGAAAAAATACCGCTGAGTACTGCACCCATGTTCGAAAGGAGGACAGCGATCGCGATGACGATACCTGCAAAGAACCCTCTGAGGAATATTTTCACTGGAGTATACTGGACGTAGACACTGCCCATCGAAGGTGTTTTTCTCACTCGTTCGAGAATGAAGAGAGCGATAAAGAAAGCTATAATAAATAGAATCAGAGAAACAAAAATGTTGTTCATATTCGTAAGAAAGAGCGAAAGGGAGAGGAGTGCCCATACGGTGAGTGAGATGAAAAGAGCTGTGGCGGTAGAACGAGAAGCATAGAGCGTGAACAAGAGGAGAAAGATTACGTTGACGCCCATTTCTGCTGGAACAACAGCAACTGATTCTGATGCCATGACGACGCCTTTGTTGAACGCGATGAAAAGAAAGGCGATGACAACCGTGGAGGGAAGTGTCCCGAGAATGCCACCGGTTTTTGTTCCATATCGTTCTGCAATTATACTAATGACAATGACGACGAGGGAAGCGAGAAGAAAAGGGATAAGGAACTCAAAGTAGATCGATAGCATACGTGTCAAGGATATTTTGTTGTGGTTAAAATGTTTATTTGTAGGCAGTTCATCTGTTTTGTCTCTAGTGAGTAACTTTACATTTCAACTAAAAAAAAATCGAATGAAAAAAAAAAATTTGATTTTTTAAGTTAGGGAACCCCCCCTATAACTATATATATCCCACAACAAAAAAAAGGCCCCAAATGACCAATAAAAATATGTTCAAAAGCAATAGGGCCATCTTTTACGTATGCATGACGATAAATTCGATCACCACTGATGAAGCCAACATCTATAACTTTATTATAGAGTTCTTTTTTAGGAGCGATAGCTCCGCCATCATGAGGAGAAATAACCAATACCAGGTTTGCTATACGATACATATTGCCGTTTTCGTCATACAACCTTCCTGGTTGTAGACTACCGAATAAATAGCTTATACTAAAAACACCCCCGCCAAGGGTTGATTGATTTTCAGTAGTTTTATTATTTTGGTGTTCCTCGAGAAGTGGATTTACTGCTTGTGCTACAGGTATTCCTGCAAACAATATGAGCATGCATAAAAATATTCCAATTATTTTCTTGTTCATTTTTTTCCCCCTTTTATACGACTCATTAGCATTCAAAAGTTATATGTTGCTTTCTATATAAAAATGTTTTGGTGTTTTAGGTTTTACGCTTAAATACCTAAAAAACAATCGAATAAAAGTTAAAATTGTAATTTGAGTGTAAACGTGATTAGAGCGTAAGGCCCGAGTGAACGAAATGTTTAAATACCTATTTTGTATACAATACTAAGTTGTAACAATTACAAATTGAAAATTGTTACAAGAGCGGTAAATATGTTAGAAAAATATGTTACCCTCCTCAAAGAACATGCAATAAAAATCACGCCACAACGACTTGAAATACTCAAATATCTGGACGAACACCACACCCACCCAGACGTAGATGCAATCTACAGAGAACTGAAAAAGAAGTACCCTTCACTTTCCAGGACAACGGTCTATAACTCGTTAGAAATTCTCAACAAAAACAAAATCATTCAAACCATCACCATCTCAGGTTCAGAACTACGATACGATATCGAGCATGGACTCCATCATCATTTCCTCTGTAAAGAGTGCGGCACCATCCTTGATATCGACATCGCATGCCCAAACATGGACCGCAGTGTAGCGGGAGGACACCGCGTCGAAGAAGTACACGGCTACTTCAAAGGAATATGTGCAATCTGTCAAAAAAAGAAAAGAGGGAACGAATGATGAATCCAAAAACACTGCATAAGATCCCTTACGGCATCTACATTATTTCCTCAAGAAAAGACGACAAACTCAACGGACAAATCGCAAACGCGATATTCCAAATCACCGCAGAACCACCAACCGTGGCCGTGAGTATCAATAAAAAAAACCTTACTCATGAATATATCGATGATAGCAAGGTCTTCTCCGCATCCATCCTTTGTAAAAATACCCCGATGCCATTCATTGGGACCTTCGGATTCAAATCAGGACGAACCATGGATAAATTTAAAAATGTCAACTACAAAATCGGGAAAACACAAGCACCCATCGTGCTTGATCACACCCTTGCGTATTTCGAAGCGCGGATCATTGATAAATTGCCTATTGGCACCCATACGATTTTCGTCGGTAAAATCGAGGATGCAGAAGTCCTCACCAATGATACCGCGATGACGTATGAGTATTACCATGAAGTAAAAGGAGGCATTTCACCAAAAACAGCACCGACATATAGTGGTGCGGTCGATAAAATACGAAAAAAGGAGGAAAAAAAGATGGATAAATATGTGTGTACAGTCTGTGGATATGTGTATGACCCGGCAAAAGGAGACCCCGACAGCGGGATTGCCGCAGGAACAGCATTTGAAGACATCCCTGATGACTGGGTCTGCCCGGTCTGCGGAGCAGGAAAAGACGCATTTGAGAAACAATAGATAAAAAATAGAAAAAACCAGCTAAAATATTTAAAGGAGGTAAAAAGTATAATGTTGAAACAAAAAATAGAAAAGGTGATTAACAAACAAATTAACGCGCAACGGAAAATGAAGTAGATATGAAGTTGGTTTGAAGGTGATGGTATGGATTTGAAGAAATACAGCCTGGAGGATCTTCTCCTCGCTGCCATAAAAAGCGAAGTGGAAAGCAACTCGGTGTATACGAAGATAGCAGCAAAAGTGAAAAACGGGTTGCTGAAGGACAAACTTGAGTTTCTTGCCAAAGAAGAAGAGAAACACCGGCAGTTCATCGAGGAAGTGTATAAGGGACAGTTTCCGAAGAAAAAACTCCTGCTTCCAAAGACGACCCCGGTTCCGCTCCCAGAGATGCTTATTCCTGACGAAGACACACCATTGAATAAAATCTTCGTACGTGCGATGCAAGCAGAGCAGGCTGCTCATGATTTCTACAAATCACTCTCGAAACAATTTACGAAGGAAAAGAAAATCCAGAACACGCTGTCCTATTTTGCTGATATGGAGCTTCAACATTATAAGATCCTTGAAATTGAAAAAGAAAGCATGGATCGATTTGAAGAGGCTGATATGTATTGGCCGATGGTCCATGCAGGTCCCTAGAACTATAGGAGGTTACAACAATGGAGACAAAAATGGAGATGAAGAATATGAAGAGGTTGAAAGGCACACAAACAGAAAAAAATCTCCTCGCAGCGTTTGCAGGAGAGTCACAGGCAAGAAACCGATACACCTATTTTGCGTCAGAGGCAAAGAAAGCAGGCTATGAACAGATCGCAGCCATCTTCCTCGAAACCGCTGAAAACGAAAAAGAGCATGCAAAAGTTTACTTTAAACACCTTCAAGGAGGAATGGTTGAAATCACCGCGATGTATCCTGCTGGTGTTATCGGAACAACCGGACACAATCTGAAGGAAGCAGCAGACGGTGAAAAAGTAGAATGGGGTACCATCTACCCGGAGTTTGCAGCAATTGCAAAAAAGGAAGGATTTCCTGATATCGCACGAAGTTTTCAACAAATCGCTGAGGTTGAAGCTCATCATGAGAAACGGTATCGGAAATTGCTTGCGAACATTGAGCAAAAACAGGTGTTCAAAAAAGATAAAATCGTGAAATGGAAATGTAGAAACTGCGGCTATGTCCATGAAGGAAAAGAAGCGCCGAATACATGTCCTGCTTGCCAGCACCCACAAGCCTACTATGAACTCTGGGTTGAAAACTACTAATGTATCAAAAAGAAGAGGTCGTGACGTGGGAGACAAACCCGAGATCACCTTCGATGCAGAATTAGATTGTATAGGACTGTACTGTCCGATGCCGATTGCGATGACCAAAGAGGAAATCGAGAAAATTAAAATCGGGCACGTGCTCAAAGTCGAGGCTGATGACCCTGCAGCAGAGGAAGATATCAAACGTTGGGCGAAACGGACAGGACATGAAATCATTCAATTTACAAAAGAAGGAACCGTGCTTACCTTCTATATCAAACGAATGAAATGAGGTGAATATATGAAAGATGAAAAGTCGATTCTGTATGTTCAGACCACTGATCTGCCTGAGAAGCAGTATGCTCCACTGGTGTTAGCGCAGACGGCAAAGATGATGGATCTTACCCCTCGGGTGTATTACCTAGGGATGGGGTTAAAGATCCTCTTGCCAGGTGCTGCTGAGAAAATCAAGCTCGGGAGTTTTCCAAATGTTGCTGAAATGCTGAAAAAAACAATGGACATGGGCATCGAAATCTATGTGTGTGAAGCATCGAAACAAATGCTTGGTTGGGACAAAGTCACATTGATACCTGGCGTTAAAATCGTTGGAGCAGGAACCTTAAATGACCTTGCCTTAGATGCAGGGGCAACGATGTGGTTCTAGGGTGAAGTATATGGAGAAAATCTACCTTGATCATCTCTCAGGGATGCCCGTGGATCCTCGGGTTGTTGCGTTTGCGCAGCCGTATCTGACTGAAATGTTTGGCAACCCCTCGTCGCTTCATTCCGTGGGACTTGAGGCAAAGGAGGCACTTGAGGAGGCGCGAAAGAAGGTTGCAGACCTCATCCATGCAGAACAGGAGAACTGCATCATCTTTACAGGTGGTGCTACTGAGGCAAACAATCTTGCTATCCGTGGTGCTGCTCTTAGAAATATTGGTAAGGGTAAATCAGTTGTTGCAAGTGCTATTGAACATATCTCTGTGCTAAACTCGATGAAGGACCTTCAGAAACAAGGGTTCATCTTCAACATCGTACCTGTTGATTCCACAGGACTTATTGATCTGGAAAAACTCAGGTCTCTCATGACAAAAGAGACTACGGTTGCTTCGTTTATGTATGCAAACAATGAAATAGGGACGATTGAACCTATACGAGAAATCAGTGACATCGTTCATGAGAAAGGAATGTATCTTCATGTTGATGCGACCGCAGCAGCAGGAAAAATACCTCTTGATGTGCAAAAAGACGGAATTGATCTCTTAACGCTTTCTTCTAATGATTTGTATGGCCCGAAAGGCGCAGGCGCTTTGTACGTGAAATCAGGGGTGAAACTTCAGCCGATACTGTTAGGTGGAGGGCAAGAAAAAGGATTGCGATCAGGAACAGAAAATTTGTTTGCGCTCGCAGGCATGGGTGAGGCAGCACGAATCGGAAAACAAGAACTGGAAAAAGAAAGCACGCGACTCAAAAAAATACGGGATACACTCATAAAAGAAATTCTTACCATCGAAGGCGCCTATCTCACAGGTCATCCGACGAAACGGCTTCCACCTCATGCAAGCTTCCGATTCAGCTACATTGAAGGAGAAAGCATCCTTTTAAACATGGACTTGTTCGGTGTTCAAATCTCAACAGGATCTGCGTGCTCCTCAAAAACCTTGGAACCCTCCCATGTCCTCTTAGCGATTGGGCTGAAGCATGAGGAGGCGCATGGATCTATGGTCATCACCCTTGGTCATTCCAACACCGAGGCTCAGATTCTTCATATTACCAAAGCGGTGAAGGATACTGTGGCACGGCTAAGGAGTTTCTCGCCGCTGTATCAGGAAAGAGGGAAGACACAATGGCAACGGTAGGATATAGCAAAAAAGTTATGGAGCATTTCATGAACCCGCGAAACGTCGGGGTAATAGAGAACCCTGATGGCTATGGCAAGGTAGGGAACCCTGTCTGTGGCGATGTTATGGAAATCTTCATCAAAGTAACAGATGACGTCATCACCGATATTAAATTCCGGACGTTCGGCTGCGGGTCTGCAATCGCGACAAGCAGCATGGTAACCGAGCTTGCAAAAGGAAAGCACCTTGATGAGGCGATGAAACTCACTCGTAATGATGTGGCAAATGAACTGGATGGACTTCCAGCGCAGAAGATGCATTGTTCAAACCTTGCTGCAGATGCCTTACATGAAGCGATTAAAGATTATCGAAATAAAAAAAAGAAATAGAATGGAGGTAATACTATGGTAAAGCTAAAAGAAATCTATAAATGTAGTCTATGTGGAAATATTGTTGAAGCCGTCCATGCAGGTGATGGAGAGCTCGTGTGCTGTGGTCAGCCTATGGAGCTCCTGGCGGAGAAAGTACAGGATGCGGGAAACGAAAAACATGTGCCTGTGATTGAAAAAACAGCGACTGGCGTGAAAGTGAAAGTAGGCTCGATTCCTCATCCGATGGAAGAAAAGCATTACATTGAATGGATTGAGCTTCAGACCGATGAGGCGCTGTATCGCAGGTTTTTGAAACCAGGGGAAAAACCGGAAGCAGAGTTCTGTGTGACAGCAAAGAAGCTTTCTGTGCGAGATTACTGTAATATTCATGGATTGTGGAAATCGAAGTAATAGGGCCGGCTCCTTTTTCCTCATAAAGGCGGGCGCTCTTTGTTATGAAGAGCACTCGTAAACGTTATATACAACCATCGCATACTAATTGTTAACAATTAACCCGGGAGGTGAGTTGTTGCAAGAAAAACACAAAGAGAGAAATGCTATCACCAATGTCGCAGAAAAAGAAATTGATCTTCTCGGCAGACACATCGATATCCTCAAAACAGTCCGCGACCATGGTCCCATAGGAATTATCAGGCTTTCACAAGTAACCAACCAACCACAACACATCATTCGATACTCACTGCGCACCCTTGAACATGACGGTGTCATCAAACCCTCAGCCCAAGGAGCTGTCATCACCGATAAAGTCCATGAAACGCTCGGCACACTCGAAACAACACTAGGTGATATGATAACCACCATGACCGAACTCAAAAAGAAATTAAAATAACAAGGAACGATTTTAAAAGGAAAATCGGAGCTTGGGACGCTCTACCATATTTTTAAATAGGACAAGCAAATAATCTTTTTCAACTAACACAAGGGAGCAAAAACAATGAACATAAAAAAACGATTAATAATAACGCTGATAGTAAGCAGCCTCTTTCTGCTCGCAACCCTCTCTGTCGAAGCTGCTGATGAAACCATCAATGATCCCGTAGGTGATGTTGCATCTATGAATGATATAACTGGAGAAACGACAGTGGTAACCGTACATCCAGACATCCAAGTTGACAATCTTGATATCGTTAATGCAACCTATACGAAAACAGGGATGACAGCAACGGTCACCCTGCAAGTACAAGGAAGCATTGAAAACCGAGGAAAAATCGAAGAACCAGATCCTTCCCAGATGGACTTTAATATAAATACTGTTGAATACTGGTTCCAACTCATCACATCAATGGAACAATATGATATCATCTATTCGAATCACACCTGCCAGCTGACTGATACTAACGATGTGACGAACCTTACATCATCTGATTTTTCTGTTACTGATGGTACCCTCTCCATCACTTTTAATCTGAAGAGCGCAGAGGAAACCTACGAATCTCTTCAGGTTACGTCCTTTTTCATGAAAGTGAACTTTTCCTCTGAAAATATCCCTACCGACCCGGATGACCTTGCGAACTTTTATGTGTACCTTCTTGATGTTGCTCCTAACCCACCGCTCGAGATCTTCGAAGCTTACGCGCCAAATATCGGCTCAGCTGGAGAGGAGATTCAATTTAACGGATCGGTCTCCCCACTTACAGGGCAACCGCCATATTCTTATGAATGGAATTTCGGCGATGGAGAGACATCAAATAAACAGAATCCGACACACATTTACACAAAAGCAGGATCCTTCACGTATAACTTTACAATCACCGACCAGTCTGATGCAACAGCATATGAGACCGGAACTATCGCCATCACCCAGGAAGGAGGTAGTACAGGTCCTCTGAGCACGCAGATGATTCTGTTCCTTGCAGTTCTCCTTATCATCATTGTTGTCGGTGTTGTTGTCATTGTCATGATCATACGCCGATAATTCGGCACACCTCTTTTTTCTCCTTTTCTTTCAGTAGATGACCAAATTATTTTTGAACTCTTATGCATCTCAGATTCTATAGGGATGCAGGATGGGAAAAGTACAACTGGCGAACCAGTTCACCAAATCACTTATAACGGAGAAAAAACGAAAAAAT
>Ga0315289_10002887_pt1 | contig 26233 bp, 18 predicted proteins | sample YL17G11_40_MG_FD_203452 | JGI IMG/M metagenome (GOLD analysis project Ga0315289, IMG submission 203452) | Sediment microbial communities from Yellowstone Lake, YNP, Wyoming, USA - YL17G11_40 | ecosystem: Environmental > Aquatic > Freshwater > Lake > Sediment | place: USA: Wyoming | collected...
TGCGAACAATTTGTGTTGACAGCGGGGGCCCTGCATGGGGGTGGGAGGCGGCATCCAGGCCGCCACACGGAAAAATTCGCATTTTCCGTGTAATACATTTTCGTTTCGGGCGTCTTAGAATGTGAAGGACGCGATTATGGAATGGACAATTGCACAACTGAATACGATGGGCGGAGCCTTTGTAGGGCTGACAGTGCTCATGTTGCTCCAATCAACGGTTCTGATTGGCGTGGTTCTGCTCGTGGAGTCTGTCCTGCGAGCCAGAGTCCGGGCCAGCCTGCGGTATTGGCTGGTTACGTGTGTTCTGGCCTACCTGGTCCTGATACCTTTGCTCTCACTGAATCCTCCTTCTACCCATAGGCCGGCTGGCGAGGGTTCCCTCAGCGCGATGCTCAGCGTTTGGGCGCCCAAAGCTGCCTACGCGGAAGGGGCCCCCAGCGCGACAGATCGCGTTCGGGACCCCGACCCGACGTCCACTACGCCAGCAAGCCACACACAGGCTCCCGCGCGCGCCAATGCGCGTGTGGGAACCGCAGGCGCTCCCCTATCCCCACCCACTACCGAATCGTCCCAGACCGCCTCGGTCGGGGTAGGGGAGCGGCCACAACAACTCTCCTGGCAGGGGGCCGTCTTTCTGCTGTGGCTGGCCAGTGCCGCGATCTTCGGCGGTGTGCTGGTCGGTCGCGCTGCGGGTGCCTGCCGGCGCGTCGATAGCTCGCCCGCGGCGAATCACCTGATGAACGATATTCTGATCTACTGCCGCAAGCGGATGGGGATTCGAGGCACGGTGCGCCTCAAGGTCGGCTACGCCGGCATGAAGCCGGTCGTCTGCGGCCTGTTCCGGCCCGTCATTCTCGTGCCGCGCAATCTCGCGCCGACGCTTGGCTCGCGCCACCTGCGCGACGTGCTCTTCCACGAGCTGGCTCACGTCAAGCGGCACGACCTCTGGGTGAACCTCGCGCAGAACGTCCTGCAGGTGTTGTACTTCTACAATCCCCTGCTCTTCATTGTGAACCGTACCATCCGCAAGCTGCGGGAAGAGGCTGCCGACGAAACGGTGCTCCAGACCATCGGCGTCGCCGACGATTCCTACACGAAGCGACTGGCGGACGTTGAGACCATCACCATCAACCAGATGCCGCAGAACCTCCACCTCATCGGCGTCGCCTGACAAGACACATTGTCCCTGTCATCCCTTGGCGCACCACAGTCTTCGTCACTTCCATCGCAGGCGCCAACGGCCAAGTCCCGACTCGCCCGGGGCCAGCAGAGCATCGGTGACTGCGGACCGCCACAACCGTGCCTTCTGCCTCCGCAGGATGCTTGAGTTTATCGCTTTGAGGCCATCGGCACCTTCATAAAGGGTAGGCACCTCATGAGATGCATACCCGTGCCGTTAGGCACCGGGACGGTGCTCCGGTCGCACTCTTGCGTAGCCCTATCCCCCGTGACGGCGAGGGAATCCTACCTGGGTGGGTGCCATGCTTACGCTTGCGTAAGCATGTCTCTCCCTCGCATGGAACATGCCCATGCCGGCGCGGGCAATGGCACCCGGACATCTTCATCCTCTTCTGGCGGGCCGGACGTCCATGGCAGGCTGCGCAGGAGTGACAGAGCCGTTTGCTGCGGGGCGCTGGCGAGGCGGGAACGGGGCGAGAGAATCTGTCCGCATTTCTGTTGAAAAGTCGCGGAGGGTCTGATAAAAGGTGGCGAACTTGCTGGGCTGGGTGCAGGGAAGGCTACGATGGCGGTTCAGTTTATTCTCGGACGGAGTGGGACAGGCAAGACGACGCACTGCGTTCGGGCGATTGCTGATGCGCTGCTGGAGCCGTCGGAACAGCCGCTGCTCTTCTTGGTGCCCGAGCAGGCGACCTATCAGGCGGAGCGGGCCATCCTCTCGGATAAGCGGATCGGCGGCTACCACCGGCTGCACATCCTTTCCTTCGACCGCCTGCAGTTCCTTCTTCTTGGCAAGAACACGGCCCGGCCGGCCCTCTCGCGCATCGGTCGCCAGATGGTCGTCCATAAGGTCCTTCGTGATAATCTGGGTAAGCTGCAAATCTTCGGCGCGTCGGCCCTGCTGCCGGGTTTTGCCCGCGAGATGGCCTCGACGATCACCGAGTTGCACCACTACGCCAAGAGCCCCGAGGACATCGAGGACCTGCTCGAATATCTCCAGCCGGCAGGCGGGAGGTCGGAGGACAGTAGGGGCAGGCCCCCGTGCCTGCCCGAACCGGCCGCAACAAACGCGCAGGGAATGCAGGGCAACCACGGGGGGTTGCCCCTACCGCAGTCCGCAAGCCCCAATCCGCAATCGTCCACCGGCCGGCTGTCGGCGTTGAAGTTCGCGGATATCGGGCTGATTTTCCGCCGGTATACAGAGGCGCTGCGGGACAAGTTCATCGACCCGGACGCCCAGATCACCGGTGCCTGCAAAGCGGTCGCCCGGGCCGATTTCGTCAAAGGGGCCCGGCTGTGGGTGGATGGCTTCGCGTCCTTCACCAGCGGCGAGATGGCCCTCTTGATCGAGCTGCTCAAGGCCGTTGACCAGGCCTGGGTGGCGCTATGCGTCGATCCGGCCGAGGCGGGAATCGGCGTGCCGGATTCCGGGGCGGCGACGAGGGCGGGTCTTTTTGAGCCTACGGCCCGCACGTACCGCGAGATGATCGAGTTTCTCAACGAGGCGAAAATCAAGCTGCTCAAGCCCCTGACTCTCCGGCAGGTGCCGCGCTTCACGGACTGTCCGGCCCTGGCGCACGTGGAGCAGAATATCTTCCGCCTGGGTGCGGGCAAAGCGAAGGCGGGGGGTGACATTCGCTTGATCTCGGCCCCGAGCCTGCGCGTGGAAATCCAGTTCGTGGCGCGACAGATTCTCAGCCTGGTCAGGGACCAGGGCTACCGGTACTGTGACATCGCGGTCGTCGCCTCCGACCTCAGTCACTACGAGCAGTACGTGCGTGCCTATTTCGAAGACTACGGGATTCCGTTCTTCATCGATAAGCGTAAGCCGCTCAGCCAGCATCCGGTGATCGAGCTGATCTGTGCGGCCCTCCAGGCCGTGATCGGCGGGCTGACCGGCGCGGACGTCTTCGCCTATCTCAAGACCGACCTGGTCCCGGCGAAAACTTCGGACATCGACACGCTGGAGAACTACTGCCTGGCGTTCGGCGTCGATGGCCGCGATTGGGCGAGCGCCGAGCCCTGGCACTTCAAGGAGCGCGACGACGAAGAGTTCGACGAGGACGAAATCAACCGGATTCGCGAGGAAGCCATCCGGCCGCTGCTGGAGCTCCGAGCCGCGTTGTGTCCCGATGGCGATACGCAGAAGAAGCTGCCGGCCGGCGCGTTCACGCGCGTCATCTTCGCCTTTCTCGACAGGTTGCAGGTGCGCCGGACCGTGGGCCGGTGGGTCGAAGAGGCCCATCAAAGCGGCGATTTGACCACGGCGGACGAGCATCGGCAATTCTTCGATACGTTCGTGGACATCTTCGACGCGCTCGTCGAGATCTTCGAGCGGGAAGAGATGACCGCCCGCGACTACTTCAGCCTGCTGGCTTCCGCCTTCTCGCAGATGACGCTGGCATTCATTCCGCCGAGCCTGGACCAGGTGCTCGTCGGCTCGATCGAGCGCAGCCGTCATCCGAATCTCAAGGCCATCTTTCTGCTCGGAGCCACGCAGAAGCAGTTCCCCATCCCGCTGGCGAGCACCGGCGTGCTGACCGATGCGGACCGCGACGCCGCCGAGGCCGCCGACTTCCACCTGGCTCCCTCTTCCACGCAGTCGCTGGCCGACCGGCAGTACTTAGCCTACATCGCCTTCACGCGGCCCTCGCAGTTCATGTGCATCAGCTATCCCGGCGTCGATGAGAAGGGCAGCCCCATCATGCGGTCGCACTTCATCGACGAGCTGCAGTCGCTGTTCGAGGACGTGAGTGAGGAGTACGTGTCGGACAATCTGCTGAAGCTGGCCGACGTTCAGAACCCCTCGGAGCTCAGTGAGCTGCTATGCAGCCGGTTGGGCAGAGATGTGCTCCAGCCAGCAGCCGGGGCCGATGATGGGCTCGCGGGACTGCTGCGGACGATGCAATCGGACGATGAGTACAAGGCCACGGCGCAACTGGTGCTCGCCGCTTTGAGCTATGAGAACCGGGCGTCTCTGGAGCCGGACGTCGTGAACGAGCTTTTCGGGCGGTACCTGCGCGGCTCGGCGACCCGGCTCGGGACCTTCGCCGCCTGCCCCTACAAGCACTTCGTGCGCTATGCGCTCGACCTCAAGCCCCGGCGCGAGTTCAAGCTGGAGCCGCTGGACCTGGGGCGGTTCTACCATGCGGCCCTGGACGCGCTGCACAAACGACTCACGGCCGAGAAGGCAAGTTTCGCGGACATCGAAAAGGATCGCCTCGTGCAGCTTCTGCGTGAGGAAGTCGCCGGGCTGGCGGCGAAAGACCCTTTCATTGCGAAGTTCGTCCGGCGTTCGGCACACAACGCCTTTGTCATTGACAGCGCCGGCCGGATTCTGGAGGACTGCGTGCTCGGCATCGCGCAAATGGTGCGGGCGGGGTCCTTCCGGCCCACCCTGTCCGAGGTGGAGTTCGGGCATCCTCTGGAGGTATCGGGAAAGCTGGGCCGTTTCGAGCTGCCGCTGCCGGACGGCCGGGTCCTGTCTCTGGAAGGCCAGATCGACCGGCTGGACCTGGCCGAAATCAACGGCCGGAAAGTGGCTCTCATCTACGACTACAAGCGCACACGGCACGGCGCCACGTTCGACTGGTCCGGCTTCTATCACGGCCTCGACCTCCAGCTTGCGATCTACATGCTCGCCATTCATCATACCGGTGCCGGCCTCGCCGATGAGATTGCCGGTGCTTTGTATATGCCTATCGAAACGACGCCGGAGACGGCCACGCTGGCCGAGCTGGCGGAGGAAGAGCCGCGCAAATTCCCGTACAAGGCCAAGGGCATCATCAACGGCGCGTATTGCCGTTACCTGGACGCCAACGCTGTGAAAGATAGTGCGTTCTACGGCTTCTATGTCACCAAGGACCAGGAGCCGTACGGCAGATATACGACCAGCAATGCGCTGCGGCCCGCCCATTTTGCGCGGGTGCTGGACTGGGCGCGCGACAGCGTCATCCGGCTGGCGATGGACATTCTCTCCGGCCGCATCGAGTCCCGGCCGTACCATCGCGGCGGCGAACGGGCCTGCCTGTTCTGTGAGTACCTGGCCGTGTGCCATTTCGATTGGCAGATCAACGACTATAACTTCCTGCCCTCCGCCGGTAAGAGCGACCTGATCGAGAGGTTCGAGAGCGAATGACCGCCGACAAGCCAGTCAAGTGGACCGACCAGCAGCAGAAGGCCATTCTGGCCCGCGACGGCAACGTCTTCGTCACCGCCTCGGCCGGCACGGGCAAAACCGCGGTCCTCTCCGGCCGCTGCGTCAGCATCGTCGCGGACGGCTCGATCTGCCCCGAGGTGCTGAACATGCTCGTGCTGACCTTCACCGAGGCGGCGGCCGAGCAGATGCATGCCCGCATCGCCCAGCAGCTTCGCGCGGCCTTCCAGCAGACCCGCGACCCGCGCCTGCTTCGCCAGCTTGTTCTGCTCCAGGGGGCGAATATCAGCACCATCCACTCGTTCTGCAAAAGGCTCATTACGGAGCACTTCCACAAGCTGTCGCTGGACCCCTCGTTCCGTGTCATTGACAGCGACGAGGCGATGCTGCTCAAAGGCGAGGTGCTGGATGAGACCATCGAATGGGCCTGGCGCCAGGAGAATCTGGTCCAGGGTTTGCATGAGCTTCTGCATCGCCGGGACCTGCGCGGCAGCGACGGCTTTCTCGGCAGTGTCATCCGGCTCAGCGATTTCCTCGAAGGGGTCGTCGGGCCGGACCGCTGGTGCGACCGGGCACGCTGGCTGGCCGAGCAGATCGACCCGCTGAATAGCGAGCTGGGTCGCAAACAGCAGCAGATGATTAAGGATCGGCTCGGCACGATCGTCGCCCAGCTTCGCCTGGCGCGGAGGCTGTATGAGGACCAGGTGCGCGACGGCGATTGGGGCCGCAAGCTCCAGGAGGATTCGATCGAGCCGATTGCGGCGTGTCTCGACCTGTTGAACGCGGGGAAGTGGCAGGGCTGTGCCGAAAGGATCCGCAGCTTCTGCAAGCCGCGCTTCAATACGCCGAAGGGGCTTTCGGAGACGATGACGGAGGTGGTCGCAGGACTGCGGAAGAACGCGGTCGAGGCGTTCCTGAAGCTCAATGATCTCGCGCTGCTGAACCCGGATTACCTCGACGTGGTGGGGCACTCCACGAGCCTGCAAACGCGCATTCTCGTCGAGCTGGTCCGGCAATTCAATCGCCTGTACGCCCGGCGAAAGAGCAGCCTGAACGGCCTGGATTTTGCCGATCTGGAGCGGTATGCACTGCGGCTGCTGACGGCGGAGGACCCATCGGGCGAGCGGCTCAGCCCGTCCGAGACCGCGCTGGCTCTGCGGAGCCGCTTCCAATACATCTTCGTCGATGAGTACCAGGACATCAACCCGGTGCAGCAGGCGATTCTCGACGCCCTCAGCTCGGGCAATAACGTCTTCGTGGTCGGCGACGTCAAGCAGAGCATCTATGCCTGGCGCGGCGCGGAGCCGGCGATCTTTCTCGAACGCCTCCACGCGGCCTCCTCCCAGCCGAAGGGCGTCGTTCTCGACCTGCGCGTGGACCTGAACTACAACTTCCGCTCGGCGAAGGGTATTCTGGACTTCGTCAACAAGGTGTTCGGGCGCATCATGACCCGGGAGATCGCCCACATCGATTACGACGAGGCCTCCATGCTGCGTCCCGCGCCGGATTGCGGATTGCGGACTGCGGATTGCGGATTGGGGGAGGGCTCTCGCGCTACTCTCCCATCTGCCGGAGGCAACCGGCCGATTGTGGAACTGCATATCCTCAATGAGCGAGGCAATCATCGCAACTCGCAAGATGAAGACAATGGTGTGGCCTCCAATCGGCAATCCGAAATCCCCAATCCGCAATTCGAGGATTTGGCGCTGGTCAATGCGTGCCAGCGGCAGGCGGCGCTGATTGCCCGCCGCATTCGGGAGATGGTGGGGGCCGAGACCGGCCGGGCCGAGTTCCAGATTCAGGATAAGCACACCGGCGCTTATCGCAACGTGGAATATCGCGATATCGTGATCCTCATGCGCTCGCTGGCCCGCAAGGCCAATGATTATGTGGAGATCCTGCGGCTGGCCGGCATCCCCGTCAACTGCGACGCCACGGCCGGGTATTTCGAAGCCACGGAGGTCCATGATATGATCTCGCTGCTCAAGATTCTCGACAATCCGCAGCGGGATATCGAGCTGGCGACCGTGCTGCGCAGCGCCCTGTTCCAGCTTACGGATACCGAGCTGGCCCGCATCCGGCTGTTCGGCCGCGAAAAATCGAGACATGCCAACTTCTGCACCTGTTCCGCCTGGTACCGGGAGGAGGGGCCCGAGCGGGATCTGCGCGACAAGCTGGCCCGGGTCTTCGAGCAGCTCGAGCAGTGGCGCAGCCTCGCCCGGCGGGGGCATTTGGCTGGCCTGATCTGGCGCATTTACCGCCGCAGCGGCTTCCTCGCGTTCGTGTCCGCGCTGCCCAACGGGCAGGCGCGCAAGGCCAACCTGCTCAAGCTCCACGACCGCGCGGTGCAGTTCGAGGGCTTCGCCAGTAACACGGGCATCGCCTCGCTGACGCGGTTCGTCGATTTTCTCGAACGGCTCCAGGAGGCAGGCCAGGATTGGGCGCCGGCCCAGCCCGGCAGCGCCGCGGGCAACGCCGTGCGGATTCTCAGCGTCCACAAGAGCAAGGGTCTGGAATTTCCCGTCGTGTTTCTCGCCGAGCTGGAGACCGAGTTCAATAAGCGGGACCTGTACGCCGACCTGATCGCCGATACGGACGACGCGATCGGGCTCCAGGTGATCGACCATCGGTTCGATACGAAGCTGCGCTCGCTGGCCCATGAGGTCATCAGTGAGAAGAAGCAGGCCGCGAGCCTGGCGGAGGAGATGCGCATTCTGTACGTCGCGACGACACGTGCCCGCGACCGTCTGGTCCTGACGGCGGCGCAGAATCGAACCGACTGCGGGAAAGTTCTGGCGAATGGCTTGCTTCTGGCCGGCGACACCGTCCCGGCCTGGCTGTTGCGGCCGGCCAAAAACGCATTGGAGTGGGTTCTGTACGGGCTGAGTGACCAGCGGGTCCTTCACCAGGCGTTCGGCACCGATCTGGCGGCCGGCGCACGCGAACAGAACCTGTTTGACTTTCGGCTCCATGGGGGCGAGGAGCTGAAGGACCTGTCGCGGTTCGTCCTGGCGCTGCGGGCTTGCAGGGCAAAATCGGCGTTCTTCACGCGCGAGAGCTCCGCCGCAGAGCCGGACGGTCGCAAGCTGCTCGCCCAGGTCAAGAGCACTTTGCATCGGACGTACCCGTTCGCCTACGCGGTTCAGTTGGCTGCCAAAAGCTCCGTCACGAAGCTGACCCACCAGGACGACATGTTCGTGCAGCGGGACTATTCGGAGGCGCTGGACCGCCAGCCGGTCGCCCTGGTTGCCGCCGGACTTGAGGCGTCGGGCTCGCGGCATGCGAAGCTGGTCGGCACGGCCGCTCACTTAGTGATCTCCTCTCTCGATCTGCGGCGGCCCGTCACGCGCAGCGTGGTGGAAAAGACGCGGGACCGGCTCGTCAAAGAAGGCGCCATTCCGGCCGAGCTCGCCGAGAGCATCGACACGGAGGGCATCCTGGCGTTCTTCGAGACTAAGCTCGGCGCCCTGGTGTGCGACCGGCGGAACACGGTCTGGCAGGAGTGGCCGTTCACATTCGGCCTGCCCGCGCGCGAATCGAGCGACCCGGCCGCCCATCGGACGGAGGACGGAGGACAGAGGACAGAGGACAGAGGACGGCCGGTAGACCGGAGTGCTTCAGCGAATCCGCAATCCGCAATCCGCAATCCGCAGTCGGACGAGATTATCGTTGTGCAGGGCGTGATCGACCTGCTCGTGCAGACGCCGGAAGGAATGCTGGTAATCGATTTCAAGACGGACCACGTCTGCGGCGAGGAGGTCCGAGCGCGGGCCCAGGCTTACCGCGGCCAGTTGGAGATGTACGCCCGGGCCGCCGCCGCGATCCGGAGGGACAAGGTCCTCGAAAAGTGGCTCTATTTCTTCACCCCGCGCCAGGCCGTGCAGGTATAATTGGGGACTACAGGTGAGCCCCTCGTGGTGTAAGCGCCACAATGGCGGCGTCAAGCGCAGCTTGTTTGTAGTGTGCCCGTAAGGGCATTTGTAGAGACGCAAGATTTTGCGTCTCTACGTCGTCACTACCAACGAGGCCTTCGGCCCGAAGGCTGCCACCCGGGACGCATGGAGCCTCAATACCGCTACAGGCAATCAGCTCGACCTATGAAGGTGTCGAAGTTCGGTCAAAAGCTGGCGGTGCAATCGGGGATCGGTCAGCTCATGGACGATCTCGGGGCGACGTTATCCGGAAAACATGAAGTCTGTATGCTCGGCGGCGGCAATCCTGCGCGGATTCCCGAGGTGGAGCAATGTTTGCGCCGGAGCATGCTGGCGATGCTCGACCAGGGCGGTCGATTCGAGAGGGCCGTGGGAGCCTATGACCCCCCGGAGGGAAATGCCGAATTCATTGAGGCGGTCTCAAGCCTGCTGCGCCGCCGGTTCGGGTGGCAGATCGGCCCGCGAAATATCGCCCTGACCAACGGCAGCCAGTTGGCCTTTTTCATCCTGTTCAATCTCTTCGCAGGCGATTACGAGGACGGGACGAGCAGGAAGGTCCTGTTCCCAGTGATCCCAGAATACATCGGCTACTGCGACGTGGGCCTGACCCGTGATTTCTTCGCCGCCCGCAAGCCGAAGATCGAGCACATCGACGACCACACGTTCAAGTACCGCATCGATTTCGACGGGCTTGAGCTCACGGACGACATCGGGGCCGTCTGCGTCTCCCGACCGACGAATCCGACGGGCAACGTACTGACCGAGAGCGAGCTGGAAAGGCTTAGCGACCTGGCGCTCGCCAAAGGCATTCCGCTCATCGTTGACAACGCGTACGGCCCGCCGTTTCCGAATATCACCTTCGCAGACGCCGAGCCCGTTTGGAACGAGAGTACCATCGTCTGTATGAGCCTCTCGAAGCTGGGCCTGCCCACCGTCCGCACGGGCATCGTTATCGCACGCGAAGAGGTGGCCGGGATGGTCGCGCGGGTCAACGCCGTGATGAGCCTGGCCCCGGGCGGCGTGGGACCGGCCCTTGTCACGGACCTGGTCCGCTCCGGCGAGATCATCCGCTTGGGTCGCGAGGTGATCCGGCCGTTCTATCAAAAGAAAATGCAGGAGGCTCTGCAGCGGATTCACGAGTGCTTCCGGGGGACTGATTATCACGTTCACAAGCCGGAGGGAGCGTTCTTCGTGTGGCTGTGGTTCCCGAATCTGCCGATCACGAACCAGCGGCTTTACGAGCGGCTGAAAGAGCGGGACGTTCTCGTCGTTCCCGGCCGCTACTTTTTCCCGGGCCTGTCCGAGCCCTGGCCTCACGTCAACGAATGCCTCCGCGTCAGCTACGCCCAGGACCAGGCTGTCGTTGCGGCCGGCATCGAAATCATCGCCGACGAAGTCCGCCGGGCGTGCAGTGGCAAGCGGTAAGCGTAACGCGTGCAATGCGTTCGTGCCGATAGTCAAAGCTTGATGGCCAAGCCAGCTTCTTCCTTATCTTACGCCTTTTTCTGGCCGATAGAGGGATATAGGACGGAAGCATAAGCGAGGGATTGCATTCTCGATTGGGCGCATTCGGCAACCAATGGCAGAGGGTCTGCGCCAAGCCCATAGTGATGCGCTATGGCCCTGTAATAGAGACAGAACTTCTAAAAGAGGAGATGGATTATGAAGAAAGCATCAATGCTGGTTATCTGGTTCCTCATTCCGTTCGCGGGTTGTGAGAGTCACGGTGACGTACATCGATCCGCTGCGGCTCCAACGCCTTTGGCGGAAGGTGTGATATCGGACGCCGCGTCGGCAAAAGGGCCAGCCAAGACCGTAGAAGATAAAGGGGCCGTCACCTCCTCTCGGCTCGATCAGACACTTGATTTGCAGTCAGGCATATACGGCCTGCCGCTCGGTGCGACGCGAGATGAACTCATGAGGTGGTGCGCCGATAATCATATGGCTGTTGCAAATGCGACCGAGAAAGACGTAAAAGAAGCCGCGCGGAAGGCTGTCGCCAGAATAAGCGATCTGAAAGAGGCGTATGACCTTGAAATGGCGTCCGTGGCTCCGTTGGAGCAGGAGCTCTTGAAGTTGGCCCAAGGCTATGCTGATATTGGCAATGAACTCGAACGCGCGAAGGTAGCAGCCGCGCAGGAGAAACTCGACGTGCTCAAGAATCCCTCCGTTTCTTACGAGGGCCAGAAATATTATCTCGGTCAAGTTCACAAGGGTTTGAACGCCTATCTGGACAACGAGCGGAAGGTCTGCACAGACGACAGGATCTGCAAGACAGCCTATGCACTTGTGCTCACGCCTACCGAAAAGACCGAGAAGATGAAAGCCGATGGTCTGAGAATGCTGTTTGTTTTTCTGCTTGGCGATGTCGGCGAAGAATACAGGACCTACGCTACTTTCGCTTGGTTTGGCCAGGGTCCCGAGAGAAGTGCGAGCACGCAGTTCGATCTCGTTCTCAGGGGGCTCACCGAGAAGTACGGGACCCCGGCTTCCGTACCTTGGAGGCCCGATTCCATGACATATCTTTTGGGCACCGACCTCCCATCCTCGTACAGGGGATCGGCAACAGCCTGGGCTCAGAACTTCCTTCTTCTGGGGGAAGCCGTTGAAGAAACGAAGGTGTTCTGCCTCGTTCAGTACGACCCGAAGGCCGCCACGCGCATATCTGAGCTTCACTCAATGGCTTTGGCCGATTTCGAGAAGAGCTACCGCGAGAAGAAGAAAGCAGCCCTCGCCCAAGTCCAGCAGAACTTCTGACCTGATGTAATAGGTGAGGAATCGCCTATGCCGAAGATGAAATCGCCAATCGAACGAATCACCGTTGAAATGACGACGCTCGAAGCCGTCCTGAAGGGTGACGGGGCTCCAACTGGATGCAGTATGGTGCTTGACCTGCTTTATCAGGCTTTGGAGGAAAACAAACCCGTAATCGTGGTCCAGGACAAAAGAACCGGCCGTCGGTATACGTTAACGGAGAAAGGGCTCATTGAGTTCAAGCACGAGTAGGAGACGAATCATGAATGGCAAGAAGGCGGACCGCTCCTCTACGATCTCAAACCGCGCAACCTTGCGTATGAAAGGAGCCGACTGATGAACACAACTTTCCTTGGAGATGCCTTAGACCACTGGAAGGGATCGCTGTTCGAATCGCTTCAGAATGCAGGAGTCTTGACCGACTTTGCCGTCGATCCGCTGGCGAGCGACCTTCACGCTTGGAAACAGCAGGACTTCGACCTTTACGCGCGTTTGCTCAGGGTTGAATTGCTCCAAGTGCTCCAACACAAGGTAAGCATTGCTGATAATCGGCAGCAGTATTTCCTGGAGGTGTTGTCACACGCAGGCGATCTCTTTATTGATCCAGACACCGGGGTGGCCACTGGCAGGGTGAGATTGGAACATCATAGGAGGTATGTTGAGCCAGCAGAGATTGGACAACTCCTCGACAGCGGCAAGAAACGGATTGCCGCGGTCTATCAACATGTCCATGGCAGGCGGGTTGCGGACAGGGTGGACAAGGTCCGCCAAGCGATAGGTAAGCGCATCGAAAAGCTCGGGTGGTCCTCCTACGAGTCGGGTACCGTGGCAATGCTGTTTCTGTCACGGGATCATCACCGTGTTGAGGCTGTTTCAGAGCATTTTCGTAGAATCTTGGGCCTTCGCGCTGACGGGCGTATTAGGTGTGGAGTAGAATCTGAGCATGGACATGCTTGAAGAGACCGAAGTGACATATACCCTGGAGTTTGGCGGGAAATTCTACATTATCGAGCATGTGCCGGCGCGGGTGTGCCGGGAGACTGGCGAGCAATTCTTCTCTCCTGAAACGGTGGAGCGTATCCAAGATCTGATCAAGGGTGGGAAAGAGCCCACGAGAGTGGTCGAGACTCCTGTCTACGAGTACCCATAGGCGGCACCGTGTCATTTCCGGGGTTCTGTCGTCTGTTCCTGGACCTGCGCCCTCGCCGGGCCCTTGATCGCCGTATCGAGGATCTTCCGTTTGTCTGTCGCCCACTTGTTGTCCCGATAGTTGAACGGGAGGGCGATCAGCCGGTCCGAGGTGATGCGAAGGACGGTGAACTCTCGGGAGGATTTCGGCTCCGGGGAGGGGAGTTGGACGAAATTGATGCCGCGATATTGGTTCACCGTTGCCTTGTGATAATGGCCGCCCAGCACCAGGATGACGTTCGTAGCGCCGAAGGCGTCCACCAGCTCGTCCCGATTCGTGATTGCGTCAAAGCACAGGTGCGTCGCGACAACCACGGGCTTGCCCTTGGGCACTTTGGCCAACATCGCGCGGAGGTAGTCGAGGGCCTCTTTCGATATCGGCTGGGCGGGGTTGTTCAGGCTCTCATTGTACTCGGAGAACAGACCGATGAAGAGGACGCCGCCTTTCTCAAAGGTGTACCGCAGTGCTCCGTGACGTTGGGTGAGCCACTGGAGAACGGTATCGTTCGGCGACAGTCCGCCGATGTCATGATTGCCGGCGATATCGCAGGTCGGGAACTTGAGCCGCTTGGTGATGAGCTGCTCATAAGTGTCCTTGGCCGCACGGCTCGGCCATTCGCTGATGTCGCCACAGCCGAACACGAAAGCGGGTTTCTCGACCACGCCGCCGATAGCTTCGGGATACGGCTGGCCGGGCAACGCATTCATCGCGTCGATTGCCGGGAGCAAGTGCTCCCCGTTGCCATCCACCGGCACATGCTGATCCGACCAGCCGAAGAACGTCAGGGCGATTTTTGCCTCGGGCCTGGGGTCTGCACTCCATCCTGCCGGCGTGAGCCAGACGGTGAGCAGGGCCGCCTTGAGGAGACTTCTTCTGTATCGGGTCATTGCCTTTCTCCAACTCTGCGGACTCGTTTCTCTTTTCTCTTCAGATGACGGATTTCCTGTTGAGCCTTGGTACCGTACCGGTATAATAACGCGCTTACGTGAAAAGGGGTACCAGTACGGGCTGATGGGCCGGCCGTCCGGCATGCGCTCATCCACTTTGGCATGGAGATGAATGAATATGGCAACTGCACCGAAAGCGAACGCGGTGGTGGGGCAGTCCGGCGGGCCAACCGGGGTGATCAATGCCTCGCTGGTCGGCGTCGTCGAAGAAGCGAAGAAACATCCCGAGATCCAGAGGATCTACGGGGCGATTCACGCAGTGGCGGGGATGGTCAAGGATGAATTTATCGATCTGGGCCAGCTCTCGGCCGACACGCTGGAGACCGTGGCGGCGTCGCCCTCCTCGGCGCTGGGGACCAGTCGGGACAAACCGGATGCGGCGTATTGCCGCAGAATCCTCGAGGTCTTCAAGAAACGCAACATCCAATACTTCTTCTACATCGGCGGCAACGATTCGGCCAACACCGCCTTCATCATCGACTCGGTAGCCGCAGAGGCCAACTTTGAGATGCGGGCGTTCCACGTGCCCAAGACCGTGGACAACGACCTGCTGGTGACCGATCACTGTCCCGGCTACGGCACCGCCGCCAAGTTCGTCGCCTGTGCCCTGATCGGCGATGACCTGGACAACCGCGCTTTGCCCGGCGTGAAGATCGATGTGCTCATGGGTCGCAACGCCGGCTTCCTGACCGCGGCGGCCGCCCTGGGCCGCAGGCGTGACGACGATGGGCCGCATCTGCAGTACTTCCCGGAGCGGCCGGTCTCGATCGGCAAGTTCCTCAGCGAGGTCGAGGCCGTGTACAAGAAACTGGGCCGGTGCGTCGTGGCCGTCAGCGAGGGCATGTGTGACGCGGACGGCGAGACGTGGGCCAAGAAGATCGCCCAGACCGCCGAGAAAGACCCGCACGGCAACATTCAGCTTTCCGGCACCGGGGCGCTCGCCGACTTCCTGGCCGCCCAGGTGAAGAACAACCTCAAGATCAAACGCGTCCGCGCGGACACCTTCGGGTATCTGCAGCGAAGCTTCCCCGGGTTCCAGTCGCCGGTAGATGCGGAGGAGACCCGGCGCTGCGGGCGGGAGGCAGTCAAATACGCGATGGAGCAGGACAATGGCTCGGTCGCCATCCGGCGCACGGGCAGTGGAAAGAACTACGCGATCGAGCTGTTCCACACGGACCTCAAGAGCGTGGCGGAGAAGACCAAGTCGATGCCGGGCGAGTTCATCAATGCCGACGGCAACGGCGTCACGAATGCCTTTATGGAGTACGCCATGCCGCTCGTCGGGCAGTTGCCCAAGACCGAATATCTCGGCGGCTATCCGAGAGTCTAAGCCCAAGTGACTTTCTCCAGGCCCCGCCCATGCATTCGCCCGGACGCATGGCCGGGGCCTTTCTTTTGGCCTGCTCTTACCCGTCATGCCTCGTACCAACCACGTGCACGGTTCCTCATGCTGACTCATCTTTGTTCGGCCTGGGGTATCTCGGCGAAATATTTCCATTGCTTGTCGATCTCTGCGGGCGGCTTCATGTCACTGTGGACGTACAGGCCGTAGCGCAGGTGCAGCGGCTGGTCAGGGGGAATTTCCCGGGGTCCATCGTAAGTCAAGGATGCGCCCATCCAGCCGTCGTTGCGCACGTGGAAGTAGGAGGGGTGATTGGGGTTTCTCGGGTGGTCGAACAGCGTGATGCCTTCGATTTTGCCGTTCTCGATAGCCCCGGAATAGTCCACCCAGCGGGCCTGCTTCCAGAGGATTTCCTTTTCGTTCACGCCGCCCTCGGAGTTGCGGATGCGCCCGCCGCCGTCGTTGACGCCGATGGTCTTGGCCATCCGCACGCCGAGGAAGCCGAACGGCGTCTTGCCGAGCGTGACGCTCCTTTCCTTCGCGGTGAACGTCGAGTCGATGACGAGCAGCCATTCCTTGCCGGCCAGCAGCACCACGCTGACCGTTCGCGCCTCGCGGAGCAGGACCTTCCCGTCCTTGTCCACCCACTCGTTCTCGGCGGTGACGTACGATTTCTCGCCCTCGTCTTCATATTTGACGATGCGTTTGTGCCGGACGGTCCCAAGCCGGCGATCGCTCCAGAAGTCCACGCCGCCCACGTCATTGTGGGACATCCAGACGGAGTTGTGATGGCTGTGCGACTCGGGATCGTGCGGGTGCCCCATCCGGGTCAGACTGCGTCCCGCCGGCCCGATCACCGGAAACAGAAACGGCCGCTCCAGCCCCGGCCCAAAGTGATACCGTGTAATCTCCACCCCATCCCGCTGAAACGACGCCTGATCATCTGGCATCGGCACCACTTGCAGTCGAGGCACCGGCTTGGGCTCCGGCACGTCCTGCGCCGCACCGCTGCAGGCCACGCATACGCAGAACACTGCCATGACAACCCGCCTGATGAACGATCGTGCGTACATGCCAACTCCTTCCTCACTGCGGGCCCGCAGGAGAACCCACCAAAGAGACACAGAAGTCACACAGTCTGATTTCCCTGGGCTCACAGACGCAACCCTTCTCTGGAGCCACGAATAGCACATCCCGGCCCCAACTCGCAACCAAAATCGTCCCTCGCCCGGACGCGGTGTGTGACGGCGTTGCGTGGCGGAACGCCCTCCATACAGCGCAAGTCGGGTTAGCAGCAGCCGGTGCCGGCCCGCCGAGGCAAATTGGCTTTGTTTTTCGCACAGGCGTGATCCCGATCTTATCCCACAACCCTTTTCCTTCCCAGCACTTAGCGTCCAACGGCCCTCCTGAAGATTGGCTTTGTTTTGCGCAGCGCGCGCCGCTCGTAGTGATGCCGTGGGGCGTTTCACAGGAAGTGTGAAGTTTGAAGACTTGACGCTTGGACGCCTGGCTCTTCCCACTTGACACTTGACACTTCAAACTTGAAACTTCTTTCGATGCCCTTACGGGCACACTACAAACGCGCGAGGCAAATTGGCTTTGTTTTTCCGGAGCGGTAATCCGAGCTTCTCTCCATAACCCTTTATCTGGTAAGCGGTTAATGCTCATCGGGTTCCCCGGAAATTGGCTTTGTTTTGCACGATAGACTGCCGGCAGACTGGGTCTGTTTTGCCGGATCGGGTCCTCGGCTCCCGGCGTGCGGCCTGTTGCCAAGTGGAAGGGCGGAACCCCGGGATGATGCGTCCCATCAGCCGCCACGTGGGTAGGGCCCGGGGACGTCCCGGCGTCAGGAAGTCTGGCGAGGATTTGTGTTTCACCGCTCATCATTTTCTATTACCTGCTTCCGCATGAGGTCCTCATATTCGTTGCATAGCAATCATACTCACGGCAGGTTTAGTCGTCAACTGAAAAGTCCGGCGATTTTTCCGGGCCGCGTCCGGCCTTTGCTGGGGCACGCCTCGGTCCCTGTCCCCCCTCGCTGGATACAGATAAGCCCTTTGTGGACAGGGATTTGTGGCTCTGTGTGAGATCAGAAATGCTTTTATGCGGGTGACGAGCGACGACTCATTGTTTCCAGAGACGTCTCTCTGGTCGCTCTCACCAGCTTTGGGCCGCCTCTTCGGCGTCGGCCAGTTCCCCGTCCCGCCGGTGATAGCCGCACTCGTCGATGAGCTTCCTTGCCTGCGCCAGCGCCACCTTCTCGCGAAATAGGCGCGCCCGGTGCAACAGGACGTCCGCCATATGCAGTCGCATGGACCCACGTTCGGCGATCTGCCACGCCTCATCCAAATCCGCCCGGCAGCCATCCGCATCCCCCTTCAAGAAGCGGAGCAACGCACGGGAGAGTAGACCGAGCGGGAGCATATATTGCGTGCCAGCACGGCGCAAGCCGTCCACGGCCTCTTGAATTTCGGATTTCGAATTTCCGATTTCGGATTTGACCAGAATGGCCCGGTACAGGGCCGCCCGACCCAGGCTGAGGTGGTCAAGGGCCATGTCGAGCAGCCAATGCATCATCGTGACCCATTCGAGTGTCTGCGTTACCCGCTGCTCGACGGTGCGGCAGGCCTCTTCGGATTTCGGATCTAGGCTGGGTGTAGTCCGGCCATCCTGGCTGTGGCCCCAATGGAGAACGGCTCGCCACACCGCACGCTCAGCCGGGGCCAGGAGCAGATCGCAGTACCGGAAGCCCCGCAAGGAGTAGAGCAGAGGGTATTGCGGCTGGCCCTTGGCCTGACTGGCCTCGGCCTGCCGGAACTGCTCGGCGCCTCCGTCCTGCCGAGCGCCCTGGAACAGGGCGTCGGCCAGCGTGGTCCGCGTGATCATGCGCATGCCCCAATTGCCGCTGCGGTCGGCGTAGTCCACGCTCCGCCCGGCGTGCTGCACAGCCCCGGCCACCCGGCCCAGCATCAACTCCAACTCGCTGAGGTTACTGGCGCGACGCGCGGCGTTGTCCCAGTCCTCCTGCCGCGCGGCCACGTCCAGCCCGGCCCGCATGGGTTCCAGAGCCTCGGCCAAACGGCCCAGCGCCCGGAGCTGGAGGGCGGTCTCATTCAGCAGCCACGCCTGAGCGGCCTCGGACAATTGGTGCGAGACGGCCGTCCAGGGCCTCTCGAAGAAGCAGGCCATGGCCGCCAAGTTCGATCCGAACGCCGCGAGCTTCTTCCAACTGTAGAAGCTGTCCGAGCCAGCAGTGCCCCGCAGGATGCGGTCGCGGTAAACGTTCGCACAGGCCTCTTCATACATCCCGCCCAGGCAGCCGTGGGCCACGGCCTGGTACAGCGGCTGAAGACCGGCAAGGGTATCAGGCCAGTGCTCGGTGCTCTGGGTAAGATGCTCGTACAGCCGTCGGTGCGCTTCTCGCCAAGCCTTCGGCCTTTTCTCGCGAAGCAGCCTGCCGAAGTACTCTCGCACGAGCGGATGGGCATCAAGGGACAGGTGAGAAATGATAGGTGATAAGTGAGAAGTGGCAGGAGACGGGTCGTCAGCGTGGGCGGCGATGAGGCCGCATTCGCGGAGGCCGGAAACGGCGTAGTTCCAGTCGTCCTCATCGAGGCCGATCAGCGGCTCTGTGAGCCCTTCGATGGCTGGCTCCTTGCGTAGGGTGCTGATGCAACCAGCGTCTGCGGGGCGGTCGAACAGACCCAAGAGATGCAATATCGCTAATTGCCTGTTGCCTTCTTCACCAGCACCCGCTAGCCACTTCTCGTAAGCTGCGAGCATACGAAAGGCATGCCCGCCTTGGACTTTTGCGTCTGCCTTCTGGAATGCAACAAGCTTCCGCTTTCGGATGTCCCCATTATGGACCTTCGCCAAATATCGCCCCAGCAATTGCAGAGTCAGGGCATGGCCCCCGACCTCGCGCGCCGCGTCCTTCAATTCTTGATCGTCCGGTTTGACCTGCCCATTGCCTGCTCTTTTCGCTCCCGCATCGAAAAGCAATTGTGCCCCGGCCTCCTCAGACAGGTGCTCCAAGGACCATTCGGGGGCCGTCGTGGTGCGAAAGGGCGCCAGGTCCGTGAGCGACTCGCGGGTGGTCACGAGGCATAGGCCAGCGTTGTGCTGGGCCAAGCCCTTGAGCAGGGCCTCCAAAGCCGGGTCCTTGAGCTTGCCTCCGATCGGTCCGGGCGGATGTTGGAGCGGCTCGACACCGTCCAGGACCAGAAGCGTCTTGCGGTCCGCCACCAGGCGGGCCAGTCGCTCGCCCTTGTCCCAGGGCGAGGCGGGGCTCTTGGCCATCTCGGCATCGCCGAAGAATTCGAGCGCCTTGGCAACGAACGCGTCGGACGAGGCGGTCGTCGTATCGCTCGTACCCTGGCTGTAGAAGGACCAATCGAAGACGCGCTCGGCCCCGCGCCAGCCGTCCCTTGCCATCCGCGCCATCCACTCGACCACCAGCGCCGTCTTCCCCACCCCGCCCCACGCCACAATGGTCACAACATGCGTGCCGGGATCGGTCCAGGCTTTATCGAGATTGCCTAATTCTTTTTCTCGTCCGACAAGATGCTCGGCCCCATGCCGAAGACGCGTTGAAGCAACTTGTGGTCCAGGTTCGGCGTCCTTCAGTTCAAGATCGTCACGGAGGTGCCTGTAGTACTTCTGTAGAATCCGCCTGCGTAGCTCGCGGTGTCCGGTGAATGCCTCGCGGATGTCTTCCCAAGACCAGACTTCAACTGTAAACAGGCCCTCAACTTGGTGTTTCGTCGTCAACTGGCGCGCAAGTGCCTGCACTTCTTCATCCCTAGGTCCCGTGGTTGCAAGAATGAACCTTGCCAGCGTAGGCTGAAACTTCCGGGCATCTGTCACCTCTTCTCTTAGTTCATCAGGAGACACCTTGGTCCGAAGAAGCCCGTCCTTCCGCTTGCATTGGATGCCAACCCAATTCCCCTTGTGTTGGGCAAAAACGTCCACACCGTCCTGCTTCTGCCCACGACGGCCGTTCTTCTGTGCGGCGGGGCAGTTGCAGAGCTCCTTCCACAGATCAAGGCAAAGCGACTCGAACTCCTCTGCGGTGTCAGGAGGCAGCAAGCTCTCGTAGTTCGCGCTCATATAGTGATCCTTCTTGTCCGGGTGGAGGGCGTGGCTGCTCCATGGCTCGCCGTTGTGTCTCTATCCGACGAGGACCTTCACCCGCCTCTCTTCGCTTTGGATCTCAGACATCGGCCCCAGCCTTTCACTCTCCAGATTACCAAGCGCGCGGACGGCGGGCTTGTCCTTGCTGCTGGGGGACAGGAAGACATCGAACGTTTGTTTCTCCCGGGCCTCGTTCATAGGGCGGAGTATAGCGGGGCTGGCTCAAGGCCGCCAGCTTTTTCTCTTGTTAGGAGCAGCGTGGGGCACGTCGAGTTTGCAGGGAAGGGCCCCAGTATGTCATTGCGAGCCAGCCGGAGGCTGACACGGCAATCTCGACTGTCGAACGGTTGGAGATTGCTTCGTCGCTTCGCTCCTCGCAATGACAGGGACAAACTTGGTGTGTCATTGCGGGCGTGGTGACTAAGACCTTCGGATGGAGTGAACGCCGTGCAGGGCCCTCTGTCACCCCTACGAAGACGGCGGCCCGGAAAAGCCGTGGCACACCTGGATTCCCGCCTGCGCGGGAATGACAGACTTTGGGCATCCTTCGATTGGCCATTCAGTCTTCGAGTAGCTACTGCGCGTATTTGCGGCGGGAGGGCTCGTCGAGGAGGCGGATTTGCTGGAGGACCAGGCCGTAGTGGCTGCCGGGGGGCTTTTCCTCGATGGTCAGGCCTCGCCAGTCTTTGGCGAAGTTGCCGGAATAGCAGAGCCAGGCGGTGCGGCCGTCGGGGCTGATGAACTTCGTCGGGATGTTGAGGAAGTAGCCCTGCTCGCCGAAATCCTTCATGTAGGTCACGAGCCGCCAGGGGCCGGTGAGGGCGTCCGCTTCGAGGATGTAGGAGCTCATCTTGGCGCAGGTGGGCCAACCGTCGGTGATGCACATGAGGTACTTCTTGAGCGGGGCGTTGTAGGTGGCCGTGACGCAACCGCAATTGTTGTTCCAGTCGATGAGCGGCTTGATTTTCGAGAAGTCGCTCGTCCACGCGGGCTGGCCGGCGGCGTCGTGACCGGCGAAGAACTCGTACTTCGAGGCGTCGTTGATGGTCTCGACGCTCGGCGTGACGCGCAGCAAATAGATCTGGTCGCCGCTGATCCAACTGAGGTTGCCGAAGCGCGGCTTGGGGTCGGGCTCGGGGGCTCCGTGGGCGACGAGATAGGCTTTGCCGTCCGGCGAATGCTCCATGTTCTTGCCGAAGTCCACGAAGTGGGGCGAGCCGATTTTGACCGGGTAGCCCCACATGCCGGTCTCGCCGAAGAGCGGCTTGGCCGGCGTGTGCGGCGTGTCGGTCCAGGTCTTGCCGAAATCCTTGGAGATGCGGAAGCCCACGAATGGGCCCAGCCAGGGCCAGTTGAAGGCCTGACCGCCGTAGTGGACCATGCCGTCGGGGGCCAGGCAGTAGGTGCCGTAGTACCACGTGCCGTTATGCACGAGACTGCCGCATGGGTACCGGCCCCGATACGGAGACGCATCGCCTTTCGTCAGGCCCAGACTGACGACCTTCAGGCTGAGCGGGTCGTCGCCGATCATCACGGCTTGTCCCGTCGTCGCGTCCGGACCGACCCCACTGTTGGAGTTCTCACGGGAGCCGTCGGGACGCGGCACGGACCCATCCGTCCAGGGCGAGTACATATTCCCGTCGGAGGCCCAGCTCGGGTACCACGTATCCGCAAAGTAATAGTCGCTGTGGACGCCCAGGAACGCGATGCCCACGATGTCCTTGGAAGGCTCGAACGGGCAGTCGGCCGGCGGCTGCGAGGGCCAGATGAATGGCTTGAAATGCTGACCCTCCTTGTACTCGGCTTGTGCTGTCGCCCAGGCGCCTGCCAGGACGAACGAGGTCACGATGAAACGGCATACCAGCGATTTCGTCAGCGTCGATGTCACGGCCTTACCTCCTTTGCCATTCCAAGCAACTCTCTCTTCCTTTGTCATTTCGAGCGCCGTCGAGAAATCTGGCGTCGAATATTGCGTGTCTGCGTTTGCGAGCAAGCCCCTTTGGAGCACAACCAACAGGAGGAGTTCTGCTGCACATGATGGATGCCTCCTATTCGCGGCCGGATTTCTCCGCTCCGGCCCGTTTCACGGGCCTCCGGTCGAAATGACAACGGGGCGGGCCTGTTTCCCGGGCCTACGATTAAAATGACAAAGGAACGACCTGCTCTATTGCTCAGCTCGGTTGTGCCGGCTCGAACAGGGCCTCCACGAACGCAGCCGGGTCGAACTCGGCGATGTCCTCGGGTTTTTCGCCCAAGCCGACGAATTTGACCGGGATGTCGAGCTTGTCTTTGATGGCGATGACGATGCCACCGCGGGCGGTCCCGTCGAGCTTGGCCAGGAAGATGCCGGTGACGTTGATGGCCTCAGTGAACAGCTTGGCCTGCGAGATCGCGTTCTGTCCCGTCGTGGCATCGAGGACCAGCAGCACTTCCTGCGGTGCGCCGGGAATCTTCTTGGCGACGACGTCCCGTATCTTCGTAAGCTGCTGCATCAGGTCCTTTTTGGTGTGGAGTCGTCCGGCCGTATCGAGGATCAGGATATCCGCATGTCTCGCCAGAGCCGCTTCGCACGCATCGAAGGCTACCGCGGCGGGATCGCTGCCCATCTTATGTTTGACAATCTGGACGCCGATCCGTTCGGCCCAGATGGTCAATTGCTCGACCGCCGCGGCCCGGAACGTGTCACAGGCCGCCACAATGACCTTTTTGTTATTGCGATCAAAGATATAGGCCAACTTGGCGATACTGGTGGTCTTGCCGGTCCCGTTGACGCCGGCCACCAGAATCACGGTCGGTCCGGACTCGGCGACGCGCAGTTGCCTGTCCATCTGCGGCCAGTAGTTCTTGATGTGCTCCTTGAGGAACGGGATCACCTCTTCGGAGGAGGCGATCTTCCGGGCGCGATACGCCTCGCGCAGCTCCGAGATCAGTTTTCCCGTGGTCTCGACACCGATATCATCGCTGATCAGCGTTTCTTCGAGCTCGTCCAGCAATTCGTCATCGATCTTGCGCCCGAAACCGAGAATCGTGGTGAGCGAGCTGTTGATCTTGCTGCGCGTCTTGCCCAGCCGCTCTTTCAAATACTCCGCTGTCTTGGAGAATATCCCCATATGGCTTCCCATGCATAAGGTCATGTATCGCTCCACCGCAGGTACCGTCGGCGGTCGAGCCCTGCTTTTGATTCGCTGCTGATAGTATCGGCATTCCCGAAAAATGCAAGGAAGGGCTGCCGAAATCCCGGGGCAAACGCAAAGTCGCTTGGCAGATCCCATTTCTGTCATGGCGAGCAGCGCAGCGACGCCGTAGAGACGCAAAATCTTGCGTCTCTACCCCCAGCATGGAAGATTGCCTCGCTCCTCTGAAAATGCGCTACCAGGAGTTGGGTGGCAGCGGCAAGCACCAGCTTGCCGATGGTTCGCCCATCCGCCATCGGCAAAGCCTTCGGCCTTGCCGCTGCCACCCGGACATTTTCATCCTCTTTGGGTGCGCCGAAGACCCATGAAGGACGTCGCTCGCCATGACATACGGGGACGTGCGATCGAACGACTTTGCGTTTGCTCTGGCCGAAATCCACCCGATGCCCAATGGACCCTTCGTGCGGCACGAGGACTGTTTCAATTTGTGAGGGGTCGATCCGGGTATTCCTTTGACAACGGGCCGACTTGTTGGTAGACTCTCTGCTTTCGACAATGCCCCGTTGCATGGGCTGAATGGATTGACGGGGCGGTCCCTGATAACAACAAGAGCTTGATGTGCGCCGTGGCGTCTGGGGTTGCGGTGGCAGACACGCGTATCATAACGTAGCAGGGAAGCAGATACACGCACTCACTTGGTCTGCCTGCAATCCGGCGTTCTGAAGGAGCATGACTTTGTCCGTCCGTGAAGTCGAGAGCATCTTCGCCGATATAGTGGAACGGGCAAGGGCGTTGGATCCGGCGAATGCCCGCAAGTGGTTTGACGAGCTGAAAGTCATCCACTTCGACGGCGGGGCTATTGGCATCGGGTGCCCCGACGAGGCGAACGTCCGATTCCTCGATCAGAACTGCAAGACCAGCTTCACCCGTGCGGCCCAGCAGATTACCGGTCACTTGGTCACCGTCGAGTTTCTCGTCGGCGGCACCGGCGACTCGCGCCAGGCGGAGCAGGCTCCCCGGCCCGGACCTGCGTTGCACCCCGACTACACCTTCGACAATTTCGTCGTCGGGCCCAGCAATCGGCTGGCCCATGCCAGTTGCGTCGCGGTCAGTCAATCGCTGGGGGCGACCTACAATCCGCTGTTCCTGTACGGCAATGCCGGCCTGGGCAAGACGCATCTTCTGCACGCCGTCTGCCATGAGGCCCGCCATCGGGTCGGCGGGGCCGCCATCCAGTTGCTCAGTTGCGAAGAATTCGTGAACCGATTCATCCGCGCGATCGAGCAGGGCAATCTCACGGAGTTTCACAGCCAGTTCCGCACGGCCGATGCACTCGTCGTCGACGACGTCCAGTTCCTGCGCGAGCGAGAGGGAAGCCAGGAGGAGTTCTTCCACACGTTCAACGCGCTCTACAACAACGGCAAGCAGATTATCCTGAGCGCCGACAGCCCGCCGGCCGAAATCCCTTCTCTGGAAGACCGGCTCACCAGCCGGTTCAACTGGGGCCTGGTCGCGCGGATCGATCCGCCGGGCTACGAGACCCGCGTGGCTATCGTGCAGAAGAAGGCGCACCTGCGGGGTCTGCCGGTTGACGACGAGATTGCCGGATATATCGCCCGGCAGGTTCAGGCCAACATTCGCGAGCTCGAAGGGGCTCTGACGACGATTTATGCGTTGGCGACGACGATGCACGAGCCGGTCACGCTCGACCTAGCCCGGCGGGCGCTGGAAGGACAGATCAAGCTGGCGACCAAACCCATCAGCATCACGGATATTATCGAAGTCGTCACGCAGTATTTCGACGTGCGCCTCACCGACCTGCAAAGCAAGCGGCGCAGCCAAAGCATTACCGTTCCCCGCCAGATCTGCATGTACCTCGCCCGGACCTTAACCAAGCACAGCCTCGAAGAGATCGGCGGCCATCTCGGCGGGCGGGACCACACGACCGTGATGCACGCCTGCGCCAAGATCGACGAAGAGAGACAATCCGATCCGAAGATGCAGGCTCTGCTCAACGAGCTGACCAAGCAGATTACCCAGACATTCCTGGTCTAAGCGGCACGGGTGCACGAAGAAAGCAACGGCTGTGTCGAGTGCGACCGCCGCATTGGTTTGACGGTGGTCTGCGAAGACAGGCGGTGGCTGGACGTGTAGACAGGCAAACACGCTCAAAGCAAGTTTGAGCGCGGCACCCGAACCGGGGAACAGACCACAGAAGAGAAGAGGGGTGCCACCGTCAAACTCGTTGGCGGTGTCCCAGATTCTTGAGTTCCCGTTGGCACAAGCCCCGGAGATGGGTGGCAGCGGCAAGGCCGAAGGCTTTGCCGATGGCGAATGGGCAAACCATCGGCAAGCTGCCAGGCTGTGTCACAATTCCGGTAGGGAGGTTCTTTTCTTTTTGTCCCTGGAGTCTATGATGGACTGTCGGTTTTGGAAAGGAGTCTGGCCATGGCGTTTCGCCCCTCCG
>Ga0315289_10002888_pt1 | contig 26225 bp, 22 predicted proteins | sample YL17G11_40_MG_FD_203452 | JGI IMG/M metagenome (GOLD analysis project Ga0315289, IMG submission 203452) | Sediment microbial communities from Yellowstone Lake, YNP, Wyoming, USA - YL17G11_40 | ecosystem: Environmental > Aquatic > Freshwater > Lake > Sediment | place: USA: Wyoming | collected...
CCCTTGATAAGGATAGGCTCGAAAAGGTGCAGATACTTGTCTGAGTTCGCGGTTAAAGCCTTAAAGTAATCTTCAGCGTGAAGTGCGTGGTCCTGCCACGACTGAAGTATGTCGGCCATCATCTTCGTTTCCTGGCGCATATCCTCCTGGCTCTTGCCAGTCTGATAGTTCGTCTGCCAGTTGTCGGGATGTGCCGATCCGGGCTGGGTATCCACGATGCCCGGCTTTTCCCCTGCTTCGGGAACGTAGTCGGCTGCGATGCCCTGCCTAACATTGGGGAAAGTTCCCGTCTTGTACCATAGCTTAGAGTACTTGTTCAGTACCTTGACCACATCTGTATCGGCTGTCTTGCCCGTAAGCGTAGTCGCTTGATGGGGGGTGAAGACGTGGGAAATGTAAAGCGATATGATACTGTCCGAGTCCTGTATGATCTCAAGCTTCGTCAGCTTGTTGACGTTCATGGAAAGATGGTCCTTCGCCATCACCTGAAGAGCATGGTTCCTCGTCAGGTAGTCATAGAGGTTTTTCCATTCCAAATCAGGGCTTAGCTCCCACTCGATATGGTGGGCTATGTAATAGCGACTCACCTTCTCTTCAAAGTCAGAGCCTAAGTATTTAATAGCCTTAGTCTTCTTAAGAATACCCTCAGACTTAAGGTGCCGCTCCCAAGTATCGACGAGTTCCACCGCCTTCTCATGCCCTTCTTCTATGTCCTTGCACAGTTCTGACCTCAAGTCCTGCTCCCTCTGCACTGTCGTGTGCGAGAATGGTATAATGCCCAGCTTCTGCGCTGCCGCCTGGTAGAGGATCCTCCTAGAGGCTTCCTGAAGGTCAGTATCCTTGCCGCACCGCCGTATCGCCTTCCTAAAGTGAAGGCCTATGTCATCCCATAGCCAGTGGTTCTTGACGGGAACATCAGGGGGATAAGAGTCGAGCTTCCTCTTGCGTGCAGCTTCGACGGCCAATCTATCATCGCCATTGAAGGGGGGATCTCCAAGAACCTGCTTCTCATCACCGCTTTCTTCTTCAAACTTTGTCAGGCCCATAGTGTCAGCCTCTTCGCTCATCGCCTTCTCCAGCCCATCTCCATCAAGAGACAGCCAATCAGTCGTGTCTTTTCTCTGAACGAGCTGAATGAACTTTTCAATGTCCTCTTCCCTGCCCGAAAACACGATAGCCCTCTTCTCCTCGTACTTGACCGTCTTCAGAAGGGCCTTTATTGCGGAAGGGCTATGGAACATGGGCTGTATGGCGGTGAGCTGCCCCTCCCTGTTCTGCGCAGGATCGAAAAAGAACACCTGATATTTTACTGCAATCATTTGATCCTCTCATCTAGGCTATTGGGAGCCAGGCCCATCTTTTAGCGATCAGCGATCCTTCATCGGGCTTATAGCCTTTCAGGGTCACCGACAACGGTAATATTGAATCTAAGATAGCAGAAATATCGAAAGCGAAGGGGAGGGATACTTTAGATCCTCCTGATGTATCGGATAGTACGAAGGCTCCCGGAGCCGACCATACCAGTCGATACCTTGTAACATTCGCCAGATAGTCTGCGAGCATGACTGATGTCCCGGTCATGTAGTCGCTACTAAGGATGCCCTCTTCGACTTTCATGAAGGTACTGCTACCTAACTTGATCTCCCAGGAGAAAGGCTGCGAAGGCTCATCGCCCTGCCCATCGACCCTTATGGTCCCCTTGTGGAAGTACCATATCTTGTCAAAGCATATGTTGTTTAGGGTTAGGCTATCAGCTCCTGATGTGGACCCATAGGGAATCCAGGAATGCCCACCAGTATAAAGAGCCGCCGATGGTGCTATCACCTGAAGGATCTGTTCTTCGCCATCACCTGCTGTGTCCCAGACTATTCTTACCCTTCCAGTATGTGTCCCCACATTAAGCGAAGCTATGACGGGGGCACCATCAACTAGATTGTAGGTAGGAGAAGTCAGAGAACCATCTTCAGTTTTGAGGACAACCTTTCCCCCCTCGGCATTCTTGGCTCCAGCGAGTATGATCGCCTGGAAAGTCTCGCCTATGTTTACCACGGCGGGAGTGAGAACGGTCACGGGTGGAATGGCAGTCCTAATATCTCCACCCGTCCTTTGCCGATATCTCATAGTGAAGGTCGGGAGTATGGTTGAAGGCTCCGAAGTTTGGAACCTGATGAGGTCCATGGGATCAGTTAGCTCAACTGACCATCCATTTGGAAGGTCATCAAAATAAGGCGAAGGCCATGATGGCGAATAGTGAAAGCTGGAATGCTGCAGGGAGTTCGTAAATGAGCCTTCCAGCCTCGTGGGCGATTGGTATACATAAGGAGCCATGTCGGCTCCCTGCTGCCTATGGGTGGCTGATAATGCCCTCCCGGCGACTCCTCCCCTATATGATAGTGGGTCGCTGGTGATGCCAACACCTAATCTTGCGGCATCGGTTCTCTCTAGCGACAACTCGGCGATGAAGGATGGGTACTCGGGCGGAAGAGTCTGCTCTGGGACATAAGGATTATTTCCTTCACCGGGCCTTAGAACTTCAGGGGAGATTGGAGTAAGCGCATCTATCGACTGGTCGGCTAATAGCGGCTCCCAGGTGGAAGTCTTAGTTACGACCACCGTGACTGGAATAATAGTCTTTGAGAGGTCGGGAGATGTGATCTCAATCCAGTCAGGAAGCGGCCAGAAGCCCGTGAGGCAGAAATGCGCCTCTCCATTCTTGATGGCATCTGAATCCAGATCAAGGCTGAGAGCCTCCGGTATTCTTGGTGTGGCATCGACAATATAAGTTCCTGCCGGTACAAGACCGGATTCAGTACTCAGGAACCTCAGGAGTATCTGAGCAGTATCTTCTAGGTATTCCGCTACAAACCGCATGCTGTTTCCTTATGCAAGGCCAAAGGCTTTGCCATGACCACTCTTGACCAGTAGGCGGGCTGCATCGATGGCGGCATCTTCGTCTTTATCCATGACGGCATGGAAAAGAGCCAGACATAGCGTGTTGAACTTAAGCATCGCATCATTCTTGCTTAGCTTAGCAAAGTGGATCGCAGCCAACGATGCATCTATCATGTCATGAAGGGCTTCCTCGAAGCGCGTGTCCTTTATCATGTTTCTTATGACTGTGGCGAGGTTGTCGCTCTGCTTCAGGGCCTCTTTATCCAACTGCCCAGCCTCTATCTTCTTCAGGTAGCTCATGTAATTCCCCTTAAATATTTATCCTAATAATATCAATCACTTAACTCCGTAGCCGAAAAGACCGGCAAGCTCGTGATGCCGCTGCTCGATGATATCCCAATTAATCTCCGACCATACCTTTTCGAGGTAGGCGTTGAAGTCTAGGTCAAAGTCACCGAACCATGAGTGCTCCCAGCAGTCGATGACTAGCATAGGAGTAATACCTAGAGGTACGGATTCATCATGACCACGCATGGGAAATCCGACGAAGGTTTTCAGCGAGTGTGCCCATCCCCAGACAGCCCATCCATTAGGCTGCGCAGAGTCCGCGAATCCATTCATCCACCTCTTAAACGTGGACATATCGGACTCCCTTCTCTTCAGGATCTCATCGAGGAGGGGGCTACTGTTCACCTGCTCTGGCTTGCCTTCGAACTGCTCGAACCAGAGGCGGTGGAGGTATATAGCATTGTGGAGGAATGAGCGCTCGAAAGGCTCCTCCTGCTCTTCTTCCTTCATCTTGTCAAGCTCGTCAAGGCGCTTCTTGTAGCCTTCGAAAAGCTCTTGGTGGAGCTTGAGAGTATTGGGTTCATGTATAGCCATTGGCTCTTTCCTTATACGACAGGGAGTTCGATTCCTAGTGGGTCGGCCAGCGATGGGTGCATCACATAGGCATAAGCCGGATGGTGCTCGCCATTGTGGTCTTCAACCTGGTCATGTGTCCTCGTCACTCGAATAACGTTAAATACGGGAGCCGTCACGAAGTCTACTTCAACCAGCTTGCCCACATCAGCTTCAGAGAACATGATGAGTCCGAGGTCGGCATCGATAGATGTCTGGACTGCGCCCACGACTACAAGAGAATCTGAGGTGAATGGGAGTCCCAAGTCTACCTGGCCGAAGGTAGAGCCGCCTTCTGTTACCGAGGCGATCTCATATGTCTTGCTCTTGCGTTCCTGCTTAGGGGAGAGCCTTGAGAGTACGCGGTTGAACCGATCACCTCCCAGAAGGAAATCCGAGGTTAGCGCATATATGTTTAGCTGTTTGACCGTCTCAGGCGTGGCCGCCGCGATGACTGAGTCCCAATAGGTGGGGCTGATCATAAAAGCCTTGAGGATGCTTATCTGGCGGTGCTCCGATGAGAGCTTAGTTTGAACGAGGGCGAGGGGCTTCATCTCGTTTATTGCCCCAGGAAGGATACTCCGGAACACTTGGAGGAGCTGCCCATCATTGGTAGCTCTTATGTTGACTATCTGGGACGTGTTAAAACTGATCGCCATCCCTTGCAAGTTTCTGACTATTGTTTGTGCCATTTGCTTTTTCCTTTTTATTTAGCTGATGTATTTATAATACCGAGCGTAGTAAAGCAGCTTCGCAGCTTAGAAAGCTCAGGAGCTGAGTCATAAACTATGAAGGAGGCTCCCCATGATGCTATTTGGTTGGGGTTTTCAGCCGAGTCAGTCCAGGAGACTCCACCCTCATCGAAGAACCCTTTCAGCCAGATTCCCTTGTCACCGAATATTAGACTTTTATATGCAATGTTAACGTAGTTTGGATAACCGTTTTCTTGTATGTTCGACTTCTCAATGAGTGCAAGAAAGTCAAAGTAATTTCCGAGTCCAGGAGGCGCCGCAGCGGTATTGTCCGTACGGGTGAATACATCATTGTATCCGCCCACAGTGACTATGCCGGACTGGAAGGTAAGGGAGAGGACAGGTTGGTCGAAGCGCGAGCCGGAGAAGGACGTGGTTCCGTAGCCGGGACCCCCGAGCTGGGGCCATTCATGATGGATAGCCCCACCTCCCACCTTCTCAATCATCGTACGCGTTCCGACCTTCCATTGGCATTCTGAAGGATTGACCCACCACTCAAGAAATGGCCTGTTCACCCTATGATCTTCATCTCTGATCATCTGCCATCTGCCACCTGCCATTTTCTGGTTGCGGTGGGCAGTGGGAGCGTTCATGCCGACAGTAGGAAGAACCTTCTGCCTTGACTTCACCGGAGTGAGATAGTCGTAAGGCAGAGGTTTTTTGTCTATCGGTAATGAATCAATATTCGCCATAACACCTACTTGTTAGTTCCAATCGCTTTCATATGTCTCAACTGGAAGTGCGCCTGCCGATGCTGCGACTGTCTTTGTCTTAAAGACTCCTGCGCTGACCATCTCCTGCGCATATGCTTTAGCTTCCTGTGGGAACTGCCCAGTGATAAGGAACTGAAGATCGGCTGCCGTAAGCTCTTCCCTATGGATCTCAAGCTCATTAACCAATGCAGGTCCATCTATCTCACCAACAACAATTCTTTGCTCCCAAGCTCTCAGCTTCGGATGCAATGCGACTTCATCATAGTTCACATTTGGATTGTTCAGCGAGTTGACTGCCTGCTGCGAAGTTCTCACTGCATTGACCATGCTCGCCTTCTGTGCCGAATTGGCATGTGAACCGCCCGCAAATACCGACTCATTGAGCCTGCTGTATTCCTTGCGCCCACGCTCTGAGCTTAACATCTCCATGGCTTTTTCCTCAGAGATGATCTTGAGCGTATTTTTCTGTAAGGTTCTTCGAAGTTCGATGTTGTGCTCAAGGACGTTGCGAGGAAGCATGGAGGTCAAGCAAAAGGGAATCCATGTTCTTGGGAACTCGAGCTTGATCGACTTTCCGGAGATCGGATCATTGATCGTCGTCGAGAGAAGACCTTTTGGTTCCGTGTTGTTTATGACGTAAATCTTCTTGTTCGCCTGGAAAAGCTCGTCGAAGAGAGTAAGATTGTCCTTCTCATAGCCATAATTCTGTTGCGCGTTCGTCATACTGACTCCTAAATTGATTAATAATGATAAAAATCGGTGACCAGCCGCCCGGCCAGCCCCGAGGATAACATTCGCTAATGAATCTCACCCACCCTTGACCATGCCTCCACTCATGCGTGGCTTGTTTAGGAGGTGAGTCATGATCGCTGTGACTTCTTCTTTTACCTGCGTTATATCATCTTCCAGCATTGATACTTTAGTAACTGTATCTGTTATGATAACTTTATCAACTGAATTCAACTGGAGCTTGATTATCTCTTCTCTAAGACATTGGACAGCTGCATGGATCTCTTTGATCATACCTGAAAGCTCGCCTTCCTGTCTCTCCAGCTTCTGTTGGCCATCTTCATACTTTCGCTCAAGTTTAGCGAAAGTATCATCATAGCTGTTCACCAGCCTTCTTATGAAGAAGATGAGAAGAAGCCCGCCGCCACCGAACCCGCCTATGGCAGATAGGAGTGATGACACGATCGTCGAGTCCTCATCTGGCAGCGAGACTGCTACTGCTGCCTGCGCTGGCTGCCTCACCGAATCTTTTTTCTCTTCGGAGGCAGATAGCGCAATAATGCCTACCGATGATGAAAGCACAGTAGCGGCAAAGAAAAAGTAACCCATATATCTCATGGCTTTTCTCATATCCCTCTCCTGTGTTCTCATATTATTTGACTGCGGTACCCCTTTTTTCAAAAACTATTAAGGACGCATGGTACACGTCGTCAGGCTCAAACACGTCCCTGTCATAAAACCAGGAAGGCTTGAGTTCCTTCTCCACTAGTCCACAGCACATAAGATACACATATTCCGAGCAGTACATCTTGATCGAGCCTTCCCCAGATGACATCGGTATGCCATGGATAATGAAGTCAGCGATCTCGCTCTCCAGCCGCACTGTGAAGTCATAGCCTACCCCTCCCAGTTCCGCTGCCTCATCTATTAGCTTAATCCTCCGATTAGATTCAGAAAATCCATCTTTAGTCATTGGAAGAAAGCCCACGCAGAAATTATCTACCCTACTCAAATAATCTAACAGAGGCATAACCATAAGACCGTGGCTGGTCATGCTCTTGGTCGTCAGTAGCCCGTCTTCAAAATAGAGAAATCCCGTATGCCCCCAAGCGCATCCGCTGACGGCATTTTCTATGCAAAAAGATAAGCTCTTGGTATCCGTCGCCGTATAAACGAATATGCCCGTCTTGTTCCTATATGGTTCCATTGCTTTTATTATATCAAAATAATGCGAGCAGGGGAACGTAGGCCAGCCCCAGACCCTAAAAGTGAAGTTGGCCATCCAGGAGCGGGCGAACTTCCTATAGAACGCAGTTTCGATGAACTTAGCCGCAAGCCAATAAAATGGATTCATGAGTCTCTCCCTCTAAGGTTAAGACACCTGTAGGTAAAAGGTTCCAGTAGCTATGTCGGCATCTGAGTAGGGGATATCATTGACCAGTACCACCCTAAAGATGGCGCCGACGGCACTGTCTAGGGTAAAGGCCTGTAGGTAACTGAAAGGTATGACAATGACTTCCTTGGTTAGCCCACCGAATATCGGAACTGAGCCTTGACCGAGGTTAGCCGCATTTATAATATCATTAGCACCACGGTAGTCCGCCCGCATCTGGCCATATCCCGCTTCGAATAGGTAGTCGGGGAACGAACCGTATGTCCCCAAGCCAGCCCCCGCCCATATCTCAAAGCGAAGCGCGTCATTGACCGTTATCCCGCAGGACATCTGAAGCTCTGCATGCTCCACGATGTACTTTTTGCCGGTACCGGGGGTCAGAAGCCATTCCGAAGGATGAGCTACGTCATTGTGCCAGTATGTGCATGTAATGGTGTTTCCGCTCTGCGAGGAATTGAAAATGACGGTTCCTGCCGCGTAATTAATGGTAAACCCAGAGGTGACCGCCGCCCCGTTCACCTTGACGACTATCGCCCAATCGGAGTGCTTTCCGAACGTGCCATCGCGCTTCGGGATCTGCTTGTGGGTATAGGTCAGCTTAAGGCTGTATATGTTAACCCAGTGGGCATGGGCAGAGGTGAAGGTGAGTCCATTCCCTGAGTCAGTTAGGGTCTCATCGACAACCTGAACGCTTTTCTGATACCATGTCGTCCTGTCGCTTAAGTCAGGGGTGACCAAGGATATACCCCTCGATCCCGCCTTTCCCGTGGTGATCCCCGTCTCGAATATGAAGGCTCCCGTATTGCTCCTGGTCGTGTCGATGTTCACGGTCGGGTGCTCCTCGGGAAGGGGCGTTGGGACATGAGCAGCCACTATGGCATTAAGAGCTGTCACCTCATCCGCGGAAAGCTCAGCCTTGAAGTAGAGGTCTACCGTCTCCCCAAGGCTCTGGGTATGGTCAATAGCCTTTGTTATGAGAGCTGATGCCTGAATCTCCTGCACAAGCCTACCTAGGACTACTACCTTCACATAGGTATATTTGAAGCTCACTGTTAATCTCCTAACCGCAAGAGTACTAAGTTCCTGCTATTGATCGTGGCGTTGTTACTATTACTCGATTTCGCTATCTTTACTTCCAATATCTCCGATCCGGTGAACGGTACGATGGCACTACTTATGTGCGTGGTATTGAAGGTAGATACTGAGGAAGCAATAGTCCTTATCGAATCAGTCACCTGACTTCCGTCCTTGAAGAAGGCTGTCGTTACCGAAGTGTTGTTACCTGTGATGACGATCGACCCTTGGTAGGTAACGAAGTAGGAACCCGAAGCTGGAGTCAGTGACATCCCCGTTATGAGTAGAGCAGTGGTTCCTGTTCCATAGGAGAATGGGGTCGAGCTTGATACTGTGTAGTTGAGAAGACCGGAAGCAACCCCCAATGTGGCACCTGAGCGGAGCCATAAACCATTCGTGTTCGGAATACTCTCAAGAACCAGTGAAACCATAGACGATGGCGGGATGTAGAAGTACACAGTCGAGTCATCATATAGGACGCTGAAGCTAGTCATGCTTGAGTTGTAGAACTCATACTTCCAGCCGACCGCGAGGGTCTGGGCATTGGGGAGCTTTACTTTATAGCCTGTGTTCGCTCCCGTAATCTCCTGCTGGTAGGCAGATGCCGCCGTCAGCGTAAGCGTCCCATTGAGCGTGTTTGGTGTTATGGCGAACCCCGGCGCCCAGCTATTAGCCCTGAGGTTCCCTTCCGTTATTAGGTTGTCTATATATTGCGTCATTTAAGGGTACTCCCCCTGATACAGCGTTATCCATCGCACTGATGCCGTGAGTACGGTGTTTGCGTTGGAATTTATGGTGAACCCAGAAGCCGTGACGCTCTCCGCCGTCCATGTCCTCGCATCACCTCCCATTATGCTTATCGCATAGTTGGCATCGGCATAGGCAGTAGTGAACGTGACGGTGTACTTCTTTGGGTTTAAGGAGAATGAGCCTGCCGCTACTATTCCCGCCTTCTGCTTTAGGGCTGCCGCCCATGTGAAGTTTCCCACCCCATCGTCTGATAGGCTCATGTTGGAGCCTGCCAGGAATACTATGTCCCCATACCTCGCAGTACCACCAGCCAAAGCCTTCAGTGAGTGAATACCTTGATGGACGTGGTCTGCCTTTGAGAATGCCGTGGTCGATGACCCCTGTGCGTTGGCAGTCCCTATCGAAGATGGGGCAGCCGTAGGGATGTTGTGCTTGTGGTCTGATCTTGCCGCAGTGGCCAATGAGCCATCGACGTTGCCGCCATCCGGTACCTGGCCTACAGGGGAACCGAAGGAGGTCGAGAAGGTACACCCGACGGTGAAGTTTCCCGCCCCATCATCAGAGATGCTGATATTGGTTCCTGCGAGAAATACTAAGTCGCCATATCTGGCTGTACCGCCCGCGAGAGCTTTAAGCGAGTGGATACCCTGATGTACATGGTCTGCCTTCGAGAAGGCCGTGGTCGAAGAGCCTTGGGCATTTGATGATCCTACCGAGGCCGGCGTTGCCGTAGATGATGCATGGGTATGATCTGCCCTTGCCCATCTCTCGCTTGAACCTCCTGATGCTGAAGCATCAGGTTGTACCGCGGATATGTTCGCGTTCGCCCCCGGGGTGTTTACCTGCCGGAGGTATGCCTTCTTGCGGGTTATTGCCGTGATGGCTGTGTCATTCGACGTGAACTGGGCCAGGGGAACTGCGCCGTCGGGAAGTGAAGAGCCGCTTGTTACGGTTCCAGAGGTATTAACATAAACGTAACCCCCCGTTAGGTTTGCGCCTACTGTCGTGTTTCCCGCCGTTATGCTATAGAGGACCCCGTCTATCATGACAAGGCCGCCGGTGTAGTTCGCCACGAGGGTCGAATTGATGGCTGCCGCCGTGACGACCAGCTCGATGAGAAGGTACTGCGGGTGGTCATCGTCGAGTAGCCCAGATAGGGTTCCATGCTCTGTGATGCCGCTGTAGCCGAAGATAGACCAGTCCGTTGCCGTAAGGCCGGTCTTCTGCCAGAGGCCAGCCGATCCCTGGATGAAGGAAAGGGAGCCTATGTCGGCGTCGATGCCCGTCGCCGCCGGGTTATCGTCCACCTGGAGAAGAAGTATGTTGCCTATTGTTTTTTCACTAACGATGTTAGCCATAAGTTGTCACTCTCTGCTCAAAGAGGATTCTCCAGAAACCTCAGCACGGTCCTAGAGTCCTTAGCTCCCCATTTCATGGCAAACATATTTCCTATGAATGCCTTCTCCTGCGCAGACAGCAGCTGCCCATGGGACCAGCGGGCATGAAGTTCAGGCGTGAGTTCCTGCAGGGCTTTCGAGCACCACTGCTGCGTTACTTCATCGATGCAATCGCACTTGCAGCCACTGCCGCACTTGCCGCCACATCCGCAGCCGCTCCCACACTTCCCATCAGCGCATCCGCAGCCATATCCGGCCTGCGGTTTTGTTGGCTCTCCAGGCTCAGTTGGCCTGAACAGCTTTCCGATCTCGCCACCGATCATTTGGGACATAACCCTCATGTTGGTTGGCGTATCGAGCATAAGCTCAAGGTCATGGACATGCTCCTGCTCCTTGATGAGTATGTTCTCGATGTCGATGCGAAGGGCATCTTCTTTGATGAGGTCGATGAGCTTCTTGTACATATCCACCGCTTCTTTCTCGAAGTGCATCTGAAGCTCAACTATATCCTTGATGGTGGCACTTCCTGGTAGGTCAGGAATACTCTTTCGCATAACCGTTGGAGCGTGGCCCATAGATACTATGTATCTCTGGAGAAGATCGATATGATCAAGCTCTTCCTCTGCGTGGGCTTTAAATTCCTCCGAGATCGCATCTCTGGAGAATCCCTTCAGCCTACTAGCATATGTGGTGTATAAGTCCCACTGCTGGTATTCGCCTGCAAGGGCTGTCTGCAGTAAGGCAACATAAGGGTCAGTTGGCAGGACATCTTCATCTTTGGCTTCCATGGCTGGCTCATTGCCTGAGTCAAGGAAGTCATCCTCCATTTCGGGAACGACCTCGATTACCGCCATCTGCGCTTTTATTAGGTTTGTATATTTCATTTTATGCCCTTCGTAAAAATTAATAATGCTTAAAGCAGTTGGTTTCATTGATGCCTTCTGCCGTGAAGTCCTCAAATAGAGCCTCCTCATGGATAGTAGGCTCAAGCGCATAAGGCGGAATGAATCCATTTTCCACTTTAGCCTCATCAGGCTCGCCTTCCGGTGGGTAGCTCAGCGGTATTATGAGCGCGGAGCCTCCCGCCTTTCTCATGATCAGTTTCCTCAAGGCTTTTGGAATGATCCACGGAAGCCATGGCTTTATCTTCGGATATAGAAGGATCGTAAGCCCCGACTGTACTTGTGTCCAGGTCGATGGCGCGAGTATTGCCAAATCTTCCCTGCCCACCTTCCATAAAGGGCGGACGATGAAGCAGCCAACGGGCTGCCCAGGCGATGTCTCGCTTTCCACCTTTACCCTCCACCAGTCCATGTCCTCCACGGGCATGGCATCCTTGTGGGCCTTTAGCCAAGCACTATCGATGACAGCCACCTTGTTCAGCGTCCAGCTGATGAATGGGTTCTTGTCCGACGGATGCCTGTTCCTGTGCAGTTTTATGACCGCCTCAAATCCTTTGGCCACGCTCTTCACGGGTCTAAGGAGATACTGCTCATCGGCGGAAAACATTCCCAAGACATGTTCCTGGGTTTGCAACGGTTTAATAGACATAGTGAAACTCCGTAATTACGATAAGAATAATTATGATTCAAGTAAACAGGGTGAACGGCGTCGGTTCTCCCGTAAGACCCATATAGGCAATGCTTATGCCCCTACTCGGCTGCGCCTCAATCACGACATTGATGTAAGCCGATCCTCCGCTTCCCCATTCGAGGTTAGCTGAAGGTATGTCGAACTCCCTTGTCATGAGACTTCCAGTGTTGGATATGAGTCCACCGTTAGGGCTGAGTTGAACTGTGTTGCCTCTCAAGTTTAAGGAAAACGTGGCAAAGCAGTTGAAGTCCACAAATAATCTAGTCACCAGCTTTCTAGGCTGACCGCCCTTCGGTATGGTGAAGGGTATCCTGAGTGTGCATGATGTCGAGGTCGCCGATATGTTGACGAAGCGGGAGCATGCTTCATTTTCAGGATAGTCTATCGTCTCCTTCCATAGAGGAGGGAGCGTTAGGAACACATTGTTAGCCGTAAGGGTCGCTCCTGTGTTCAGGGTGAGGCTGGATGCGCTTATGCCCGAGATCACAGTTCCCGTTGGAATACCGGAACCTGCTATCGCCTGTCCTATTGTGGGAGCTAAGGTTAATGATGAGTCCTCGACAACGGTAAGCCCTACTAGGTCAGTACCCTGCTTAGGCTCAAGCCTTGCTGGCTTCAAGTTGGAAAGTAATGGGCTACCTGCGACTGTCCTTGCGGTGAAGTACTGAGGGCTTAGGGCACTCTTCTGCCTTACCGCCGAAGCCAGTGGGCAGTTGACCGTATAATAGAACTCCGCTTCCTGCGATGTTATTCTAAGAGGGGAAGGTTGAATGAACATCGATCCCGATAGAGGAACTGAGCCTCCTGGGTATCTGACCCATCCAAGAACGGTACTGTCGGTGAAGTTGCTCTGGCGCTTCGTTCCACTTATGAGCCTCAGGATGGCAGGAGAGCCTCCGAGAGTCTTCGTGTCTTCGAGCTGATAAATGATGGTATAATCACTCGCCAAAGATGAGTTGGGGATGACGAGGTATTTGACTTCAGACTCAATGACCAGAACGCCATCAGGCAGGAGGCAGCTTCCGGCCGATATTTGCATGAGGTCGGGAGCGGCGACACTGAACTCATTACCCAATAGACGGCTGGGTGCCATAAGATGAGAGACCATCTCGGGTAAATCAGCGGTATCGATTAGCGCGCCAAAAATGTTAATACGCCGTTGTGCCATTAGTAAGTCCTTTTTTAACTCTACGTCAGGTTATCCTGCTCTTTATGTAGTGAATGAGGTCTGTCTCACTCCTGATCATTAAATCTTCATCATCGATTTCATTGCATCTCTGAGACATCTCGCCCAGATGGTGGAGGTCTATCCCGTGGTAGGGGGTTGCCCGCGGCATGATGGACTTCATTTTATCGACATAGAAGTCGCCCCAGTAGAGGCCGCCGTTGCTGATCTCGTAGCCGTCCATGGTATCGCAGAACGCCTGGGAGATTCTCAGGAGGTAAGGATGGGCCAGGATGAGTGCAAAAGGGTGATAGCTCTCCCTTTCCTTCTGAATATTATGCCATTCCAAAAAGTTTACCTTGTCCCCGTGTATCTTGCGCCATGAGAACCAGGAGCGGCAGGCTTCAGCTCCAAAGATGAGAACCTCTTCACCGAGGCTCTTAACATGAGCTTCTAGGCCTACGATGATGGGAAAGCTGAGGCGCTCTGAGAGAAGCTGAGCTTCATTGACTTCAGCTTCCCAGCTTTTTTCGGTCATTAGGTAATCATGATCGGTTAAAACTAGGGCTATATGATGGCCGCGCATGTAAGCATCGGCTATCTCCTCCATCGAATTTGACCCGTCGGAGTATGTACTGTGGCAGTGCAAATTAAGAAGACGCATGATAACCTCCCATCAGTTAATCTTAAACTGAGATTAAGTTAAACAATCACAAGTACTTTTCCTTCTATCGCTTTCTGGCTTCTGGCTCCTAGTAACCTGGCCACGATGGAGGTCTTATGATTCCAAAGAGGGATATTGATCCCAATCTTCTTGCAATCGTCAAAAACATAAAGGCAGGAACAAGTTTGGATGACATCATCTGCGCTGTGATCGTCGCATTCCTTGAGAGAAACAATGGCAATAGGACGCATACCAGCTATGATCTCGGCATGGCACTCAGGACGCTCAGGTACAACCTGAAGTTCATTGAGGCCAAGGGCTATGAGGTTCCGAAGTATAGGAGAATGCTAAGGTCAGAGATCATATCACCAGATGGAGATATCCCTTGTCCCTAGCAGCTCCGTCATAATTCCTTGCTACCATATTGGCATATCGGTTTCTAACGGTAAGGGTGTTTGGCGTTACCTTGACAACAACTTCGTCTCCGACATGAAGAACCTTCGGGTTGCTGAACGTCGTATCCGTCTCTTCATAGAAGTATAGAGTGAAGGAAGAGGGGATCTTGCCGAGGTTATGGGTGAAAGGCTGCTCAAAGGAGCCGGTCGATGCATTGACCAGAACCTTCGAAGGGAGGTCAAGGTCACTGTTATACTTGTCGAGATACCTGTAGCTCCTGATATTGGAGAAGGTATTGGTGATGGTACTCCAGCCCACTTCTCCAATGTACAGTTTAGTCTTGTCCGTCTTAGTCGTCGAGTACCCGATGTTGCCTTCACGTGGAGCATATATCTTGTAAGATACGCTTGAGGCATCGGCTGGGAGCCGGCCTGAGAAGCTAAGGAGCGTGGCTGTAGCCGCAGTTATCGTCATGACGAGGGGCTGACCGCCAACGAGAAGGTCTGGATGCTCAGTATAGAACAGATGCCCTGCCAGAACAGCCGGTTGGGTTGGCGTCGCCACTATGGGGAAGGAACCCGTCACTGAAGTTGAGTCGCCGGCCACAGATGTGAGAGTTCCAGATGATACCTGATAACCCCAATCAGTGGATTTTTCCAAGTAAATATAATATGTTCCGGTCAAAACACCAAGGGTCTGAAAGTTCAGCGGGACTACTCTCGTATATTGGTAGTAGAAGCCGCCGAGCTGCGCCGAAAGAGGCGTGGAGACTGAGCCTACCTGAAGGATTGTTCCTGAGTTGGTTATGAAAATACCATCGGCTGGCCCTCCTAGAAGCTGAGGGGGAACACCCGACATACCATTCACCAGCGACTGGAGTCTGAAGCCACCCATGGGGTCCATCGGTGCTCCAGCTGTGAGGTAAAGTCTGGAGTCTAAAATATCCAGACGCTCCTTCAGGGATGCGGGGTCTGGAGTATAGGAGACGGAAGTCTTCGCATCCGTCAGCTCACCCGTAACTGCTGTGATGGCAGGGAGTACCGTAGCCATCTGGCCTTCAAGGTCAGCCACCTGGTTCGATAGGATATTGACTCTCGTCTGGAGTGACTCCATCGTGGCCCCCGATATCTCGGGAACATAGGAATAAAGGGCGAAGCTGTTCGTCTCGGCACTCTGGAGCTTGAGCTGGATCTCATAAAGGGAATATCCGTAAGGAGCCGCCAGCGTGAATGCCGTCGGTGATATCGGCCTCATGATCTCCCACTTTGACCAGCCTAAAGCCAAATCCTCAACCGTTTTGTACCGCCATTCACAGGAAGCGAGAGGCTTGGCCGACTTGATGAATCCATTTCCCCTTCCTGGGCCTTGGGGAAGGTATTTCGTGACGCCTCTAGCACTTGTCAGTATCCAAGTCCCACTTGTCATCTCACTGATGACCTTGAGGCTATTAGATGCCATCCCACCACTTCGAAGACGAACTTTAGGTGCTAATATGGTATAGGGAACTGACATGAGGTCCAGTGGGATCTCAGTCATGATGTATGTCGGGTCAAACTCAAGTTCGGTTATGGAGGGAACTCCTGATATCCTAAGTACCAAGGGTCTATCGCTCCCAATGAACTGCCCATCGATGAGGAAAAAGTGCCCGAAAAGGTCAGAAGTGAACTGAGCATTGGGGTCTGTCACCGAAGTATCGCCTAGAGATGCTGAAGGGAGAACGCCCTGCGCTACCCCCGGTATGTCAGCCTTTATGCCAGTGGCGAAGGTCGGATCATTTACTGTGTTCACTAGATTGGTGAACGTGTTGAATATGGAGGTCGTATCAACTAAGAACTCACCGACAGTCTGGTTAGCTGATGCTCCAGACCCCGCCCTCGCCTTAATAGTTCTCTGAGGGGCGATCTCAATCGCATCCAAATTTCCAATATAAGTAGGGTCGGCATATAGGGTAAGAGGGTTAACCCTCACCTGAAGTGTCGCCTCCAGCGATACACCTTCCCATGAGAAGGCGCGTGAAAGGTAAACCCAAGGCTTCAATGCTGATGGATACCTCTGTGGGAGATGCGGCGTAGGGAGCTTGCCGCCTGAAGGCTGCGTGAACGTGAAGCCCTGCGCCAGTATTGGAATAACGGAGGCCGGAAAGCTCGTGACCGTAAAGTTGGACAGGTAAAAGTCATCACCTTCGGAGTTGCCGTGAAACATTACTGTGTTGTAAGGCCGGCTCTCATTGCCATTCTGGTCCCTAGCTATCTTTATCGAGGCGAAGATTCCGCCTGTGTCTTCCGATACCGCATTTACTGCGGTGCAGAGGGCAAGGAGAGTCGTATCATTGTCTCCCGTATATGAAATACCATTTGCGCCCGTAAACTCAATGGCTCCTATAGTGAACTCAATCTTGTCGCCTGGGAGAAGCCCTTGCGATGTACTGCTGTTAGTGAACTGGACGCTCTTTCTTATGCAGGTGGTGAAACCTTCTGGATAGGCATCAGCCCTTGACATCAGGATAGGCGGAGTAGACCCGCTACCCTTTGAGGCATACCATGTCGAGTCCCAGGAGGGATCATTTATCGTCGTGATGAGGTTGTTCCTGAAAACGGCATCTGTCGGGTCGAAGTTCACTTCCCCAAGGTAGGTCTTCGCCTTCGTGGCCTCCTTCGTGTTGTCATCCGTGGTATCCACCATCGGAATAATTCTCATAACCTTTCCTGTGGCTACTCGAATCGTCGTTCCAACGGTGACCAGACTCACGTTTGCCAGCGCGATAGATCCTGCGGCACTCGCAGTCGAGAACTCCTTCCAGGTCTCAGAGTAGTTCCTATCATCATCAAGCTCAAGCATGAGTCTTTTAACAGGAGTCTCAGGGCTGGAGAGAGGGGGTGTCAGAAGAACAGAGAGGAACTCCTGAACCGCCGTTATATTGGAATCCGGAGCTTCGCAAGGGAATCTCTTCTGCTTCTGGTCGAGCTTGTCGAAGGATGTGGAGATGAGTCTCTCGTCCTTGACCTGTATCCCAGTAGTCCCCGTCCAGAAAAAACTGGCCACGGATGCGAACTCTTGGTTGGTCGAGGCATCGAAGATATCACTCCATACCGATATGATGGCCTTCGCTCCCGCATTGTGCGGCTCATTAAGGGTATTGGCCAGCGAAATAGAGTTGAGTATCTGATACCTGTTCATCGTCCTAAGCGACTGCAGAGGTTCTTCCACATTAGCCTGCGACTGGTCGCGCCATTGCGATGCCTTGAAGGTTATGGTCTCCTGGATCACCGCACCATTGGCATCAAGTCCTGTGAGCATTAGCCTTAAGTCTAGGCTATATGTCGTGTTGTTGCTTATGGATGAGTCTGTCGCACCGGTCAAGCCTATCATAAGAAAAGTGGCTGTTCCATTAAGGGGCGACTGGTTCACAGTCTGCGTAGTTCCCACAAGGTCGGCCACCTTCATGCTGGCGACTAAAGGCTGTGGGTTGAGGGCAAGTGCCCCGAGACTGTCGCATATGAGATGATAGCCTTTCTTAATCGGCCCAAGAAGCGACGGTAGCGACATCGTAGTCTGTACAAGGGTACTGACCGCAAGCCCGCCGCTTATGATGAACTCCTGTGCCGACGCTGGGGACTTAACTTCAACAAGCTGTAGTCCAGCCAGTGGGTCTTCGGCATTGATCTCTAAGGCATCAACGGTAAAATATTCGATGATGAGTGAGTCGGAGAAGTTAAGAGGGTTCTCCAATGTGCCCAAAATAAGAAGGCGAGTTCCCGCAATCCAGTCATAAGGAATTGGCTCCCAAGGCTTGCCAGTCACGTATAGTGATCCCATCCTGACGGGAAGTTTCGACAACCTGATAAAGTAGCGTCCTCCCACGATAGGCTGCCCAGGCTGCGCCGTCGCAGTTCCGCTCATATCGACTTCCCATCTGGAAACTTCGATAAGCTCGGAGCAGAGCTTTCCAGCATAACCGTAATATGTGGCATCCTTGGCTAGGACACCACCTCTTGGCTTTATCTGTTGGTACAGGGTAAGACCAGCAGAACTCAAGTCCTGAAGGTCAACGCCATGTGGGTTATTGTCTGTGATGAGACCGCTTCCTATCTTGCTCCTGTGTTCTATGTCAATGATGGTGAACCAGGGTCGGTTGAAGGAATACGAGTTTCGCGTAAGGTCGACGGCTAGTGAGAGCTGCCCCGTCACCGCATCACTTTGGACGGATACGACAGCGATAACAACGATGTTCTTCTTCCGGTCATCGGTGAAGAGACTCGTGTCATAATAGTCGTTTATGTTAACGACTGTTATGGTATTCATGAGGGTGGAGGCACCACCGCCTGGAGGTATGTTAGCCGGTCTTTCAAGCCTTACTTCCGTAAGCTCGCCGTACCTGTTAACCCTGGTTTGTGGGCTTGCCACAAGGATATATTCCACGGCCACGACATAAGTGTTTCCAGATGCGATATCCGGCAGAGTAACTGAAGGCACGGAGGCATCAATGTTGATGAGAAGATTAGATGGCGTTATGGCATAGCCAGCCGTTATGTCGATTGTCAAAGGGTTAATTGGGGATACCGATACCAGGAGCGGGCGGCCAGTTGTGAAGGGCGCGCTCGCCGGATCATAGTTCTGGTCTACGATACCCATCCGCGATGATATGAGGCTTCGGCTCTTGAACTCAGACGAGTAGGTCGAGTGAAGAAAGCTGAACTCATCATACCCCGGAAAGGAGTCGAAGTTTACGGTAGGAAGTTCGGTATGTGTTGACATGGCTTATTCCCTGTTTAAATATAAATTTCACCGGCATTGTATCTTGACACGCCATCAGAGTACTTGCCCTTCAGTATCGCCAAGTTGTAAAAGAGAGGCTTTGCCGAAAGGCCACCCGCCAGCCATCGCTTCTGGCCGTAGGCGGCTTCCGTCCCTAGCATGTAATAGCTGAGTGAGACGACGGCGGCTCCATCATACTGCCAATCCCGTATCTCGACCCTTGAGTTGGGTGATCCCTTGAATGATATTATTATTCTCTCTATGGGAGCCTTGTCTGGATCAAACCTGACCTTCGGCCTTATGAAGGTGAGCGTGTTCGAGAGAACCTTGAACACCTGCTTCTCCTGCGGCTCAAACTGAAAGATTACATCAACGTCTGAGCGGCAGAACATTGGTATGACCCAGCCATACTCCTTGTCTGTAGGCCACTGCGGAACTAGAAGGCCAGATGAGAAGGAGAACTTGCCATTATTGGGATCGATGCAACTATGTATCCCAATTCCCTGGCCTAGGGCTATGACATCGCCCGCAAGCGCATGCTCCATGGAGTCGGCGAACTTAAATGAGGTCGGGGAGTAGACTACTATATAATACTCCGTCAGTACCGAAAGACCCAATGGGAGAGTGCCTGTGGAAGAGACTTGCGTCTTCTGCCCCGTAATGAACCCATGGGGGATGGCCGTAAAGCATAACCCTGTTCCATCCACGATGAAAGCAAGGGGAGCCACAGCGTCGCCTTCGGTAAGCTCAGCCTGAAAAAAACCATTCTTCTGATATTGAAAGTTGCCCACTATCCGCTGCCAGAAAAGCATAGAGTCGCTTGATATCGGCCTTTCCAGTACAAGATAGTTCTCCGGGATCTCCTGCCACTGCTGGTTAAGGGTGTTCACGGATAAAAGGAGGTTTGGGGAAGTCAGCGTCACCTTGTTTGATAGCGTGAGAGAGTTGGCTGCCACGCCCTTCGTACTAACTAGGATAGCCACAGGCGCCGTACCAACCTTTGGCTCAGGGACGAGGCCGATATCATTACATTTTATGATAAGTGAGTTGGCAATCGGAGATGCTACAGCGAACTCAGATAGGGCATCGAGGGCCGCCGCCACCTTGATGGCCATAGTGCTATTGATATCGCCTCTTATAAGAGTGACCTGTACCCCAAGCTTGTTTGGTAGTATGGGGTCTATCTGAAGGTAAATGCCATCAGAGACACTGAACCATACATAGTAGTCCCTCGTGGGCGAGCTTATGAGAAAATAGCGGGCAGTCCCATTAATGTCGCAGTCAATTCCTGTCCCACTTAAAGTTATATATGTCACTTCGGCCTTACCCGAAATAGTGAAGGAAGACACAGTCGAGGGCTGGCCGTAGGGGTCAAGCGGAACACCGGATCCTGATACTTCCTGGCCTACTCTCAAACCTCTCGTTGTTGGGCGTACATCATTTATCGTCGCATTGTTGGCGACTGCGCTTCCCAATAGCATGAGCGGCTGCTTTATCTGGGCACCGAAGGAGTCCCAGGCTTGGATTCCCAATCTGGTGGGAGCATCATTCGTTATCAGTAGCGCTCCGGAGAAGGAGTCAAGGACGAACGGCCCAATATCGGCCGGTATCTCGACGTCTCCCGTACCCCATCCACCCCTGAAGAAAAGAGGAGAGGCTTTCAGGAAAAGTTCGGCTCCCACAGCTGGAGCGAAAGGAAGGAGGCCGGTACTAGTGGCAAGCTCTATTAGGTATATGTACACTATGGCAGGCTCACCGATGGAGGGGTCACCATCTCTCGTGTCGACGAGATCAGCTCGCTTAACCCCATACTCGCGCAGGGACTCTAGAACCTCAGCCGTTATGCTCATCATAATAATGTCATAAGGAACGATCGGGTGCCAGCTCTCCAGCATCATGACCTGCTGTGGGTCAAGTGGCCTTGTCTGGGTCACATTATTTGTCACGTAAGTCTCATAGGGCATACTGTAAACTACACATGGCGTTCCGATTAAGGATACCACTGGTATTGTGGTCTGGTCCGTCGATGCGCTGTAAGTGGCTATGAGGGGCTTATCCAGCTCAATACTATTGCTATCTATGGTATCGATGATTTTATGCATCTCACCGATAGCTTCACTGTTTCCTATACGAATAAGGGTGCCCATTGACATCCATCTAGGTCGCATGGTCATCGTGATGCGCGTAGAGTCCTTATATGCATCTTCTGCTAAGTCAGACTGGTTATCCGGTATGATGGCAGATAGGTTGAACCCCCTTTTAATGGCGAACCGAAGAGCACCACCGTCAAGCTGCGGATCAAGAAAGCGAGGCCGACCCCGTACAATAACCTTGAGGTTATCATACAGAGCAAGCCCACTTGATGCAGTATTCTCGATGGTGGCTATTCTACCCATATTAGTTGCTGACCTTTACTACAAAGCCAAGTTCAGCCCTTCTATTGGCCGCATGCTCTGCCTTTGTCTTGTCTTTGTTGAGAAGCTTTCCTTCACCGATGGCAGTCCAGCTACTCTGAACTTTAGAAGCCTCAAGATACTTGAACACAGCCTTCGCCCTTTTCTCAGAGAGCTTCTTGTTATAGGCTGTCGTTCCTTGAGAGTCCGTATAGCCGATGATCGTTACCTTTGAGCCATCCAACCGGCTCTTGACGGCATCATCAATCGCCTTCTTCTGCTCAGCTCCCAATTTGTAGGAGTTGAACTTGAAGTTGATGACTACAACCTTCTCTTGTGGCACGACAACCGGAGGGTTTGGCGTCGGAGCAGGTGGCGTAGGCTCGACGGGCTTGGAAGAAGTGGCGCATCCAGCTAGGAGAATTGCAAGTGCGAGTGCTTTCAAAACTGTTTTCATACTAAACCTCTTTCTTTTCTTCTGTGGTTGATTCAGCTTCAGATTCAAGTTCCTTCTCATAGAGACCACTCAGCTGCGCCTTGGCTCCCTTAAGGACGAAATGCAATAGGCATTCACTGGGGACATCCTCGCCATTAAGTTCAGAAAGGAATGTTATGTCGCTTCCTTCCTTCGGTATCACGCGGATGGCCAATTCGATCTCATTCGTCTCAGTATCGAAGGCTGTCACATAGGGGATCTTGTTCCCGCGGCAGTCTACGATCTCATACTTCTCAGCGTCTGGCATTTGTGAGTTGATCAACATAATTAAAAACCTTTCTCCTCTTAAGTTCATCTTCAACCTGGTTAAACAGTAGACCATGAAGTTCATCTTCATGTAAGTTAAACTTCGCTGAAAAGTTCTCGACCAGCTTGGCTATCGACTGGGCGAGCTTCTTGAAGTCGGCATCACCGGTATAAACATCCCTCATGTCTACCTTGCCGTCTTCCGATATTCTGAGTGCTTCTATCTTACTTAAAAATCTCATGACATGCCTCAAAATGATATAATGACCCTAAATGTTATGACCGCCCTATCCATCTTTGGCTGTATCGGAAAATGAGCTACGGCAAAAAGGACGCGCCTTCCGATCTCAGCGGGGAATGTTGATTGGAGAACTTCTGCCCATAAACCGAGTTCACCATAAGCTCCCATGCCCTGGTTCTCTCCCACCCGCGATAGAAAGCTCAAGGATTCAGCCGTTGGCATCTCAATGAGTCCATCGGTTCCCGAGTAGGGAAGCACGATAGGCGGCAGTAGGGGATCTGAAGGCGGAATAGGCCATGCTGGATCTTCCAAGGAGGCGCTGACTCCTGATGACATTGGGGAGTAGGTCAGGTTGATTCGGTAAGGATACTTGTTCACGGCCGCTATGGGATAGGAATTCCCTATCGCACCCGTTATCAGGCTTCTTATGTAGAGGTCGCTTCCACCATCGATAGGCTCGACTATCCTATAGTGCCTGATATCGCGGATCATTGGATCAAGGATTGCATTCTTAATATTTCTTGCAGTCTCGGCAGCTGTGGACCCTCTGGAGAAATGCTGTCCATATATGAACTTCTTCCCATTGAGGGAGACATAGGTTCCTGCGTCCCAGTCGGCGGCTGAGGCTCCGTTGTCTGCGACGGTGATTACCCCAATGGCTTCGGTCGCTGGGTCTACAATATCTGAGACCTTGACGGGGTTCGTCATCTGATAGCCGCCACGGCCGAGCTGCCAGCCGAGCTGCTTATAAACGGCATCCCCTATTTTAACCCTCCCTAAGAGATTTCGCCCTTCGAGGGTTAAATTAGCAATTAAAGTATCGGGACTATCTAAGTATGGCATAATAGCTTCCGGTCCTTATAGGTTCTGGGATACTTGTCCAGTTACGCTGCTGTCTATCGCCGCCGATTCCAGCCAATTGTTGTAGGCGAACACTTTGGTCAAAGTTCCCGACGCGGAGACAAGAGATTTGCTGAAGTTATTAAATCTTATGCATTTGATAGTCTGATAGTCTCCGCTGGCCAATGTGAGGGCTGGGAAAAGCCCTGTACCTGTGAGCTTCGTGCCATAACCAGATCCTTCAAGTATGATACCCGTCGGTACTGTAATGGTCGAACCTAAAATCCATTCCCCCTGGCCGAGAACCACCTTGTTTATATGGGAGTCCACAACCGCTGCATCAATAGCCGCCTGTATGGCGGTATGTGTGGAGCCGACGAAGTCAGCCCGTGATGGGTAGGCGGATACAGTCAAGTAAGTACGATGGACGGCTTCCGGTGCATCATACACCTTGTTCCCAACCGCCTTCGCTCCAAAACTGTAGCGTATGGCAGTCTCATACCTATTCGCCTCAAAGGTATTGTTGCTACCGTTGACCCTTACGGCCACGCAGGCGAGCGGATCACCGCCGCAGAACCTAAAGCCCTTCACACGGCATCTGCTTCCCTCTATCTGAAGGAGAGTCGTGGTGAGGTCGGTTCCAACGATCATGGTATCACCGCCTCCGCCCCATGCTTCAATATCTATGTCATTTCGAGATGTCGGTATTGAGAATGGCTGATATTGACCTGGAAGAACCCAGATTTTGGATCCAGTGGTGAAGTCCCAGTTAACCCCGCCAAAGGTTAAGCCGCCTTCATTTATAAAACTGATTCCATCGGTACGCTCGAGAAAGCAGGATGAGGACATCTGGTCTAGGCCTTCGGTAATGAACAGCTCGCATCCAGATGTTCCCATTGACGGGTTCCCCACCGATCCTGCCGTCAGTTGGGCAATGGATACGGAGCTTCCCCCAAGATGACTGATGGAAAAGAGAGCTGGCGGCAGGGCGCCCACAAGTGCCAAGGCCACATCGGTTGCCGATGCGCCCGAGGATATTAATACTTGGCAGGCGACAGCCTCACCCATGGCGGGCTGAGTGGTTGTTCCCGTGGCATCGAACCAGACGCCCACGATGTTCCCCGTTGCTCTATGAACCATCGTGAAATACTTGCCGTCAAGAGAACCGACTCCCTGCGTGAGGACTGAGACGACGGCTGGGCGCGTGTCTGTGGGAAGTTCGACTCCGGTAGTACTTATATCGGTTGCTGCTCCTGCGACTGCATTCGTCACCGTTACTATGGCAGCCCCTGGTACTGGTGCAATGAAGGCAGCGAGGGTATCAACGGCGGCTGCGAACTTCGTCGCCACCTGCGCTGGGGTGTCGGCAAGGAGAACGGATACCTGATGTCCTGCACCACTTAGGAATGGGTCGGTTTGGGTATTGCTTCCTCCCGTCACCTTAAACCAAAAGTAATGCCCAGCATTAGCCCCATCATATAACTGGATTGCCTTGGCTGCTCCCGCCACGTTATAAAAGGCACCGGTATTGGAGAAGGTCACTGAGCTTATTTCAGCGATGAGGTCGGCTCTGCATGCTATTATATAGCTTTCAACAGTGGATGCGGCTACCGGTGGGTTCTGCCCCGTGATTCGGTAGGTTCCGATATTGGTCGGGAACGCCGCCGAGTTGATGTTAAGGTATCTATAAAGGTCATTGGCTGTGAAGGTCAGTGGACTTCCTGCGGCAGCCTGGAAAATTACGGTACTTCGGCCATTTGAATCAGCCGCCGTTCTGGCAGAAAATACACCGTCAGATCCTTTAGGCTGAGTAGGCAGTGCCTGAATGGCAGCTGTGATACTTCCGACGAAGTCACCGAAGGAATGTGTTCCATCTCCTACCGTCCAATTGACATATCCTGTTGCAGCTCCCGTATGGGTCGTGAACCTATTACGGTAGCCTGAAGTCACATTGTATCTCTTGTGGAGTTCGATACGGGAACTTCCTATGTCCTCGAAGCGAATGTTCTCAAACGTATTGTCCGATCCCGTCACCTCTATGCCGAATGTAGAAAAGTTAGTACTCTCATTTCCAAGAGCCTGGAGCTTGACTCCAGATATCCTGTTACCAGAGCCTACCACTTTAATACACCGGTCTGCATCTCCCTTAGCATCGATGATGGTTGTCGCTCCCGCTCCTTCTATGATGAAGTCGTTGAAGGAGTTGCCTTGCGAATTTATGGCATTGTAGTTCCCCGAGCGGACAAGGAGCTTTGTTCCCCTGCTCTCGCCTGAGATAGCCTGATCAATGGCATCAGCCCCCACATAGTCGCCCCATGATGTCGCGCCATCACCTATCGTTACCTCTGGGTTCTTCTGCGTGACGGTAGCCCCACTGATGATACGCCCGGAGATGATCGGATGATGGTTATAGTGCTTGCCTGAGGTAGCCTCTATGACGATCGCGGTGACTATGTCGGTATCGAAGATGACCGAACTCGCAAAGGAGTTGTACGTCGCTCCACTCTTGCACTCAATCCCCTTCGTGCAGTTCTTGAGGCAGAAGTTCTCAAATTGGTTGTAGCTCCCGTAAACCGTTATGCAGGAGCTGGTTGAGTTCTCTCCATCGATGATGACGTGGCCACCACCTAAACCCTTATAGTGGAGCTTGTCCCTAGTCACTGATAATCTTTTATAAGTACCTGGTAATACTGTTATAATGTCACCGGCCTGCGCCCTGGCATCATCATGCACTTCCTGAAGGGCGGAAGGCGAGTTGAAGTCCCCGACGCCATACTTGTTGCTGCCGTCCGATACCGTCCAGTGGTTGAACTGGGCTTCGCCTTCAAGCTGAAAA
>Ga0315289_10002889_pt1 | contig 26224 bp, 22 predicted proteins | sample YL17G11_40_MG_FD_203452 | JGI IMG/M metagenome (GOLD analysis project Ga0315289, IMG submission 203452) | Sediment microbial communities from Yellowstone Lake, YNP, Wyoming, USA - YL17G11_40 | ecosystem: Environmental > Aquatic > Freshwater > Lake > Sediment | place: USA: Wyoming | collected...
TTGTCATGCTGAACTTGTTTCAGCATCTCTTGTTTCCGTTTTATCCTGTCTATCCCCGTTAAATAAAATCACTTAATCGACTTATAAAGATTAGCCATCTCGATGGCGCTCAGAGCTGCATCCCAGCCCTTATTACCAGATTTCGTTCCTGACCGTTCTATTGCCTGTTCAATGTTATCAGTTGTAAGAACGCCAAAAATTACCGGCACGCCTGTTTTCAGTGCCGTTGATGCGATTCCTTTAGTCACCTCTGATGCGATATAAGCATAATGGTCTGTCCCACCTTTGATAATAGTGCCGATACAAATGATAGCATCCGACTGTTTCTTCTCAGCCAATTTCGCTGCCAAATATGGAATTTCAAAAGAGCCCGGAACACGAAAAATCCTGATATTTTTCTCCTCTACATTATGCCTTGTAAGACAATCAATCGCACCATCAACAAGTTTAGAAGTAATAAAATCATTAAAGCGACTGACAACAATGTCGAACTTTAATCCCTTCCCGTCAAGCTTTCCTTCAATAAATTTTCCCATAATTTGCTCCTTTAAACTTGAAACTTAAAACAAAAAATTTTTCTAACCACAGATTCACTCAGATACACACTGATAAAATCTAATTTTCAAAATCTGCGTTTATCTGCGTCCATCTGCAGTAAAATTTATTTCTGATTGAGAGCTCTGAAATACTTCAAAATCAAGATTATTTTATCTGTCATGCTGAACTCGTTTCAGCATCTCAATTGAGATTCCGAAACAAGTTCGGAATGACACAGTAAAGTTAATTCAGTATTTCAGGTGTCTCTGATTATTACTCAATATCTTCCAATAAATGTCCCAATTTTTCCTTTTTTGTTTTTAAATATTTTTCACTATAATGTGATGGTGGTATTTCAATTGGAACACGCTCCACAACTTTTAGACCATAGCCTTCAAGCCCAACAATTTTCCTCGGATTATTCGTTAAGACACGAATCTCGTGCAAACCAAGGTCAACTAATATCTGTGCCCCGATTCCATAATCCCTCAAATCCGCTTTGAATCCAAGTTCCTCATTTGCTTCCACTGTATCCTTACCTTTGTCTTGTAAGACATAAGTCTTGAGTTTGTTTAATAACCCTATTCCTCTCCCCTCTTGATGCATATAAAGTAATGCCCCCCTGCCTTCATCCGCTATCATCTTCATAGATTGATGAAGTTGTGCCTGACAATCGCATCTAAACGAACCGAGTGTGTCTCCTGTAAAACATTGTGAATGAACCCTCACAAGAACAGATTCTTCATCAGCTATTTCACCCATTACTAAAGCTAAATGCAGATATGAATCAATTCTACTCGAATAACAAATAAGTTTCCAATCACCAAATTCATTGGGAATTCGAGTTTCTACTTCTCTTTTAACCAATTTTTCTTTTCTGAATCGATATTCGATAAGGTCACGAATTGAGACAATATGCAGGTCAAATTTTTTTGCAATCTCCATAAGCTCAGGCATCTTTGCCATTGTCCCATCTGTATGCATTATTTCACATAAAACACCTGAAGGATAAAGCTCTGCTAATCTTGAGAGATCAACCGTCGCCTCAGTATGCCCCGCACGTTTTAATACCCCACCTTCATCCGCCATCAGTGGGAAAATATGCCCCGGTCTTGCGAGGTCCGACGGTCTTGTGTTTTTATCAATTAGCATTTTAATTGTTGTTGCTCTATCAAATGCTGAAATACCTGTCGTTGTCCCTTTGACTGCATCCACAGAGACAGTAAAACGTGTCCCCATCTTTGATGTATTTTCAGGAGCCATTAAATCAAGCTCAAGTTCCTTTAATCGCTCTTTCGTCAATGACACACAGACCAATCCACGTCCATATTGGGTCATAAAATTAATCACTTCAGGCGTAACCCATTCAGAAGCGATAAAGAAGTCACCCTCATTTTCACGGTCTTCATCATCAACCACAATCAACATCCGACCATTTTTGACATCCTCAATCGCTTCATCAATCTGAATAAACATACTTAATACACCTCACTTATACTAACTTGAAACCTCTTTAGAAATGTTCAATTGGAAATTTGAGATTGGAAATTTTAAACCTGAAACTTATTTGAAACCTTTAACTTGAATTATCTCATAGAAACCCATATTTTTTAAGAAATTCCTCATCTATAACACTTTTATGCTCTTCCTCAAAACCAATATATTTCTTTACATACTTCCCTAACATATCAGTTTCTATATTCACTAAATTACCGCTCTTCTTGTATTTGAATGTCGTATTATTATATGTATAAGGTATTATAGCTACCGAAAATGAGCTTTTATTGAGTTCAGCAATTGTCAAACTAATCCCATCAATAGCAATCGAACCTTTCTGAACAATATTGCTGAGAATTGAATCATCTGCTGTAAAAGAGTAAATAAAACTATCTCCCATTTTCTCTATCTGATTAATCTTTCCCACACCATCAATATGCCCTGTAACAAAATGACCTCCTAATTTGTCTCCTAATTTTAAAGCCCTTTCGAGATTTACCATATCATTATTTTTTTTATGTTTAAATGTCGTAAGATTTAAAGTTTCAGGAGACAAATCAACTTCAAACTCATTTTTAGTAAATTTTACAACTGTCAAACAAACGCCATCTACTGATATACTATCACCCAACTCCATACCAGTTAGAATCTTATTAGCACTAATTGCAAATTTAACAATATCTCGAATCCGAATTATCTTTTTTATTTTCCCTATCTCTTCAATAATACCAGTAAACATATAAGACCCTTTAGAAATAAAAATAATTAACCACAGATGAACACGGATAAACACAGTTAAAAATAAAAATTAAATCGGCGCATATCTATAAATATCTATGTTATTCGGTGTTCTATTTATTACCCTGAACCAGCGATAAGTTCAAAAAATTCAGGATAAAAATACTAAAATCAAGAATGTAGTAAGCACCTTTAGGTGCGTTTTTTCACATTGAAAATGATGTATAGTAATTCATAAAATTTATCGATATAGAAGCTGGGGCTTCCAAGAAATATTCTGTTCCCAAGCAGGGCTTGGGAACAAGACATATTGAACTGCGTAGCAGTTCAATAACTTAGCTACGGGTTGCAAAGCTACCCGTAGCTAAGAGAAATAGTTAAATATATTTACCCCGTTAGGGGTTAGATAAAAAAAGTTTTATAAACAAATATTACCTACCCTTATTTGGATTTGGGTAATTAATTAAACAAAAAACCCCGAAAAATGTAGAATACACTTTCGGGGTTAAATTTATAGGTATGTGGAAAGTCTTCACTTTTTCCCATCCAGACTATTACTGTCGACTTCGGAATTCCACCGAATCAACCTCTCATCTGCTTTGTAGCGGTTTGATTTATCAAACTTTTTTAACACACTAAATCGCACCGCTACAATTAATGCAAATCAAGAAGCTCGCGGGTTTTTACCGCCGGTAGGGATTTTCACCCTGCCCCAAAAGTGATTCCACATTTTATTTTTTTACTAAATAAATATTTAACTTCTCTTGCCAATTTATGTCAAGAAAAAATATTTTGCGTTTCTGATGGCTTTTTAAATCTTTCAATCACTTAATGTTATATTCTCCTAAAATTTATTTGACTTTGTTGCAAATACTTCTACTCTAAGATAAAAATTCAGGATTATTAAAGTGAGAAAGACCTCATCAACTCCATTTATCATATTCTTTTTACTTCTAATCGTTGCTGGAATTTTATTATTCAGTTATTACAACCATCTAAAAAAAACCTATCCTAAATCTATTGATTTACAAAAACTAATTAATCTTAGTTTTACCACCCCTTCCAGGATACCCAGAAATGAAGCTGTTTTGATGCCGGATAATAATCCACTTCTTATAACCTTAATTTATAATAACAAAATCTCTGAGAAGTTCAGAGTAAAAATTCAATCTGAGAAAATATTATGGAGTTGTTCTTCAGGAGAATTAGGCAAAAAAATTGGTAGTGGTTCTAATGAATGGTATTCACCTGAAGATAAAAGTGTATCAGCAACTATCTCGGTAAAATTCTCAGGTCAATATTACACACCTTTAGGGAAAATGCTCTTCGGCACAATTCCTATTGAAAAAGAGCTGTCAATAAAAGTCATTTCACCTATCTCAAGCTCTTTCATCGATGATAATGGATATTTAGATGGATACAATATCGGAACATACCTTAATCCTTACGATGAGGATACTTTAAAAAAATACTCTCACGATTCCCAACATCCACGAGCTCATCCTGAGAAATATCTCAGACCCAAGTTCTTCTATAAAGTTACTAAAGAAAATAAAGAATTATTTATTTCACCTCACTTTAAATTAGGAGACTTTGCCATTGATTACCCCTGGTTCTCATTAGGAATGCCCCAATATGTAGCTATCGATTCGCATCTGATTCAAAAACTCGAAGAGCTTATTAAACTGATAAATAAAGATGGTTTTAATATAAAGAAATTCTCAGTTATCTATGCCTTTAGACCTCCTGCTTATAATTTAGGAGCCATTGTCCACGACGGAGCTGAATTTACACTCAAGGCAATCTGGAGTATGCATCAGTACGGAAAGGCTATTGATATTATAATCGATGAAGGTGGAGATTTAGTAATAGATGATTTGAATAAAGATGGCAAGATTGATATGAAAGACCCTGCGGTCATAATGCATTATGTTAATATACTCGATAAGAAATATCGTGAAGAGGGAAATTTAGATTTGGCGGGCGGTGCAGGACTTTATTCCCATCACGATTTCTGGCAAAGAAAGGAATCTCCTTATATTCACATTGACGTTAGAGGATTTCTGGATCCTGATGGGAAGTTAATTAGATGGCCCTCAAAATGGGAAGACGGCACTATAATATTATGGGGGAAAATCTAATCCCAGAATTTTGAATGACTAAATTTAATGTAAAAAGACATTTTTAGTCTAACATAATAAAACCAAACTTAATAAAAACAAAACAATTCACTTATTTAGTGATTATTCTTACCCCTATTTATTACAAGGGGATACTTGTGTCTTTTTTTAATAATCATAAAGAATGAAAGGGAGGGAGAAAATGCGTTATTTCTATTTTTTATCTTTTTTGCTATCTATTTTTCTTATCTTAATTCCATCATCCCAAGCCCTTGAGGTTATCATAGATAATAGTGACCCTGGTTGTAGTGTAGTTGGAACTTGGGATGTCGTTACAACAGGCTGCTATGGAGATGATAAGTTCACAAACGGTCCAGGCAGCGGGACAGAAACGGTTACCTGGACAGCCACTCTTGAACCGGGTTGGTATATAGTTCATTTTCGCATAAATAGCAACACTACTTATGCGAAAGATGCTCAATACTCCATAGTTCATCGTGATGGAACAGATAATAAAACAATTAATCAGCAAAGAACTTCTTCAGGATGGTTTGTTCTCGGAGGAGCATATTATTTTGATGGCACAGCTACAGTAACTTTAACAGATTTATTTACTGATTATGTTGGAACTCTGGTAGTTGCAGATGGTATGCGATTCCGTTCCATCTTTTCCTTTGTGCAAATGTCTGATTCTCACGTAGGTTATTCGCGTGGAACATCAAACACTACTGCAGTGGTGAATGAGTTAAAAACTCTTGGAATGGTCACAATGGTAAATTGGGGGTTTGATGCACCACCACCAAGCTTTGCGATTCATTCAGGTGACTTTACCGAATATGGACAGGAATCCTGGAATACTCTTATGAGTATATTTTCAGGTATGCCCTTCAACGTTTATTTCGTTCCGGGTAATCATGATTCTACCTGGAGTTCCTGTCGTGAAAAAATCCGTTCTCGGCATGGGAATCCATATTATACATTTGATTTTTATGACCATGGAACACAATTCCACTTTGTCTGTTTAAACTCACCAGTCTTACAAAGTCCGCGTGCGGCTTTCGCACGAGACGAACTCGATTTCTTAGCTAATGACCTTTCATCGTTGCCACCTAATACTACTGCTTTCATTAATATTCATCATCCTATTAATGGTGTCTCTGACCCAAAACCATTTGACGCCTATCGCCTACTCGAAACAATACGTCCCTATAAAGTCCCTATTATCTTTTATGGTCATGGACATAGTTCTAATCAAACTTCATTTGATGGATTAAGAATTGTACAAGGTGGAAGCACTTATAATGACACCACTGATAAAGGATGTTATAATATTATAACAATAATGCATGATAGGATTCATATTGCGAAAAAAGTCTGTGGGGAAGCAACTGCTGCCACAAGTGTTCTCAATAATTTACAAATCCCTGCCTCACCAACATACCCCACAATAACCGTTACGGAACCAGCAAAAGATTCCATTCAAATCTCCTCAACAGTGAATGTAACCGCATCAATCTCAGGAGCCTCTGGCACAGTTACTGCTGTACACTTTGAACTTAACGGTGATGCTACATGGCGTCCAATGGCTGGCGCAGGAACAGGTCCTTACATAGGTTCAGTTAGCCTCTCGGGAGCCGTTCACGGTAGAAACTGGATAAGAGTCCGTTTCACAATGGATTCTGGCGGTCCTTACTATAAGACAGTTCCTTTCTGGCAATGGGATGATTACCCACAGGCATTATGGATAGTTGACCTTGGTGCAGGCAGTTTGAGTATGCCAGCTTTATATAATGAGATGGCTTATGTGGGAACATTTGGTGGTACAATGCGATGTGTCAATGTAACAGATGGCTCCGAAGTATGGAATGTTCCTTTTCCTTCTGATATTGTCTCATCACCTGCTGTTGCAGATGGAAGAGTTATTTTTGGATGTGGAAATAGTAAGGTTTATTGTTTGGATGCTTTAACAGGAACTCAGCTCTGGGAAACAACTTGCAGTGGACCTATGTACTCTTCTCCAACTATAGATGGCTCATCTGTATACATTGGAAGTATTGGGACAGGCTCATCAAGCACTTATTATTTATATTCCCTCAATACCACCACTGGAGCTGAAAATTGGAAGTATTCTGCTGCTTATGCAATTGAAACAAAACCCTTCGTTTTAGGTAACGCAGTTTTCTTTGGTGCCTGGGATTCTTACTTCTATGCCCTGAACACTTCCAACGGTTCACTAAAATGGCGCTATCGACGTAATACAAATAGGTACTATAGTCCCGGTGACAGTTGGCCCGTTGCTTCGGCTTCAGCAAATAGGGTTTTCGTTGCTGACCGCGAATACTATATGAATGCAATAAACATAACAAGTGGAACTGCTAACTGGACACGAACATCAGCTTCTTCTCAAGCAATTACTACTGATGGAACAGGACTTCTCCAACGTGTCACAACTGGCAATCTTGAGCGCACAACTTTCGATAACGCAAATGTTTGGAGTAGAGCTTGTAGCCTTGACTCTGCACCTGTATCACCTATTTGCAACAGAAGTCGTGCGGTTGTTGTCGACCAGGATGGTCTTGTTTCAGTTGTAAATGTTAATACAAGTGCTATTGAATATCAATTTTATGTTACTCGAGGTTATCAACTTCATCCAGTTAATATTGATGTTAATGGTAATGTCTATGCTTCAACTTACGAAGGATTTCTAATGTGTATTAATAATAATTCTGTTCCTGCAGGAACAAATAACTGGACAATCTATGAGTAAGAAAAACATAATCAAAATGTATTTTATTATTAAACTGTTTTAAAAGTCCTTATATTAAATAGCGAAAAACCAACCGATAGCCAGCATATTTATGCTGGTTATTCTTTTAATGAGGAATTTTCATCGCTTTCCGATGGTTCAGAATATATAAATTTCCCTAAAATATTATTCACAAATCATTCTATAGAAATGAGGGCTTTATCACCTTTGGAGTGCGAAAGCAAGCTTTCGCTTTTCTTGTAGGGACAGAACACTGTTCTGTCCCTACTTGTTTCTACTATAGCGAACGGTCGCGACCGTTCACTACAAATAAGCGAGACCAAGGTCTTGCCAATAAAAGCGGTAGCAAGCTACCGCACTCCACAAAAAACATCATTTTCTTAATATTAATCTTGATTATTTAAAAATTTGATTAGATATATTTGTTGTTGTTTTGTAATAAAAGAATTTTAATTACATCCTGAAAAGAGGGGAAGAAAATGAAACTCTATTTTATCGATTGGGTGTTAATAATTGGATATTTTATTCTTTCATTAGGAATTGGCATAGCATTCACAAAAAGAGGAAGTAAAAGCCTTGTCGATTTCTTTTGCTCAGGAAGAAGCGCTCCCTGGTGGTTAGCGGGAATCTCAATGGTCGCCACAACTTTCGCCGCTGATACTCCTTTAGCTGTGACAGGAATAGTAGGAAAAAATGGAATCGCCGGCAACTGGCTCTGGTGGAATTTCCTCATTGGTAATGTCCTCACAGTCTTTTTATTCGCCCGTTTATGGCGAAGGTCAGAAGTCATAACTGATGTGGAGTTTACAGAATTACGATATGCAGGAAAACCAGCCGCTTTTCTAAGATGCTTTCGTGGTCTCTACTTAGCTATTCCATTTAATTGTGTTGTTATGGGATGGGTTACTGTTGGTATGCGTAAGGTTATCAAAATATCCTTAAGTTGTTCAAATGAACAGAGCTGGTTAATCATAATTGCACTGTATGTTATTACAGGATTTTACATAATTCTTTCTGGATTATGGGGAGTATTGCTTACAGATTTTTTCCAGTTTCTAATGGCAATGACAGGCTCAATTGCACTTGCATTTTTTTCAATTAAAGCAATTGGAGGATTTGCAGAATTAAAAACTGGATTAGCCAATACTTATGGTGCTGACAGCCAAAACTTTTTAAGATTTTTTCCCAATTTCAAAGGAGGGGGCATCGGAAGTTACTGGTGGTTAACCTTTCTCGTGATGATTGGTTTGCAGTGGTGGTCGGCATTTTATCCGGGAAGTGAACCCGGAGGTGGAGGATACATCGCTCAAAGGATGTTTTCTACAAAAGGTGAAAAACAATCCTTAATGGCGACATTTTTATTTAATATCTGCCATTTTGCCTTGCGTCCTTGGCCCTGGATTATCACTGCGCTATGTGCACTTGTCATCTTCCCTAATTTAGAAGACCGTGAAACAGGTTATCCAATGATGATGATAACTTATATGAAACCCGGCTGGCTCGGATTAATGTTCGTATCATTCCTTGCTGCTTTTATGTCTACAATTGCCACGCAGATTAACTGGGGCTCCTCCTATATAATGAACGATTTTTATAAAAGATTCATCAATCCTAATGCCGATGAAAAACACTATGTTCTATTATCAAGGATATTCGCTGTTTTCATTATTGCCATCGCATTAGTTGTATCAAGTTTATTCGGGACTGTTAAACAAGCCTGGGAATTCTTAATTGGATTCACTGCAGGAACAGGTTTGGTTTTAATATTAAGATGGTATTGGTGGCGAATTAATGCCTGGAGCGAAATTTCATCTATGATAGCCTCTGGAATCATATTTATATTATCTTCAACTTTGATTAAAAAATTCCCCGGAATATTCGTTGGAGAACCATTTGCCTGGAAGATGATAATTACTATTGTTGGCTCAATAATCATCTGGCTAATAGTTACCTACTCAACCAAACCTGAACCTCAGGAGAAACTCATTAGTTTTTACAAGAAGGTTAGACCGGGTGGAATCTTATGGGAACCAATTTCTAAACTTGTTCCAGAAATTCAAGCTGAGAAAGGATTATCTCTTGCTATTTTTGATGTGATTCTTGGGGTTATTATGATATATGGTGTATTGTTTGGATTTGGGAAAGTTATTTTAGGTTATGGTACTGGCTGGATAATGATAGCTATTGCGGCAATTGCAGGGATTGCTTTGTATCATAACATCTCAAAAATGAAAAATTGAGGTATATAAAAAATTGTGGTGCGACATTTATGTCGCATTGTAGGGAACGGTCGCGACCGTTCCCTACATATATATCAATCAAAATCCAGTGGATGCTCTGGCTTCTCTTCATCACCTGAATCCTTTGCTTTTTTGAGAGTTTCCTTAAATAAATCTTCAAGCCCCTTCTTTTTCTCTTGTTCTTTCTTTTGAAAATCTTTAAATTTTTCTTCTACAACCTCTCTTTCCTTTTTAATTTTCTTAAATGCATCCGTAAATCTATCGCCAGAAGAATCATCCACTAAGGGCTCACGCACCTCAACTATCTTTCCAGATGTTCTATCGATTAATAAAGTTGTCTTGCAACCAGGACAAATAATTTTAAACGGCTCAACCATTTTAATTTCCTCTTCCTCTATTTAATATGCTAAGATAATTAAACAATTTATCAGAGAAAAAAATCAAGGAGAATATATACTCGTATTTTTGAATCTTGGAATATTTGACCACAAATTTTCGTGTGATTTTATTCTCTTTCGTGGCTAATATTTCTTTGAAACAAGGATAGATTAACAGGTAAGATGTAATGCAGCTACTACATTATATTCTTTTACCATTTCATTAAATCTTTCACAAGCTTCATCTGTCTTGCAAATCATTATCTTTATTCCCTGATTAGTCACATAATCAATCACATCCTGCGGAACATCCATAACACCCATTTTACCAGTACCTATTATCAACATCTCCGGTTTTTTCTTAAATACTTCCTTCAAGTCATCAATACACAAACTATGCCCTTCTGCTCTCCACCAATTCGCCTTTACTGAATCCTTGAATATAATCACATCAGATGAATATGTCTTCCCGTCTATCACTATTCTGCCAAAACTATATGAATCAATCATAATTATGTCTTCTCCTGTTCTCTTGGTTAAAAATAGAGAACTCTGAAATATTTAGAAAACGAGACTATTTTGTCTGTCATGCTGAACTCGTTTCAGCATCTCAATTGAGATTCCGAAACAAGTTCGGAATGACAAAAGTGATGTTTATCAGTATTTTGGGGATTACAAATTATTAATTGAATAACTTTTTTATGTCCTTTGCGAATTTTGCGCCTTCTTTGCATCCTCTGCGGTTAATATTACTGATTTCAAATCAAAAAACCCATACCAATAAAAAAGGGTGGGATATAAATCCCACCCACCCCTGTAGGTGTAAAGGAGGATGCCTACGAGGATTTGTATCAAAATTACCTATGGCTTTCTATTTTGTTGTTATTTACGAAAATTATTTTCGTTTTTATTTGTGACTTTTCAAACTTGTTGCTAAATTCACCTTTATTAAATTGAATAACAAAATTATCAGCGAAATTTTCTCTGTCTTTCTCTTTACTTGCCCTATCATAATGATGAGCAATTTCATGGATAAGAACATTATTAAGATAAAAATTCTTTAATGAGTCCTTATCAAATTCTAAATACCAAAAACCATTTTCGAAGACCCATTTCCCACAAAACTTCCCAAACTCAATTGTCATTGATGGCTTTGGTTTCGTATCACTAATAGCAAGTTTTAAATCATTACTAAAAGGATAAAGATAGATATTCTCAGATAAATACATTCCAAATCGGTAAAAGATTTTCTTTTTTCTCGTGATGGAACACAACCTAATTGCCTTTAAACCTTTTGAGAACTCCACAGGTATCTCTTCAAGTTTCTCAGCAATCTCATAAGGGCTTACAGGATGAAAATACTCTTTACCCGCTTCTTCAACAATTATCCTAATGACATTATCACAATCACTTTTATCATAAATTGGTTCATCAGGAATATCGAAGCCATCATCAACACATTTTTCTTTTACAGGTATGCCAAAGAACTTATATTTATTCTGATTGCACAATCTTCTCGAATAAATCTTGCGAAAAATAAATCGATTACTCGGGGTTAAATTACTCATAGAACATCACCTTACCATTTCACTTTCTAATCCCCGATAGTAATCATCCTCCTTTACTTACTAAGAGAGAAAAAAATATTTATGCGTGTCAAATTTTGCTTTTAAAAAGATCCTTTCAAATTTTTGGAATGAAAATTTTGAAGCAGAAAAAAAATTAATACGAAAATGAGAAAAATAAAAATGGAAAGAAAATAACTATATGTTATTTTCTGTATAAAATTAATTCATAACGGGAGCTATTGTCAAGCGAAAATAATTTGTGTATCCGATTTGTCCGAATATGCTTATCAGAAGCCTAATTGACGGAAATTCAAAGAGTTATAATTTAATTTCGACGATGAAGAAAAAGTCGATTTTTTTCTATATATTATTAATAATAAATAAGTTATAACTTTTTTTATAAACATATTCGGTCTCTTAATAAAATCCTTGTATAATTCATTGAAAATAAATCGGTTATATTAATTTCAATGCAAATAACTAATAGTTATTCTTGAAGTTAAAAATAAATTCGTTATAATTTGCACATAAATTACATTTCTCTCTTATGATTCTAAAGTATAGACCATATATATGGCTTAACCATTTGCATATCAATTATTGTAATTGTTGGACTTATAATAAGTTAGTCCGCCCTTAAGTTGTATTAAAAATAATCAATATTTTAATACCATCTTCTTCTATTATAAACTTTTACTTAATAAACAGTTGAAACGCAAATTATTAAATGCTATTAATCGCAAGAAATTAATTCTTAAAGGAAAGCAGATTATAATGAAAAAATTTTGCTTCTTAGTATTAATAGCATCTTTTAGTTTTCTATTTCTTTATTGTAGTAAACGTGAACAAACTCCTTCCAAAGAAATAAAAAGTGAATCAAAGAAAATCGTTATAACTGTTAATGGGGGTCCAAGAGAAGGAGCTGAGGATGAGAAAAAAGAATGGGATTATAAAATAAAATTATTCGAAGAAAAATATCCAAACATAAAAGTTGAACCTACAAGCTGGCAGTACTCACCTGAAGTATTTATGTCCAGAGCACTCACCGGTGGATTAACCGATTTAATTCAAACCTGGGCAACAGAAGGTGAAATTGTCACAACAAAAAACCTCGCTCTCAATATCACAGATATATTTAACAATTGGGAAGGAAGTAAAGATATTCTCGAAATTGTTTTAGAACCATTCAAAAGAAATGGAAGATTATATGCCTTCCCAATTAGTGCATATAGTATGTCATTATTTTACAATAAACAATTGTTTAAAGAAGCAGGAATTGTTGATGAAAAAGGAGAAGCGAACCCTCCTGATACCTGGGAAGAGTTTGTTGAAACCGCCAAGAAGATAACTGACAAAGAAAAAGGGATAATAGGTTTTGCAATAAACGGAGAAACACCACGCGTAGGATGGCATTTTCTCAACTGGGGATGGCAAGCAGGTGGTGAATTCGAAATATTCGAAAATGGTAAATGGAAAGCCGTCTTTGATTCACCAGAAATGGTCAATGCTCTACAATTTATCAAAGATTTGAGATGGAAACATAATGTAATTCAATCAGACACACTTATAACCTATCAAGAAATATGGAATATGTTTGCGGCAAAACAAGTTGGAATGATGATTGAACCTGCAAATGATTTCGCATTAAACTTCCTTAAATACAAATACAATTACGATTTGAAAAATGTTGGTATAGCACTATTACCTGCGGGACCCAAAGGAAGATGGCATCAGATGGGAGCAGACTATTATATCATCAATCCTAACATATCGGAAGAGAAAAAAGATGCAGTATTTAAATGGTGCACCTATTATATAAGCCCTGAATGGGCTGAGGCAAGATGTAAATTCTTGACGGTTAATAATAAAACAGTTGGGGCTCCACAATTACAGATTTTCAAAGGGGAAAGACTGAAAAAGCAGTTGGAAATCTTTAATGAATATCGCAACGTTGAATATTATAAGGAATATCAAGAAAATGTTATGAATTATCTAAAGCTTGAACCACCTTTTTATACTCAACAGCTTTACAGTGAGATACTGAGTCCGGCAATTCAAAGTGTTTTATCAGACAAAAATGCTGACCCGACTCAAATTCTAAAAGAAGGAGTCAAGACATTTCAGACCAATTTCCTCGATAAAGTAGAAATAAAATAAATAAAAAAGGCGATGATAACTCTCATCGCCTTTTATATTTATATTAGATTTATACTTTAGTTTGCAGGAATGATAGAAACTAAACGATGGTTTCCTCTCTGAGAAAATTCAACGACACCTGTGATTTTAGCAAATAATGTATCATCTCTTCCAATGCCCACATTAAGTCCAGGTTTAAAAGGTGTTCCTCTCTGCTTTACAAGTATGCTTCCAGCAGAAACAACTTGTCCTGCAAATCTCTTAACACCCAATCTTTGCGAATGGCTATCACGCCCATTTCTTGAACTTCCTACACCTTTTTTATGTGCCATTTTTCTTCACCTCTCATTTAAGATTTTTGTAGCGGCGCGATTTATCGCATATAATTTATCATATAAATGCGACCACTACAAGGTAAGATAAACTCTACCGTCATATAAAATAAAATTAAGCAGTTAATATCTTATTGATTTCAATCCGAGTAAACTGTTGGCGATGACCCAATTTCCTTCTATAGCCTTTTTTCCTTTTATACTTAAAGACAATAATTTTTTTATCCTTACCATGTTTCAGGACTTTAGCTTCGACTTTAGCACTCTTAACTATTGGATTACCAATCTTTGTACTTTCATCATCAGAAATCAATAACACATCTTTAATTGTTATTTTCTTACCTTCTTCTTCTGACCTTTTAGGGACCTTAATTATGTCACCTTCTTGAACTTTAAATTGTTTCCCGCCTTCTCTAATAACCGCGTACATTTTCTACTCTCCTTACTAAGAATAAAAAGTGAATCACGAATCTATTGATGTAAAAACAAGAAATCAAGTGGAATTTTTCATTTTTTTTTGTTATACCTAACAATGATAAATATTAATATAATAATGAATTCCCTAAAAAGCTTACATTTTCAAACTTAATTATTGAAAAATGAGGTTTCTATAATTAATGATTTTAAGGCAATATCAATAAAAAGAGGTGTCCCTATGAAAAAGATAATATTTGTAATGATTATTTCTTTCTTTCTAACCATAAACTTTTTGTTTTCGCAAGATAATTCGGCGAAAGAGAAAAAGCCTATTACAGATAAAATCAAAATTGAAAGTAAATTTTATGGTAAATACTTATATAATAAAAGTGGGAATGAGAAAATCAATTACAGCATATTTAGACAACCCGGCAAATTAGAGCTTAAAATTGAAACATCAACAAAAATTTTTATTTCACAATTCAATCAGGTTGAAGAAAGTTCTATATTATTTTATCATTTCGAGTCTCTTCCTGTAGATAATTCGGTGAATGTGAGTGAGGATGATAAAAGTTTACCCGATGAGGTTCTTTTAAATGTATCTAAAGATAGAAAAATATTAACAGTTAAACAAAAATTGATGAGTGGGGAGGCAAATGAAATTACAGCATTGAGATTCATAACATATTTTGGGAAGAACCAGGAGATAATTGACCTTCTGTTTCCTTTGCAGAAAGGTTATAAATACGAGTATAAAAAATTAGTGAATGGAAAGGTAGAGGAAAAAAATCCGACTATCACAATGACAATTGAAGAAAAAAATTTTAGCTCTTTAGGAGACCGTTATACCTATGCGATGCAGTTGCCCGATGGGAAAATTGTAAGAGTGAGTTATGGTAAAAATAAGTCCGGATTCTTCAGATACGACCCCGGAGGTCCCGATGAAGGATTTATGATGTTCCCATTTCCATTAAGAATTGATAGTCAATGGGAAACAGGAAGGGTTATTAAGAAAAATGATAAAACAGAAGTTGTGAAATTGATGCGTGCAGTTGTCGGTATTGATAATATAATAATGGAAGATGGTGTTTTTGAATGTTTTAAGGTCAAAGAAAGTGCGGCTAATGAAGGAGAAAAAGGAGAAGTAAATTATATATGGGTAGCTCCGGCTATAGGTATTGTGCAATTCACATTTAAAGAAGGCAATGAAGGGCAAGAATCTATTTATCGATTGGCGAAATTCTCTTACGTTGGGAATCCCATTTATCCCAAAGAGGTAGTTATAAAATAAGTTAAGAGTTCTGAAAAACTAACAAACCATATTATGTCATTCCGATCCTGAAACAAGTTCAGGATGACATTACTTGTTTCGGAATCTAAATTTGAAATCTCTGAAATACTCCAAACAAATATCAAAATAATATACTATAAAAGTAACTTGGTTTTATTTATCACCTTACTCCCTTCCCTCTCCCGATGGGAGAGGGAAGGGTAATGGAGTGTCATTCTGAACGAAGTGAAGAATCTTGTTATTGTATAATATCATCTCAAGAAGTCCAACAGCGAAATAATCCCATCTCTTTCTCAATATTTTTTATTATTTAAAAAATAATTTGTAACACATTTCCCTTTCTTGTTATCTTAACTATTTAGAACAACAATTACTATATTTTCAGGGAGAATTTATGAAGAGGATTATTCATTTATTATTACTGTGTATCTTTATATTTAGTTTTTCTAATCTTTATTCTAACATCATAACTGTCGGTCCCACAGGAGATTATCAGAAAATTCAGGATGCAATTGATGCGTCTGTAGATGATGATGAAATTATTGTATCACCTGGAACTTATAATGAAAATATTAACTTTAATGGAAAAAACATTATTCTTCGTTCCACCAAACCAACAAACACTTCTGTTGTTGAATCAACAATTATCAATGGTGATATAGATGGCGATGGCACAGGTGATGGATCGGTTGTAACATTTAAGGGAATAGAAAATGAAACTTGTATAATTTCTGGTTTTAGCATAATTAATGGAAAGAATGATTATGGTTCTGGTATCAATGGTAATGGTAATCTTGCCATGGTACGATATAATATTATTTGTAAAAATTCTCCAGCTAATATTTATCGTGATAGTTATGGTGCTGGTATATATAATTGTAATGGTATTATTCAAAATAATATTATTTCAGAAAACTCAGCTAAGTATGGTGGTGGTATTGGTAAATGTAATGCGATTATACGAAACAATAAAATATATAACAATTCAGCCGGGTATGGTGCTGGTTTTAATGAATGTGGTGGACTAATTCAGAATAATATTATCTTTAATAACTCCGCTTCAATTGGTGGTGGTCTTTGTAGTTGTAATGGAACAATTATCAACAATACTATCTATGGGAACTATGCTAATAATTACGGAGGTGGACTGTATTCTTGTCAAGGATTTATAGCAAATAATATTATTTGGGGAAATTCTGCATCTCAAGATAACCAAATAAGTGGGCCGAATGTACCTTTTTATTCTTGCATACAAGACTGGGATGGAAACGGAAGGGGAAATATTTCTACTGACCCTAAATTTCTTAATCCAACTGAGGAAGATTTTCATATTAGCTCTGATTCCTCCTGTCGCGATAAGGGTTGTAACTATTATCTTTTTGGAGAATATATTGTAGATATAGATAGTGAATGCCGCATCGAAGGTAATATTGTTGATATAGGCGCCGATGAGTATGGAGGAAGTATTGATAGTGATGGAGATCTACTTTCAAATACTGATGAAAGTTCAAGAGGATCATCTATAAATAATCCGGATACAGATGGTGATGGTTTGATAGATGGGGCAGAGATTCTGAGGGGAACAAATCCATCTGTTTTTGATTCACCTATTGGAATATATATTCCTTCAGATTACTCGGATATTCAACAGGTTGTATTTTTAGCTTTTCCCTTAGAAACTGTTTATGTATCACCAGGAATTTATAAAGTAAATCTACATTTCTTGGGGAAAAACATAACTCTCCAAAGTAATACTACCTTTGAGAATGTAATTAATGAAGGTGTTGTATTTGATGGAGATAAACTTAATTCAGTTATATTCTTTACAGGCAAGGAATCTCAATCATCTATCATGAAAGGTTTTATTATCAGCAATGGTTTTAATCAGATAGGAGGAGGTATTAATGGTAATGGAACAATGGCCAAAATTGAAGGTAATATCATTATAAACAACAGAGCTTCTTTTAGTGGAGGAGGAATTTACTGGTGCAATGGTGCTATAAATAACAATATTATTTTGAATAACTCTTCTGTGGCATATGGAGGTGGATTATATAAATGTCAAGGTTATATAAATAATAATATTATTTCTGGCAATGAAACTGATTTTGTCGGAGGCGCTCTTAGTGATTGCAATGGGATTATTCAGGATAATATCATTGAAAATAATTCTGCAGAATATCACGGGGGGGGAATTTCTCTATGTAATGGTATCATTCAGAATAATGTTATTGTGAATAATCAAGCGACATATAGAGGTGGAGGGATTTATGAATCTCAAGCCAATGTTTGGAATAATACGATTTGGAATAATTTTGCTGGATACCAAGGTGGTGGTATTTATAATTATGTTTATTCAACAATTACAAAAAATAATATCATATGGAATAATAATGCTCCAGAAGGTCAACAAATTTATAGCAACATATTACCTTCTTATTCCTGTATTCAAAACTGGTCAGGCGGCACAGGAAATCTAAATGATGACCCCCAGTTAGTTGATCCCACAAATGGTGATTTTCATTTGAAAGCGACTTCACCTTGTATTGATGCGGGATGTTATATTGAGGGTATAACTCAAGATTTTGAAGGAAATCCAAGGGGATTTAATGGCACACCTGATCCTCGTGGTGATGGTTCGGATTATGATATTGGTGCTGATGAATATGTGAAATACACGAGTGTTGAAAATTGGTCTTATTGGTTATATTGATATCTGAGGTTCATTCATTGAATTGATTTTTTCAAGTGCGGATTTTGCGGCATTGACTTCAGCCTGTTTTTTACTTTTGCCTGAGCCAGTTCCCATTATTTGGTCATTAATATAGACTTCAGCAATGAAATCCTTATGATGGTCGGGTCCCGTCTCACTTATTATCCTGTAAATCGGAATCATCTGATATTTTCTCTGAGCAACCTCTTGCAAATCCGATTTGTAATCGCCTATTATATCTCCCTCAAAGAGTTCCTTTTCTGTATTAATAATGTATGTAATTATGAATTCACGAACCATTTTAATCCCAGAATCAAGATAGATGGCTCCTAAAAAGGATTCAAAAACACCTGCTAATATTGAGACTCTATTTCTGCCACCAGTTTGGTCTTCGCCTTTACCCAATTTTAATAATTCATCGAGATGTAGCATCTTGGATTTATGAGCCAACATTTTTCTACTAACAAGTTGAGAACGTATCTTGGACAGTTTTCCTTCTGCCATATTGGGGTGATGGTTATACAACTCGTCGCTTACTATTAGACTTAAGACAGCATCTCCAAGAAATTCGAGTCTTTCGTTGTCTGCTGGAAGGTTATTTTCATAGGCAAATGACTTATGGCAAAAAGCAATATCAAATAACTCAAGATTATTGAATTGTATATTTAGTTGCTTCAAAAATAATTCAAACTGATTTTGTCTTTCTATGTCCATAATATGATCAGAATTTGAGACCTCTGAAATATTAACTAAAGCGAGATTGCTTCGTCGTCTTCGACTCCTCGCAATGACACTCATAGGCTCTCCTAAGAACAAAGATAAAGAAGCATTAGTGTCATTCTGAGCGAAGCGAAGAATCTCGTAGTTTATTTAATTTTTCAGAAATCTCGATTTACATTTACCTTTCTCAAAAATATGGTTAAAATGAAAAAGAGGGATAATAACAAGTTTTGTTGTTTATTCCCTCATTTATTTTTATCATCATTATAATTATGTTTTTAAAACCTATACAAAAAGAAAATAAGTAAAGAAATTATTGTTCAAATTTTTTCGCAACAACAATGGCATTATGGCCACCGAATCCAAGAGAGTTAGACAGCCCAGTCCTAACCTCCTGTTTTCTCGCTATATTTGGAACATAATCGAGGTCGCAATCCGGATCCGGTGTTTCATAATTTATTGTCGGGTGAATAATTCCTTCTTTGATGGTCAAAACAAGCACAATAAATTCTACACCACCTGCACCTCCTAATAAATGCCCAATCATCGATTTTGTGGAGTTAATAGGAATCTTATAAGCATAATCGCCAAATACCTTTTTTATGGCAAGCGTTTCACATTTATCATTAAGAGGTGTAGAAGTCCCGTGGGCATTGATGTATTCCAATTCATCAGGAGCTAAACCAGCATCATTAAGCGCAAGCTTCATAGCATTCATACCGCCCTCTGCTGTTTCATCTGGTGCTGTAATATGATACGCATCACCTGTCATACCGTAACCAATAATTTCAGCGTAAATCTTAGCATTTCTTTTTATGGCATGCTCGAGGGCTTCGAGAACGACTATTCCAGAGCCTTCCGCAATTACAAAACCATCTCTGTCCTTATCAAAAGGCCTACTTGCTTTTTCAGGTTCATCGTTTCGTCTTGATAAAGCACCCATATTACAGAATCCAGCAACTCCTAATCTTGTAATTGTGCTTTCCGAACCACCCGAAATCATTATATCTGCATCGCCTCTCTGGATAATCTTAAAAGAATCACCGATGGAATTAGTCCCTGATGCACAGGCTGTTACAACACAAGAGTTGGGTCCTTTAAAACCGTATTCAATTGATATGATCCCTGATGCCATATTGGGAATAATTTTGGGTATGAGAAAAGGTGAAACCTTTCCAGGACCCTTAGTATCTAAAAGATGAAGTTGTTCCTCAATGACTTTTATACCACCAATTCCTACACCGACAATGACACCAACTCTATGAGGATCAACCTTGGATAAATCCAACTCGGCATCTTTCACAGCTTCTCTTGAAGCAACGAGTGCGTATTGAACGAAATTATCCATCTTCCGAAGGTCTTTAGGAGAGAAATGGTCTTGTGGATTAAAGTTTTTTATCTCTCCAGCGATTTTTGTAGTGTACCCTGTGGTATCAAAATAAGTCAGAGGACCTATCCCGCTTTTGCCATTAATTACAGCATTCCAGAACTCTGTTACATTTAATCCAACTGGCGTAATCGCACCCAATCCTGTTATGACTACCCTGCGTTTGTTCATAGCGCTACCTTTATTTTAACATAAGATTTATTTGTAGGGACGTGATTCATCACGCACATATCTAATTGTAGCGGTCACATTTATGCGATGGATACGATAATTGTTTGATAAATCAAACCGCTACATATCTTAATACATTATTCAGATTGCTTTTCTGAGTGTTCCTCAATATATTTAATAGCCTGACCAACCGTGCCAATTTTTTCAGCCTCTTCATCCGGGATTTCGAGACCGAATTCTTCCTCAAGCGACATAACTAATTCTACTCTGTCAAGAGAATCTGCACCCAAATCATCATCAAACTTTGCATCAGGAGTTACCTTGTCTTCAGAAACACCTAATTGCTCGATGATGATTTCTTTTACTTTCTTTTCAATGGCTTCGTTTGTCATATCGATTTCCTCCCAAAAAGTAGATTTGTTTTTTATGAGATAACCATTCCACCGTCAACTCTAATAACCTGACCGGTGATATAATTTGAATAGTCGGATGCTAAGAAGAGAGCCATCCTGGCAACATCTAAAGGTTCTCCAAGCCTGTTCAACGGAATCATTTTTGTGAGTTCTTCTTTTGCTTTGTCAGAAAGGACATCAGTCATTCTGGTTTTAATGAATCCTGGGGCTATAGCATTAACGTTTATATTACGAGAAGCAAATTCTTTTGCAAGGGTTTTGGTTATACCAATCACACCCGCTTTACTCGCCGCATAATTTACCTGACCGATATTTCCAATTTGTCCCACGATTGATGCAATATTAATAATTTTGCCTGAGCGTTGTTTCAACATATATCTTGAGACAGCTTTGCAAAAGTTAAAAGTTCCTTTCAGATTGACCGCAATAACTCTGTCCCATTCTTCTTCACTCATTTTCATTATCAGCTGGTCTTTAGTAATACCAGCATTATTAACAAGGACGTCGATTTTGCCAAGTATTTCGATGGCTTTATCAACTGTATTTTTTACATCTTCAGAATTCGATACATCCGTTTTGAAAAAGATTGCTTGTCGACCTAATGTTTTTATCTCTTCACAAGTCCCCTGCCCAGCATCTTCTAAAACATCCGAGACAATGATATCACTTCCTGCTTTAGCAAATTCCAGGGCGATTGCTTTACCAATTCCAAGTCCTGAACCTGTGATGAGTGATACTTTATCTTTTAGTTCCATATGATAATTCCTTGTTGCAGTCTCAATTATGCAACAATGATTGTTTAATAATAAAATTTCAATAAATATCGTCCACAAATCGAGAATTCTGAATCACCGCAAAGCTTCAACCCCTCACCTTAATCCTCTCCCCAGAGGGGAGAGGGAAGGGTGAGGGGGCATTTTCATTAATTTATGGACAATAATTTTTGAAAATTCATAATCAAACTGCTACATATATTTCATTGGGTAGAATAAATTTTATCTTTTAAGACCTTAATTGCTTCGAAATCAGAGGTATTGTAAAATGAAACGCTATTGTCAATTTTTTTCATTAGTCCAGTGAGAACTTTCCCTGGACCAACTTCTACAAACGTATTAAAACCGTTGTTAATCAGTGTTTTGATGGAATCAACCCATAAAACACAAGAAGTGATTTGTTCTTTTAGATATTTTTTAATAAGGTTTGTATCTTCTACAATAGTGCCTGTCACATTAGCAACAAAAATCTTTTTAGGTTCATCAAATTTTGCTTCTTTGAGGACATTTTCCATCACAGCTTCCGCTGATTTCATTAAAGGTGAATGGAAGGCACCTGAGACTGAAAGCATTTTTGCCAATTTTGCCCCACAGGCTTTAGCTTCTTCGCAGGCTTTTCTTACCACATCTTCAGACCCAGATATGACCAATTGCTCAGGGGAATTAAAATTGGCAGGATTGATAACTCCTGAATCTTTTAAATGGTCACAAATCTCTTTAACTTTTTCGAAACCAAGTCCGATAATTGCTGCCATAGTCCCATTTTCTTTTTGAGAGGCATCTTCCATCGCTTCTCCTCTGCTTTTAACAAGCTTTAAACCCGTTTCAAAGTCAAATACACCAGCAGAGTAAAGCGCAGAATATTCACCAAGACTATGACCCGCAACTCCTTCTGAATTGATACCCAAATTCCTCAATATTTCATAACAAACAACACTATGGATAAAAATTGCAGGTTGAGTTACCTTTGTCTGTTTCAAATCTTCTTCGGTCCCATTAAAGCAAATTTCTGATAAGGGATAATTTAATATTTTATCTGCCTTATGATAAATTTCTTTTGCTATTTCAAAGTGTTCATATAAATCTTTTCCCATTCCACGAAACTGTGAACCTTGACCGGGAAATAAGAACGCAATTTTCATAAATTATTTACCTTATTTTATGTGAGGGCGTATGGGAATACGTTCTTCCTATTAATTGATTGGGCAGGATTTAAATCCTGCCCTTTAAATTTTATGTTCAGGATATATATCCTGAACAATCAATCGTCTTTTTTTGTGCAATTTCGCGGTTATTATTAATAGATTAATACACTTGCTCCCCAGGTAAGTCCACCACCAAAGGCTACGAATGCAATAAGGTCGCCTCGTTTGATTTTGCCTTCTTTTACAGCCTCATCGAGTGCAATAGGTATTGTGGCGGCTGATGTGTTTCCATATTTATCTAAATTGATATAAAATCTCTCTATAGGAACATCTAATCTTCTCGCTATAGCCTCAATTATTCTAATATTGGCTTGATGCGGGATTACGCATTTAATATCTTGTATTGAATATCCACTCTTATTGATTGCATTTTTAAGAGAATCAGTCATACTTTTAACTGCGACTTTAAAAACTTCATTCCCTTTCATAGTAACAGTATGCTTACCATTGGATACTGTTTCAGGAGAAGCGGGTAAACGGCTTCCGCCTGCTTGAATAATGATTAATTCGGTTAAAGAGCCATCTGTTTTTATTTCTTCAGCCAAGAATCCTCTCCCTTTTTCTACTTCCCCTATGACTGCTGCTCCTGCTCCATCTCCGAATAATATACAGGTAGTTCTATCTTGCCAGTTTGTGAACTTCGACAAAGTTTCCGTCCCAATAACAAGGACTTTTTTAGCTGTTCCTGCAATAATCATACTTTTCCCAATTGTTGCTCCGAAAATAAATCCTGAACAGGCGGCGTTAATATCAAAAGCGGCAGCGTTTATAGCACCGATGTTGTTCTGAACATAGCATGCCGTTGATGGGCATAAGGTATCAGGCGTAATGGTTGCGAGAATAATGCAATCAATTTCTTCTGGTTTAACATTAGCGTCCTCTAATGCCCTTTTAGCAGCGATTGTTGCGATATCAGAAGTTGCCTGATTTTTCTCACAGATTCTTCTTTCTCTGATACCCGTTCTGGTTAATATCCATTCATCAGAAGTGTCAACTATTTTTTCAAGGTCTCGGTTCGTTAAGATTTTCTCTGGAAGATATGAACCTATTCCAAGTATACCTACACTTATATTTTCCATTAGTTTAGTGTTTCTCCTGTTTTGTTTATGTGCGATAAATCGCACCGTTACATTGTGTGATTGTTTGTAATTTCTTCTAAGATATGCTCATTAACCTTATGATTAACAAATTCTGTTGCTACTCTTATAGCATTCATAATGGCTTTAGACGTGGATTTCCCGTGGGAAATGATGCAAACGCCATTAATTCCTAAAAGAGGCGCCCCACCCGTCTCAGCATAATCTATCTTCTTTTTAATCTTCATAAATCCCCTTTTCATAAATGCACCAGCAAGTCGGGTAAATATTCCCTTTTCAAATTCCATTCTAAGCCATTTTATAAGGACGGCACCAATACTCTCTCCAAACTTTAATACAACATTCCCGACAAAACCGTCACACACTATTACATCAACTACGCCTGTTAAGATATCTTTTCCTTCAACATTCCCAAAAAAGTTGAGTTTTGAATTTTTTAATAGATCAAATGCCTCACCTGTGAGTTCATTCCCTTTAGATTCCTCTTCTCCGATGCTTAATAAACCGACTTTAGGATTTTCAATTCCAATTATATGTTGTGAATAGACTTTGCCCATCTGGGCAAATTGGAGAAGATAATTAGGCTTGCAATCAACATTTGCTCCTACATCAATTAACAGCACAACTCCACTCGTTGTGGGAAGCAATGAACCAATAGCAGGTCTTGCTACACCCTTTATTGTACGCCATTTGACAAGCAACGTTGCCATAACGGCGCCTGTATTTCCCGCGGAGACCATCCCCTGAGCTTTGCCTTCTGAGAACATATCTCCACATACTGCAATAGAAGAACTTCTTTTCCTTATTGCCAGGCTTGGCGCTTCACGCATCCCAACTATTTCTGGGGCACTCTCAATAAGAATTTTTTCTGGGTTGTACTTGTATTTAGATAAAGCCTGTTTTAGAACCGATTCTGGACCTACTAATGCAACTTTTACGTCTAAGGATTTTGTAGCTGCAATTGCACCTTCGATTTCAGATATCGGGGCTTTGTCTCCACCCATTGCATCTACCGCTATAATCATACGATAACTATCTCCTTATGCCTTTTTAGCAACAATTACCCGACCTTTATATTCCCCACAATGAGGACAAATTCTATGCGGTAGTTTTAATTCATGGCAGGCTGGACATTCGACAAGTCCCACTGGGTCTAATTTCCAATGGGTTCTTCTTTTATCTCTTCTCGTCTTAGAATGACGATGTTTAGGATTTGCCATTGTTGTTCACTCCTATTAAACTTTACCAATGTAACGGTTTGATTTATCAAACAATTATTGTCGATCTTCTCATAAATGTGACCGCCACATTTAAATGGGTGTGATAAATCATACCCCTGTAAATGGAATTACCCGATTATTAAGGAAAAAACAAAAAAACTATCTATATTCGATTTTTTTATGTCAATCTTTTTTTGCTTTTATAAAAATTGTTACTATTGGGGATAAACAAACCTACTTGTCCCACCAATTAATAATCAAAAACATTTAAGAATTTATAAATTCCAACCATCCAAAAAACAGGGACAGATAATATTTGTCTGTCCCCAATATAATGCCGATAAGATGTCAGTACTACCATATTTACTTATTATACTCTTTGAAAAATTACTGAAAATAATAGAAAGACGAGATTGATTCGTCGGCTTCGCCTCCTCACAATGTACTGTGTCAAAAATCAAGTTATTTTTTAACCTACAGAGAGTAAAGGGGATTTAAATTTCAG
>Ga0315289_10002890_pt1 | contig 26221 bp, 26 predicted proteins | sample YL17G11_40_MG_FD_203452 | JGI IMG/M metagenome (GOLD analysis project Ga0315289, IMG submission 203452) | Sediment microbial communities from Yellowstone Lake, YNP, Wyoming, USA - YL17G11_40 | ecosystem: Environmental > Aquatic > Freshwater > Lake > Sediment | place: USA: Wyoming | collected...
TTGCCCGGCCGCCTGCTCGAGCAACTCCCGCTTGCCCACGCCGCGATGGCGCTGGAACAGGCGCACCAGGTCGCCGACGATGCCCTCCCCCTCGCCAAAGAAGATGCCATCCACCAGGCTGTCACCGGCCTGGCGGATGACAGCTTGGGTGGCCATGGCGTTGGACCCACCGAGGATGATGATTGGCCACTCCGGCCCGCGCTGGCTGGAGAAAAGCGGGAACCCCGAGCGGATCAGCAGGTAGGGCAGGTTGATCAGTTCGAGCGTGTAGGCGTTGGAGATCAGAATCAGGTCAAACTCGTCGCCCGAGCGCAAACTCTGGACGCCGATGAGGGGAGGGGTTCCCTCTTTCTCAAACAGCGCCCGGTCTACCTTGGCGGGGAAGAACGCCAGGTCAACGAACGCCTCCGGCAGCGCCCGCCGCACCTCCTGGAACAGAAAGAGGTGGGGGATGGAACGGTCCACGTCCCGAAAGGGGGACAGCCGGACGATCAGTACCCGGTAGGAGGCATCCTCAAAGTCCGGGTTGTCGAACGTGGGATTGTCGAAAGGAAGAAGCGCCTCAACCTGCCTGAACCGGTGCAGGTTTCGGCGGAGAGAATCAAGGTAGTTTGGCATCGCCATCTACTCTCACCGCTGGTTTTCGCCTATGAGAGGGACGACTTGAAAGCCAAGTAATGTGAAGTGCCAATCAAACGAGAAGACTTTCCGCAATCCCAGCCTCTTCATGACGGCCATGCTAATTGTGTCAGTAACGGTGAGCTTCTGGCCTTTGAAACGCCTGATATATTCCATCGCTTGCAGTTCATCTTCCTCAAGTGGACGGATAATATTGATAGAGCCGTCATAGACGCTCTCCAGGAAGCGCAATGCGGATAGAATGCCCAGGTAAGGTTTGTAAAGCAGGCGGCGATGCGTCTCAGCTATTGTCAGCGTGGTGACGTAAAAAGGGTAAGCAAGCCGTCTAAACTCAAAAAGGCAGTTAGAGGCCGTTTCGTGGTATTGATCTCTCGGATCAGTGATCGCTTCCAGGGCACACGTATCGAACAAAACTGCCCGTTCGTAAATGCTGCGCGGAACGGGCAGTACAGTATGCACGCCAGCCTCCTTAATCAGAGGTGGATTAGGCTGGTAGGCCCATTAACGTAGGTGCATTGGCAAGATCGAACAAGCCCGAAGCCAGATTGGGCAGTTTAGCACCAGGTGGGGCTTCATCCTTGACTACGCGTACTTCCCCATCAATCACCGTGAGAACCACAGGGGATACTTCAATAGGCGGTTGAGGCATAGCAAAATATAGAGGATTGGGCGTGTCGCCAGAGAATCTGCTCTCCTCAATCTGGGCTGTAGTATAGCTGAACTGCAGAACAAGATACTCGCATTGGGCATCGTTTGTAGACATAGAGGTCAATCTCATGCTCATAGTTCCTCACACCCCTTTCTCATTGGCTTCCCAGCCGATAGACAACACCTTCACGTCAATATTAACCGGGAGTCCAGGGATCAACGGCATAGGCTGACCCGGCGGAACCTGAACTTGAACCCCCTGAGGTATTCTTGAAGACAGGCTGATACGGCATTGAGAACGAAAGACAAAGGACTGTTTCTCAGTCTCAATGAACCCACCATCTATAGTGAGCTCCTGCTGCAGTCGATCAGATACGACGAGACTATCCGCGCAAAAAGTCCGCCGCAGTTGCAGAACCTGGGCATAATCCTCGTAGAGTTGCCACAAAAGACTCTGCTCTTCTTCCGTTGCTTCCACAACCAAGTCTTCACCCAGGATCTCCACTGCCTCTTTCCTGTTGAGAGCATGCGTGTGGGAATACAGGCTCTTCGTCAGTTGATCAACAATTCGCTCAATCCGAGCTTTTCCATTCTCCTCAAGCAAATGAAGCCGCAACAGTTTTTCAGCCAAGATACGGATTTGGGTATGCGCGCGGTTCACATTCCCCAATGCAATAGGATGAACTCTCTCAGATAACCTTTTGAACACCTCGAGGATGTGATCAGGATTCTGAAGGCCAACCTTAGTAGAATCCTTCGCCAACTCCATATAGGAAGTCACATCTTCCACGCTGATGCCCTTTCTGGTACGCTTGTCAACCTCATCCACAGGGTTGAATTGATTCCCTGTGGTGGGATCAACAGGGCTCAGCTCAGCAACTTCTCCCATGATAATCTTGTCGGCTCCAAGGCAAATCAGCGTACCCGCGCTATGAGCACGGAATGGTACTAACGTAGCAAACTGCTTGAGCGCGTACTCACGGAACACGCTGACCAATGGCCATACAGAGTCAACCTCACCTCCACGAGTATATAGGAATAGATCCAAGTTGTCTGTCTTACCCAGAGAACGGAGTTGATCATAGAGAAGCAACTGTGCCTCTGTAGCCAGTTGGGTTCTTAGGGCAGGAAGTGAGAACCCTGGGGGAAAGGCCCCCCGATCGCTAGTAAAGTACGACACAACCTTGGACTGGTGCAGTTCCTGAATCTGTTTGATGATTTTCACACGCTCTGGAAAAGCCATGCTGCCCTCCACACCTTATTGGACCAACAGGAATTACACCTATTACACCTTGTGTTCCTAGATCATGCCACCAAACAGCAGCTTGTCTATTGGACAGTTATGATGATTGTACCCAGGGATAGGAAAATGTCAAACACCCGATATCTGACCACTTGGAGGTCATCGAGAGTCCCAACTTGTGAGGTTTCCCCTGGCTACGCTAACTGCCGTCCAGGAATAGGTGGACCACCGGCATAGACCGCCGTCACCGCCAACGTCCCCACCGGCGCCCCGAGCACGCGGCGGCTCCCCAACCAGCGCCCCTTGGCCTGGAAGGAGATCACGTCGAGCGTGAGGAGCGAGGCCGCCACAGGGGTACCCGCGGGCAGCGGCGCCAACAGGTCAGAGGCCAGCCCTTCCGCGCACACCAGCGCGCGCTCCCCGGCCGGCTGGAGCGAGAGCAGCGGCACTGCCAGCGGACAGCCCCCACCGTCGAGAAAGGCCAACACCCGCACCGCCGTCAGCGGGCTGAACTTTTCCCGTACCACCGGGGGCAGCGCCACAGCCTCCTCCGGCGGGCTGGGCGGGCGGGCGGCAGCGCGCGCCAGCAGATAGTCGGCCAGGACGCGCAATTTGGAGATGCGGAAGTGGCGCAGGACCTCCCGCACCTGGACAATCCCGGCGTTGCGGATGCCGGTGTAGGCGTTGTAGCGCAGGAGGTCGGTGCTGTTGAGGCGGTCCACGTAGGCCCCCGCCCGTTGCCAGCCTATGAAATCCCCCTGCAGGATCCAGCCCTCCAGGTCGGTCGTGATGACCAGGATGCCCACCCGCGGATCGGCGTCCAGGTTCCCGACCGACTTGCGCAGCAGGAAATTGCCGAAGATCAGGCGATCCTCCACGTCGCCCGCCGGCATGATCGAAGTTACCGGCACGACGTTGGGAATGCCGTCGGCCGAGCGGGTGGCGAGGAACTTGGGCGTCATCTCGCCGGAAAGCGCCTCCAGCAGGCCAGGTTGGGTTTCAAGGATGGACATCTATGTACCTCCGTAAAGGACAGGCAAATCGCAAATCGCAAATCATTCTCCATTCTCCATTCTTCACACCTCCCTTCCTTCCATCCTCGTCGCCCCCGACCACACCGCCACGGCCACCCGCTCGAGCGCCACGGCGTGCAGCGCCTCCATCTCGGCGCGGGCCAGCAACGGCACCCCCTCCAGCCGGTAGGGCCGGTCCAACCGGTGGTACTTGGGCTGGCCCAGGTTGGTGTAGGCCAGCAGGTCCCAGCGCTCGACCGTGGGCAGTGCGCTGGCGATGAAGGCGCCGATGGCGGCGACGTTGGCCGCGTCGGCGGTGTAGCCGGGGATGACGGGCGTGCGGATCCACATCGGCTTGCCGCTTGCGGCGATGCGGCGGGCATTCTCCAGGATGAGGCCGTTGTCCACGCCGGTGCTGGCGCGGTGGCGCTCCCCGTCGAAAATCTTGAGGTCGTAGAGCACCAGGCCTACCAGCGGCAATATCCGCTCGTACTGCTCCCACGGGGCCGCCCCGCACGTGTCCAGCGCCACGTGGAGGCCCGCCTCGCGGCACAGGCCGGCCAGCGCCACGACGAACTCGGCCTGGCGCATCGGCTCGCCGCCGGAGAGCGTGACGCCCCCGCCGGACGTCTCGAAGAAGACGGCGTCCTTGTTCACCTCGGCGAAGAGCGCTTCCGGCGTCCACTCGCGGCCGATGACCTCCAACGCCCCGGCGGGACACGCTTCGGCGCAGGCCCGGCAGGCGGTGCAGCGCGCCCGGTCAATGCGCATCCCTTCGGGCGTCAACTCGAGCGCCTCGACCGGGCAGGCGCTGAGGCAGTCCCGCGCGCCGATGCAGCGCACGTCGTACCACACCAGTTCAGGCCGCGGCGAAAGCCCCTCCGGGTTGTGGCACCAGGCGCAACGCAACGGGCAGCCCTTGAAGAAGACGGTAGTGCGGATGCCGGGGCCGTCTTCGGTGCTGAAGCGCTGGACGTTGAAGGTGATAGCGGATGGCGAATGGCGAATGGCGAATGGCGAATGGCGAATGGGCGAATCTACGAATTTACGAATGGACGAATGGGCGGATGGACGTGCACTCATAGATTGAGTCACCCTTCGCTTTGCCCTGGATTCCAGGCCAACCCCGGCCGGCGGCGGGCGGGGAGCCGCCGGAAGTGGTAGCGGGGGTAGCCCAGGGTCAGCACGACCTCGGCCCGGTGGCCCTCGGGCAGCCCCAGCGCGCGGCGCAACCCCCGGCTGCGCTCGAGCGCGATGATGAAGTAGCCGATCTGGCAGGTGCCCAGGCCCGACGCTTGTGCCGCCAGCGCCAGGTTGTAGGCGGCGTAGGCGGCGTCGTCGCGGCCAAAGTAGTCGTCGTCGGGGACGTGCGCCACGAGCACGACCGGCGCACGGAAGAAGATGGGGTCTTCGCCCTGGGCATGTTTGCGTGCCAGGCGCTCGAAACTGTCCGCGCTTTCCAGTCCTCTCCTGATCTTTTCGGCTCCCAGCGCCAGGATCAGGATCGGACGCAGCCACGGGTTACGCACCAGGCGGGCCGTGTGGGCCAGCGCGGCCATGGCCTGCGCGCTCAGCGCGGCGATGCGCACCGGGTCGTCGAACGCCAGCCAGTCCACCGGCTGCCCGTTGCCGGCGCTCGGCGCCCAGCGGGCGACGTCCACCAGTTGCCGCACGACTTCACGGGGCACGGGCTTGTCCCGGAAGACGCGCAGCGAACGGCGCTCGCGCAACGCGGCCACCAGCCCGTCGAGCGTCGGCAGGAACGCCGGCTCCAACACCGGGCACTCCTCCAGCGGGTAGGCGCTGTGGCGGACGGCGCCGGCCGGGCAAGCCACGACGCAGTGCCCACACAGCCAGCACTCCTCGGGCGTGAGCGCTTCCACCCGTTCGCCTGCGCGCCCGAACACGCGGCCCGTGCACAGCGCCACACATGCACCACAGTTGGTACACGCGTCCTGGTTGATCGTGATCTCGGGCATGGCTCACCTCTCCCCGGAAGTGTTCACATAAGAAGCATCGAAGTACGAAGCGTATACCTTGACGTCGAGCACAGGAGAACCGTCCAGCGCATCCAGCCCGACGACCTCCAGCACGTTGCCGGCGATGCAGCGGACGCGGGCAACGGTAACCCCAATCGGGTTGGGACGGTGCTGGCTGCGCGTGGCAAACACGCCCCGCAGCGGCCGGCTGGGGTCACCCCGCGGATGGAGTTGCAGGTCGTAGCCAGCAGATTGGTGGAAGTAGAAAAGCACGACGACGTCGCTGCCGGGCTCCAGGCCCAAGAGGCCGTCAGTCAGTGCCGGGTCGAGCACGATGCGAGCCGGACGGGCGCGCAGTTCGTCGCCCGCCAGTTCCGCATCGCGCTCGTCCCGTTCCACGTGGCCAATGGGGGTCAGCGTTATGCGTTGGGCCTGGGCTACGTTCCTTCTTCCCACGATGTCAGGTACTTTTCCTGTTCGGGCGTCAGCACGTCGATCGCGACGCCCATGGCGTGCAACTTGAGGCGGGCGATCTGCTGGTCAATCTCCTCCGGCACGTCGTAGACGGTGTGCTCCAGTTCGTCGGCGTGCTGTCGCATGTACTCGGCGCACAGGGCCTGGTTGGCGAACGACATGTCCATCACCGCGCTGGGGTGCCCCTCGGCAGCGGACAGGTTGACCAGGCGGCCTTCCGCCAGCAGGTGGACGTGCCGCCCGTCGGCCAGCGTGTACTCGTCCACGAAGGGGCGGACGCGGCGCGGCGCGCCCACGGCCAGTTTCTCCAGCGCCGGGATGTTGACCTCGACGTTAAAGTGGCCGGAGTTGGCGACGATGGCGCCGTCCTTCATCACCTCAAAGTGTGGCCGGTCAATCACGCTGATGTCGCCGGTGGAGGTGATGAAGATGTCCCCCTGTGGTGCAGCCTCCGGCATGGGCATCACGCGGTAGCCGTCCATCACGGCCTCGAGCGCGCGTAGCGGCTTGACCTCGGTGACGATGACGTTGGCGCCCAGCCCCTTGGCGCGCATGGCGATACCACGGCTGCACCAGCCGTAACCGGCGACGACGACGGTCTTGCCGGCGATGAGGACGTTGGTGGCGCGGATGACGCCGTCCAGCGTGGACTGGCCGGTGCCGTAGCGGTTGTCGAACAGGTGCTTGGTCATGGCATCGTTGACGGCGACGATGGGGTAGCGCAGCACGCCATCGCGGGCCATGGCGCGCAGGCGGATGACGCCGGTAGTCGTCTCTTCGGTGCCGCCGACGATGTTGCCGAGCAGTTCGGTGCGCTCCTTGTGGAGTGTGCTCACCAGGTCAGCCCCGTCGTCCATCGTCATGTGAGGTTTGTAGTCGAGCGCGGCGTGGATGTGCCTGTAGTAGGTCTCGCCGTCCTCGCCCTTGATGGCGAAGACGGGGATTTCGTAGTAGGAGACAAGCGCCGCCGCCACGTCGTCCTGCGTGGAGAGCGGGTTGGAGGCGGTGAGCACCAGCTCCGCCCCACCCGCCTGGAGCGTGCGGGCCAGGTTGGCCGTCTCGGTGGTGATGTGGAGGCAACCGGCGAGGCGCACGCCCGTCAGCGGCTTTTCGGCGGCGAAGCGCTCACGGATGAGGCGCAGGACCGGCATCTCCCGCTCGGCCCACTCGATGCGCAGGCGGCCGGCGGGGGCCAGGTCGAGGTTTTTGATGTCGTGGTCTATTGGCATATCTGACTCCTTAATGTGGTTTGTAGCAGGTTGTTTACTCAATCGGCCAGTCTACGAAGACATTGCGGATTGGGTACAAGAAGAGTTCCTTAACCTGTACGCCATGCTGGCCGAAGAACTGAATGTTCCCGGAAGAAGCAGGGGACGAATTCGACATGATCTACAGAAGCCTCTCAATCAGTTCAATAAACTCTCTGGCCTGTTCAAGATTGTCTCTCACTTCTTCGGCGTCAGGCTTAGCCCCAAAGACAGGGTACCGCTCCTGGATGTAGTAAGCTGTAACTTCAGCACAGAGACGACGGAACTTCTTCAGACTTGGCTCATGTTTCGTGGCCTCTTGCAGAAGGGCACGCAAATCGTGGATGCGCTCCAGTTTCCAGCCTCTGGAAAGCAGAAATCCTTTGAGGTATTTTTCCAGGGCTTGCTGGAGATGGATAGCAGCATCCGCAATGTCGCCTTCGGCCAAGCGACGGGATACACGCTCGAAATCGTCAGCGGCGACTTGGAACCAATCAGCCGGGTAAGTGGATTCCCCTTCAGGAGGCATAGAGCACCTTCCCTTTCGTCAGGATTTCTTCAAAGAACTGGTCCCCTTTGGTACGCCTCTCTGCCAATTCGGTCGGAGTGAGCACCAGGGGCGAGAATGGAGTTGTTTCTACAATATCTGCCACCAATTCACAGACTTCGGCCCATCGCTTAGGAAATGACTTGTCGGTTTCCTTCAGGATCAGGAGGTCAATGTCGCTGGCTGTGTCAGGCTCGCCGTAGGCGTAGGAGCCAAAGAGTATGATCCTCTCAGGTTGGTATCTTGCTGCCAGCACTTCGACGATTTTTCTCAAGAGCGGATGCACATCTATAATCACACTCCCCTCCGTTCAGATACGGTAGTTGTTGATCTGGAAAGGGATTCAGGGTATCCACGTATCCCTCGGATGCCCAGCCATCGGCGTTCCGTGATGTCGAGCGCCTCGCGGCTGGTGTGGAAAACGTACAGTTCGCGTTCGGGGGCTTCGCGGTGCAGTTGGGTGTAACTTCTCATGGCGGCGACTGAGTCGGGAAAAGTGCCCACGACCGCCAGCTGCTCCAGGATCCGTTTGTTGGCTTCCGAATGGGCTTTGATGGCTTCGACCAGGATCCACTGCTGGGGGTAGTGCTCACGGATTTCTTGCCATCTCATCTCGACGTTCCTATCAGCGAGTCAAGCGCACCCTCATCGTCGAAGTGCTCGCGGAAGCGGGCGACGAATTCGGGGAGGGTGTAGCAGTGGCTCTGGGGGCCGGGCTGCTCGAGCGCGTAGGTGGCCGCCAGCGCGCCCATGCGCCCGACCAGGTCCCAGGATAGGCCCAGCGCCAGTCCCTTGATCAGCCCGGCGCGGAAGGCGTCGCCTACGCCGGTGGGGTCGTCGGCCTGGCGGGGGGGCACCGGGGGGATGGCATGGAGTGTGCCCTGCGCCCAGACGTGCGCTCCTTCGGCCCCCAGCGTGACGACGCAGGCGCGGGCCGGGGTGGCCCGGATCTCCTCGGCGCTCAGCCCGGTCTTCTCGCGCAGCATCTCGAACTCGTACTCGTTGACGACCAGGAGGTCGCACCCCTCGAGCCCGGCTCGCAACTCCTCGCCGGAGAGGCGGATGATCTGCTGGCTGGGGTCGTACAGGTAAGGGAGGCGCAGTTCCCGGCACTCGGCGGCGTACTTGACCATCGCCTGTGGGTCGTTGGGCGAGATGACGACCAGGTCCACAGGAGAACGACTGAAGTCGTTACTACGGTGGTTAGGGGAACGACTGAAGTCGTCACTACGGCGGTTTATACGGTGGTTTACCAGGTCGTGAAACGAGAGGTTGCGCGCGCGGGCCATCGCGCCGGTGTAGAAACTGGCGATCTGGTTGCCGTCCCGGTCGGTATTGACGAAGAAGGAGGCGGTGAACAGGTCGGGTTCGTCGCGCGTGAGCGAGGTGTCCACGCCGTGCTGCTCCAGCCAGGCGCGGTACTCGCTAAAGTCCTGGCCCACCGTGCCCATCAGCCGCGGCCGCTCGCCCAGGAGGGCCAGGTTATAGGCGATGTTGGCCGCACATCCTCCGCGCTGCCGCCGCATCTCGTCTACCAGGAAACTCAGGGAGATGTGGTGCAGTTGCTCGGGCAGGATGTGCTCGACGAAACGGCCTGGAAACGTCATCAGATAGTCGTAGGCAATAGAACCAGTGACAACGACGTTCATTTCCCCTCCCGAACCACCTGTCTCATTGGGATCAGCCGATCGCGGATGATGACTTTCAGTGCCCATAGCCCATCCCATGGGCGGATTTTCTTCCCTTCCGCAACGGTGCGAGGGCGATAGGTGATGGGTATTTCGGCAATCTCGTACCCTGCCCGCAGTATCTTGTCGGTCAACTCAAAGTCCAGGTCGAACCCTGCCCCGGTCAGGTTGAGGGACTTGAGGACATCTGTCCGCACCATCTTGGACGCCGTCGCTACATCGGTGAGACGGGTACCGTAGAGCAGATTGGTCAGCCCGGTGAGGAAGCGTACTCCCAGGTAGTTGGCTACGTACTTGTAGATCGCCTGTCCGCCGAGGGTACGGGAACCGAAGATAGCAGCAGGGTGGTCGTTGGCAATCCGTTCCAGGAACAGAGGATACTCCGCTGGGTCGTATTCCAGGTCGGCGTCCTGGATGATGGCGTAGTCACCGGAGCAATGGGCGATCCCGGTGCGGACCGAGGTGCCCTTCCCCAGGTTGCGGGGATGGAAGACGACCTGCACGTCCGGCAAGTTCAACGCTCGCAACAATTCTCGGGTCCCGTCGGTGGAAGAGTTATCCACGACGATGATCTCTTTGTCCCGCCCCGGCCCCAGGTCAACCGCTCGAACTCGCTCCAGCACGGTCAGGATGGTATCACGTTCATTATAGGCGCAGATAATGATGGATAGTTTCATAGGACATCAGTAGGAACGCGGATTACAGGACGGGAACGGATCGGAAACGGCAAAGAAGTCGGCAAAGGCGTTGAGCATGTAGTCTATGCGGGCATCGTCCAGGCCCGGGTAGACGCCGACGAAGAAGGTGGAGCGCAACACCAGGTCGGAGTTCGGCAGGTCGCCCACGGTGCGCTGCTCGATGTGGCGATAGCCCGGTTGCCGGACGACGTTGCCAGCGAAGAGCATGCGCGTCTCGACGTTGCGTCCCTCGAGCCAGTCCATCAACTCGCGGCGGGTGAACGGCGCAGCGGGCCGCACGGTGATGGGGAAGGCAAACCACGACAGGTCAGCCCGTGCGCTCCAGGTCGGCAGGATCAGGAATTCTTCGTAGGGTTTCAGCGCGGCATACAGGCGGGCGAAGTTACGCTGGCGGGCGGCGACAAAGTCCGGCAGTTTGTCCAGTTGCGCCAGCCCGATGGCGGCCTGGATGTCGGTCATTTTCAGATTGTAGCCGACTTCGACGAACAGGTAGCGGTGGTCGTAGGGCTCGTCCAGGCCAGGGATGCGCCACTCGAAGCGGCGGTTGCAGGCCCCTTCCGGCGGGCTGTTGTAGTTGCAGTTGCAGTCGCGGCCCCAGTCCCGCACGCTGTGGGCGATGCGCGCCAGGAGCGGGTCGCGGGTGAGCACGGCCCCTCCCTCGCCCGTCGTGATGTGGTGGGCAGGGTAGAAACTGAGCGTGGCCAGGTCGCCAAAGGAACCGACCTGATGGCCGTCGTAGGTAGACCCGAGCGCGTCGCACGCGTCCTCGACGACGTACAGGCCGTGGGCGCGGGCGAACGCCATCACCGGCTCCATATCAACCGGGTTACCAAGCGTGTGGGCCAGGAAAATGGCCCGGGTACGCTCCGAAAGAGCCGCCTCCAATTGCTCCGGGTCCAGATTGTATGTTCCCAGTTCGCAGTCCACGAAGACGGGCACCAGGCGGTTCTGGACGATGGGGGCGATGGTGGTGGGAAAGCCCATTGCCGCAGTGATGACCTCGTCGCCGGGTTGCAGCGGGCGCTCCAGGCGGCGCGAGCAGAGCGCGGTGACAGCGACCAGGTTGGCCGAGGAGCCAGAGTTGACCGCCAGTGCGCGCCGCACGCCGATCGTCTCGGCCAGCCGGCGCTCGAATGCGTCGACGTTGGGGCCGGCGGTGAGCCAGAAGTCGAGACAGGCCTCCACCGCTGCGACGAGTTCTCGCTCATCGTAGACGCGGCTGGCGTAGTGGACGCGCGTCTGGCCGGGGATGAAAGGGCGGTGGGCGTGGGCCTGCCGGTAGTACTCGGCCACCAGGTCAAGGATATGTTGACGGAGAGCATTGGCTTCAGAACTGGTCAATGGTGCGGCACAACCCTTCCTCCAACCCTGTTCGCGCCCGCCAGCCGATCAAAGCGGCGGTGCGGTCGGCGTCGGCGACCAGACGCATCACCTCGGCGGGACGGTAGGGCAGTGCACCGGGCAAGATACGGCCTGTTCCGCCCGCCAGTTTCCACACCTGCTCGACGACGTGCCGGACGGTATGGGCCTGTCCCGTCCCCAGGTCGAGGCTGTGCCCCTCGACGCCCGGCGCTGCGGCGGCGGCCAGCATCCCCTCGACCACGTCGTCCACGTAGATAAAGTCCCGCTCCTGCCCGCCCGGCGTCATCGGGAAATCTTCTCCTGTCAGCGCTGCGCGTAAGGCGGCCGGGACCAGCGTATGGGCCGGTTGTCCCGGCCCATAGATTTGAAAAGGCCGCACGGTGACGACGGGCAGACCATACACCCGCCAGTACATGCGCCCGAAGGCCCAGGCAGCTACTTTGGAAGCAGCATAGGCACTGAACGGATCCAACCCCTCGACCGTTTCCCGTGCGCCATACTCGTGGCAAGTACCGGCAAGCACTACCCGCGCGACAGGCTGGAAAGCCTGCCCCACGGCGACAGGCTGGAAAGCCTGCCCCACGGCGACAGGCTGGAAAGCCTGCCCCACGGCGACAGGCTGGAAAGCCTGCCCCACGGCGACAGGCTGGAAAGCCTGCCCCACGACAGGCTGGAAAGCCTGCCCCACGCGGACATTTTGCCCGCGCAGCGCTTCCAACAAGTGCAGTGTTCCGCCTGCGTTCACTGCCAGTGCCAGGTCAGCATCCACACCAGGATCGGTAGCACCGACGGCGGCCAGGTGAAAGGCGACCTCCGGCGCAGACTCAGCGACAGCAGTCTGTACTGTCCTGGCATCGCGTAAATCAACGCTCAACCGGTGAGCCTGTGCAGGCAAGCCAGCGACCCGCTCAGGTGGCTCAGCGGGATAGACCCCGGCCCAGACCTCAGCGCCAGCCGTAACCAACCGCCCGGTGAGACGCTGACCAATGAACCCCGTCGCCCCAGTGATCAACACCCGCCGTCGGGTCCAATCGGTCATCATTAACGCGGATTGCAGGACGGGGACGGATCGGAGAAGTTGTCTCCGAGGAACTCCCGGTACCACGCCACCGCTTCCCGCAGCCCCTCCTCGAGCGAATAGTGGGGAGCCCAACCCAACACGCAACGGGCCTTGCTGCTATCCATGTACTGGGCCTGGATCTCGTTCGGTGCATCGGCCAGCACCACCGGTTCTAATTCCGGGCGAGCAGAGACGGCGATGATGGTCTGCACGATTTCCAGGACCGATTTTGGGGCATCCATCCCGAAGTTGAACGGTTCACCCTGCACTCCCGGCTCGCCCAGGTGCTCGGCCAACGTCATGTAGGCATAAACAGCATCCTGGACGTACAGGTAATCGCGCAAGAGGGTGCCGTCGGAGCGGACGATGGGCCGCTCACCCCGGATGACACTGCGGATCGTGCCTGGGAAGATGCGGCTCCAGTTCAGGTCGCCGCCGCCGTAGAGGTTAGCGCAGCGGGTAACGGCGACCGGCAAGCCGTAGGTCGCGGCATAGGTGCGGGCGATGTAGTCGGCACAGACTTTGGACACGTCGTAGGGATAGCAGCCTTGCAAGGGGGCATCCTCGGTGTAGGGCAGTTGCTCGTGCGCACCATAGGCTTTGTCGGAGGAAGCAACCACCACGCGGGTGATTTTGGGCGAACGCCGGGCCGCCTCCAGCACGGTCCAGGTGCCTTTGACGTTGGTGTTGAACGTGGAGAGCGGGGCACGGTTGGCGATGGGAACGATGGTCTGGGCTGCCAGGTGGAAGACAGCGTCAATCTCATACTCGTTCAGTGTCCGCTCGACCAACTCGTAATCGGTCACGTCGCCGCGCACGACGGCGATGCGGTCCCGGTAGCCGGAGCGGCGCAGTTGCGAGAACGGCACTTCGTCGCGGAGCAGGCCGACGACGTTGGCGCCTGCCTCGACCAGTGCAATGGTCAACCAGGAGCCCAAAAATCCGGCGCAGCCGGCGACGAAGACCGGGCGGTCGAGCCAGAAAGACGAATTGCGAATTGCGAATTGCGATTTGCGATTTGCAGTTTGCGATTGGTGAGGTGAGGGTTGCAGACTTGAGGTCATTGGATTTTCTCACTCCCAAACTTTCCAGGGCGCACTTGCGCGCCATACGGCGTCCAGTTCCAGCGCATCCTTGAAGGTTTTCATCGAGCGCCAGAAGCCGGTGTGGCGGTACATCATCAATTGCCTGTCGGCAGCCAGACGGGGGAGAACCTCTCTCTCCAGATCACCGGTTTTGCTATCAGCCAGGTAATCCAGCACTCCGCGTTCGAAGATCATGAAGCCGGCATTGACCCAGTGTTCCAGTTGTGGCTTTTCGACAAACCCGGTGACCTGCCCCAACTCGTCCAAATGGAAGATGCCAAGATGCGATTGCAGGCGTGTGCCGGTCACCGTCGCCAGCCGGCCATGCTGCCGGTGAAAGGTAAGCAACGCATCCAGGTCCACGTTGCCCACCGCCTCGCCGTAAGTGACGAAGAAGGTATCCGTGTCAATATACCGTGCGACAAGATAGACACGTGCTCCCTTCTCTGTATCAAGCCCTGTGTCTGCCAGTGTGATCTTCCAGTCCTGCTCCGCGTTCGATTGGTAGTACGCGATGGCACCCGGCCGGCCCAGGCATAGGGTAAAATCGTAACTCATGGGCTCGAATGCGAGGAAATACCGTTTGATCGCTTCGGCCTGATGGCCCAACGCGAGGATGAAGCGATTGTGACCATAGGTGGCGTAGATTTTCATGACGTGCCAGAGAATAGGGCGCCCACCGATCTCAATCAACTCCTTCTTGGTGGGCGTAGCGTCCTGCATGCGGGTGCCCTGTCCTCCGCAGAGGATGACGACGGGGAGAGAAGAAAGCTCAGTAGGCAACATAACCGTTGATACCCCTTGGATCAATGAACAATGAACAATGAAGCAATAAGCCAACTGGTGGTCTTCAAGAAGCCCTCCTGAGCACTTGTTGCAGGCTCACCTCGAACGGTGGATAGGCGATGCCATTTTCGGTCACGATGCCGGTGACGTAGCGGTGTGGCGTCACGTCGAAGGCCGGGTTTGCCACGTGTACCCCTTCCGGCACGATCGGTTGCCCCTCGCAAGTGATGCCGGTGATCTCTTCGGCCGGCCGTTCTTCGATCGGGATGTCGTCTCCGGTGGGCAGCGAGAGATCAACCGTGGAGGTGGGCACACACGGATAGAAGGGAATGCCGTTGGCCTGCGCCACGACCGCCAGTTTGTAGGTGCCGATCTTGTTGGCCACGTCGCCATTGGCGGCCACCCGGTCGGCTCCCACCAGCACAATGTCTACCTGGCCGATACGCATAAAGTGACCGGCAGCATTGTCGGCGATGAGCGTGAACGGGATATCCAACTGCTGCAATTCCCAGGCGGTGAGCCGGGCTCCCTGCAAGCGCGGCCGTGTCTCGTCCACCAACACGTGTACCCGTTTGCCCTGCTCGTGCGCGGTGCGGATGACTCCCAGGGCGGTGCCGTAATCTACCGTCGCCAGCGCACCGGTGTTGCAGTGATGCAGGATCGTATCGCCGTCTCGGATCAACGCGGTGCCGTGCTCTCCCAGTCGCCTGTTGATCAAGACGTCCTCGTCGGCCAGGGCCTGGGCTTCGGCCAGCAGCGCACCGGGAACAACAGCGGGGTCGCTTTCGGTCTCAGCCCGCCGCAGCAGGCGCGCCACAGCCCAGGACAGGTTGACCGCCGTGGGACGGGCAGCGCGGAGAGTCTCTGCCGCGGCGTGCAGGTCGGCCAGTAGCCCAGCGCGGTCCCGGGCACAGGACTCTCGTGCAGCCAATGCCATGCCAAAGGCTGCCGCCGCCCCGATCGCCGGGGCGCCCCGGATCACCATCGTGTGGATGGCCTGGGCTACCGCGCGGTAGTCGGCGTACTCGACCAGGCGAAACTCAGCCGGCAGGAGCCGCTGGTCAATCATCCGCACTTTGCCGTTGTGCCACTCGATACTGCGCACTGTAACCTCGGCTGGGCTGTGTCGCTACAACACGCAGCGTGTTATGGTAACACGGGCGAACCGCTTTGTCAAACACGCCACAGGTGACCAATACCAACAATAGCGCGGCAGCACCCCAAGCGACAGGCTGGAAAGCCTGCCCCACTTGGCACTGCCGCGCCCGTCAAGTTACTTTGATCACTCAGGCTACACCGTCGTGACGTCCTCCAGGACCTCGGAGATTTCGTCCGTAACTGCCATCTTTGTCTCAACTTGCTTTTCTTTTACCCGAGCAGTCGCAGAAGGTGTCAGCGATATGCCCTCGAAACTCTCGATCGGACCATCGGCATACGGGTTGTCCCCCCGATAGCCAGTGCCAGCCGGGATCAGTTTGCCGATGATCACGTTCTCCTTCAGTCCCTGCAGCGGGTCCTCCTTGCCCTCAATCGCTGCGCCGGACAGGACTCTGATCGTGTGCTGGAAAGAGGCAGCCGAGAGGAAACTATCCGTACTCAGGGAGGCTTTGGTAATCCCCAACAGCACGGGCCAACCCCTGGCAGGCCGTCCGCCCGCTTCGACCACCTGTTGGTTGCTGTCTTCCAATACCAACCGGTCCACCATCTCGCCCGGCAGGAGGTCTGTATCATCACCCGAGTCAGTGATCTGCACCCTGTTCAGCATCTTGCGGCAGATGACTTCAAAGTGCTTATCGTTGATATTCACACCCTGCGAGCGATAAACCTGCTGCACCTCCAGGAGCAAATAGCGCTCCGTGGCCTCGCGCCCCAGGATGCGGAGAATATCGTGGGGATTCAAAACGCCCTGGATCAGTTGGGTGCCAGGCTCAATACGCTGTCCTTCTTCGACCAACAGCCGGCCCGTGGTGGGCACCTCGTACTCCCGTTCCTCGCGCCGCTCGTGCACGACGGTAACGTGCCGGTCATCACTGAGCACCACGCGACCACTCTTTTCCGCCACGATGTGCTTTTCATCGCGCCAGGAGGCAAGTGGCGTACCCGCTTTGACTTCGTCATCATCTTCGACCAGGATCTTCCAACCTTTCTTGATCTCGTATTCAAGCCGCTCGATCTCGCTATCTGCGACGATGACACGACGCTGGTCGTTGACTCTGACGATGTGGACGACACCGCCGATTTCAGACAAAGAGGCCTCACCCTTAGGCTTCTTGCGGGCCTCAAACAGCTCTTCGACGCGCGGCAGACCGACGGTGATGTCACCACCGGCCACCACGCCGCCGGTATGGAACGTCCGCAGCGTCAACTGGGTGCCTGGCTCACCGATGGACTGCGCAGCCACGATGCCCACCGCCGCGCCGATGGCAACCATCTTGCCCCGGCCCAGATCACGACCGTAGCACAGTGCGCAGATGCCTTGACGGAGTTGACATGTCATCGGGGAGCGCACAAAAACGGCCTCAACCCTGGCCTGCTCGATCGCAGCTGCCACGTCCTCGCCAATATCCTCGTTACGTTCGACGAGCACTTCGCCAGTCTGAGGATGAACCACGGGCTCGGCGGCCACCCGCCCGACCAGCCGCTCGGCCATTCTTTGCCCCCCCACGTCATCCGTAGCACGGATCCAGATCCCACTCTGAGTGCCACAATCGTGGGCATTGATGATGACATCCTGGGCCACATCCACCAGGCGACGTGTCAGGTACCCTGCGTCTGCAGTACGCAGGGCTGTGTCGGCCAGGCCCTTGCGCGAGCCGTGGGTGCTGATAAAGTACTCCAGTGCCGAGAGGCCCTCACGCAGGTTACTGCGGATAGGCAGCGGGATAATGCGCCCAGACGGGTCGGCCATGAGGCCACGCATGCCGGCCAATTGGGCAATCGGGCCGAAACCGCCCTTGGATGCCCCCGATTGGGCCATAATGGATACCGAACTGGTCGGGACGAGTGCCTGGGATACAGCCTCCGAGACTTGCTCGCGTGCTCGCGACCACAGTTGAATCGTGCGCGTATACTGCTCTTCCTCGGTCAGCAGGCCACGGCGATACTGCCGATCCACTTCGGCGATGATGTTATCCGTTTCCCCAATGATGGCTGCCTTGTTGGGTGGGATGACCATATCGGAGATGGCAATCGTGACGCCAGAACGAGTGGCGTACTTGAATCCGATATTCTTGATTTGATCCACCAGTTCCGTCGTCGCCGTGCTACCCAACTGGCGATAGCACAACCCGACCAGTTCCTGAAGCGTACCTTTGTCCATGGCCTGATTGACAAAGCGCAGTTCATCGGGCAGGGCGCGATTGAAAATACAGCGTCCCACCGTAGTCTCAACCAGCTCTGGCGGGCGGGGTGTGTGGTCATATACCTGCATCACCGTGATGGGCGCGTGCAGGTCAATGTGTCCCAGCGAGTAGGCCAGTTCTACCTCGTCCAGGTCAACGAATAGTTTGCGTTTATCGCTGGCCCGGGCCGGATCCTCCATCGTCAAATAGTAGACGCCCAGGCACATGTCTTTGGTCGGACCGACGACGGGTTGGCCATCGGCGGGCTTTAGCAAGTTGTGGCTGGCCAACATCAGTTTGCGGGCCTCGTCGACGGCCTTCTCCGAGAGTGGCACATGGACGGCCATCTGGTCGCCGTCAAAGTCCGCGTTAAAGGCCGCGCAGACCAGGGGGTGAATCTGGATGGCATTGCCCTCGACCAGCACCGGCTCGAAGGCCTGAATGCCCAGACGGTGCAGTGTGGGCGCACGGTTGAGCAACACCGGACGATCCTGGATCACTTCCTCCAGCACTTCCCACACCTCGGGCCGCTTACGGTCAATGATGCGCCTGGAAGCCTTGACGTTGCTGGCGTAGTTGTACTCGACCAGTTTGCTGATCACGAAGGGGCGGTAGAGTTCCAGCGCCATCGTCTTGGGCAGGCCACACTGGTGCAATTGAAGTTTGGGGCCAATGACGATGACAGAACGGCCGGAGTAGTCCACGCGCTTACCGAGCAAGTTACGGCGGAAACGGCCTTTCTTGCCCTTCAGCATATCGCTCAGCGACTTTAGTTCGCGACGACCACGCCGGGAGAGTGCCTTGCCACGCTGGCTGTTGTCAATCAGACTATCCACCGCTTCCTGGAGCATGCGCTTTTCGTTGCGCACAATCACATCGGGCGCACCCAGTTCCAGCAAACGCTTGAGGCGGTTGTTGCGGTTGATGACCCGGCGGTACAGGTCGTTCAAATCGGAGGTAGCGAAACGCCCACCGTCCAATTGCACCATCGGGCGGAGGTCAGGTGGAATGACCGGCAAAATGGTCAAGATCATCCACTCGGGCCGGTTATGGCTCTTGCGCAGCGCCTCGACGATGCTCAGCCGCTTGGTTGCCCGTTTAGAGCGCTGCTTCGACGCACTACTGCGCACTTCGCGCCAGAGTTCCTCAGCCAATTTGTCCAGGTCCAGGCTGCACATAATCTCATAGAACGCTTCAGCCCCCATGCCGGCCTTGAAGACCTGGCCCCACTTGCTCTTCAATTCCCGCAGGCGAGGTTCATTGAAAAACTGGAGTTCGGACAGTCCCAGCAATTCATCACGATCGGCCCTGAACCTGGCCTGTAGCGCAGCGAGATCTAGCGCCACCTGTTCTCTGATGCGCGCGATCTCCTCGGCCGTCGCTGCGCGCCAATGTTCCAGGTCCGCTTGCGGGGAGGCAGCCATCTCCTCCTGCCGCGTCCGCACTTCGGCTTCCAGTTGACTGAGATGGTCCTGGACGGTTTGATTGAGCAGCATCAGATGTTCGCGCCCGACTGTGACGTCTTTTTCGACGATGATAGCGCCGGTAGGTTTGAAAACGAGCGGGGCTCGCAGCGTTTTACCCTGACGATCTTCGATCTTGGTTTGCAGTGCCTGGGCTTCCCTGATTACCTGGTCAGTAGCAGCGGCGAGTTCCTCGTCGAGCCGCGCCTGGATCTCCTTCAATTGCTCGCCGATGTGGGCTTCTTCCTGAGCCAACCGCTGTTCCAGCGCCGCGATACTCTCCTGAGCCACGGACTCCAGTTGTCCTTGCTTGTCCTTGAATTCGGCATCCAGTCGCTTCAGGGCCTTCTGGCGTGCTTCCTCATCCACGCTGGTGACGACGTACTGGGCAAAGTACAGTACGCGGTCCATATTGCGCTTGGAGACGTCAAGCAGGATACCCAGGTAACTGGGGACGCGACGGGTATACCAGATGTGGGCAACCGGGGCGGCCAGTTCGATGTGGCCCATGCGCTCACGCCGCACCGACGAGCGGGTGACCTCGACACCACACTTATCGCAGACGATACCTTTATAACGAACGTTTTTATACTTACCGCAGTAACATTGCCAGTCCTTCTGGGGGCCAAAGATAGCCTCGCAGAACAGGCCATCCTTCTCCGGGCGAAGGCGACGATAGTTGATCGTCTCAGGTTTGGTGACCTCACCGTAGGACCAGGAAAGGATCTGCTCCGGTGACGCCAGGCTGATCCGCAGGGCACGGAAATCTCGCGCTTCTAGCACTTTTTCTTCTTGATCATTCATTGTCATCACCTGATGGGGGACCTCGCAAGCATGCACAAAAGAAGCGCCAGAGGCCTCTTGCTCAGCGCTTCATCGAGTAAACACCTCACTCACCATTAATGGGCTACATTATAAGGGCTTCCGCTATTTTGTCAAGTTGCGCGGGGACAGGGAACAGAAGGCGATAAAACACTTGACAAAGCCAGGTTTGTGAGTATAATATAATTGCAAATGCAGGTAAGCCCAGGGCTCGAACAACTGCTCCTCCACCACCTGGCGCAGGTGCAAGGGCGGCGCGTGGGGCTGATCACCAACGCCAGCAGCGTGCTTCCCGATCTGACGGATACACAGACGGCTTTGCACGCCATTGGCGTTTGCCTCGTGGCCCTCTTTAGCCCGGAGCATGGACTTTACGGGGTCGAACCGGACGGCGCAGCCGTCACTTCGGGAAGAGGGCCTGAGGGGTTACCTGTTTATAGTCTCTATGGAGAGACCTGCCGGCCGACACCAGAGATGTTAGCAAGCCTGGACGTGTTGCTCTTTGACATTCAAGACGTCGGAGCACGCTTCTACACGTACATCTGGACGATGAGCCTGGCATTGGAGGCGGCCGCTGAGGCTGGCCTCGCTTTCATCGTGCTCGACCGTCCCAACCCCCTCGGCGGGCAGGCCAGCGAGGGGCCGGTGCTGGAACCGGAGTATGCGTCCTTCGTCGGCCGTCACCCCATCCCAATTCGCTATGGCCTGACGATAGGCGAACTGGCCGGTTGGCTGAACGGTGAGTTGAACCTGGGTGCTGACCTGACCGTCGTCCCGATGCAGGGCTGGCAGCGCGAGATGTTCTTCGAGGATACGGGGCTGCCGTGGGTGCCTCCCTCACCGGCCATGCCGTGGCCTGCGAGCGCGCTGGTCTACCCGGGCACCTGCCTGATCGAAGGGACGAACCTGTCGGAGGGACGGGGTACGGCACTCCCGTTTCACCTGGTCGGTGCGCCCTGGATAGACGGCCGGCGGCTGGCCGATGCACTGAACCGGCTCGAGCTGGCGGGGGTGCGTTTCCGCCCGGCCGTCTTTCAGCCTGCGGCGCACAAATGGGCCGGCCAGCGCTGTGGCGGCGTCCAGTTGCACGCCACCGACCGGAGGGCCTTTCGTCCGGTCACAGCCGGCTTGCACGTGCTCGCCACCGTCCGGGCCCTATACCCGGACAGGTTCGCCTGGCGCCAGGGGAGCGAGGAAGGGGAGCGCCCGCACATTGACCTCTTGAGCGGCACCGACAGGGTGCGACTGGGGCTGGATCATGGCGCGAGCGTGGCCGACCTCGTGGCAAGTTGGGCCGCTGAACTGGACCAATTTGCGCGAAATTGTCGCCCGTATCGTCTGTACGCTTGACTCGAATGCGCTTATCCTGTACAATATATACTCAGCGGATGTTGGATCACTTTCTGCGAAAGGAGGTGTCCTTGAGCAGTACGACGGCTGTCCCTAGAACTGCCCCACAGCGCGCACCCGTCCTGTATTGGATCAGACGCATCACGTCAAATTTCCTGGTGCGCAGGCTGGCCAAGGCACTCTTCACCGTCTGGTTCGTGACCAGTCTGATCTTTTTCCTCGTCCGCCTGATGCCCTCCAACCCCGTCGAAGTATACATCAACGAACTCATCATGTATTATAGCCTGACCTATGATCAAGCCAGGGACCAGGCGGCCTCGCTGTTTGCCATTGACCTGGACGCCCCTCTTCATAAGCAGTATTTTGAGTACATGGGGCAGTTGCTCCACGGGAACCTGGGCACTTCCCTGCGCTCGCCTGGCACGCCTGTGATGAAGATCATCGTCGCTTTTCTGCCGTGGACGATCTTTAGCGTGGGCATCGGCTTGCTGGTCAGTTTCACGTTGGGCGTCGGGTTAGGCATGCTGATGGCCTACAAGCGGGAGGCGCTGTGGGAGCCGATTCTATCTGGCGCCGCCTCGATGCTCAGTTCGATCCCCAGTTACATCATCGGCATCGTGCTGCTCGTCTACCTGGGCGTCTATTGGGGGCTGGTCCCGATCCACCAGATGCGCGGTTCCCGATCGCCCGGCATCCAGCCTGGCTTCACGCCGGCGTTCATCGCCGACATATTCTTCCACGCGGCCATGCCCATCGCCACCTACGTGCTCGCCACGATTGGCACCTGGATCCTTTCGATGAAGAGCAGCACGATGAGCACGCTGGGGGAGGACTATATCACCGTGGCCCGGGCGCGCGGCCTTTCGGAGACGCGCATCACCACCGCCTACGTGGGCCGCAACGCCATGCTCCCTCTCGTCACCGAACTGGCGATCAACCTCGGCTTTGTCGTCGGCGGTTCGATCCTGATCGAGAGCATCTTCGTCTACCAGGGCATCGGTTTTCGCCTCCTGCAAGCGCTCAATACCCGTGACTACCCGCTGATGCAGGGTATCTTCCTGATAATCACCATCTCGGTCATCTTTTCCAACCTGCTGGCCGACTTTGTCTACAGTTGGCTCGACCCCCGCATTCGCATCGGTGGAGGTGAGTAGGCGATGACAGAAACAACCGTACGCGGTACAAGGACCACGTTCCACTGGATCGGCGGGCTCTTTCTGGCACTTGGCACGTTCTTGAAGAACATGAGCCGCAACAAGATCGGCTTCCTGGGCTTCTTGATGTTCATCGGCTTCGTCCTGCTGACGACCGTGGGACCAAAACTCGTCCCGGAAGCAAACCGCGCGGACCTCACGGCCATCTACCAGCCCCCCTCACGGGAGCATCCCATGGGCACCGACAGCCAGGGGAAGGATATCTGGGCGCAGATCGTCCACGGCGGCCTCGACATTCTGGAGATGGCACTCCTCACCGGCGTGATCTCGACCTTCATCGGCATCACGCTGGGCTCGCTGAGTGCCATTATCGGCGGCCGGCTTGACTCTTTTCTCACCACGCTGGCCGACGTCTGGCTGACCATCCCGCGCTTTCCACTGCTGGCCGTTCTGGCGACGCTGATCCAACTCAACAGTGTGGTGATGCTGGCACTGATTCTCTCGGTGCTCTCGTGGGCCGGCCTCTACCGCGCGATTCGTGCCCAGGTGTTCTCGCTGAAAGAGCGGGACTATGTGGAGGCGGCGGTAGCACTGGACATGGGACTGCGACACATCATCTTTTCTGAGATCATGCCGAACATGATGAGTTACATCGCCATCAGTTTCACCTTTTCGATGACGGCGGCGATCTACGCGCAGGTGGGCCTGGTCTTCCTGGGCCTGGTGCCCCTGACTCGCAACTGGGGCGTGATGATCAACCTGGCCTGGACACAGGGGGCGATCTTTTTCCGCGACAGTGTCTACTTTATCATGATGCCTGTCACGGCCATCGCCTTGTTCCAGTTGTCCATCGTCTGGATGAGCCGTTCGCTGGAAGAAGTGTTCAATCCACGCTTGCGCAGCAGGTGATTGCCGATGAAGAACGATATCCTGAACCAGAGTGTCAGTCAGAAGAGCCCCCCTCTCTCGGTGCAAGACCTATGGGTGGAGTACAAGATTGAGCGGGGTATGGTGAAAGCCGTGCGCGGCGTGAACTTTGACCTGCGCAAAGGGGAGAGCCTGTCGCTGATTGGAGAGAGCGGCTGCGGCAAGACGACGCTAGGCCTGGCGCTGATCCGGCTGCTGGTCAAAGCAGCCACCATCCGCCAGGGCCAGATCACCTACCGCCGTGACGGTCGAACGACGGACGTGCTGGCGCTTAAAGAGCGGGACATGCGTTACTTCCGCTGGCGCGAGTGTGCGATGGTCTTCCAGTCGGCGCTCAACGCCTTCAACCCGGTGCTGCGCATCTGGGATCAGATCTACGACACCATCAAGGCCCACGATGGCATGTCCAGGGACCAGGCGCGTGAGAGCGCGCTGCGCTTATTGGGTTATGTGCAACTGGACCCCGAACGCGTCATTGACGCATACCCGCACGAACTGAGCGGTGGCATGCGCCAGCGCGTCCTGCTGGCGATGAGCCTGCTCCTAGACCCGCAGATTCTCATCCTCGATGAGCCGACGACGGCGCTGGACATCCTGACACAGCGCACGATCCTGGACCTGATGAAGCGGCTGAAAGCAGAAATGGGCTTCTCCATGATCTTTATCTCGCACGACCTGTCCATCGCGGCCGAGTTGGCCGACCGGGTGGCCACGATGTACGCGGGGGGCATCGTGGAACTTGGTCCGGTCAACGACATCTTCTATCGCCCGGCACATCCCTACACGCTGGGCCTGATCCGGGCCGTGCCCACCGTCACCGGTGAATTTGAAGACCTGGTTTCGATCCCTGGCTCGCCGCCCGACCTGATTGACCTGCCCTCTGGTTGCACGTTTCATCCCCGCTGCCCCTATACCACAGACCGCTGCCGGGCAGAGGAGCCCGTGCTTACACTCTACGAAGAAGACCACGCCGTGGCCTGCTTCCACTCCGATCAGGTCCGGCGAGAAGCCGACGTGATGTGGAAGCAGCAGGATCACCACGCGGCAGGAGACATGTGATGGCAGAGTACCTCATTGAGACGCGCAACCTGACGCGCACGTTTGGTTCCCGCCGGGAAAAGGTGACGGCGGTAGACAACGTGTCGCTCGGCATCCACGAGGGAGAAGTCGTCTGTTTGGTGGGCGAGAGCGGCTGCGGCAAGACGACGACCGGCAAAATGATCGCCGGCCTGCTGCAGCCAACGGCCGGGCAGGTGCTATACCGTGGACGAGACGTCTGGGCACAAGACAAGAACAGCTTTAAAGATTACCGGCTGGGAGTGCAGATTGTCCACCAGGACCCTTACGCCTCGCTAAATCCTTCCCATACGATCTACCAGATCCTGAGCGCCCCGCTGCTGCACCACAGTCTGGCTACTGACCGCCGGGAGGCGCGCGAGCGCGTCGCCAAACTGCTCGGGATCGTAGATTTGACGCCGGTGGAGGATTTCCTGACCAAGTATCCGCACCAGTTGAGCGGCGGCCAGCGTCAGCGGGTATCCGTGGCCCGCGCGATCACCGTTGACCCCAGTTTCATCGTCGCCGACGAGGCGGTCTCGATGGTGGACGTCTCCATCCGCGTCGGCCTGCTGAATATGCTCTCCCGCTTGAAGGAGGAACTGGGCGTCACCTTCCTGTTCATCACCCACGATCTGGCGGTGGCCAAGTTTTTCGCCTGGGAGGGACGCATCGCCGTAATGTACGTCGGCAGCCTGGTCGAAGTCGCCTCCACGCCGCAGTTGGTCAACGACCCGCTGCATCCCTACAGCAAGGCGTTGCTGGCGGCCGTACCGGAGGCCGATCCAGTGCTGACGCGGCACAAGGAGCGCGTCAGGCTGCGCAGCCAGGACATTCCCAGCCTGTTGGACCTGCCGTCCGGTTGTCGTTTCCATCCCCGCTGCCCCTTCTTCGAGGAGGGACTGTGCGACGTGGAATGGCCTGCCTTGGCACCGGTGGGTGACGGCCGGTACGTAGCCTGTCACAGGGCCGCGCAAGGGTAAAGGGGCGGCCATGATCAGCCCACAGATGGGCCGGGCGGTTTTCAGAATTGCCTTCTTCATCACGCTGGTGTCCATCGTGCTGATGCTCTGCCTGAAGCCGGGCAGCGCCGAGTTCGTCGTCGCGGGGATCACGCTGGCAGTAGGGTTGGTCTCTATCGCACTTATCGCTTTGGTCGTGCGGCGGCAGTCGCGCTGAAAATCGGCAAATTGGCAAATTGGCGAAAGGAGGTGTGGATGAACCTATACTGAGCAATCTGGTTCTACAAGCCCAGCCGGGCAAACGATCAACACCTATGTATACCTCAAAAGGAGGAGGATAAATGAACAAGCGACATTGGCTTTGGGTCGTGCTGAGTGCCGTGCTGGCGCTCTCGTTCACGGCCAGTTGTGCAGCACCCACGCCGGAGAAGATCGAGGTGCCGGTCCAACAGACGGTCGAGGTGCCCGTCGAGGTGACCGTCGAAGTACCTGTCGAGGTGACCGTTGCGCCTACCGGCCCCGGCATCTTCGCGGGTGCCTATCCGTACTCGGTGCCTCCGGTCGGCCACCTGAACATGTTCGTCACCGACGCCATCACCCTCGGCATCTACCAGGCGCTCTTCCAGCCGCCGCTGGCCATGTACTACTGGGCCGACGGCACCTGGATGCCGCTGCTG
>Ga0315289_10002891_pt1 | contig 26219 bp, 22 predicted proteins | sample YL17G11_40_MG_FD_203452 | JGI IMG/M metagenome (GOLD analysis project Ga0315289, IMG submission 203452) | Sediment microbial communities from Yellowstone Lake, YNP, Wyoming, USA - YL17G11_40 | ecosystem: Environmental > Aquatic > Freshwater > Lake > Sediment | place: USA: Wyoming | collected...
TGCCTGCGTTGGCTATGAGTACCATCCTGGATACGTCACGCAGCGCCAAGTAGGCTGTGGCCAGCCAAGTTGCCAGCCAGATCGGCCGCCGCCCCAGCGCTAGCTCGCGCACGCTTCCTGAGATCATCAGCAGGCCGAGACATGCCATGACGAACGGCGCCAGGTTTGCTTCCAGCCGACCATCTGTGGCGCCAATCCTGACTGTCGCCGCCCACACTGCCTGGATAAGGGCCAACCCGGCGAAAGGGAAAGCAGCCAGCAAAGCCGATTTCCATGTCGCCCGGCAGTGAACCGTCCTCAAACGAGCTGCGACATCTTCCGGATCGCCCAGCCTCTGCGCTGCCTCCTGCTCTGCCTGCTCTGCATCAAACCCGGAGGCGATCAGCTTGTCTCTCAGTTCCTCGTAATGCGATCTCAGCTCCCGCAGAACCTGTGACTTCTCTGCGGCAGGGAGTTCCAGCTTTCGTTCGATTTCCTTCATGAAATCCATGTCGTCCTCCTAATCCCGGACCCTCTGTGGCCTGCGGAAGACTAGCGCCGCTACGCCATTTCTAGCCTGAAAAGGCTTGCGGCGACGGGTTGAGCACGCGGTTCACGTTCATCTGGAACCTCAGCCATTCCTCGCGGCGGCGGGCAAGTTCGGCCTTACCACGCTCCGTGATCCGGTAGCACTTGCGCTCACGGCCGCCGGAGACAGTCTCCCAGTATCCCTCGATCAGCCCGTCCTTTTCAAGCTGGTGGAGATGAGGGTAAAGCGTCCCTTCGCGCATGACGAAATAGCCCTCGCTGAGTTGGTCCAGCTCTCTCGCGATTCTGTAGCCGTGCATCGGCTCCCTGGCGAGGCAGGAAAGGATGAGTACCAAGGCGTTTCCTTTTACTAGTTCGGTAGGCGCGGGCATTTAGTACCTCCAGCTTGGATACATCGGACTCAAATGTATTATACCCGGTTTTCCTTGCTTGTCAATACCCTTGGCGAAAATTCTTTGACCGCCGGAACTGAAATCATGGGAAGAAGAGGTGTGGCGATGCAAGGATGCGGAAACAGGGCGGTGGAGCGCCCTCCCGGATGTCCTTCCTGAACAATCCCACCTGGAACCTTGGAACCTGGAACTTGAAACCCTTACGCATCACGAATGCCTGCCCGTGCCTTTGCAATCTCTGCACCGACCAGCGCATTGTTCTTCAAAAGCGCGATGTTGGTGGCGACGGACTTCCCGCCGGTCAGTTCATCGAGGCGGGCGAGCAGCCACGGCGTGAGATTCTTGCCTTTGATGCTCTGGGCTGATGCTTCCTCGACAGCGCGGGCGATTTCGCTGCTCACGTCAAGCTCATGCTCCTCAGGCACCGGCGCCGCCGCGAGCATAGCGCCGGGCATTCCCAGGCTCCGCTGAATCTCAAAGCGCGCGGCAATCTCCTCCGGCGTATCCACCCGATCCACTGCCAATCCTGTGTGCCGTGAGTAGAAGCCGGGGAATTCGTCGGTCTGGTAGCCGACGGCCGGGACCTGGTGGGTTTCGAGCCATTCGAGGGTTGCCGATACGTCAAGGATCGCCTTCACCCCGGCGCAGACGACGATGATACTCGACTTCGTAAGCTCCCAGAGGTCGGAGGAGACATCGAGGGTTCGCTCGGCTCCTCGGTGGACTCCGCCGATGCCGCCGGTCACGAAGACTTCAATCCCCGCGTTGCACGCGACGAACGCAGTTGCGCTCACGGTAGTTGCGCCGTCGGCGCCCGACGCAATGGCCGCCGGGAGGTCACTCGTGCCGAGCTTTAGGACGCCCTTGCCGCTCGCCAGCCGCTCGATTTCATCCCGCGCGAGGCCGACGCGGACCTTCCCACCCAGGACGGCGATAGTAGCGGGGACGGCGCCCGCGTCGCGGATGATCGCCTCAACCGCGAGGGCCGTCTCCAGGTTCGATGGATAGGGCAGCCCGTGCGCGATCACTGTGGATTCGAGCGCGACGACAGGCCGCCTCGCCTCAAGTGCGGCTCTGACTCTGCCCGAGACGTGTAGATGAGATTCCATGACCTTTGTTGCTGACATGTGTGCCCTCAAGTATGGTGCGATTAGGAGCAAGGAAAAACGTGACCTTGAACACAGCCGTATATCAGATATTGCAGAGATGCCCAAAATCACCTATAATAAGCTATGGAGGATAGTCTCAACCCATGCGAGCAAAAAAGGCGCAAGCGGCACCACCTCTGGTGAAAAGCAACAAGTATTTAAGGGATCCCAAGCTGCGGGAGCAGATGACGGCGCGCAGCGTCCGTAACTCGTGCGCGGTTGAGGGTCTGCGTCTCCCTAGCAGATCCAAGTAGTTAGCTCTCTGCGGAGTCCAAGCTCCTGTTGATCGCCTCCTGGATCAGTCGTTTCAACTCCGAATAGTCTTTCGCATATCCTGCCTGTACCGCTTTCACATAGTCGCCACGAGCGCTGCTGATCCGTTCGAATCCAAAGTCCAGTGGCGGGTAGCCCGCTTGCAGAGACATAAGGTCTGCGATGAGTCTTGCCAAGCGTCCGTTCCCATCTCTGAACGGGTGAATGAGCAAGAACTCTGCATGGACTACCGCAATGTCCTCCGCAACCTGATCCGTCGGGCCAGGCACGCACGGCGTTCTTGGGGTCAGGACACCGCTCTCAAAGCTCCTCATGTTTTGTGCGATAAGGTGTGCTGGCGGCCAGTGGAAACCTTCCTTCTCAAGTTCAACAGACCGATATCTGCCGGCCCAATCGTATATGTGGCCCAGGAAGTCTTTATGCATTCGTCTCAGGAGAGCTGCGCTGAAACGCGTCTTCGGTGTGATAATGCGGTAGTACTCCTTTTGTGCTTTCATCAGGGCTTCATACTCGATACGGTCTATCTCGTCCCTGCTAGTCACGCCCAACTTATTCCGCAGGACTGTGCCATTCGAGCCAGGTTCGAACTCTCCCTCAACGCCCATTGATACAGTGTATCGTGAAGGTCGTATCTCGTCGGTCATAGGTTTGCACCTCGCCCACGGCTATTCTACCATCGCTTCACGGCCCTTGCCAAAACTTGTTCTCCGAGCGGGCGCGTAGGAAATCGAGCGCCTGGGGAAGGGTAGGGATGCCCGCTCGCCCGCCGAGCTTTGTGCATTTCATTGCCGCAACCGCGCTTGCGAACTCGATTATCTCGCGGTAAGGCCAGCCCTTTGCCAGCCCGAAGGAGAACGCGCCGTGGAAGACATCGCCTGCGCCCGTGGTATCCGCAACATCCACCTCAAAGGCGGGCTGATGGAAAACACCTTCTTCCGTGGCGAAGAAGCAGCCTCCTTCGCCCAGTGTAACCGCGGAGACCTTGCAGCGCCCCGCGAACATGCGCCGGGCGGCTCGTTCGGGGTCTTCCTCGCCGGTGAATTGTCGGGCGAATAGCGCGGAGGCGATCAAATAGTCGGCCCACCCGGCGAGTTCCACCGATCCCTCGCGCACGCTGCCGGCATCCATGACGACTGGTATGCCCGCCTCGTTCGCCCATGACGCTGCTTGTATCGCCGCGCGGGGATAGTGGGCGTCCAGATGGAGCACCTTGCCGCTGAGAACATGCTCGCGTCTGATCTCATGTGGCTCGAGCGCCAGCCCGGAGGCAGTCCAGAAAATCGTTCGCTTGCCGGTTGCCTGGTCCACAACTATAAAGGAAAACTGGGAGGATGCGCCGGGCTGAACCGCTACGCCTGTGGTGTCCACCTGGTCATTCTTGAGGTCTGAGATGATGAACTTTCCAAAGTCGTCGTCCCCGACCTTGCCGATGTAGGCCGCGCGTCCGCCCAGGCGGCCCACGGCGGCCATCGCGGTGGCGGTGATGCCTCCGCCCTGCTTTGCAAACTCCAGAATAGGTATTTTCTCGTCAAGCTCCGGGTAATGGCCCACGATGCCCAGGTAATCCAAAGCGCAATACCCAAGCCCGACAACGTCAAAACGCTTCATATCAACTCATAAACCGGAAACCCATCACTCCAGTACTCCACCACTCCACTACTCCAATCTCCCAATCTCCCGGCTGGCAATAGTATAACAGACCGGTGGGTTCTCAGCCACTCTTTGCGCCGGCCTTTTCGTAAACCGGGGACATCGCGCGCAGCTCGGATACAATGCCGGGGAGCACGCCGAGTGCCTTGTCCACATCCGCGTCCGTGTTGTCCCGGCCGAGGGTCAGCCTGAGCGAGCCGTGCGCCACTTCATGCGGAAGTCCAAGGGCCAGGAGCACGTGCGAGGCCGACAGATCGCCGGATGTGCAAGCCGAGCCGCTCGAGACGCAAATCCCGACCGCATCGAGCTTGAGGATCATGGATTCGCCCTCGACGCCCTCTATGCTCACGTTTACATTGTTGGGCAGACGCCTTATCCGGTGACCATTGAGGCGGCTGTCCGGAATTGCGGCCGGGATTCCGTCAATCAGCCTGTCGCGCAGGGCGGTCAGGCGCTCGGCTTCTTCTAATATCGTCGCCTGAGCGATTTCCATGGCTTTTCCCAATCCCACGATGCCGGGTACGTTGTGCGTTCCGGCGCGTTTCTTGCTTTCCTGGCCGCCGCCGTGCATGTAAGGCAGAATCCTCACGCCTTTTCGGATGTAAAGGGCGCCGACGCCCTTCGGCCCGTAGATCTTGTGGCCGGACAGGGACAGCATGTCAACCTTCAGCTCGTTCACGTCAACGGGAATCTTGCCGACGGACTGGGTGGCATCCGTATGGAAAAGGACGCCCTTCTCCCTGGCAATCGCGCCTATCTCGGCGATCGGCTCGATCACCCCGATTTCATTGTTGGCATGCATCGCGCTGATGAGAATTGTCCGGTCGGTAATCGCCCTCAGCACATCCTCCGGATTTACTATTCCGTCGCTGTCTACGGGCAGAATGGTGAGTTCGTACCCCCGCTTCTGGAGGAACTCGCATGTTTCGAGCACGGCGTGGTGCTCGATAGCGCTCGTGATGATGTGCCGCCCCTTTGATTCCCTGGCGAGCGCGGCCCCCACGATCGCCCAGTTGTCGGCTTCGGTCGCGCCGCTGGTAAAGTAGATTTCATCCGGCTCCGCCCCGATTAGGGCCGCTACCTTGGCCCGGGTATCCTCAACAGCCTGCCGCGCGTCTCTTCCGAAAGCGTACAGCGTGGACGGATTTCCGAACTGCGTTGTCAGATATGGCATCATCGCATCGAGAACCTCCGGGTGAAGAGGTGTCGTCGCTGCGTGGTCGAGATAGATTAGCTTGCTCATTTCAATTCCCCCGATCTGGGATGTGATGGTTTCAAGTTTCAAGTTTCAGGTTTCAGGTTGGAAGTTCGACGTTGCGCCGACTTCTCAGGTCCGCTCGATATCTTTGCCGGCCAGCTCCAGGTGCGCCTGGTTTACTATGCAGTCGGGCTGGTGCTCGCTGCCGCAGCGCAGGCAGATTTCGTCCGCCGCCTGTTCCAGCTTCAATGCCGCCGCGATGAAGCGCTCAAGCGATTCCACGAGCTGTGTGCGTTCGTCCGGCGACATCAGCGCGAGAATCCCGGCAAGGCGCTCCATCCGCGCTGTCTCGATTTGCTGGATCAGGTCCTCCGCATGCTGCGTGAGCGAGACCTCGGCCTGCCGCCGATCAGTCCGCCCCGGCTGGCGACTCACAAGCCCCCGCTTTGCCATGCGCTCAACCAGCATCGTCGCAGCAGGCTGGCTCACCGATAGGCCCTCAGCCAGGCTTCCTATGTTGCACGGCCCGTGTTGGGCGATATGCCTCAACGCCTGGAACTGGGCCACTGTGATCTCGTCGGAGGGGCCTACGGGGAAACCCGCTGTCAGTATCTTCGCCATGATCTTGGCGAAGATGTCGGAAACACGTTCTGTCTGGCCTATAATCTCACTGTGACTCACGTCAGCATCCCCCCGTAGGATAACCGTGTTATCGTATAATCCAGTTATATAATACCCGGCTTTGGCGGTTTGGTCAACATGGTTTGGGGTATATTTTGCAAAAAGTTTACCTCTTGCCCGGCACACTTACGGTTGACCAGCCGGATGGAAGGCGCTAAAATGGCTCCACGTCTACTGTCTCCCGTGTCCCGGAGGTATGTATGAAGCTAGGTGAAATCATCCGCATTCTGGAAGACATAGCACCGCCGGAGTATGCGAAGGCTGACGATGCAATCGGCCTTCAGATCGGAGACCTGGATCAGGAAATTCGGCGCGTCATTGTGACGGTGGATGTCACTCCCACCGTGACGGGCGAGGCGGTCCGCAGGTCCGCCGATCTGGTGGTGGCCCATCATCCGCTCATATCGGTCAAGTACGCTCCTCTGGCAAGTATTCGGCTTGACGTATACCCGCAATCGCTTGTGTATAAGCTCGTCAATGCCGGCACAGCGCTGTACGTCATGCACACGAACTACGACGCGGCAACAGGCGGGATCAACGATGTGCTCGCGGAGCGGCTCGGCGTTGTTGATACAAAGGTCCTGGAGCCGACGTACACGGGCAAGATGTTCAAGCTCGTGATCTTCGTTCCCAGCGAGGCCGTTGATGCCGTCCGGGATGCCCTCGCCGAAGCCGGCGCAGGCGTTATCGGGAACTATACCCACTGCTCTTTCCAATCGCCGGGCACGGGAACGTTCAAGCCGATGCCGGGCGCTGAGCCATACGTGGGCAAGGTAGGCGAGCTGGAGAAGGTGCCGGAGTTCCGCCTGGAGGTTCTGGCGCCCGAAGGCAGCCTGCACGATGCGATCTCGGCGATGCTGGCAGCCCATCCGTATGAAGAAGCGGCTTATGACGTCTATCCGTTGTGGAATAGGGGAGAAGAGTTCGGCCTCGGCAGGTACGGCAGGCTCAGGACGCCGATGACCTTCGACGGCCTCTGCGAAATGGCGCGGGACGTGCTGGAAGTCGAAGATTTGCGGGTTTCGGGCGATCCCGATGCTTCAATCGAGACGGTCGCGGTCCTTGGCGGAGCTGGTGGGAGCAGTATCGAGCTCGCCCACTCGAAGGGCGTGGATGCCTACGTGACCGGCGATGTGAACCATCATCAATTCTTGCTCGCGAAGGCGCTGGGGTTGAACGTGATAGACGCAACCCACTTCCACACCGAGCGCCCCGGCATGATCGCGCTGGCTCCCAGATTGTACGATGTGCTGTCCGCGGAGGATGTGACGGTGGAGTACGCTGACGACATCACGCTCGCAGAGGGATAGCGCTTTTTCGGCGTGTGCCGGCTACCACTTGCGTCTGACTGGGATGCCGGCCCTTGTGAGTTCCTCTTTGATCTGCGCTATGGTGTACTCGCCTGTGTGGACCATGCTGGCGATGATTGCGGCGTCGGCCATTCCATCGCGGAATACGTCAATCAGATGCTGAGGAGTCCCCGCGCCTCCCGATGCCACAACCGGGATACGGACGTTTGTGGAGATCAGGCGGGTGAGGTTCAGCTCGAATCCATCGCGAGTGCCATCTGCATCCACGGAGTTGACAACTATCTCGCCGGCGCCCAGGTCTTCGGCGCGTTTGGCCCACTCGAGCGCGTCCAGGCCGGTCCGCTCCCTGAAGCCGCGAATCGTGATCTCGTAACCGCTGGGGAATCCTCCGGTCTTGACGGGGTCCATTCCGAGAACAATGCACTGCGAGCCGAATGCCTTCGCCCCCTCTGCGATGATGGAGGGGCTTTCCACCGCGAGCGTATTGACGGAAATTTTCTCCGCGCCCGCCAGAAGCACCCGGCGCATATCGTCCAGCGTCTCGATTCCACCGCCTACTGCAAATGGAATGTGAACGGCCCTCGCTACCTCGCGGACCATCTCGATGTCAATCGGCCGGTGCTCCGCTGAGGCGGTGATGTCGTAGAAGATGAGCTCGTCGCATCCGCCTTCGCTATATGCCACGGCCATTTCCACGGGGTCGCCCAGGTCAATGTTGCCCTGGAACCTGACCCCCTTCGTGACCTTTCTGTTCCTCACGTCCAGGCAGGGGATGATTCTCTTGGTCAGCATGTTCCATCCCACCGGCAGAAGTTTTCCAGCAGCCTCAAGCCGATCCTTCCCGATCGCTCCGGGTGAAACTGTACGGCAAATAGATTGCCCTTTCCAACAACTGATGCGAATCGGACGCCGGCGTACTCGGTCTCGCCCATAATGCAAGCGGCGTCCGACGGCACAGGATAGTAGCTGTGGACGAAGTAGAATTCGCTGCCGTCCTCGATTCCGTCGAAGAGCGGATGGGCGGCCTTGAATTCCACAGTATTCCAGCCCATATGTGGAATCTTGCACGTGGGATCCGGCGGCGTGAATCGTTTGACGGCACCCGGCACGAGGCCGATACATCGCACGCCGTTGTCCTCCTCGGAAAACTCGAAGATCACCTGTGTTCCCAGGCATATACCGAGGAACGGCACGCCCTGGGACACCACTTCCCGGAGCGGTTCCAGGAGCCGCAGTTCCCGCAGGTTCCCCATGGCCTCGCCGGCTGCGCCAACGCCGGGGAAGATCACGCGCTCCGCCGCGTATATCCGTTCCGGCTCGCTGGTGATCTCGCACGGGACGCCGATGGACTCCAGGGCAAGGCGAACGCTGGTCAGATTCCCGGCCTTATAGTCAATAATGGCGATCACGGTTGCTCCCTAACTGATGCACAACATAGTCGAGGTCTCGGTTGGGATTGTTTAAAAAGGGCACCCGGGAGGGCGATCCGCCGCGGAGAGGATTACCAAGCGTCCACCTTCTCGAGGCCGGCGAAGGAGAGCATCAGCTTCTTGCGGCCAACCTCCTCGAATGCCACGGTGATCCGCACGTCGTTCGCGTCCGGCTCCACCTTTTCCACTATACCCAGGCCGAATACATTATGCTTCACCCGGTCGCCGGGCTGGAAGGAATCCGTCGGGATATATCTTGCCGGCCGGGCGTCGGTCCAGAGCCTCGAGGCTATCGGCGCCTTTGCCGCGGGGACGGCGCGCTTCGGCACGTGGAAGATTTTCGCCGGTATCTCGCGCACGAAGCGGGATACCATCTCCCGCCCCCTGTTTCCGAAAAGCGTGCGGGCGTGCGCGTGGCTGAGATGCAGTTCATCCTTCGCCCGAGTCATGCCGACGTAGCAAAGCCTCCGCTCCTCCTCAAGTTCCTTCCGGCTCGACTTGGAGCGACTGTGCGGGAATATGCCTTCCTCCATGCCGACCATGAATACCACAGGGAACTCCAGCCCCTTCGCGGAGTGCAGGGTCATTAGGGTTACCGCTGGCTCGTGCTCGTCGTAGCTGTCTATATCCGTGACCAGCGCGACCTGCTCCAGGAAGGCCCGGAGCGACTTGTCTTCGCTCATTCGTTCAAATTCCTCCACGACCGAGAAGAGTTCCTCGACGTTTTCCGCCCGTGAATCGGCCTCCCTCGTCCCCTGGCGCTTCAATTCTGTAACGTAGCCGGTATTCTCCACGATTTCGGTGAGAAGTCTGCCGACCGTGAACTCCTCTCGTTTGCCGTGGAGGAATTCGAGCAACTTTGCCAGTGCGGTGATGGCCTGTTTCTGCTTAGGCTGGACGTCGAACTCCTCGACGCGCTGCATCGCCTCGAGCAAGCTGATCTCCTCCCTTGCCGCGAACTCTTCTACGCGCTGGACCGTGATCGGACCGATCCCGCGCGTCGGCACGTTTATTATCCGCTTGAGACCTACGCTGTCCCGCGGGTTGAACGCCAGCCGCAGATAGGCTATCAGGTCCTTGATCTCCTTCCGCTCGTAGAACCGCATGCCCCCAACGACCTTGTAGGGGATGCGGTGGTTCGTCAGGGCCTCCTCGAACACGCGGGACTGCGCGTTCGTGCGGTACAGGATTACGAAGTCCGAATACTCGCGCTCGCCGGCGATTACCTTGTCGCGTATGCGGTTTATGACCTTGGCGGCCTCGTCATACTCGTCCACGGCCTCGATCTTGTGGAGCAGCGCGCCTTCTCCCCGGTCGGTCCAGAGCTGCTTCGGCGCCCGACGCTCGTTCCGGCTGATCACATGGAAGGCGGCATCGAGGATGTTCCTCGTCGAGCGGTAGTTCTGCTCCAAAGTGACGACCTTGGCTCCCGGGAAGTGCTTCTGGAACGACAGGATGATGTCCACATCCGCCCCGCGCCACGAGTAAATTGACTGGTCGTCATCCCCGACAACGCAGATATTCTTATGCCTGTCCGCCAGCAGTCTAACGAACTCGAACTGGGCGTAGTTGATATCCTGGTACTCGTCCACCAGAATGTACTCGAACTTTCGCTGGTAATGGTCCCGGACATCCTCGCGCTCCGCGAGCAGGCGAACCGCGTACAGGATCAGGTCATCGAAGTCGAGCGCCCGATTTGCCCGAAGCTTCTCCTGGTAGAGGGGATAGACGCGGTCTGCCAGCTTGTCGTACGTGTCGAGGATGCCCTTTGAGTAATCCTCCGGCAGGACGAGCTGCTCTTTCGCATGGCTGATCTTATAAAGGATCCGCGCCGCGCTGTTCTCGCGCTCGTCCAAGCCAAGGTTTTCGAGGCACTCGCGGACCAGTTTGAGCTGGTCGTCCTCGTCGTAGATCACAAACTCTCTTTCAAGGCCGATCTCATTGCCTCTCTCGCGGAGTATCCTGGCGCAGGTGGCGTGGAATGTTCCAACCCACATTTGGGCGAGCATGGTGGCGCCGACCAGTCCCTCGATGCGCTCTTTCATTTCCCTGGCGGCCTTGTTCGTGAAGGTCACGGCCAGGATTCGGCGCGGGTCAACCTCATGATGGCCGATGAGGTACGCGATGCGGTAGGTGAGCGCGCGGGTTTTGCCGCTCCCGGCGCCGGCGAAGATCAGGAGGGGTCCGTTTATATGCTGAACCGCTTCCCTCTGGACAGGGTTGAGATCGTCGAGGATTCTGCTCATGGCCATCCCTACCATTATAAGCCATAAGCCGTTCGCGTGGGAAGTGGATGCTGGATGCTTTGTAAAATTAGCGTGTGGATTCACCCGCACGCGGATTTACTTCACGGGGAAAAATTAAGGACAGGTGGTAGACTGATGTGGCATCCGGCCGTGCATACTCCCCTTGGGAGTATTTACTCAATTGCCTGAGGGAGGCTAGCGAGTCTACCGCCTGTCCGTGCGCGGTACTCTTATTCTAGCACTCCCACCGCCAGTATACTACAGGTAATATTACCGGATTTAACGGAAAGTTGAACATCCGGCGTCGCCAATTACATAATATTGAATAAATTGAGCCCCGAGACCTGGGGATTTCCAACTTTGGGCTTCCGAATCTCGGGGCTCCGAATGCCTGAGGAGTAGCTAAGATGTCACCCTACAGGGCGCACGTGCACTTAAACTCCTGGCATACAGGCATCCTATCTATCTCACAGTCGTCTGCCGATAGCTCTCTGCATAAATCGCCAAGCTTCCTGAGAGCGTTCTCTACTACCGCTCCTTGCTTGTCGAGGTAGGTGAACAGCGACATCTCCAGCAGTGCTGTGGCTTCATCATAGCTTAACGACAGGTTTTTCTCCACCTGGTAGACCTCCTGTTGGTTCCGTGCCGTTATTAACGTCAAAAGCCTTACACCAGCAGTATCGGGTGTTTTCGCCGTAGTCCTACCTGTCAGAAATTCCTGTTTATCCGCAAACTGCGTCCATCACCTCTTGGGGCAGGCAGCCTTCGTCCAGCATGAGGCAAAGCTTTCGCAGGGCTTCGCGCGCCTTTGCGGCGGCGTAGACTCTCATCCATCCCTCTTCTACCGCAGCGCAAAAGTCTTCTTCCCCCGTGACCAGGTAGCTGCCATTCGGCGATATTTCTACCCCGAGTATCAGGTTGTTTCCACGCCATTTTCCACCGTCGTTCATCAGCGGCGTTTGCATTGAGATATGGTAGCGGCCTGTGGGCTGTTTATCGCTGTCCAGGAATGCGAGCACGGAATACCAGTCGTCAACGAAATCGAACCGCAGGACGACTCCATTGGCTGCTTGGTCAGGGGATTCGCGCTCGGAGGCGGGAAACTGGGTAATCAGGAGGCCCGGCAGTTGTGCCACAAGCTCATTTTCAAAAGCCAGTGGGTCGGATCGGTATCGCCTGAACTCGAAGCTGATTGTCTCCTGTCGGGTCATTCCTGTGCTCCAACGCAGTATACCGGCAAGGCCGTGTCGTGCAAAACCGCCAACACCTCATTCCGGCACCGCCTTACTGGTCTATCGGTATCTTTAATGCCTTTTTCGCCTTTACTACCAGCTTCTCGGGATCGAAGGGCTTCATGATATAGTCCGATACCCAAAGCTGTCTGGCTTCGTCCACCGCCATACTGGATGTTTTTGCCGTGAGCATGATGACGGGGATTCGCGATGTCGCCCTTCGAGACCTGATCTGCCTCAGCACTTCCATCCCGTCCATCAAGGGCATCATAATGTCGAGGATGACCAGGTCGGGCTTCTCCTGGTCTGCCAAAGTAAGCGCTGCCGGTCCGTCGGCGCAGGAGATAACCTCGAATCCTTCTTTTGCCAGGCGAAATTCGAGCAGTCGGACGACATCCTCTTCGTCATCAACAACGAGTATCTTGGGCATTCCCGTCACCTCCTACTAGCTACCAGCATCTTGAACAGCGGCTATGCTGAAACTGAACGTGCTTCCCTGGCCCTTTTCGCTTTCGACCCAGATTTTTCCTCCGTGCATCTCGACCAGGTAGCGGGCGATTGACAACCCTAAGCCGGTGCCCCAGGTTGATCTGACCACATCGTTCTGACCCCGGTAGAACCGCTGGAAGACTTTGCCGCGCTCCTCGGGGCTAATACCAATGCCACAGTCAATGACCTTGACGAGAACGTTGCTCCCTACCGGGTTAGCCGTGATCTTTACGGTGGAGCGTCCCGGGCTGTACTTGATTGCGTTGCTGACCAGGTTATCAATTATCTGGCCCAGCCTGTGCGTGTCGGCCCTGACGCGAGGTGTGCCTTCCTCGATGCCCACGACTATCGCTATCTCTTTTTCCTCGGCCTGGGTCTTCAACGGTTCGAGCTCGCGGTTTATGACGTCCGCAAGGTCCAGCGATTCGAGGACAAGGTCCATCTTCCCGGCTTCTATTCGCGAAATGTCCAGCACGTCGTTAATAAGGGCGACAAGCCTGTCGGTGTTTCTATTGACCGTAGCCAGAAACTCGCTCTGCACCGGTGTTAGCTCTCCGGTATGGCCTGCGAGTATCAACTTCACATAGCCCTGGATGGCTGTAAGCGGCGTCCGCAGATCATGGGAAACCAGCGATACAAACTCCGTCTTGAGGTGGCTGACTTCCTCCAATGCGCGCCTGGTGACTTCTTCCTTGAGCAGGCGCTCGTCCAGCATGGCTCTTTGGAGGGCGATCGCTGCCGTGCGCCCGGCCGTTTGCAGCAGTTCGTATTCGGCGGGCTGGAGCCGCCGCGCGTCGCGGAAGTGCAGACTTAGGACGCCGATCGGTGTGTCTTTCGGGATTAGAGGAACGCACACCAGCGACGTATAGCCTTCCGCTCTTGCGCTTTCACGCAGCGCGGTGAACCTTCGGTCCTTGAAGATATTGGAGACAGCGCAAATCCGCTTTTCCCGGATAGCAAAGGCGGCAGGGCTCTGTCCGCCCGGAGTAGCCGGGTCGAGGCTCATCTGCTCGCTTTCATTGGCAAGTTTGATGTATTCGTCGCTAGCGCTGTAGGTTGCGCCTATCTGCAGCATGGCGCTCTCTTCGTCGAGCAGGCGCAGGGAGCCGAACTTGGCCCGAAAGGATCTGCTGAGGTGGTTGACGATAAACTCCAGCGCAGAAGGGACGTCCACGGTTGATGCAAGCTGCTGCGCCAGGCGGTAAAGCACTTTTTGCTCGGCGAGCCGCCTTCTGACCTGCTCGTACAGCCGGGTGTTCTCGATCGCGATGGCGGCTTCACCCGCGAGCGTCGTCAGAAGGCTCTCATCCTCCTCGGTGAAGCGCTTCGGCTCTATGCTGGAGATGGATAAGACTCCTATGGTTCTCCCTTGCACGGTCAGCGGGACGCTCATCAACGAGGATACGCGCTCCGCATCCTTCGGGTAATATGAGAAGCGAGGGTCTGACGGCGCGTCGTTCAGGATCAGCGGCTTGCCGTGTTTGGCTACCCATCCGACGGCTCCCTGGTCGCCCTTCAGCCTGATGCGCCTCAGAGTGCGCTTGCTGAAACCGCGCGACGCATGGACGGCGAGTTCCCGGGTGTTCGGATCAATCAGGCGGATGGTGCTTCGGTCCGTGCCAAAGAGGCGGTTTGCTTCGTCCATAATTATATTCAGGGCGAATTTCATGGACGGCAACGCCCCGATCATCTGTGTAATGTTGAAGATAGCGTGGAGGGCTGCGGCTCGGCGCCATGCCTCGCCCAGCAGGTGGGCGTTCGCGATTGCGGGCCCCACCTGGTTCGCAAGCAGGAATATGGGCTCGATCCGATCGGCGATTCGCTGGCTTGCAGGTCCCCAAAAGATGGTGAGGACGCCTGTTAGCTTCTCATTGTATGTAATGGGAACCACAACGGCCGCCGACAGCGATTCTCTCGCGGCTATACGTCCCAGAACGGCATTTTTGCCCAGGTCTGTTAGAACAGCGGGTTCGGCCGCCTCGGATACAGAGGTCGGCAGCCAGTCTCGAAAGTTCTGGCACAACTCACTGGTGGACTCCGGCGATAGCTTATGGCTGGCGACATGCTCGGGCTTGTCCTCTGTCTCATCGCAAACCGCAAGCCAGCTCGCGTCGGCGTTACCGAACGCAGTCGCGGCCTTCGCTATCGTGCTCACGAGGTCAGGCAGCTCGGGATTGCCGGAAAGAAGGCGGCTGATTTCGTAGAGAGTAGATAGCTCCCAGTGCAGGTCGTTCACTGTCCTCCACCTCTGTGGGCTGATCCCATCGCGAGCCACGTCTGCGCAGATCGGCGGCTCGTTGGATTGATGTGCCTGCTACTACACGCGACTGACCGCCCACAAGGCGCCAGTGCCAATAGTTACTTCTAGGATTCCTCCGACCGACGATCTATTCCTTCTTATTTAGGTCACCACAGGGGTGGGTGCGCGGAACCGGTGACAAATTTGGAAAGTCATTACAGTTGTGGCGGAATGCTCCCGATAACCTGTCGCAATCGGCAATTGACATCTTGTCACTGCGGGTGATACAGTGCTATAGGGGAAGCAAATTGGCAGCGTCAACATCAACAAACTTCAAGGAAGTACAGCAGAGAATTAACCAGGTGATGGATGAAGTCGAGACCGTGATTATCGGCAAGCGGGATACTATCGCCCTGGTGCTAGCATCAATCATGTGCAACGGGCACATCCTGATAGAAGATGTGCCCGGCGTGGGGAAAACCACTCTGGCAAAGGCGCTGGCGAAAACTTTGGGCTGCACCTTTAAGCGGATACAATTTACACCAGACCTGCTGCCCGCAGATGTAACCGGGATATCGGTTTTTAACCAGAAGACCGCCGAGTTCGAATTCCGGCGCGGCCCTATCTTTGCGCAATTTGTGCTGGCGGACGAAATCAATCGCTCGACGCCGAAAACACAGTCCAGCCTGCTGGAATGTATGGAGGAGCGGCAGGTGACCGTTGACGGTACGACTTACCCTCTTCCGGTTCCTTTCTTCGTTATAGCCACCGAAAACAGCGTGGAGTATCACGGAACCTACCCTCTGCCTGAAGCGCAGTTGGATCGGTTCATGATGCGGCTGTCGGTTGGCTATCCGGGAAAGTCCGAGGAATCCAAGGTGCTGGACAGCCAGATGGTGGAGCATCCCATAGTGAACGTTCGTATCATCTTGTCCTCGGAGGAAGTGCTGGAGCTGCAGCGTGCGGTAAAAGATGTGTATCTGGAGCCGTCTTTGCGGGATTACATAGTTGAGATTGCATCGGCTACACGCGTGCACCCGATGGTCTCGCTGGGCGCCAGCCCGAGGGGGTCGCTCAGCCTGTCGCGCGCTGCTCGTGCGTTGGCAGCCATTTCCGGGCGGGGCTTCGTGCTCCCTGATGATGTAAAGGCCCTTGTGGCGACTGTGCTGGCTCACCGTCTGGTGTTGAAGCCCGAAGCGCGCGTCAGAAACGTATCTGCGCCCGACGTTATTGAGGAAATCATTTCCAAGATAGAAGTTCCATGCTAGCGGCCTGGCAATAGGAACTCCTATTTGTGTTATAGGAGTCCGCCGCAGTGGATCCAAAGCCCGGTTTTGAGAGGCGCTTCCATGTCTCCGATCAAAGCGATCGCGGTCGTGCTCTCGGCGACATTCATGGCTATGGTGTCCTTGTGCTTGCGCTCCGCCGAATTCTCCCTTATGGCTGCGGCTCTCATATCGGTGCCCGTGATATCCTATGTTCTGGGCAGGGTCGCTGTTCGAGGGTTGAAGTGCAGCAGAGAGTGCCCCGAGTACGCACATGAAGGCGAACCCGTGCCCGTGCGCCTCCGCTTAGTTGGCAAAAGCAGACTTCTCGGTGCAATCGAGTTCGATGACCAGCTTCCAGAGTGGATAGTGAGAGACGAAGGCCGTTCGTGCGCGGTCGAGACTTCCCCGGGACAGATTCTAGCCTCCTACAACGTAACGGCCTTGAAAAGAGGGAGGTACGCCCTCGGTCCCCTTCGCCTTAGCGCCTGCGACCCGCTCGGATTCCGCCGGTTCGGTTGCGATTACCACCTTGTCTCGCCGTTGATTGTCTTGCCGCGTGCCCTGGAGATACCCGAGCTGCACATCTGGTCCACCGGCGGCTTAGGCGAGCACCAATTCGAGGGCGCGGGTGCAAAAGGGAGCGGAATCGAGTTTCATGGTGTTCGCGAGTATCAGGCCGGGGATGAGCTTAGAAGAGTACACTGGCGCTCCACCGCCAGGCACGGGCGACTCAACGTAATTGAATTCGAGCACAGCCGCGCCGAGGATACCCTGATCGCTATAGATTTGAAGCAAGGGTCCGAGATCGGAACCGGCAGGTATACCTCACTCGAATATGCTGTGAAGATTGCAGCCGGAATAGCTGAGCAGGCGTTGAAGATCGGCAGCTTAGCCAGGCTGGTGTGCGCGGGACTTGAGGGTCCCGCAGCTACGCCCGGCAGGGGACGCGACCACTTATACGTCATTCTCGATGCTCTAGCCGGGGTGGGGGCGAACCAGGAAGAGACACTCTCCAGTGTGCTGCTCAAGAGGCTCGATTCGATCACGCATGGTTCGGATGTCGTGTGTCTCGCTTCGTACATAGATGAAGGTCTGCCGCACTGTGCAGATTTGCTCCTTCCAAGAGGAGCGAAGCTGTGGCTTATCCTGATTACTTTGTCCGGCGAGTTGTTGGGCGAGACCGAGCGGATGGCCAGGCGTCTCGCGGCTTCACGAGCATCCGTGGCCGCAGTCAAATGCTCGCCTGATTTCGCAGCATGTCACATGGTGTATTGTTATGGAACCTGATACTCCAATTCAACAAGACATGGGAGCTCGCATCCCGCTCTATATCGCCGGCCTGGGCGTGAGCTACGTGGGAATCATAGTGCTGGGCGTCATCATGGCGGACAGCACTTTGGCGCTGCTTATGTCCATGCTGATCGGCATCGGATTTGGCATGAGCTGGCGAATAAGAGCAGGCATGTTAGCGAAGCATTCTATGCAGATTGTCGCTCTCGTAATCCTGGCCTCTGCACTGGTCGCGATCCTTGCCATGCCGACCCTCAAGTACCTGCTTCTGCCTGCGGGCACGCACAATTCCACCGAGTTAATTCTGGCTTGCGTACTTGCCTGGCTGATGGTAATCCACAGTTTCACCCTGGTTACGGACAAGGCAGTACTATTCATGTGCGTGCCATCACTGAGCCTTGTCAGTCTCGCAGCAACCCTGGGGCCGAACATTGAGATACTGGTCTACTTCGGGATCCTCTTAGTGCTGGCGTGCTTTATCCTGATACAGCAGAATATTCTCTCCGAGCAAAAACCGGTTGCCGGTCGCGGGTACTCGCTGAGGTTTAGCGCTGATTGTATAAGATGGCAGGTTGGCTTGGCCCTGAGCGTCACTCTCACCGCTATCTTGGTGGGAGTCACGTTCGGCAAGCTGCTCTACCCGCATATTGACAAGGTATTCTCGTCCCGATTGCTGGCCCACGCTGCAATGCCGGTCATCCAGCAGTTTGGGGAAGAGGATTTCGTACCTGTAGCTGCCGGCCCCGTGTTTCTGGGCGAGCGCCAAGTAATGGTAGTTAGATGTGAAAAGCCTCTGCTGTGGCGCAGTCGGGTGTTCAACCAGTATAATGGGCATGGCTGGTCGAGCAGCCTTATGCTGGAAGGGATCCGTCCGGCAAACCCTGAGGCGCTGTCTAAATTTGCGCCGCCTGCGCCCCTCTCCAGGTCAAGCCCGGCCAGCGTCTTCGAGGTTCCCGATTGCCAACCGGCCGAAGTGCGTCCCGCCGCAAAATGTGTAAATCAGCTATTCTTTAGGGTAATGGTCGGTCGGTCCAATATAATATTCGCCGCAGCCGAGCCCAAATCCATTCGCATCGCTACGCGTGGGCCGCTTATCAGATCGGGAGGTGGACTCCGGCTGGACGAATATTATGGCTGGGGGATGTCGTACGAAGCGCAGTCCCTGGTCAGCTCTGCAACTCCCGAACAGTTCCGGAAAGCTCCAAGCGATTATCCGGCGTCTGTGAGGGGACAGTACTTGGAGGTTCCCCAATCTTGCTGGCGGGTGGAGAAACTCGCAAAGCGGGTCGCTGCCGGGCAAACAAATGCTTACGACAAAGCCATGGCTATACAGAGGTATCTTGAAACTAATTACAGGTACGATGCGAACACGCCGGCTGCGCCTCGCGGTGTGGATGTCGTTAGTCACTTCCTATTCAAATCGCGGAGGGGATACTGTGATGTCTTTGCCAGCGCCATGGTGATTATGTGTCGTTCGGTAGGCATTCCCGCGCGGTGGATAACTGGTTTTGACACCGGCGAATTCGACCCTTCTGAGAACGCTTTCCGCGTCCGCGCCAAAGACAGCCACACGTGGGCTGAGCTCTATTTCCCGGGCTACGGCTGGATTGCGTTTGATCCTGCGCCCTCAGGTGGTGGCGCGAGCTTGCCGGTCAGTATTTGTAGATTGTGGACGGACTTCAATAGGGCGCTTAGCGCCCATAAACCCAGCACGGCGATCGGAGGATTGATCCTGCTGCTTGTCGGATACCTCTTGAAGGTAGAGCTGGTAGATCGGATGCGCGTAACGCGCAGGTCTTGGATGATGGCGGCAACACCTGGCGCCGGCATGGTCGGATACTATCGTAGGATGTGCAGCCTTCTGTCCCGGTTCGGATATCCGAGAAGTCCTGTGGCTACCCCGCTGGAATATGCGGCGGAGCTGGAACGCGTGTTTGGATCCAGCCTGGAGCACTTGTCGGCGATCGTACGTTCCTTAACGGCAGCCTTTGTAGAGTGTAGGTACTCCGGCCGTGAGCCGTCCAGCGAGGTGGCTGCTAAAGCGGTCGGGGAGCTGGAGATTTTGCTGCGATACATGAAAGCCGCAAGGAAGCAAAAGCTGCTGCCCCAGTAGCGCTTGCACACGAAAGTCAAGACTATGGCAAAACCGAAATCAGATGATGCCCGGGATGTTTACTTGTTCTTGGGAGAAGTTGATCCGCGCAGGGAGGCTGCGGTTGACGAACTGGTCGCGCAGACCTTGGACGCCGATTTCGCGATGTTCGATCTGGAGAAGCTCGACGGCATCACAGCGGATGCGGAGCGGATCATCGGATCCGTAGCGACGGCTCCCTTCGGCTCCGGGAAGAAAGTCGTGATCGTTGACCGAGTGGACCGCCTCAGCTCGGAAGGTCAGGCTGGAATCGCAGGTTTCATCCCGAAGCTGCCGGGTCGGAGCCGCCTGATCCTATTGGCTGATGGGGAGAGTTCTAGCAAACGAAGACCGATCCGGACACGGAAAGAGGGAAACCTGCTCGAGGAGAGCGCGGGGGAGAAACGCAAGAAGGGGCTGCGTCCCGAGCTTGTTGCGGCCGTGAAAGCTCACGGCAAGGTCGTGAGTTTCGAAAAGCTGAAGTCGGAGGGTCTCAGCAAGCTTGCCGCTGATGCGGTGAAGAAGCATGGCAAAAAAATCGAGCCTTCTGCTTTGAGAGCCTTAGTGCGCTCGGTGGAAGCGAACCCCGCAGTTATCGAGCGGGAGGTGGAGAAGCTGGCGATCTATGCGGCGGATAGGGATACGATACGGGCGAGCGATGTGAACGCGGTGGTGTCCAGATCGCCCGAGGATAGGGTCTTCGGCCTGATAGATGCTGCCGCCGCCAGGCGTCCCGATCTGGCGATACGGTTGCTGGACGAAACCCTTTCAGCCAGCGCTAAGCCGGATGACGAGGTGCTCAGGATTCTGGCGTTGCTGGGGAAGCATTTCCGGCGGCTGTACCAGGCGAAGTTTCTTAGAAGCAAGGGAGTGCGGGATCCTGTTTCGGTGCCGGATGAGCTTCAATCCATGCTGGCGCGGGAGCACAGTCCGCTCACCGGGGTGGACTGGCAGCGGAGAAAAATATTCCAGCAGGCGGACTTGTTCAGCCTTGATGAGCTTAGAAAATGCTCGAAGCAGGTTTTGGCCTGCGAGCTGGCGGTGAAAGGCCTCGGTGATGGAGGCGCGCCAAGATTAAATTTGGAAATGCTGGTTCTGAGGCTGAGCCAGCCGAGACAAAAAAAACCGTGCGTGAAGGGAGAATGCAGTGGAGATTCGCGTTCTGGAAGGATCAATCGCGGAAGTTGAAAGCGATGCGCTGATAGTCAATTTGTTCGAGGGCGTGACGTCGCCGGGCGGCGCTACCGGTGCGGTGGACCGAGCCCTCGACGGCATGATCGCCGAACTGATCCGGAGTAAAGAGGCAACCGGCAAGCTGATGGAAACCGCGCTCCTTCATACGTATGGGAAAATCGCGCCGAAGCGGGTTCTGGTGATCGGCCTGGGGAAGAGCGGCGAGTTCGACTTGGTGGCTGTCCGGAAAGTCGCGGGCGCCGCGGTCCGATTCCTTAGAAAGAAGGGCGTCCGTACAGTCACATCCATCGTCCACGGTGCTGGCATCGGCGGTCTCACCCCCAGGGACGCTGCGCGCGCAGTTGTGGAAGGCACTATTTTGGGCCTCTACCAGGGAGACATCTACAAGACTTCCGAAGAGGATTCTAACGAGGTCGAGGCATTCACCATCGTGGAGCGGGACCGCGCCAAAATCCCTGATGTGGAGGAGGGAGCGCGTGAGGGACGCATCCTCGCCGATGCCGCCAACGATGCGCGTACATTGGGCAACGAGCCGCCGAACAGGATGACCCCGTCTATCTTATCTCAGCGCGCCCGCGAGGCAGCCGAACGGTTCGGGCTGGGGTTCGAGGAGCTTGATGAAAAGCGCATGGCCGAGCTGGGCATGAACGCGCTTCTCAGCGTGGCCCAGGGGAGCGCCCAGCCGCCGAGGCTAATCATCCTTCGCTACACCGCAGGGGACGGCAAACCGACCATCGCATTCGTTGGAAAGGGCTTGACGTTCGACAGCGGCGGCATCTCCATAAAACCTCAGGAGGATATGCACCTCATGAAGTATGATATGGTCGGCGGCGCCGCTGTGATACACGCCCTGCGAGCGCTGGCGGAGCTCAAGCCGGATATCAATGTAATAGGGCTGATCCCCGCATCGGAGAATATGCCCGGCGGCTCGGCTTACAAGCCCGGAGATGTGATCACGTGCTTCAGCGGGAAGACCGTGGAAATAATCACCACCGACGCCGAGGGGCGAATGATGCTCGCGGATGCCATCACCTATGCGGTGCGCGAAGGAGCGAGCTATGTGGTGGACATCGCCACCCTCACTGGTTCGTGCGCAATCGCCCTGGGTAATGACTTTACGGGGATTATGGGTAATAACCAAGAGCTGATTGAAAAGCTGACGGAAGCAGCCCGATCGGCAGGCGAGCAGGTCTGGAATCTGCCCTTGCCCCCGGCATACAAGGATCAGTTGAAGAGCTCGATTGCGGATCTGAAGAACGTAGGATCGAGGTACGGAGGCGCACTTACCGGCGGCCTGTTCCTCCAGGAGTTCGTCGGCGACATCCCTTGGGTGCACATGGACATAGCGGGCACTGCTTACACATCCAAGGAGGATGGTTCCGGAGGCGCCGGCTATCTTGCTCCCGGCGCCACAGGGGTAGGTGTCCGGACGCTCGCTATGCTCGCCATGCGTCTATCGGGCCGGTCGGCCTGAGGTCGGGCGGAAGGAGGCGCAGAATGGACTTCTTCGATGCAGTTCGAAATAGGCACTCTATTCGCAGGTATCAGACACGCGAAGTGGATGGCGAAAAGCTAAACAAACTCCTGGAAACGGTGAACCTGGCGCCGTCTGCAGGCGATCTGCAGGGATACGAAATCATCCTGGTACGCAATGCTTCGGTTAAGGAGGCGCTGGCGCGTGCAGCATACGGCCAATCTCCAGTGAGGGAGGCTCCAGTCGTATTGGTGTTTTGCGCGGATCGTCTTCTCTCAGCAAGCAAGTATGGGAAGCGCGGTGCGGAGTTATATGCCGTCCAGGATGCGACGATAGCCGCTGCCTATTGCCAGCTTGCAGCCACCGCACAGGGGTTGGCAACGGTATGGATAGGTGCGTTCGATCCCGACGCAGCCGGGGCTGCGATAGAAACCCCGGAGCACGTAACACCGGTTGCCATTATCCCGGTCGGATACCCGGCGGAGGAACCACACGCAACACCGAGGCGATCACTCGGCAATCTCGTGCGAAATGAGAAGTTCTGACGCCAATCGCCCTTGAAGCGACGGAGTGTTGGCGCCCCATTACTCCATTACTCCACCACTCCAGTACTCCATTTGTATTAGAACAACCGCCCTGTGCCGACGTAGAGCGCGAGCCCGCTGAAATTTACATCGGGCGCCAGTTCGCCCACACGGTTATACCGGAGCTCGGCGAACCAGTTCTCATTGAGATTGTATCCGCCCAGAAGCGAGATGCCGAATTTGGCGCCGGAATACTCCTCTATATACTTCCGCTCTGCTTTCAAGAGGTAGATGCCGGCTCCTGTTCCAAAATAGGCTCCACGGGGGCTGGCGCTTTTCTTTTGCCAGAGCTTCACGCATCTAATCGCGGTCAGATGTCCATCGAACCAAGTTCCACTCTTGGCTGTATGCTCGATAGCGATGCATGTGTCCGGCTTTCCCATCTCATTGATTTTCAGGTTGTAGTTGACGCTGAAGGCTTTCCATGTCGAGCCACCCTCAGTGCGGAGCATTGCGCCGGACGGGCGATAGAGCCCGATGCCGACGGAGAGCTTGCTGGGTTTGTCTTCATCGTATTGGGCAAGCGCCTGCGACATAGCGGCAGCCACGAGCAGCATGATAGCCACATGGGTAATGAGCGATCTCTTCACGATTCCCTCCCTGAGAATGGGTTGGGGCGGCGGCCGTTCCAGTGCCGGCCCCTCTGCCGAGATTATACGTCCGGGCATCTGCGCTTGTCAAACATGGCGCTCTCCCATGCTTGGCGGACCTGCACGCGGCCGCCGAACTGCAGGCGTTTATCGTTGCCTGTCATATGGAAACGGCAGGAAATGGGCTTTTCGTCATCGAACTGTTTAACAGAGATGAGGTTTTCCGCATCTAACTATGAGAGAGCGGCTGGCTTAAGGAGGTTGGCGATGCAATCGGCAAAGAGAGGTTTTGTCTTTGGTGTGTGTTTGGCCGCGTTGATGGCGGCAGGTTCCGTCGCGTTGGCCGATGATTCGGTGAGCGAAGATCCCCGCCTGGACCAGAAGGTGACTTTATCGCTCGGCCTTGTCACGCTGGACAAGTTCGCGGAGGAAGTGAGCAAGCAGACGGGCGTGACTATCGAGGCAGGGAAGAACAAGAAAGACTGGCAGGTGATGGAGCGGAAGACGGTGGTCTTCGCCAAGGACGTCCCCGCAAAGGAGATTCTCCAGCAGGTGGCGGAGCTGCATCACTATACTCTTAGCGGGTACGGCAAGGGGGACAAGCGATATTACCGGTACTGGCAGGACCTCAAGTCCCGGAAAGAAGAAGAGGAACTGCGAGAGCAGGACAAAACCAAACCGATGGAGGAATACGCTTCGGCCCTTGATGAAATGGCAAAGCTGGAGAACGCTAAAGATAAAATGACCGCGGAACAGCTTGCCAAGCTGGAGAAAGACGACCCGTACAAGCATTTCCTCCTGACCGACCCTTGGGGCCAGGCATTGTGCGGGCTTGCCGCCCAATTCCCTGCGCAGGTATTCAGCCGCATAGATAGGAATAAGTGGCGCTTGCCGGTCGGCCCATCCGATCCCAAGTTGATGGCTGCAATCCAGCGCTTTCTGGAGGAAGTACGGAAGCTGAACCCCAAGCGTTCCGGGGATAGCGATTACGACGTGACAGAGATTTTCTTGAAAGTGGAGTTTGACGACTCACAAAGAGGTTTTGGCGTTCTTGGGAGGTTAGAGTTCGGCGATTTCGAGATCCCGATGTTGAGGCCCGGCAGCTATGCCCGCGAGATGGTAGGGAGAATGTACAAGGCAATGCGCGCCGGTATTGACACAAGGAACGCTACCATGGAGCAACTAGGCGTCAGGAGACCCGAACCCCTGAAAGATGATCCGGTGTTGAAAGAGAAGGTAAAGATTGACGCGAAAGAGAAATGCGATTATGCGGCGTGGCTGAGAGCGATCCACGAGAAGACCGGCCTGATAATACTGAGCGACAGCTACTGGGAGCAGACCGAGAGCGGATTGAGCGGGGAGCTTTCGGTAAAGGATGTCCTGGACAGGGTTGTATTCTTCGACAAGGCAATTTCAAAGGAAAACTCGACTATCACCATATCCGAAAAGCAGTGGTACAAGAAACGGGCTGCGGATATCCCCGATTCGTATCTCGAACGCTGCACGAAGAAAGCCGAGACTTCCGGCCTCAGCCTGGACGATCTGAAGCAGATTGCGCTGGATCTGACCGACGACCAGATCATGAATAACCTTATGCGCCGCAAAGTATTCGAAGAGTATAGGTTTCCTCTGGGAGGCCACAAGATGCTGGGGACACTGAGGCTCCTCACACTGCTGACGCCGGACCAGATTTCCGCCATAACGCTGACGCCCGAGATGTTGGGAGGGTTGGAAGCGCAGAGGCCGGGGTTACCGCTGGAGAACCTCCCCGCCGATGCGCTGAAATATGCTTTACAGGCGACAGGAAAGGACATAAGTGACGTCCAGGGGAAGAAGGTCACTCTCTCCGGTTACCAGGAGATAGTGGGCGGCGGAAGCCGAGGTATCCGCTTGAGGGTGAATATCTTGGGCGAGCAGGGCGAGAAGGACCCGTCGAGTGTGGAGGTCATCTATCCCAAGCCGAAGCCGCCGAAGGACGCGAAAACACAGCCCTGAGCGCACCTTCTGCAGTCCGCGGTTCCGCCTGAGGCGGATCTGCCGTTTCTCCAGGAACGAGCGCCTGCGCATGCATTCGGCCTATTAGTACCGGTAAGCTGAGGACGTTGCCGCCCTTACACCTCCGGCCTATCAACCGGGTAATCTGCCCGGGGCCTGAAACCAATGGAGTAATGGAGTGTTGGAGTGTTGGAGTGTTGGGTTCCCACTACTCCAGTTGATCCGGAGACCTTATCTCGAGGTGCGCTTCGCGCTTAGATGCTTTCAGCGCTTATCGCGAACCAACATAGTTACCCAGCGATGCCCCTGGCGGGACAACTGGTACGCCAGAGGTCAGCCCACCCCGTTCCTTTCGTAATAGGGGCAGCTCCTCTCAAGTCTCCAACGCCCGCGGCGGATAGGACTTGAACTATCTTGCGATGATCTAATTCTAGCTCACGAACCGCTTTAATGGGCTGCTAACCCAACCCTTGGGACCTTCTCCAGCCCCAGGATGCGATGAGCCGGCAACGAGGCGCCAAGCCTCCCCGTCAATGTGATCTATCGGGGGAGATTGGTCCTGCTCTCCCGGGGAACTTTTATCCGTTGCCGCGATGCCCCTTCCACACGGTAGCACCACGTCATTAGGCCCGACTTTCGTCTCTGCTCGAGCTGTGGCTCACACAGTCAGGCCCCCTGTATACCCTTACGCTCGACGCACGATTTCCGACCGTGCTGAGGAGACCTTTGGATCCCTCCGTTATCTTTTAGGAGGGCGCCGACCAAGCGAAACTGCCCGCCAACCACTGTCCCCCGTCCGCCTTCGCGTGAAGCTACGGCGGATATTTGGGGTTAGGGCGTGTGCCATCCTGCGGGTGGTATCACACGGATGCCAAAT
>Ga0315289_10002892_pt1 | contig 26193 bp, 27 predicted proteins | sample YL17G11_40_MG_FD_203452 | JGI IMG/M metagenome (GOLD analysis project Ga0315289, IMG submission 203452) | Sediment microbial communities from Yellowstone Lake, YNP, Wyoming, USA - YL17G11_40 | ecosystem: Environmental > Aquatic > Freshwater > Lake > Sediment | place: USA: Wyoming | collected...
GCTCTCCAAACTGTCGATGGCATAGGTGATTTCGTCTCTAGTTTTATAGTCGGGACTTTATGGGTTGCCATATCTTCCTCTGTCGCATTTCTCTATGGAGCAATACTGTCATTTCTTGCAGCATTTCTTCTCTTGGTTTGGATGCGAAGAAGATGAAAGAGAACACTGAGAGGATAAGGATGTGCTCGATGATTTCATTTTTCTTTTCTAAGTTATATGACATAGAGATGTTCAGGGAAAAGTCAATATTTTTTAATATCCAAGCAGAGTGCTGGTTCAAATCCCACCTCCCGCACTAGGCTTAAATCTTTAATTGTTTAGTGAATTTTTATGAATCATTTACTTTTAAAAGAAGCCACATTTAAGGTAGAGGGGATTGGAAATTTTTGGACATTGTTCAAAAACGATGCTCAATCGCTCTTCTATGCAGAGTTTGAGAATGTACCTCCCCACTATCATAAACACACCGAGGAATTATTTTTTATCCTAAATGGTAAAGCTACTGCCACAATCGGCACTAATTTTAGTGAATATGAGGGTGACTCTATTACTGAGCATTATGGAATTAGTGACCCCATCACTGACAAAATAAAGGAAGATATAGGATACGTATGGGCAAATCGTAGAATTCGTGATTTGGGACCCAACAGTTCATTAAGAATCAAACCTTATACGCCTCACATGCTTGAAGTCAAAAAAGCGCCCCTCGAAGTAATATTGTTAAATATCCCACCAATTGATAAATTCAATCCAATAGACGACTATAGTTTACCGTATCCTGATAAAAGATTTTTGTAACTTTAGATTTCATCTCCCTCACCATGTCTGGGCTTCAATTTGATATTGGATTTTGAGCCTACAAAATTGATACAAAATATCAAATCCCATCCTCGGCGTTGATACAATACCTCAATAATCCGTAAAATATGTGGTTCTTGTCAACCTTTTGTGTCATTTTCACATATTAAAATATTCTCGCACTGTAGTCCAGCCAGAGAGCACACCTCCCGCATGGTATCTTGAGGTATCTGAAGGTATTTTGAGGTATCAATATTCTTCAAGGAAATATTTATCAGCAAGAAAACTTAGTTAATTCTGAAATCTTATTCAATTTTTTAATTCAAGGATAACTCACATGTCTCATAAATTAAATTCATTTATCTTTTAGTATATCCGAATTTAATTTGATGAACAGATCAATTTTCTTCATATCTTTTATCATAATATGTTTACTATCAACAAAATCTGTAATCGCTCTTCCTACGGATTACATAGCATACTGGAAGTTTGATGAAGGTAGTGGTAGCTCAGTAGCAGACAGTAGTAGTAACAATAATACATGCACTATTAACGGTGCCACGTGGACATCAGATTGTAAATTGGGCTACTGTTTGAGTTTTGACGGTATCAACGATTATATTGATTGTGGAAATGATACAATAAATCCTTCTAAAGAATTGACAGTGAGTGCATGGGTTAAATTTACTGGTACACAAGCTCAATGCATAGTATGTAAAGAACAGCAACTAAGTCCTTATTATGGATGGAGTGTATATGGTGAAGACCCATGGGGTTACTCAGATAGTGGCGTGACATTTCTTGTTAGATCAACTGGTGGTAGTGCAACATTAGGAAATCATGAAAATATATTTTATAACGACGGGAAATGGCATCATGTAGCTGTTACATTTTCTTCTTTGAACAATGTAGCCAAAATTTATGTCGACGGTTTCTTCAAAAGTGGCTCTGAAATAGGAAATGCGACATTGAATACCGCTTTTAATTTGGTAATAGGATCTAGGGATAAACTTTCTGGATTTTTCAATGGTATTATAGATGAAGTAAAAATATACAATCGAGCTTTAACAGCATACGAGATAAATCCTGAATATGGAAATATTTCAGTTAGAAACGCTGGTTTTGAGGAAGGATATGTATATTGGACTGGTTGGAATAATTATACATCAATAGATAACACTATTTCACATACCGGATTAAATAGTTTAAAAATATCTCTTAATGGAGAAATGACAAATGTTTCGCAAGATGACTTTGCAGGAGAACAAGGTAAAATATATAAAGTATCTGCATGGATAAAAACTGAAAATTACATGCCTGAAGATTATAGATATTATGTAGACAGCGAATTAAAATCTGGTAAAGATAACATTTACTTAAGGTTCTATAATAATAAAAATCAACATATACCACACATAGAAGCAAAAGGACCTGAAATTTTATTTGGGACAAATGATTGGAGTTATGTTTATGATTTAGTTAAAGCACCTTCTTCTACTGTAAGAATCGAGCTTTCCATTCAGGTAAATGGTTTTGGAACTGTTTGGATCGATGATATAAATATAAAAGAAGCTTCCAATGAAGACATAAAACTGCATAGAGAAAGAAGTTACTGTTGGATAAACAATGCTTGGAGACCAATTTTACAAAGGCATCCTCGGCCAACATTTCCATTTAAAGCTGATTTCCATACTGTCACATTTTTAAAAGGATCGCAAAGCTTTGATGGAGACTTGGGTTCTTTTATGGTTAGAGTTTATATGAGTAGTGAATATGCCAGTCGTCTCAACAACGGGGTTCAACTTTCTCCAAATGTAGCAAGTGAAAAGGCAAGAGCCATTTTTTCAGATGTTTATTCTAAATGTTTAAATTTGGAAGAAGCATTAGAAAATGAAATACCATCTGAAGATATTGCAAATTGTTGGATTACTAAAGCATATGATAAAATATTAAATAGAGAGCCTAATTTGTATGTAGCAACTTCTAATGGTACAGATTATACAGAAAGGGATATCTGGTTATATGGAGATCCCAGCCCAGGAGCAGAGCCTGTAATACCCGGAACTAATGGTAGCTTATTCGACCCTATTGGAGGTACAGATTTAGTTCACATGCTCATCAATCTTTATTTTTCAAGCTATTATAGTGATATAGTAAATCGTAATCTTAGTTATTCAGAATGTTTAGAAAAAGCAAATGTATTAGTCCCAGTAATTATAAACGAATGTGTAGAGGGTGATATTACAACTACTACAACTATACTGCCAACAACAACCGCAACAACTACTGTTCCAACCACTACCACAACAATTATAGAAGAAACGATTACAACGATCACAGTACCCACAACCACCACTTCAACTACAACAACAGAATTACCAAAAATTGATTTGCGAATACTAGTGCTAGTTATAACAACGGTAATTATAGCTGTGACAATATTTATGGTGGCTACACGATTATAGGATTCATCTAAGTAGAATTAGATATTAATTGGAAAGTATAAGATGATTCGTATTCAAACTTAATTTTTCTGTTTGTATAGTTTTTTCAAGGAAATATTTATCACCAGGAGGAATTCCTAGAACTATTTTTATATAAAAGAAAATGAAAATAACAAATAATGAAAAATCAACTAGCTATACTTTCAATGTTTGGTCTTGCAATCACAGGTATTACGAGTTTTATTCTTCTTAAAAAAATGATTATAATTGAAGTTGGCACAATAATATTTTTTATAGGTTTTATATGGGAATTATATGGAACTAAAAAAGATTTATGGGATTATAATCCATCACCAATCTACACAATAGCAGATAGAGTACCAATGGAAATAGCACTCTCTTATTTTTTTATTGGTATGGTTGCTGCTTCTTATGTAATTTTTAGATTATCAATTTAGGTGAAAATTGTGAATAGATTAAAAAAAGGTCCTTATAATCCGATATTATTATTGATAATGATACCGATTGGTATGATAGGTCTTGTGGCTTATAAAAATACTATAATAATTGAGACTGGAATATTAGGTATGTTAGGTAACTTGATTTATGAACTTCGTGGAACAAGAAACAAAGATTGGGGATACTCTCCCGCATCTTTATACATGATTGCAGGTAGATTACCAATAGAAGTTATTCTTTCCTATTTATTCACTGGCATGGCAGTCGCGACATACATATTCTTCAGATTAGGTATTTAATCCTTTAGGACAAATTTATCAATTAAACTTTTTCCTTTACTTCTGATGCTCGGTCAATTGGAACTATTAAGTAAAATTTAATTTTTCCCTCTTGAACTGTAGTCCAGCCAGAGAGCACACCTCCCGCGCTCTAGTTTGATTTCAATTCAGAAAGAATTTGAGAATTAATTTGTTAATCAGGCATTTATTTTGAGGGTTTTTAGCGAATTTTCTAAATTTTTTGTCACATAACTTAAAGCGCATAATAATTCAAAGGTATAATAAGGCGAATCCTCATTTGTAGAATCTCCTTGATGCTCTGTTATTTGACTTAAAAGTGCTGTAATGGCTCTGGGTAGATATTCTTTCCATAAACTCACTACCTGCTCATATTCTGCAGGGTTTCTTTTATGGGGCATTGTTGACGAACCTATTCTCTCCGCGCCGAATGCCTCATGGCTGACTTCTCCTATTTCAGTTCTAAATAAATGCCGTATATCGTTTGCGATGTTTGCCTCTACAGAAAAGGCTGAAGTTGAAAAATAAACGAGGTCAGAAATTCTATCATTTCGGGTTGCTTCGTCTACATTTTGAAAATCTAAAGGTACTTTCTCTATTTGTTGAGTTCTTTCTTTTAATCTTCCTGCATAACCTGTAAAAACTTCTCCCACACTTGTTTTTCCAACATGCCTTCCGTCCACTCGTCTTGGAATCAATTTATCTTTATTTTGCGTTGCTATGCCCAAAAGCTCAGCTTCGAGTGAGTAAAGCCTAGGAACAACTGTTTCTGGAACAACTTTTTTCAGTCTAGAAAAAATATCTAAATCGGCATACTCTCCAATTTTCGCTTCAAGCTCTTTATCACTTGGAATATATCTAGAAACGAGCGGACTTGCAAGATGAAATCTATATGCAGCCATAATATCTAAGATGAATGTAAAATATAAAAATGTTTGCTTTTGTACGGCTAGGAAGATGTCGAGCATTAATAAATAAGAAAAATTAAATAGTAATGTAATGTTCGATTTGGAGATTATTTCCACTTTGCTGTTTTTTGCAATAGTCGGGATGCTTGTCTACCGCGACAGAAAGCACATACAGTACGACCATGGTATTATAATAAAGAAATGGAACAAGGGAAAGGAGGTCATAGACGAGTTTGTCAACAAACACTGGAAGCTCATAATGTGGGTCGGCAACTTTGCGGCTGTTTCCGGCACGGTGATATCGATCGTCGGATTCGGCCTGCTGCTGAAGATGACGCTCTCGTTCGAGCAGATGTTCGGCATAATACTTCCGTCTGTAAGCAGCGTAAAGTATCCTGAGCCTGTCGTCTCCGTTCCGTTCTGGTACTGGCTCATCGGAGTTTTTGTCATAATGACTTCTCATGAGTTCATGCATGCGGTCTTCTCAAGGCTGGAGAGGGTCAGCATAAAAAGCTTCGGCATAATACTGTTCTTCGTGCTGCCCATAGGAGCGTTTGTCGACCCGAGCCAGAAGCAGATAAACAAGCTGAGGATGGTTTCCAAGCTTAGGATTTATGCAGCAGGAAGTTTCGGAAACCTGGTGATGGCCGTGGCTGTTTTTCTTGTTTCAATGCTGACTGTAAGTATTTTTTCGTCGATGATAGCGGAAGCGGGCATAGCTTTCAAGCAGGCTATTGCCGGAACACCGGCAGAAGCTGCAGGACTGAGCGGCGTGATTTACCAAATGAACGGCACGCGCATCAGCAACGAGACCGATTTCGAGTCGTTCATGAACAGGACTGCTGTCGGCGACACTGTAGTTGTGAAGACTTCTACAGGCTTGTACGAAATCAAGACAGTTGCGAGGCCTGACGATGTTACGAGGCCTTTCGTGGGCGTGCAGAACATAACGCGCGTCTACGAGTACAGGTTCGGCGGCTACGTGCCCGACTACATGTTTGAAGCTGTTTCGATGTGGGTGAAGCTGCTTTTCTGGATTTTCGTGCTCAGTGTGGGTGTTGGCATAGCAAACTTGCTGCCGATGAAGCCCTTTGATGGCGGGTACATGTTCGAGGAGTTCTTCGTAAAGCTTTTCGGAAAAAAGCATGGCAAGCTCGCGATAAAAATCATGACGATAATAACCATCGCCCTGCTGCTCTCCAACATAGGAATAAGGATTGCGAAATATTTTATAAAATGATGCTGCCAAACGCGAAGCTACTTCGCGCGCGCGACCTGCGTCTTCCTGACTTCAAAGTTCCTGACAGGATATGTCTTCCTAGACTGCCGCAGTATGATGTTCTTGAGCTCGTCGTTGATTATGCTTTCCACCAGTTCTTCGAACGTCGACTTCTCCACGAAATCCTTGATCATTTCCTTTATGTTGTTCCTTATGTTCTTCTCTATGCTGCTTTTTATCCGTCTTGAAATAACAGCCAAGCCTTTCACCCTTAAGAAAACGCCGTCCTTTGTCTTTAGGTCTTGAACAGTATCAATCCTCCTCACCCTTCTTAGTATCATCCTCGATATGTAATCCTGCATGCACTCCGAGCTGTCGAACTCTGTGAATGCTTTGTTGCCTTCAACCCTAGCAACGCGGAAATTGAACTTCATGTAGAACTTCTCGAAGTTGTCTGTCAGCTCTATCAGGCTGAGGCTTATCTTGCGGCCCATGAGATGCTCTGGCTCTGCCACCATCGTCCTTCCTACTTCCTTCTCGCCAAACATTTTCGGTGCTATGATAATGAACCACTCCTTTGATTTCGTCTTTTTTGCAGCCACTCAATCACTCCTGTTGCGTCATCACTTCTGTTGCACGATCAGCTTTGCCTTCTCTGCGTCGTACTTCCATCCTCTTTCCATCAGCCCGACACGAGAGTAGTACTTGCCGAGCCTGCGTATCTTCGATTCAAGGTTTTCCAACCCCTTCTTCGAAAGGTTGTCGCCCTTGTTCCTGGCCATATGCTCGTGGAGCAGCACGGCCTTTTTCATCAGGCTGAGCATGTCCTCAGGCATTGCAGGATAAAGTTTTTTCTCGCGCATGACCTCGACTATGCTTTTGCCGATGACTGTCTTGACGCAGGGTATGCCGTACTGGTCGCGGAGTATCGTGCCAATCCTTGCAGAGCTGTTCTTGTCCTTTGCAAGTTTCACTATCAGCTCTTCTATGTCAGCCTTCTTCATCTTCACCCATCTCGGCACAACTTTTATGGGTGGTTTTTTAGAGCCGTGGTGGCCTTTTTTACGACTGTACATGCGCGCCATGCTATCACTGATGTCTCTTAATTTACTGATTATATAAATAAATACTTTATACTACTTTACTTTTCTTGAAAATATAGTTAAAGTTCAATGCGGGAGGTGTGCTACCTGGTTGGACTACAGTGCGAGAATATTAAAATAAGTGTAAAAATCTATTTTTTCTCTCTGATTTTACCATAAATCCAAAATATAAAGCAGGAAATAATATACCATAAAATAATGTCTAGAATAAAGAATGCTAATGCGAAATATGATAACATGTAATTGGATGATATACCAATGTATGTTATGCCAAAAAAACTTTCAATTGTATAATCATGCCCAACTTCCAAATATTCGAAAGGTAAACCATGGATTGATACATACTTGGGATAACTTTGTGACATTGTCCTAACAGGAACTGTGAAAATTATCAACAATAATATCAAAACTACAATTTTCCTCCAATCCGGTTTCAAAAATTCTTTCCAACTCATTAATTATAATTTAATTACTGTAAATAAAATACTTTGCTGAACCTGACACTGAGACCTAGTGCGGGAAGTGTGTTCTCTGGCTGGGCTGCAGAGCGAGAGTATTAAAATAAATGTTAAAATTGATATATAAAATTCAAAGTCCGAACCATGCCCAGCTAGGTGAAGATGAATAGAACAGTGTAATGGTGTCTGTAGGCATAAGGAGAAAAGTGCCAGAGTTCATTCCGGTATTTGCTCCATTGATAGCAATGTTGCTAACAGTTCCACCGTTTACGAAAACCTGTACCTTAAAGGGCTGTGTATTCATCGCTGGCGTTCCACTTGCTGGAATAGAAGGTGCAGTAATTGCACCAACAGGATTGTACCACTGTATGTCACTTATGTAAAGATAACTACCAGGCACTGCATTAGTATTGACTGGAGCAGCCCACGCACCTGAGAATGAACCGCCTAGTATTCTGACTTTTGGTACTTGCGTTCCACCAGTTTGATAGTAGACCGCTGACTTTGGGTTATTAACTACGCTGATAATTTGAAGATTAGAAAAAGTCCATCCAGGACCATTTTGTGTAGATTGTACAAGTAAACCGTATTGTACAGCATCCATCACTACGTTTACAGCAGAACCCCAACTATTCCTTATCGAAAGTGATGTATCATATGAGTCACGCAAATAAATTCCAGCATATTTGTAAAAAATGAACATATTGTTTATGTAGACACCGTCTGCTCTTTCAATTACTAGACCATAACCGTTATTTTGTACCCAGTTGTCTATTGGCTGACCATGGAGGAGAAGATTAGTCGTGTCCCAGAACACACTCATTATAACATTCGATATGTAAATTACGTCTGCTGAATGATCAATGAATATCCCTGTTCGGAATGCTCCAATCCATAAGTCCTCTAGCAAAGCACGTCCTCCTTCTAAATCAATTGCTTGATAGCTATTTACGAACAAAAGATTTCTTGCTTTGAATCCAGCTTGTCCTCTGGAAAGTTTTACTGTAAATGGATAAGAGATGGGAGTTGATGCTGATGGGCTAACTTGATTGGGATAAACAAAAATGATATTTTCCAAAGCTGTATTGTATCCGGTGACTGTTATGAATTCGGTTGAATTACTTGTAATAAGAAAAGTTGGTCCAACTGTCGTTGTCGCAGGATTTGAGCTAGGATCAAACGGACCTTTTAGTTCACCGACTAATGCGACATTAGTTGGCAATGACAGCACACCACTCATGTAGTATCGTCCTACACGAAGAACAACTGTGCCGCCACCATTAGAACTCGTTTTGATCAATGCATTCTGAATGACTATTGTTGCGTCTGTACCAGAATAGTCGATTTGACCTGTGTCTCCGTTTCGAGCATAAACTATTGAACCGTTCAAACCGATCACGTATGCAACAGTTCCAGTCATGCTAACCAGTTGATTTGCTGTAGGAGGTATGCTTGAAGTTGTTGTCTCGGTCGTTGAATAAGTTGTCGTTGATGTGATTGCAGATATTGTCGGAGTGGTCGTAGATATTGTCGGAGTGGTCGTAGACGCAGTTGTGGTGCCAGTTGTTGTGGTTGTTTGGTTGGATATTGTTTCTGGTTTAAATGTCCAATAATATAAAATTCCGACTGAAACTCCGATGGAAATAATAATCAATAAGCCAAGTAGTAGTTGGTACTGACCTTTATTCATAATTTAATTTAGATTTTTATATATATCTTAGAATACCTTCAGATATCTCAAGGTATCATGCGGGAGGTGGGATTTGAACCCGCGCAACATGTAAGCTATAACCCATCGAATATAAATAATATTTTCCTCGATGAATTAAAATATTTTTCCGAAGAATTTTAGTCCGTTGAATTAGTTCAATCACTTGAGGAACTCTTTGGCGAGCCAGATGAAAATGAGGACTACGGTCGCTACAAATGACACGAAGCTGCCTAACATTGCCAGTATGGCAGCAATGCCCTTCGGATTAAAAATAGATATGCCTATGCCAGCAGAGAGCATGACCGCTCCGACGACTATGAAAGCTATGGCCCAGTTTTCAGCAGTCTCGTATCTATCACTGCCTTTTAGCATACCTAGCACGCTTTTCAATCTCATCCACCTTCTCTAATACTTTGCCTGCAAATTTATATTCTTGTTTGTAGCCTTTAACTATATTGCTCCAGCAAAGTTTAAAAAGTTTAAAATGGGTCGATTTTAACGCCTCGGCAAGGAGGTTGAGGTCGACTCCTTGATCCTCCACCTTTTTCGAAAACTCGCCCAGGCCGAAGTCTATGAAATAAATGCAGTCCTTTGCGAGAATCATATTTGAAGTAGTCAGATCGCCGTGCACTATTCCAGCGTCGTGCAGTTTTCCAACCAGCCTTCCAATCTCTTTAGAAACATCTGCCACTATTTTTTTGTCTGCAGAATAAAACAATTCTTTTACAGTTTTTCCTTCGATATGCTCCATGATAATTTTGTGCTCGGCCTCATCGACGGCAAGTATTTTTGGCGTCATAACACTACAAGATCGCGCAGCTGTCATTAGTTTCACTTCCTTCTTCGTCCTAGTCTTCCTGATTTTTTCGTCCAACTGAGCAATGCGGTAGCCTTTTTTTATCCTTTCCTTCACCAAGACCCGTTGGCCGTCGTACTTGTCAAGGTAAAGCACTGCTTCAGCGCCGCGTTTGATGATTTGCATAAGATTATTTTGTTAAAATAAAAGGATTAGTTTTATAAAAACATTTTTATAGTAAAAACACAAAAATCTTTTAATGCAGTTCCTATACGCAGAGCTTGTAAGCAGGTTCCAGAAAGTTCTAGGCACGCCTAAGGAATTGATAGAAGAGACGTACAACAAGCCCGACGCAACTGATGTAGCGAGAAACAAGTACATATCGATGAAAAACTTCGGCGACTTCTACATCTTGATCGTGTTCGAGACGTATGACAATTATGTGAGGTTCCTGAACGCCTACAGGATCTACCCGAAGCTGCTGGACGGCACAGACATGTCGAAGATGAAGCCAATCGATGTGTTGAAGGAGTTCATGAACAGGTATGGTATTGCAAAAATGATACCGGGTTTCGGCGAGCGCAACATACTCTTGGAAAAGAACACGGATGTTTTCTTCTTAGGCGTCCTGAACGTGGAGAAATACCTGGAAGCGGTAAAGAACATCTGAAAAATTTTGCGGGTATGCAGATTTCCTTGAATAAACCAAACAAGCATGATGGATTACCCAATAATTTGAATATAAAATAGTTGTGTGATTAGCCAAATCCTTTCAATGCTAAAGCTTTAAATCTTTTTAGTATCAGTTTATGAATATGGCATCTGTAATGCTTTATTTGGAAGCAAAACCTTTTGTAGCTGAAGCCAGTGTGGATAGAGTAGAACATAGTGTAGATAGGGAAAAACATCAAATGACTACTCGAATATATTTTAGAGACATTTCAGGCCCCATGCCAGATATAGATCCTATTTCACTTCCATCATATGTCAATTTTCTTGAAGGCGACCGCTTAACCTTAAGGTACAAACCAGTGCTTGAAGACAAATTAGATGGAGATAGACGATTAAATAGAAGTTTTAAAGTTTCAAGAATAACATCAGAAAGCTGTATAGACATAACACTTAACGATTAGATTAAATTCAATTTATTTAGTTTCGGGGGATTCCTCCTGCTTATGTATATTTCCTTGAATGATCCTGAAGTCAGGAAGAATTTCTACTTTTTATAAACTATCAGTTTCTTTTTGTCTTGTAATAATTTATGAGTTTTTTTGAATTCCTCAAAGCTCTCACCTGCGAAAATATCAGGGAAGCCTCTTACGAATTTGTGCCCGACATAGCCCCCTATAAATCTAGGTTTCAATGTGATGTAATCTTCTTCACCTGGCCCATAAAATTCCTGAACTTCATAATGTACATGATAATCTGGTACACCATCAACAAAACTAACATAACCTGTCGCTCCAATAAGAGCAATCGGTTGGCCAGGATGTACAAATTGACCTTCACTTACCATTACACTTTTATACATAAAATGTTCAAGATGTGAAACAATACCATTTTTATGTTTAATATCAACATAATTTCCATCATTCCAATATTTTGGATCATAGCCACCTACATAAGAATCATCTTTTATCTTCACAACTTCTCCAAATTCTGGAGAAAGTGATAATGTTCCAATATGCGCACCGAAATCAATTGAGTTTGATAGATTGCCTATATGAGCATCGTTATCGGGTGTTGTGGTCTCAACGCTTGTAATTTTATCTATAGGAACAGGTACTGTGAAAAGAATTTCACAATATCTATCAGTTGAAAAATCATTAACATATCCTCTTTCTCTAAGAATCTTTTTTCTCTCTTCACTTACTCCTGCCATAGTTAACTACTTATTAGTGACATCTTATAAGCATTTATATATTTTAGAATACGGCTTCCGCCTATTCTATGAACGCCAAAAAAACTTTCATTTCTGTTGATTATTTTTCAAATTCAAGAATATGCACCAGTTTGTCAACCTTTTGTAAGAATTTTACTTATTCGCTATCTTCTGGTTGGTCCGTTTGGGAGATCCTTCTTGATATATAGATCTCCTTGAAAAATTCTTCCAGCTTAAACGTCCTGCACGCCTGTCTCTGTAACGCGGAAAACTGATTCGCCTTCTGGCAATCCTGGCGAGTCGACCAGTCTTGCAATCCTCGTATGCTCCTTTCCCTTTCTGAGGTAGATTCTGTAGGTTGCCTGATGGGCTAGAACATGGCCGCCGATAGGGCTTGTAGGATCGCCGAACAGAATATCCGGGCGCGCCATGACCTGGTTTGTAAAATACACTGCAAGGTTGTGCGCGTCTGCCAAACGTTGCAGAATGTGCAGGTGTTTGTTCAGCTTCTGCTGCCTTGGTGCAAGCTCGCCCCTTCCTATGAAGTCGGCACGGAAATGCGACGTGAGGCTGTCGATAATGATGAGCTTTATGTTGTTCTGCTCGATCATCTCCGTTGCCTTGTCCACAAGAAACATTTGATGTTCCGAATTATGGCAACAAACACCACCAAATCCGCCCAAAAAGTTCTCGTAGGGGTTTTTTTCAGAATGGACTTCTAAATCGTACACCTTCTCCTGTTTTTTCAGACGTATTTTATCGATAGATGTAACTCTTGCGAATACCAAATCATTCCATACTGGTGCATTATGTATTTTCTGGACAGTCTCTTCAAGTAATAGTGGGTCGCTGTTAGAGAGTCCAGCCGCTTCAACTCTATATGGTGTCGACCAATAAGGTTTTCTATTTTTATAATTTTTCAAGTCAATTTCAAATATCGATGCAATTATTCTGTATCTAAGCAGCAACATGTTTATATCATTTGCCAACTGCTTGCTTGATGTAGAAAAAATTAATCTGTTACTTCTTCTTTTTTCACTATGGCAGCCATCCCCATCCCACAGCCCTTTAAGAAAATATTTTAGTTTAGATTTTTCAAGTTGGAATATCCATCCTGGTACATATCTCTTATTGGATTTTAAATCTACTGGTATGTCAAAACAATGTTTCAAGATTAGAGCGAATAATCTGCTACCAATAAAAAGTGTGTGGACGCTTGCATAAAGTTTACTATCCACATTAAATTTATTTTTTATAATTTTCTGAGCTTTTTCTAAATATCCTGTTTCTGAAGTTATTCTCACCCTCAGCAAACGGTCTTTATATTGTGCATTCCCTTCGCTGATAATTAGGCCAAAAAGCCACAAAATATCTTCGTCGACGAAAACTTCATTTGGTATTTTTGTTGATTCATGCTTACCTGTATGCTTTAATTTTATTTTTCCTTCATGCAACTCTATTTCAGTTTTAATTTTTTCAGGCATTTTTTCTAAAAGTCCGATATTGTCTATTTGTTTTTCCAACATGGGGAGATATCTTGGAATTGCTACAAAATCGCCTTGCTTCATAGTTTTTGCTTCAGCAGAAACCGGACGCATATTATTTTTTTCCCTTATTACAGTTTCCTTTCCTCTTTTTCCAATCCTTATACCTTTGAACAGAGAATGGGAGCCTGTGACTATAACTTCTCTTCCGAATCTTGTCTTTATTCTGTAAAATTCTTCACTTTGCGGCATTTCATGCGATATCAACGCCGTAACTTTTGACATCTTCATCTCACCTGTTGTAGGATCAAAAGCAAATGTGGTAATAGGATGACCCTTTCTATTCTCAACCAAATCACCTATTTCTATTTTATGAAAATCATTATCATTTAGAACATACACATTCTCGGATGACGGAAGGCTATTAAATGCGCGAGCCACAAAAATATTTTTCAGCACCTTTTCCTCATCAAGCTTCAAACCTTTTGCAATCTGTTTTATCCTCTCCGGACGAAAAGTGTTCTCCGTGTCGATCCACAAGCAGTTCCCAGCAAGCCCGCCCTTATCCTTCGGCAACTGCACGTTCACAGCAAGCTGGAATCCTATTTGAGTTTTTCCGCTGCCAAACTGACCGTAAGCCTCTGTCAAGGCTTGTGTCTCGACCCCGCCGCCAAGCAAATCATTTAGGTTTTTACTGTTGGTGGAAATCTTCGCAACATTCATCCTCTTTTCCAGTATCTTGTCCGCTGTCTCAAACCCAATCTGCAGCATCTCGCGGACGGAATGTATTATCTTTGCTGCTTGACCTTCTCCAATCTCGGCTATCGCTGCAAGTTCACTAGGCGAAGCGACAGCAATGGCCATGGGATCAGAAAAACCAACCTCTCTCAGCTTCTCCTCTATGACTTTTCCGACACCGGGAATGTCTCCAAGGGTTATTTCTTTTTTAGCCATCAACACACCCATTTTTCATATTATCTTTAAGACTTAAATATTGTTGCTACCTTCGCCGGTGGTAGTATCCAGCTTTGCCTCGACCTCTGCAGCCAGCCTTTTCGCCTCTTCTGTTACATCCAGCTCCTTGAAGCTGTTGGCCATCATCTCAAGCCTGTCGTAGATTTTGTTTTTTTTCACTCTGCCAGACACCACGACCGTCCTGCCGAGAAGGCTTTTGCTTATCGTCTCGTAGCGCTGCTCCCTATCCATGGCTGCTATGTCGCTTGTTGTCACGCCAGCAACCTTCTCTGCCAGCTCCCTGAAAAAGACCACTCGCATGTCGCCCGTTCCATCATCAACCACAAGTGATATTATCATTGCAGGTGTTGCTTCAACGTCGCCGTGCTCCGTACATTTGTTGTCAACAAGCGAACTACCGCACAAAGAGCAGGTGTTGAATATGAAGTTCCCGCGAAAAACCGTTGCGATCTCGCCGGCTATCTCAAACAGTCCTTGCGCAGTGTTGCATATCTCAACGCGCTGCGGCGTCGTTACTATCCTCTTTTTGAATTCATCCACAGACGGCATTTCCGCCTCTACAATCTGCACGTTGCCGAATTTTCCCAAAGACAGCTCTATGTCGCCGAACTGGTTCTCCTTTGCGAACGCGTTGCTGACTTGTATGACATCGCCCAGCTCTATGTCAGCCTCTTCGACAAGCTTCGCCTGGTCGTTCCACAGCGCAAGCTTCGCGAATCCAGAATAATCGCCGACATAAACGTTCACAACTTTGCCAGGCGTGCCGTCGCTGCGCTTGAACTCCACAATCCTGCTGATGTTGAATATCCTTCCAGTGACGCCGACGTTCTTCATGCCGCTCACTATACCGACCATGTTCATCTGCTTTTTTTCTCCAAAAGAGTTTATGCCGAAGTCGTTAGCTATCATTCGAATTGCTCCCTCGAGCGAGACGCCTGCCACGACCTTCTGCTTTTTCGCAGCCATATTCATCAGAATGTCTTTAGAAACTCCAGTCTGCCTCTCCAAGGAATCGATCATCTCTTCGGCTGTCATATTCAACTAATGAGCTTCAAAGGATTAAAACTTTCTCATTGCCTTCCTTACATCCTCATCCATAATCGTCTTGCGGCCGGCGTGCTTTGCTAGCATAGCAGCCTCCACAGCTATCTTGAACATCTTTTCTTCCATGACCTTTGCAAACTCGTCCATGGCGTCTGCTGACACTCTCCTAGCACCGGCTTTCTTCAGGATTCTCTCGAACGGCATACGCGGAAGGCTCATAAGTTTGATTTGGTTGCCGTTTCAGATAAAGTTTAAATCTTTTTAGCTAGACGAAGCTTTGTTGAATAAGTCTGGCTTTTTACATTTCAAACTTTTCTAGCAAGTAGTGCTAAATCGGATTCACCGAATGTTTTATAATTTCCAACTACATCTATTGCTAGAACTTCCAAACCACATTCCTGCGCTTCTGCCTTTAATCTTTCAGACTGCACTTCAATATTTTCTTTAGTTGGTCTATAATCTGATATAAAAAATGGAAGAGAATAAACAACATATCCATGTTTTGCTGCCGGTTTAGTTACAACACCTATAGGTGGGGGCGGGCATCTCGTCCCACTCCATTTCTGTTTTAAATATTCTAGGCAGTCTACTTCGAGAGGACTGGATCTAAGCTTGTAACAAGTTCAAAATCACATAACGGTCCTGTAACAGGTTCGAACTTGCATGTTCTAAGGATTTCAGATTTATCTATACACGAGTTGCTTTTAAAAGTCAGTTTTTTCCGTATCGCATTTAAAAGGTTTATTAAATATTTAACTGAGATACTTAAAGTCGATTTGCCTTAGGCGCGTTAGACGGTCTGAATTTTCCTGTAACTGGTAGAAGGTTGGTAGGGCTTTATTATACAACCGATGTCAAACAACGATTCAATTTTTTTGAGGTCATATAAAAGAGCTGGATAATTTAATTCTCGCGTACCTACTGACGTGAAATTTGCGGCCCATCCCAAAAGGTCATTGCTTTCTCTTGTTAACAAGATTGTTGGCACATCTTTCATGCCTCTTAGTGTGACTATGTAGTGTGTACGATGCCATGGTGTGAGGGCTATGCCAAAGTTCTTTTCAACAGTCAAATCGCCCTTGTATTCTGCCGGCTTCACATAACCTATGGAAATGCTATAATTTTTTATTATGCCAAGTGGTACTATCGGTCTTGTTGAAGACATTCTGTGCAATAATATATCTGTAACGGTCTGGCACCTGCTGCCTTTGAAATCCCCATTGCATATAATTTCGTATATTTCTTCAGGAAGTTTGTCAAGGTTAGGAAAATGCGGATTCTTAGAATATGGAGGCAAATATCTCTGTTGTTTTTTAACAAAGGGTGTCCCGTCCAGCTGATTAGGATTCCGTGGGCTGGAGGACACAGAGCTGTAGTTTTTCCTCCACTTCCTTTTCTGTTTTCCCATGAAAAAATATAGAACAGTTAAATTTTTAAAGGGGTGGGAAAATCGTATGCACCTCAGACTAAAGTCCATGGATTTCTCGCGGACGGATTATATTTTTAACCGAGACACTTTAAAACACTCATTTAACATTTTCATTGCGGGTTACAAAAGTTCGGCTTCTAATTCTTCAACTAACAACTTTGCGGTTTGCTGGTAAGCAGACTCGATTTCCTTTTTATGCTTTCCCAATATCTCTACGGCTTTTTCGCGAAGATGGGGAGACAGCAATTTACCTCTCCAAATGACCAATTTAAGAATACTCTTCTCATCAACAATGGCTCTTAAGCCAAAATACGGGTGGCCGCCATCCGGATCAATACCTCGATAAAGCCGAACATTGTCTTTTTCCATAATCATATTTAGGGCTTCAAAAAGAGTCGGCTCTATTTCTTCATAACTAATTGGCCCGGTATCAACAATGTTATCTACCAAGTCACCCAACGGAATATCGCGATTATAAAAAACTCTTCCTTGACGTACACGATAACTTAATTTTTCTAATACAGAAGCCATCAGCCCACTATAAACTAATTGATAGATAAAAATTTAAACGCATAATTTCAATTGGTGTTTGTCTTTGAAGACTTGAACCTATAGTTTAGATTTTTGAACAACCGTTCGTGAAACCTGGCTGGCTTTATGCCCAATTTCTCTCAGCATTGCGTAAACATCTTCTTTCCTCAGCCTAACCAAGCCGTTGTAAATATTTTCTTGTTTCTTTTTATACTCTTTTCTGATAACGCTTCTCAAACCTTCTTCACGCTCTTTCCTGTAAAGTGTACGCCAATTGTCGTAAAACTTGTAAAAGAATCCACCCCAAAGTTTCACCTCGCCCCAGCATATGTGTTTATCAAAAAACATATCTTTGTACATTTTCAACGTTTGCATCTTGCCCAGCTTATCTTCTGTCTCCTCTTCATGCAGTCTTTCAGCTTTTCGTTTGTCGCGATTATTCCACCAGTCTACTATTTCTCTATGGTTAAAGTAATCAAACGCCTGTGTGGCAGTCTTCAATCCATTTCCCCATCTTTCAAATTTTTTTTCTATTTTTCTGAGTTTTCTCGCCTTTGCAGCATCATAGCTTTCTGCGACCTCAGCTGCTCGCGAAGCAGATGCTTTGAAAACATATAAAAAATCCCAACCAATCCGCATGAAAACCGTAGCTTGCAGATATGGGTGTGGGATCAAAAGAGGAATTCTGATTGTTGATTTTAAAACATAGTCCCAAAGCGGCCATCCTATTAAAACGCAATCTAAGGTGTTCGGGAGCGCCTTCTTAAAAGGCAGAAATGGATCGACACCGTCCTTGAAGAACTTATCTTTCCTCATCTCCCTCCAATCGAAAAGGTATTCGAAGTCTGATATGGAATGCGAAAGGTCGCGAAATCCTCTGAGTACACCGCTCTTTGTATTGTGTTCTTCTGGTATAAAAATGTCCTGTATATTTTCCAGCGACCAGCCCAACATGGCGAATGTTGCCAAAACGTGACTTGCCGCTTTTTTCGGACGTGTCATAACAAGCGGTTATTGAAAATCGAGAAATAAATACCTGACACATATCTGTTTCTAAAACACATTCGGCCTAGAAGGTTTGAACCAATTCACAACTTCATCAAAAGCTATCTTCGCTTCCGGCAGGGATTTTATGCTGGTTAACTTTCTCAATAAAGTTTTAGGCCTGAAATAGAACTGCCTGTAGGCAATCTTCGCAAGCTTGGCTATCTGGTCTGTTGTCAGCGCCTCTGTGCGCGAAATGCTCCTGCCGCCGAACACGTCGAACCCGCTCCACTCATTGCATTCCAAGAAGTTGTTGGCATGCGACCATTCGTAGAACTCTGTGCCTGGAAGAGGAAGAGCTGTGAAGAATGCTGCGTCCGTCAATTGCAACTCTTTTGCAAACTTCATGGTCTGGTATGCTGTCCTTCTCGTCTCGCCAGGTAGGCCGATGATAAAAAATCCGACCACCTCTATCCCTAGCTTGTTGCAAATTGCCACGGCCTTCCTCACCTGATTGAGCGTGAGGTCTTTCTTCATTCTTTTCAGCATCTGCGGCGAGCCGCTCTCTATGCCGAGCGATATCCTGTACACGCCAGCATCCCTCATCTTCCTCATCAGTCCGTAGTCCATCAGGTTCGCGCGCATGCCGCTCTGCAGCCTGAAGGTCAGGTCGTAGCCGCTGTCTATGACCATGTTGCATATTTCAATGGCCCGCTTCCTGTCGACAGTGAAGTTGTCGTCGAGAAAAAGTATCTCCCTAATCTTGTAATCCTCGACAAGCATTTTTATCTCGGCAAAAATGTTTTCAGGGCTCCTTGCCCTCCACGATCTGCCGAATGCGTGGTAGCAGAATATGCAGCTGTATGGACAACCACGGGAAGTTGTCATAGTTGCCCAAGGCATTCTTTCTGTTGTTTCCACACCTACGACGCTGCGAAAATATTTCTCTGCCTCGAAAAGGTGGTATGCTGGGAATGGAATGCTGTCTAGGCTTTGTATAAGCGGTCTTGGCTTCGTGCGTTTTACGCCGCCGTTTTCCCTGAAGGCAATCCCTTTTATTCTGCGAAAATTTTTTCCTTTTCCGATTGCAAGGAAAAGCTCCGGCGCTGTGACCTCGGCCTCGCCAGCCACGCAAAAGTCTATTTCCGAATGCTTCATACAATCCGCAGTTGCAGCTGTGGGATGTGGACCTCCAAAAACCACAGGTATGTCAGCGTCCTCTTCCTTTATCATCCTCGCAAGTTCCAAGCTCTGCGGCCACGTCTTCGTCATGCAGCTTATTCCTACGATGTCAGTAGAGCCAAGCCTCAGCTTCCCGCCGGAAACGTTCATGTCGACAATCCTTACGTCGAACCCCCGCCTCTCCAGCACTGCCGCAATGTAACCTATGCCGAGGGGCATCTGCACCCTCCTGTCTGCATAGTTGGGCATCACGAGCGTGACATGCATACTATCACTATAATACTGTTTGATTAAAAAATTTAAGATTTAATATTACTCATAACTGTGCTGATAACCTATTTTAGATGCAATTTTTTATATTTTTATATATAGGCCCGAATCTCCTTTTCGTGTTAAGATTTAAAAAGCTAATTATCCTTTATCTTTATGTGATTGAATGGCATTAAGTTTTTACGAGAGTTTCGTTGACATAGTTTCAGGAATGGACGACAAAGAATTATCAGGGTTAGATAGAAATTATCTTGCATTCTATAGCCAAAGATTAATTTTATATATAGCTCATTTAAATAAAATTCTTTCTTTATTATTGGGTGACGCAAAAAACTCTATACGCGAACAGAGATCTAGGAAAGGATTTCTCTCTGATTATGTTGATGCAGCTTATAGACTGTTGAGAACTGCCGAACAATATAAAAGAATTATCTCATCTGATAAAGGAAGGGAAATATTTAAAGAAGAACTGCGTATGAAAGCGGCAGAAGGAGTTTTGCTTGTTGTAAATGGTTTGAAGTATAATTTGCCTTTGCTTGAACCAAGTATATACGCACTAGAAGATAAAACAATAAATGAAAAAATGGATTTTATTTCAAAAAAATTAGATTCATTGCTTTGAAATTGTGTTAACATCGAGTGCCTCTAATATGTTAGAAAAACACCATTATGAATAATATTAAAAATTTAAGTGTTAACCAAGGAACTATATAGTTTCTCAGTTAAATATTATTTTTAACCATAGTAAGGTTCTACTACAAATACTCAAGCATTTTCTTTATTATTTTATAAGAATTTTTGGCAGCCGTATCACAAAAACTATCTGCATCAACTTTGGCTGAATGATCTGCCTTGTCGCAGATATGCCTAATAATAACAAATGGAATTTTGTTCATGACACATACGTAAGCTAGTGCGGCGCCCTCCATTTCAATGCAGTCGCCACCAAGCTCATTTCCCAGCTTCTTAGCCACTTCGATATCTGTCACAAATTGGTCCCCAGACAATATGCGACCTTTGATTACTTTGAACCCGGCTTTCTGTGCTCCTTTATATGCCAAGTCAACTAACCTAGAATCTGCTTTGTAAATTCTTAGCTTTGAGAATAAGAATTGTCCTCTTTTCAATCCAAACGATGTCATATCAACATCATGTTGAATGCAATCTTTGGAGATTACAACGTCTCCAATATCTAGAGAAGTATCAAGAGCTCCAGCCACACCAATAAAAATCATCTTTTGGATATCAAAAAAGTCCAGCATGATTTGTGTTGTAATAGCAGTATTAACTTTTCCAATTCCGCTTATTGTAACAACTACTTTCTTATTTCCTAGACTACCGAGATAGAAGTCGTGGTTAGACTTTCTAACTTTTTTATTCAATGTAATTTTACTTTTTAGGAGTTTCATTTCCTTTTGATTTGCTCCAACTATTCCAATTACCATATTTATTAATTTGCCTATTTTCTAATAAAGACGAGTTTCCGAAATGTAAGATGTGATTGAACACCATTAAATCTTCTAGTTTTGTCCGAGAGGTTATATATAGCACTTTGGTTAATAATTTAAGTTTTAACTGGAAATCAGAGCTTGACCTTGAATATCTTTACTTCGGGATTGCTGAACACCATTTGGAAGTTGTTCAGGTCTTTGCCGTTCCAGAAGAACATTTTCGTGAATACAGAGTCTCTAACTTCAGGCTGCATCAATATCGACACCTGGAAGCTTGGGTCGACCCACAGCAACGCATCGATCACTTCCGTGGCGTTGGTGAATTCCTGGCGCGTCTCGGTTCCCATCGGATAGTAGACTAGCTCTTTTATGACGTATTTGCTGTTGTAGACCGGAACTAGTTGGCTTCCCTTGCTCACCAGGCTGACTGCGCCGTCAGCGTAGTTCAGTATTCCTTGTTGCTGGTCATAGTTTGTGAGTGAAAGCTGGAAGAAGTCCTTGGCAGAACCGGTGCCGAAGTAGCTCATCCAGTGATACTTGCCGATGAGGTCGCTGCTCGCTATTACGTACACTTCTGTCACAGGCTTGCATGCATCCTGAGGAACAATGCTGCCGAAGGTTTTCTTCACGTTGTCGCACTGCTCTGGCGTGAGAGACAAGTATTTTTTTATGATTGACAGAGATTCGTTTTCATCACTAGTAGAAAACATTTTACCTGTGTCCTGTATGCGTATGTTATGGTCGTAAACAACGCATGACATGGGCGCGCAGTGCGCTCCGTCTGCATGCACTTTATGTCTAGTGTAGCCTGCGATTATGTGGCCAGGGTCCCACCACGTTGTTATCAATGCATCCTTGTCCGCATTGTTCTTTATCCAGTCCAACGCATCGATCCAGTTCTGGTCGACCTCCATGCCAACGCCCTGCATGCCAATTTGGATGCTGTCAGATATGTAAAGCATTATCCCCAACAGCAGTATTCCATATATTATGCTGGCCACAGCTGATTTGTTAGATTTTGATATTCCCGATAGCATTATGATACATGTCATAGCAATCACGATAATCATCATGATCGCAACCGCCTTGGTATAATCCAACAATCCGGGCAATGATATGATCCATATCATGACGACTATCATAATCATGACGACTGCAATTGTCTTCTCGTATTCAATTGAGGGTATGGTAGAAGGTTCGGGACTTTCTTTGAGGTATTTTGTAATATTTCCTATCACAAATCCGGCTGCAACAGCAACTGCGCAAGAGAAAAGCAGTGAGAATCTGACACCTTGTGTTATCATTACGAATGTTATGCCGAGCCAGACGAACGCAAACATCTCTGCAAAAGTTATCTCATGCTTCTTCCAAAATTTCACAAAAGTTATAGGTAGGAGGCCAATTGCTAATACGAATGGTGCCATTCCAACTCTACTGGCGACAGCCAAAAATCCTTCTTGAGTGAATATGTTTATAGTCTGTAGCTCTGCTACTGATATTGTGACGATAAGTATTACTTTCTGGAAGAAAAGGACTCCGTAATAGAAGGACATTATGGGATCTGTGAACGGAAGGCCTATTGCAAATTTGAGCGACAGGCCAATCGCGGAAGCAGCAACTGCAACTATTGCAATCGGCACTGCGAGGTTCCTCAAAACGTAAACGAACTTTTCCTTAAGTATTTTCGACGCTGCCGTGCCTGTCTTCTTTCTGATTTCGATCACTGTGAGAAATATCCAGTATATTGGCGCGAACGCTGCAAAAAAGTAGAGAAGGTACCATCCCTGGTTCCAGCTTGCTGCGAACATAAAGAAGCTGAATATCGAAAGAGCGTAAGAAAATATCGTCCTCTTTTTCATTAGGTAAAGGGAGGAGAAGGCTGTTATGAAAGTCCACATCACAACTGAAACGTCATCGTCAACATATCCTGCCATCGACACTCCGATGAATGTCGGTGCCAGCACGACAAACAATGCTGTTATCAACCCACCCCACTTGTTCGTTATCAGCCTGCCGGTCATGTAGGCTGGTATTGCTGCCAGCCCTGCGAGTAATGCAGGCGCCCAAATCATATATCGCATGAAAGTAGTCGGCCTGATTGCATTCAAAATTTTGTAACCGATGGCAAGAATATAATAATAACCCTGCTGCTCATCTTGCGGCCTTCCTGGCGGATAAAAACTGAGTATGTCCCACTTGAGCGGCGCGAAGTTGTTTTTTATCAGCTCTTCAGTGTGCCTGTAGTGCCACCATGGGTCGTAATCTAAAATCAGTTTAGTGTTGACTGTGCTCAAACGCACATAAACCCCAAGGTAAACTATGAAGAGTAGGATGAGTATGTCTATGTTTGAAACTGCTAGCTTTTTGATTTTGTTTATCATGCTAAACTGCCTTTCTTGCAACGCATATTATCTCGTTCGGCATTATCCTTCCAATTAACTTTTGGATTGTTGGATGTATAAAAAAATCTGTGCCTGCAAAACCATATAGTTGCTCTACTTTGAAATTGCTTTTCTCGACGATTTCCCTCAGATTTTCACTTGTGAAAAAATGCTTATGTGATCCGATTCTATATACAGGACTGTTTTTGTGTGGAACGGCTACCAGTATCTTACCGCCGTCTTTCAAAACTCTGTGAAATTCTTTCAATGCTGCACTTGGATTGTCCAAATGCTCCAAAACATGGTGGCATATTATGCTGCCGAACTTGTTGTCTTCGAAGGACAGCCTCTTATTCAAATTCATCTTCAACACGCCTTTCGTCTTTGGTTCAAGGTCTATTCTCGCGTCAGCAGGAAACCTGCCTAAGCCACAACCAGCATCAAGTGTGGGCCTCTCCAGCATATTTGACAAGTAATCTATATATTTATCATTTAGGTCTACACCAGTATTGCCGCTCTCAATCTTCTCTTTCCATGTTTTATTTGTAAGGCGATACAAAAAACTCAACAGGATTTTTTTCATAATCTGGATCCACCTTATTCAAATTCAATGCTTTAACTTAAATATTGGATTGTTTTAATTTGATATATTAAATTTAATTGTTGGTAACATGCGCATTACATACCTCTCGGTAATAGACATGCAGGGAGCCTCGACCATCAGGCTGCACAACTATGCTGTTGAGATGGCGAGGCTTGGGCATGATGTCACTTTCATAGCTGCAGCTGGGCCGAAGAGAGCGGCGGAAGGAGTGAAGACGAAATACATGTGGGAGGTGAAGGAGAAGCCGTTCCGCGGCCTTTCGCTGACAGCATCAAGCTTTCTTTCTCTTCTCGAGGAAGGCAAGCCGGACATAATACACTTCGGCAAACCGCTGCCTGTATCAGGACTTCCGAGCATACTCTACAAAAAAATATTTCCCTGCAGCGTAATCTGCGACTGGGACGATCTGGAAGGATCGCTAGGCTTCTCGGAGTTCAGGCCCTTTCCGGAAAAGCAGATAATATCGTTTTTCGAGAGCTGGATACCAGAGCAGGTGGACGGTATAGTAGTTGTCAGCAAGGCGTTGGAGAAGCTGGCCAAGAGGCATTGCGACAAAGTTTTGTACCTGCCGCAGCTGGCGTTGGTTGACAAGTTCGGCCCTCACGTTTCAGGCGAAGGGATGAGGAAAAGGTATGGATGGGGCAAGAAGAAAATACTGCTTTTCACAGGCGGGTTTGGAAAATATTCCGACGCAGATGTTTGCGTGAAAGCCATGAAACATGTTTTGAAGGAGGAAGGCGCTTTGCTCGCGCTGTTCGGCAGCGGCGAAACAAAGAATTCGATAAAAAAAATGATAACGGAGCTTGGGTTGGAGAGCAACGTGAAAGTCTATGATGCCATACCTTTCGAGGATATGCCGAAACTTCTTGCTGCCGCAGATGTTCTGCTTGCGCCGATGAGCGACAAGTGGGCGAATAATTTTTACAGGCTTCCGATAAAGATTTTTGAATATATGGCTGCGGGCAAGCCGATTGTTGCGCAGGATGTCGGCGAGGCTAGAAGGACACTAGGAAATACTGCATACATAACAAAACCTACGGAGGAGGATTTTGCAAGAGGGATAGTGAAAGCATTGCACGGCGGGAGACGGATAGGATTACTTGCAAGGAAAAGAGCAGAGAAAGAATTCACAACCAAGCAGGTCAAGCGTCTGGAAACCTTTTACGAGAGTTTTATTTGAAGGAGAACGTTAAATATAATTATTTTTAACCATAATCACTTTTCTTGATATTCTCTGGCTTTTTTAACAGCAGACATGAAATCTCTCACTCTAGACTTGTCCACGCGATTTTGCGTGTTCCCACTTTTTTTAAAACATGTTCCGACTATTGCTCCGTTTGAAATGAGCAACTGTTCATATGCATTTTCAACCGTCAATCCCGAACCCACGACAAGGGGATGATTGCCGATAACTTCTCTAAATTTTTTAATCTTGCTTAGCGGGGTTTCTTTCCCGGTCCCAGCTCCTGTAACCACTATGGCTTCTGCTCTTGATTTTCCATCCCGCAAATCCTTTTCCAAATCAGATCCTTTAACAGGATGATAATATTTGGGCCAAACACCTCCAAGGACGATTATTTCTGGATATTTTTCTTTGCAGGACGAGTACGCTCTAAGATCCAGCTCTCCTGCGCTGTATCTGCCGGCAACATAGTCCGACTGGATAAAATCTGCGCCATATTCGTGGGCTAATGGAAAAGCCCGGTCGAATTCGTTTGGCAGAATATTTATACCCATCACAACCTTTGGTTTTATGCTGGATGCTTTCTGCAGAGTTTTTATCA
>Ga0315289_10002893_pt1 | contig 26191 bp, 19 predicted proteins | sample YL17G11_40_MG_FD_203452 | JGI IMG/M metagenome (GOLD analysis project Ga0315289, IMG submission 203452) | Sediment microbial communities from Yellowstone Lake, YNP, Wyoming, USA - YL17G11_40 | ecosystem: Environmental > Aquatic > Freshwater > Lake > Sediment | place: USA: Wyoming | collected...
ATTTTCAACACACACTTCCGCGGGCACAAGTTTTCAATAGTTCGACTCCGCTCACCACAGGTGGGCGATGGTTCGACTTTGCTGACCACAAGTTGACGATTGATAAAAAAGGATTGCCACGTCCCGATAAGTCGGGCCTCGCAATGCCTGTAAAAATAGATTCCTCGCCTGGCAATGACGTAAAGAAGCGTCAAGCAACCGCGGTCTGCGGAAAGACAAGCACATCTTATAGCCGCTATATTTACAACGGCAGAAACCAAAACTGTCCGATAAGGTCCTCGAATAGTAGCAGAAGGTGGCAAAATACGCCAAAGCTGATATTTTTACCGGTTTTTTCCTTGATTTGAGGCGTACAAAACCATATAATAATGGTTGATCGGGGGGCGGTTCAGAAACACTGATAAACATTCACAAGCGGAGATAGCTGCCTTTTTGAATTCGTGTATGTTTTGACTTTTCATCCAGGCGCAGCAACTTGGTAACAAACATTAACTTCGTCCATACTCGGTCATCCATCGCCTCACCAAGGACGATGGACGAGGGACGAGGCGGGGGGGCGTAAAATGACTCTATTAGAGGCCGAATGCCAAGAAAGAAATGTCACCGGATTTGAGCAAAACACCTGCATTAAGCAAATCCGCAGCAAGAAAGTATGCGTCATCACGAATGGATGCCCGGAGAACCGCATTGATTGCGCCAGGATGCAAACATTCTTGAGTGACAATAGCCACATCCTCACAGACAACTACCAGGATGCCGACGTTATTGTTTTCAACGCCTGCGGACTTACCGAAAGCTCCCAGGAGGATTCAATAAAAATAATAAGATTCATACAGGCTAACAAGCAGCCATCTGCTGAGCTTGTCGTGTGCGGGTGTCTGCCTAAAATTAATATGTCCCGCCTGAGACAGGTGCACCATGGTTTCACTTTCGAGCATGATCTGGAGCGGCTTACCGAATTTATCGAAACACAAACAAGTCCAGAGGATGCTTACGCTAACCAGTTGGCGCCACGGACAGACATCGCATCCATCCAGAGGCGGCGCATTCCGAACTTAAGAAAGGTTACAAGCCTTATGTCGATAAAAGAAAGGCTGACAGCATCCTATTACAGCCGTCTCGAACAGACAATCAACGTCTTTAGACCAGGCAGTTTCTGCATCAAAGTATCGACCGGCTGTCTGAACGCCTGTTCTTACTGTGCAGTCAGGATCTCGCGTGGAAGGCTTAGAAGCAAACCTATTGACAGGGTCATCGAGGAGTTTGAGCAAGGCCTGGCAATGGATTACACCGAGTTTGCACTGCTTGGAACCGACGTGGGAGCATACGGCAGAGATCAGGGCGTCACCTTAGCTGACTTACTTAGAGAGATGGTGGAGATTCCGGGCGATTACACAATTAGGCTTCGAAATATCCAGCCGAAGTTTCTGATTGAGATGATGCCTGAACTCCAGCAGATTCTCGGAAGCGGCAAGATTCCGTACCTTAGCTCGGCGGCGCAATCGGGCAGTGATCGGATCCTGGAGCTGATGAGAAGAGGTTATCGAATAGAGGACTTTAAGCAGGCAATTCTTACCTTAAAAAGCCAGTTCCCGGCGTTACAAATACGCACTCAGATTATGGTAGGCTTCCCGGGCGAGACAGAGGACGAATTCCAGGATACACTACGTCTGCTTGACGAGGGGAATTTTGATTTTGTTGAGGTATATATGTTCCAGCCCAGGCCCGGCACTGAAGCGGCAAGAATGAAAGACCAAATTCCTGAGAAAGTCGGCAGGCGCAGATACCATAAGGCATACATGAAGTCACTACCTCATCGAGTGAGAGAGACACCTCGCTGCGCATTAACCTGCGATGAAACCGCGAGATTAACCCCCGCATCGTTCGACGGGGCTGTGGCGGGGGTTGCCTCGGCCACAGGTGCCGAGGCTAAAGCCCCGCGTTTGGGACCCCGCCCGGCGGGAACCCTCACGCGGAGTCCGCGGGCGGCCTTTTCTCAAGTTTTGCGCTGATCTTTTCTGGCCGAGCTTTTCCTCTTGGCCTCAGCCTGTGGTACATCCGGGGCGTTGGTCTCGGGCAGCCATTTGGCCAGGTCTTTCTTTACCTCGGCGTATTTCGGGTCGCCGGCAAGATTATGCCACTCCAGGTCGTCCTTTTCGTGGTCGTAAAGCTCTTCCGTGCCGTCACTATATCGGATGTACCGCCATTTCTCGGATCGCACGGAGTGATTATTCCGCCCGTGCGTGGTTAGGGCTGGGCGCTGCCATTCTGCCTTGGTGTTCTTTAGCAGCGGCAGCAGACTTTTGCCCTGAAGCTCCTTTTTCGCAGCCAGATTGCAAAGCTCGATGAGTGTCGGATAGATATCGAGCATACTAACAGGCCGCGAGCAGCGCTGGCCGGGCTGCGTGACACCGGGAGCGACGACCATAAAGACGTTGTGGGTTGCTTCTTCCCAGAGGGCGAATTTACGCCAGTGCAGTTTTTCGCCCAGGTGCCAGCCGTGGTCGCTCCAAAGTACGATCACTGTATTATCCACGTGCGGACTTTTGTCAAACGCATCAATCACCCGTCCCACGCAGGCATCCACGAAGCTGATAGATGCCAGGTAGCCTTGCACGGCTTTTCGCCACTGGTTGTACTCGATGACTTTTTTGTGGTCGCCTTGCGGCTTGGCAAATGTTCGGCCTATGGGCGGGACATCATCCAGGTCATTCTCATTGACGTTCGGCAATGTCACTTTATCGACAGGATACGTCTCAAAATACTTGGACGGCACGTACCAGGGTAGGTGCGGTCGGAAAAATCCGCAGCCGAGGAAGAATGGCCGGTCGTATTCTTTGCCAAGTTGTTCTATCACCCAATCGGCGACCTTCCAATCGCCCATTTGCTCATCGGGCACATCCACCGGGCCCCAATCGAATTGGTCGGTTTTTGGAATGCCGTTTAGGGGGCGATTCGGCGGCAGGGGGTCGTCGGGCTTATTATTTTGTTGCGACGGGAAATATTCGTGCCAGGAAGGCGGATCGGGAAAAGCGCCGTGGTATATTTTGCCCGCTCCTGTCACGCGGTAGCCGTGAGCTATAAAGTGCTGTGGGATGGTGACAGCATCTGCCAGCACGGGCGATTTTCGCCAGGGCTGCGGATTGTGATAAACGCCCGATGTTGCCGGCAAAATGCCCGTCATCAGACTGGCGCGCGACGGATTGCAGGCCGGTGCCGAGCAGTGCGCGTTGGTAAAAAGCACACCTTTTTGCGCCAGGCGGTCGAGGTTGGGCGTTTTTACATCGGGATGGCCGCCCAGGCAGCCGATCCAGTCATTCAAATCATCGATAGCGATAAAAAGGACATTTGGCCTATCTTTTGTTGACTTAGCCGAGAAACCGGCTCGCGGCAGCGCAAATGCCGCTGCACCTGCTGCCGTCAGCCTTAGAAACTCTCGCCGATTCATAGAACACCTCATACCCGATGTTTCCATTTTCCCTCAAGAAGGGACTCCTGGCAGTCTATTACGTAAGGTATGGGGCGTCAAGTTTTATCCGGCGGTTGTTTGTCCTGGGACATCTTTTTCAGCAGTTCTTCAATGTTGGCCAATCTGGCCTGGATCTGGTGTATGGTCAATGTCCTCGACCTAATGTAGAGTGAGATCGTGAGAATAACGGCGATCAACAGTAGCGCCCGCAATGTTACCGCCAAGGTGCTCAGGACAACAAGCTCGCTGGGGATGAGAGCAGCAGACCGTCTGGCATGCTCTAAGAAGGCGGCGGGTATCAAACAGAAAGCTACCAACACCCAGCTAATCACGGTAGCCCATTTCAGTCTCTTTATTCGAGCTCTGTCCTTGGCGATAATTTCATCGAGCGAGCTTGCGTGAGTCTCAGCCTTCTCGTGAGATTCGCTGTCCATTTGTTTGAGAAGCTCTTCTTTTATATCATTTTCTTTTGCCATTTTCATCTCTCCAATTCTCTCTTGAGGGCAAGTTTGGCGTAATGAATTCTTGATTTGACAGTACCCAAGCTGCAGTTAATTACCCGCGATATCTGTTCGTATGACATTTGCTCTAGAAAGCGCAGCATTAAGACCTCTCTGTGTTCGGGCATCAATTTTTTAAGGCATTTGTGGATTTTTGCCGCATCTTCTGCGCAGAAGACATCATCGTGGTTTTCATTTATAATAGCGGTGTTTTCATCAAGCTGAGAGAATCTATTTTTCGTCCTTAATTGTTGATAGACCTTATTGCGTGCGACGCGATATAGCCATGTTGGAAATGTCTCGAGATGTCTGAGTGTATGTATCTGCCTAATGACGGTCAGCCAGGTTTCCTGGAAAATATCTTCGGCTATCTGGGCATCGTCCAGCAAACGGCTTATAAAGTAGCGCAATGGCTTTTGGTATCGCTCGATGAGTTCGGCAAAGGCGTCCCTGTCGCCAATCTGGCAGCGAAGTAGCAGAACCTGGTCTATTAGTTTGTCGATCGAGCTCATCCATCGTCCTCAGCTTATACAGATGCGCAGCCGGTCGATAAGTTCAAGAAGTTCGCAGTTTTTCAAGAGTCCGCAGAAGGTGAGCGAGTTGAGTTTTTTAGGCTGTTTCCAGGAGTTTTTGCCAGCGGTTGATGTGCCCGTATTCGTCCGCCTGGTTCTTCTCAATGATTTTGCGAGAATCTTCGTCCCAGTCTATCGAGCTTAGCAGTTCGCCGTAGTGATGAACTGCTTTTGTCTCGACCCAGATGCCGGTTTTGAGAATTATCTTTGTGCCGAGCAGTCGAGAGCCGAAGCCAAACGCAAAGGCGACCATCCAATACGCTAGCCGGAATTTGCTGGGCTTGAAGCCGTATTCAAGGAGCTTGACTTGAAAATCCTGGTAGTGTGTCATCTCGTTGCACATAGCAGCGATTAGCTGGCGATTGAGCTCACTATGCTCTTTTGTAATCTGGAATTTGTAGATGTTCTGCGCCATCAGCTCCAGGGTATGTAGAGTCAGCAGTCCTTTTTTTATGGCTTTCAGCCTTGCTCCAGAGAATTCCTCGCCCCGCAGGTTGATATCTTCATTGCGCAACTGAGGCCGAATGATAGAGATGTCATAGTCACCTTTTTGTTGTGTCTGTTGATTAGTGCTCTTCATTTTTTTCAACATACCTTTCCTTGGGACTTACTTCTCGTACACTTCCATGCTTTGAAGTCCTGATCTCATCACGATGTTCCGCAGCCAAGGCTTGTATATGAAGTAGGACTTCATGTTCTTTAGGAATATATTTGTTCTCAATCGTCTGGTCTTCTTGCGAAAACGCTTCTCGATGTTGTCTGGTGACTCACGCAGCACTTGTGCAAATAGCAGCGCGGTGCGAAAGGCATAACTTAGGCCCTCCGCTGAACTTGGACTTATCCAACCTCCAGCTTCGCCCAGTAGTACAACAGCGCCGGTGCCGGTTGATAGCTGCTGGGTCTTTGTGGGTCGTAGAATGAAAGCTGCTTTTGTGTGAATCGTCCTTCCGAATCCGAAGCCAGAGTCTCTGAGCTTATTTTTCAGTAGTTCAAACCTGGCAGGAACTTCATGTCTCGGGCTAAGGGCAGCCCCAATAATCAGGTAGTCTTCTTTCGGAATGGTCCAGCAATAGTAGTCCGTAATTTCCGGATCAAATATCGTGGAAAAGTATGGCAATTTACTGTCTGCTTGAACCCATTCTTGAATGGCGAAATACGTTTTTGGAAAGGGATGGTCTGGGATGGCCTGTTTGCGAACTCTGGATGATGCGCCATCTGCACCGACCAGGATTTTTGCGTGCTCCGTGTAGGTCTTGTTGTTCTGTATGAGCGTTATCTTCACTGCAGTAGTCTCTAGTTGGTATGATTTGAATCGACAGCCAGCTCGTACATCAACGCTTGGTGGAATCATGGACCCCAACCAAAAGTCGAACTTGTGTCTATCCATGTTGATGTAGTAGCGCTGATAGTATCTCTCCGACCTTTGTTGCATATCGATGGCTCGAACAACAAAAAGTTGAGGGTCCACTAAAACACTTTTGGGTAAGCCCAATCCCATTTTGGACAGCATCCCTTGGGCATCGGGAGCCAATAAGCCTCCGCAGCACTTTCCAGAAAAGTCGCCCGAGGAGACACCGGCTAACTGCCTTTTCTCAACCAACAAAACCCTATAAGTATCTGGCATCAGCCGGGCCAAAGTCGCGCCGGCAGGCCCAGCACCTATAATGGCTACATCGTACATGGCAAGAATTTGTTGCCCAGAAATAGACTGAGATTCAATCCGTAACGCGGAGTGTAATTGTCCGCTGGCGGTGCAGCCGTGTCAAACGAATAAGCTTTCCAAGGTGCTGGCAGACAGATGAACAATCCGAAGACAACTGCTCCGGCCCGGACTGATAAAGAACTTGCGGAGACAGGGCTCGATTGCTATCCTATGGCATTCGTTCTGACGTCAAAAATGTATTGGAAGCGGTGTTTTAGGAAATAGGCGATGAAAGCATTTGTGAAGAACTCAGGTCTGTCGGAGCTTGACGAGCTGTCCATTCAAACGATTCGCTTTTTGTGCGTGGATATGGTTGAGAAAGCCAAGTCCGGCCACCCCGGTATGCCGATGGGAATGGCGCCCGCTGCGTACGTACTGTGGGACCGGCATCTAAAACATAGCCCGTCCAATCCGCGATGGCACAACCGCGACCGTTTTGTCCTCTCCGCAGGACACGGCTGTGTCCTTCTGTATTCGCTATTGTACCTGACCGGCTACGATATGACTCTGGAGGAACTAAAAAACTTCCGGCAATGGGCAAGTAAAACGCCCGGCCATCCGGAATACGACCCACACCGCGGCATCGAAGTTACTACCGGTCCGCTGGGCCAGGGCATTTCCAACGCGGTCGGAATGGCCATAGCACAAAAGTATCTGGCCAACTATTTCAACCGCGACGGCTTTCCCATTATAGATTATAAAATTTATGTTATCGCCAGCGACGGAGACCTTCAGGAAGGAGTTGCTTCTGAGGCCAGCTCTCTGGCGGGGCACCTGGGGCTTGACAATCTTATTGTTATCTACGACGACAACCACATCAGTATTGACGGCCCCACCGAGCTTGCATTTACAGAGGATAGAGCCGGTCGCTTCAAGGCCTACGGCTGGTACGTGCAAGAGCTGGGCGGCGACGGCAACGATATGGCTTTATTTGAAAAAGCATTGGAAAATGCAAAGAAAGAAAAGGCCCGCCCTTCAATTATAAAACTCCGCACACATATCGCTTACGGCAGCCCGAATAAGCAGGATAACGCCGAGGCCCACGGCGCTCCCTTAGGTGAGGATGAAATCAGATTGATTAAGGAGAAGTTCGGCTGGGCCCCTGATAAGACTTTTTATGTCCCCGAACAAGTTTTGGCTCATACACGAAAAGCTGTGGAGAAAGGGAAAAAGGACGAATCGGCGTGGGACAAAATGTTTGCTGAATATGCCAAAAAATATCCGGATTTGGCGCGCCAATTTTGGGACGCCGCGACCGGCAAATTGCGTTTCAATCTTGATGAAATCTTGCCCAAGTTTGAGCCGGGAAAGTCGGTCGCCACGCGCAAGGCCTCTGGGATGGTGCTGGATGCGCTGATGCCGAAGCTGCCGCTGGTTCTGGGCGGCTCGGCAGACCTGACGCCCTCGAATAATACAAAGTTTGCCGGCGCAAAACCCTTCCAGAAAGATGCACGCGACGGCAGGTATATACATTACGGCGTCAGAGAGCACGCGATGGGGGCAATAATGAATGGAATTGCCGTAAGCGGGCTGGTCAGGGCTTACGGCGGGACATTTATGGTTTTCTCCGACTATATGCGACCTGCGATTCGCGTGGCGGCTCTTTCAAAGTATCCTGCCATTTTCGTCTTTACTCACGATAGCATCGGCATCGGCGAAGATGGTCCCACGCATCAGCCCGTAGAGCAAATTGCGGCCCTTCGGGCGATGCCGAATCTGATTGTGATTCGCCCGGCCGATGCCAACGAAACCGCGCAGGCGTGGAAATTCGCCCTACAGTACCGAGATGGGCCGGTCGCGTTACTTTTCACCCGCCAGGGACAGCCGGTTATTGACCAGGGCAAATACGCTTCTGCAACGAATCTAATTAAGGGCGCCTATGTGCTGGTTGCGCCTGAAAAGCCGGACGTGCTGCTACTGGCCAGCGGTTCGGAGGTACACATTGCGCTGCAGGCGGCAGAAAAGCTCGCCTCTGAAGATATTTCCGCGCAGGTGGTTAGTATGCCCAGTTGGCAGCTTTTTGAAAAACAGGATAAAGAATACCGAGATTCGGTTATTCCGCCGAACGTCAAGGCAAGGGTCGGCATCGAGGCGGCTGTCGAATTGGGCTGGCATAAATGGCTCGGCGACAAAGGCGTTTTTATTGGTATGTCCTCGTTTGGGGCCTCTGCTCCGGGAAAGGTTTGCTTCCAGAAATTCGGCATCACAGCAGAAAATGTCATAAACGCCGCGAAGAGTTTACTGGGCATAAACCCGCGGTGAAACCGCTTTTTGAACCCCGCAATAAATTGCGGGGCTAAATATTTAGCCCCCAAATTTATTTTTGGGTTTTTCGTCGTATGGACCTTGGGCGGGATAAAACGGTCGCAAAGATAATCTCCCGACTTGAGGCCACAAAAGGCGGGGGGGTGGTCAGGGTCGAGGGGACGTGGGGGTGTTTTGCGCGCTTGCTGGCTGCTTACATATCGGAGAAACTGGCTCGGCCAATTCTGTATATCTGTCCCCATATTGGAGATGCCAACAAAACCAATAAATGGTCACGGTGATTCTCAAGGATCTTGCGGATAGGACCGATCCGACGCGGCACCGATTCTCGCGAGCAGGGAACTGCTCAACCACAAAATCGTAGAGTTTCTGGCGTTCTGGGAGGCTCGGACCGGCCAGGGAAAGAATGTTCTTACCCATCCAATCCACAAGAACGCGAACATCGTCAGCCAAAACAATGGCAGCGGCCTGAGGTTTTTTGGGTTTGCAGAGTTGGTGTTTGTTGCGCCTGTCAATACGCTTAATGCGACTCACTCCTCAGATACCCGCATTTTCAGCCAATATTAAGCCTTGCCCTGTTGAAAATATCTAGTTTCCATAGTAGATTTTGGGCAGCAGAACAGCTATCATTGTTACTGACACGTGCCCGCCGGTCGTACGAAAAGAGTTGTAATTTGTTAGTATAGCGCTTCTGAAAGGCTTTTGATCGAGTCTTTGTGTCATAGGTAGCAGTCCCTAATGAGTGAAGCAAACAAACAGGTTTTACGAAGGCGTTAATTCTATTTTTATGGCTTTTTGTCCGAGAAGTGTCACGTAAAAACTCTTGGTCCCCAATTATGTTAGGAGGAATTACGATGAAAATCTTCAAAAAATTATGCTTGGCAACGTGCTTGACAGTAGTCTTTCTGTCGGCAGAAACCTCATATGTGACGGCAGCAGACGACACAGGTGTCCAAGCAACAGTGGTCGCAGGGTCATTGGGTGAATGTGGAAACTTTATAGACTTTTATTTTTTGTCCGAATCCCAGCCGGCTCTCAGGCTAACACACGCCCGGATCGATTTTACCGGCACAAACGCCGAGGTCGATTTTTTCGGCAGCATGTGTGTAGCGCAGGACCAAAGAATTGCCGGTAAAACGAAACTTACGGATCAAATTATAGAAGTCGACTTTGTAGGGTTTGGTCCAGGCGAATGTGTCCGGTTGGGGCTGGACATGGACCAACTGTCCTGGGGGTCGGGTACACCGTTAGGAACTGATTACGAAGGAGGCCGGGTAGAGCTGACTTTTGCAGGACTCCCGGCACCATGTGCCAATCCGCTGGCCGGAACCTTCGTGGAAACAGACGCCTTCACGGCACAAGCTAGTTTGTCTTGCGCAGGTCAAAACGTCCCTGCTGCCCCATCCAATCTGCAAGCTCGACAAATCCCAGACCAAATCCATATTACCTGGCAGGATAACTCTAACAATGAAACCGGCTTCAAATTGCAGCGCCGAATCTTGCCCGCTGCTTGGCCTGTCGTATGGACAGACTTAGCAACATTGGGTCGCGATGTCACCAGTTACCAGATGGACGACCCCTTGGTACACCTCACGTATAACTTTCGGGTTTGCGCTTTTAATGAACAGGGCGACTCGGCTTGGTCTAATGTAGATTCTGTTAGTGTTGAGTATATTCTTTTCCGCGGGTTCATTCGTATCGCCAGACCCCAAGGTGGCGAAGTATGGAAGGCCCGAACTACGCAACTGATTAGCTGGACCAACAGCGCCACAGAACCACCCAGTCACGTGACCCTTGAGTACTCCACCGATGGTGGGAGTAGCTGGGTTGCAATCCCTAATGCTTCTAACATACCCAATGCAGGCTCGTATCTCTGGCTCGTACCTGATACGCCATCTGGAAAATGTCTGGTGCGGGTGCTCGACTCTGAGGGACAGTTATATGATTTGGTCAACAAACCTTTCACTATTCTACCAGCAATGCTACCTATGGTAGCCCACTGGAAGCTGGATGAAAGCGTCGGCAGTATCGCACGCGATAGTGCCAGAGACAATCACGGCACTTGCTTTGGAGTGCCGACCTGGCGGCCTTCCAACGGTCAGTTAGCTGGGGCGCTTCAGTTCGACGGAAAGGACGACTTTATTGAGGTCCCAAGTGAAGCGAATTTTGACATTACCAACGCCATCACTGTCGCCGCCTGGATTAAAGCCAACGCTTTTGACAGAGACTGGCAGACCATCATAACCAAGGGAGATTCCGCCTGGACACTTTCCAGGCGTCTTTCAAGCAATACACTTTACTTCGCCTGCACCGGCCTGACCGTAAATGAGAAGGACCCTCCGTGCGTTAACGGAAGCACAAACGTAAATGATGGGCAATGGCATCACGTAGTCGGGACATACGATGGATCAAAACTCTGTCTATATGTAGACGGCCTTCTGGAAGCTACTCAATCTGCTTCGGGCAGTATACAGACCAACAACTATAATGTGTACATCGGCGAAAATCCGGAAGCGATGAACCGCTACTGGAACGGCCTGATCGATGACGTTCGTGTCTACAACTACGGGCTGAGCCCCGAGGAGGTCCTGCAACTGTTGTGCACTCAGCCACCAAGAGGCGACCTGAATGGTGATTGCGTGGTGGATTTCACTGACTTTGCAATATTTGTTTCTGAGTGGCTGACTTGCAGCCTCGCGGTGAACCAGCGCTGTTGGGATTAGAACCAGACACGTAAAAATCTGGCAGCGAGTGTTTCGACGAAGTATAATGGTTTTGAGCTGAGGTTTTTGGGGTTTGCGTTAACGCGAGCCTCCGTGTGGACCGCAAACCTGTCCTGAGCCGGGTCGAAGGATTGCAGGGCTAAACATTTAGCCCCCAAATTTATTTGGGGGTTTTTCGTCGTATGGACCTTGGGCGGGATAAAACGGTCGCAAAGATAATCTCCCGACTTGAGGCCACAAAAGGCGGGGGGGTGGTCAAGGTCGAGGGGACATGGGGATCGTTTGCGCGCCTGCTGACGGCGTCCATATCGCAGAAACTCGCTCGGCCAATTCTATATATTTGTCCCCATATCGAGGATGCCGACAAGGCCGTTGATGACCTACAGACCTTCGGCTGCAAAAATGTAGCGGCTCTTGCCGCCTGGGAAGGCGAAGAAGAATTAGCCGATGCCACCGATGAAACCAGAGCGGAAAGACTGAAACTCGTCGCTCGTATCTCGTCGCTTGTGGGACGGGGCACGGGCAACGGGTCACGAGGGACCCTGCTTCGCGGGAACCCAATGATTATTCCCGCCTCGGTGCAGGCGATTTGTCAGCCGGTGCCCAAGCCACAAACTCTGAAGGAGTGTTCTCTTCAGCTCGAAATAGGTAGGGCGGTAATGCCGGAGCAGGTTGTTAGCTGGCTGGTTGAAAACAGCTTTGAGCGGGTGGATCAGGTTGATTTGCCGGGCCAATTCGCCCGCCGAGGCGGAATTATTGATATTTACGCGCCGATGATCTGGTCACTGATCGCCAGCGAATCACGCGATAACGGACGGGTGACAGCGGCAGCGGTGAGGGTCGAGTTTTTCGGCGACAGCATTGAAAGCATTCGGCAAATTGATCTGGACACGCACCGTTCGACCGAGCAAATGGAGAGCATCGGCATCGTCTCGGTAGTATGCGGCAGCGGTCGCCAGCAGAAGGAGCTTTTCATAAATATCCTGCCTGCCGATACCATAGTAATCTTCGAAGAGCCGGTCGACTGTGAAGAAGTCGCCGACGTCTTTCGCCAGCGTGTTGCCGCGCCGGATAGGCTTTATAGCTGGGCCGACATCTATAGCTCGGCGGGCAGATTTACCCAGCTACATGTCTGCCGGTTTGCCACCGCCGAGCCGGGTGAATTTCTTAAAGTAAGCGTCAAAAGTGTGCAGCAGTACGAGCACAAAGCGACTTCCGTATGGGCCGGTCACGAAGCCGCACTACAGGAGCTGGTGCAGCAGGCAAAACAGGACAAAAAGGTGCTGCTTTACTGCGAAAGTCCCGCTGAGGTCCAGCGGGTAGGCGAGATTATTAAGGAGCTCGACAAAGAAATTCCAGCGAACTTCAAGCTGCCGTTGGGATTCATCCATCAGGGCTTTGTCATCGACTCGCTAAACACCATCATAATAAGTCACCACGAGCTATTTGGCCAATTTGCGCTGCGGCGAAGGCAGCGCCCCGTTCGCGCAACGACACCGGTCGATACGCTCAGTGACCTGCAGGTCGGTGACTATGTTGTGCACGCCTCTTATGGCATCGGCAAGTTCTTGGGCATAAAAACAATCCAGGAAAAAGGCGCGGCGGCGGAGTATCTTACTATTGAATATGCAGACGGCGTGAAAATCCAGGTTTCCGTCCGCAACATTGCGCTTGTGCAAAAGTACATAGGGACAAGCCCGCGAAGACCGAATCTGAGCAAGGTCGGCTCGAAAAGATGGCAAAAGCAAAAAGAAAAAGTCGCCCGTTCGGTCCGGGACCTTGCCGCCGAATTGCTCCAGATTCAGGCCAAACGCCAGGCGATGGGCGGAATTGCATTCGGCGAAGATTCAACCTGGCAGGCAGAATTTGAGGAGTCATTCGCCTATCAGGAAACGCCGGATCAGATCGCAGCCGCCCAGGAAATTAAGGCGGATATGCGGGAGCCTGTCTCGATGGATAGACTCTTATGCGGCGATGTCGGCTATGGTAAGACCGAGCTTGCGATGCGGGCGGCGTTTAAGGCGGTGGAAAATGGAACGCAGGTTGCGGTGCTTGTGCCCACGACGGTGTTGTGTGTGCAGCACGGCAGAACTTTCACAGAGCGGTTTGCCGATTTTCCGATTTGCATCGAAATCTTAAATCGCTTTAAGACGCCGAGCCAGGCGCGTGACATAATCGCCCGAACCAAACAGGGCAAAGTCGATATACTTATCGGCACACATAGACTCTTAAGCGGCGACATAGGCTTCAAGGATTTGGGACTCTTGATAATCGACGAGGAGCAGCGTTTCGGCGTCGAGCACAAAGAAAGGCTCAAAAAACTACGGGTCAATGTGGATGTGCTTACGATGACTGCAACGCCCATTCCACGAACGCTTCACATGTCACTTCTTGGTCTGCGTGACATAAGCTCGCTGGCGACGCCGCCGCTGGATAGACGAAGCATAGTGACCGCCGTGACGCCTTACAACGATGACTTAATCAAAAAAGCAGTTTATCGAGAATTGAACCGGCAGGGGCAGGTCTTTTTCCTGCACAATAGAGTCAAAACAATTGAAAAAAAGGCCTGGGAAATCCAAAATCTTGTCCCCGACGCCAAAGTTACTATCGCCCACGGGCAGATGCCGAAGAGCGAGCTGGAAAAGGCGATGATTGATTTTGTGCTCGGCGAAACGGACGTGCTTGTGTGCACGACCATTATCGAATCGGGTCTGGATATCCCGAACGCTAATACGATTTTTATAAACGATGCGGATAGATTCGGCCTGGCTGAGATGCACCAGCTTCGCGGCCGGGTGGGAAGATACAAACATCGGGCGTATGCGTATATGCTGCTGCCGGCGTCACGGCCGATTACGCCGACAGCGGCGAGACGCCTAAAAGCCATCGAAGAATATTCGCATTTGGGGGCCGGCTTTAGAATCGCCCTGCGGGACCTAGAGATTCGTGGGGCAGGAAATATATTAGGGCCGGAGCAATCCGGGCACATTCAAACAGTGGGCTATCAGATGTACTGCGAACTTCTGGCAAATGCCGTCAAGCAACTGAGGAATGAGCCGGTTGAGGTAATCCCGACAGCGGTTGTCGATTTAGGATTTGCCGCGTATATCCCGAAAAATTACATACCTATTGATCGGCTCCGAATGGACGCCTATCGCAAAATCGCCGTGGCAAGAACCGCGGACGATCTCAAGCAGCTCGAAAGCGACTTGGCCGATGTTTATGGCCCCGTGCCGGAAGAGGTCAAGCTACTGCTCGAGTTGGCTGAAATTCGCATCGCGGCAAGCAAACACGATATAAAAAGTATTGTTGCTTCGGGCCAGGCTTGCCCCTTCGACAGGCTCAGGGCAGGCTCTGAGCCAAGCCGAAGGGATCTGGTCTTTTCGTTTGCCGAAAGTCCCGGCGACAAAGCAAATTCTCTGTTCGCAAATGTCTCAGGCCGGGTTAGAATTGTTGACGGCAAACCTGTCCTGAGCCAAGTCGAAGGAACGGTCTGCCTGCGCCTGCCGGCCAACTATTTTGAGCCTGCAACGCTGGTAGCTGTTTTGAGAAGGATGCTGAAAGAATGAAGAAGGTTTTTCGTTATTCTGTAACAGGGTTTCTCTTGGGATTGGGTTTTACTGCAGCTATTTTCCTTTATTTTTGGCTTAGGACAATGGAGTTTGAATATCGCCTAAAAGTGTCTTTGTATGAGCGTTTCCTGTTCTGGCAGAAATCTAAGAAAGAAGGCAAAAGTGACCTTCAAGGCGCAACTGAAATGTACCGAGTCATTCATAATCAGCCCGGTTTTCAAGCCCAAGACCATCCGTATGTCAAAAGCGGTCACCCTGAATACTTCATCAAGACCACGTTTGGCTATGACCTCTGGGATGGTTTTGGTTATGGGAAAAAACCTGGAAGACTTGAGACGTTTTTCGAACTTCATACGATAAGCGATACTTTCTCAAAGATGGCAGGGATAATGTCTCTGCCGTATATCGCTATAGTAATGTGTCCCTTTATCGGCGGAGTCGCTGGGTTTATATTGGGCAGGAGGCAAGCTACTTATCTATAATTCTATCGGCCAAGCTCGTTTCAAAAGAGCCAACGCAATGTACCTGGTCCTGGTTTTCAGTTCTTACATAGGAGACTAATTATGCGGTGCAAAACAAGTAAATTTTTATCGGTGATCTTAGTGGGGTTGTTGTGGACGAGCTGCTGGGGACAATCGCGCGGCAAGTCGGCGGCTGAGGAACCGAAGACGCTGGGAATCGGGGAGCCGGCGCCGGATTTCAATCTGCCCGGCGTGGATGGGCGAAATTATAAACTGGCGGATTTTGCCCAGGCCGATATCCTCGTGGTTATCTTCACCTGCAATCACTGCCCGACCGCCCAGGCATACGAAGACAGGATCAAAAAGCTGGCAGCAGATTACAAAAATAAAGGCGTTGCGCTGGTTGCCATTTCGCCGAACGACCCGCAAGCTGTGCGGCTTGATGAGCTTGGCTATACCGATCTGAGTGACTCACTTGAGGAGATGAAAATCCGGGCAAGAGATAAGGGATTTAATTTCCCTTATCTTTATGATGGGGACAAGCAGCAGGTGTCCCTCGCTTACGGCCCGGTTGCGACGCCGCACGTGTTTATCTTTGACAAGGAGCGTAAGCTGCGATATGTCGGGCGGGTCGATGATTCAGAAAAGCCTGATAAGGTAAAATCTCACGATGCACGTAACGCGATAGACGCATTGCTGGCGGGCAAAAAAGTGCCCGTCGAGAAGACCAGGGCGTTTGGCTGTTCGATTAAGTGGTCGAACAAGCGCGACTCGGTGAAAGAGGCTCAGGAGCGTTGGGCTAAGGAAAGCATCCTGCTTGAAATGACCGACGCCGATGGCATAGGAAAAATCATCAAAAACGACTCACAGAAATTGCGATTGGTCAGCATCTGGGCCACCTGGTGTGGAGCGTGTGTGGTAGAGTTCCCGGAACTGGTCACCATCCACCGGATGTACCGCGGGCGAGATTTCGAGCTTATAACCATAAGTGCTGATTCGCCCCAGAGAAAGGACACGGTCCTATCTTTCTTGAAAAAGCAGCAGGCATCTTGCAGAAATTACCTATTCAACTCGGAAGACAAATATCAGCTCGTCGAGGCCGTGGGCAAAGAGTCCTTTGCGGGCATTCCGTACACTCTTCTGATTAAGCCGGGCGGCGAAATTATCTACGGTCACTTGGGCATAATTGACCCGCTGGAGCTAAGAAAAGCTATCGTCCAGTACCTGGGCCGAACCTACAAATAGGAGTTACCAATATAGGAGCGAGATTATGTCGTTGAAAGCAAGGAGATTGTTCCGCAGTCTGCTATTGGGCTTTGTGCTTGTAGTCTGGACACCTTGCTGTGCAAGCGAAAGCACGGGCAGGTCGCCGTTGGATGAACTGCCGGCGCATATAAAGCAGGTGACGCACTTTGGAGAAAGAGCGGACTGGTCGCACGATGGCAAGAAAATACTGTTTCTGGAAAAGACCTTCGGGGACGCGTACGAAATAGAGCTGGCGACAAGAATTATTCGTCCGGTGACGCACCATTATTTTCACGAGGGCTATACGCGGGCGCTTTATATAGCTAACGGCGATATCCTGCTCTCCGGGGCAAGGCAGTTTGACGCCAATGATCCCTGGCCAAGCCGAAGCGAGAAGAACGCAGAGCTTTGGGTGCTGAAGAGGGACCTATCTGGCCCGCCGACACCTTTGGGCGAAAAGTGCTCCGAAGGTCCGGCGGTTTCACGTAGAAATATGCGAATCGCCTGGACGTGTGGCGGGGCATTTTATATGGGCGATATTGTTTATAAAAATGGTAAGCCTGAGCTATCGGGCAGAAAGAAGATACTGGATAGGCGCGATTTGCCTTTCGAATGTGGGCTTGAAACGCAGAACTTTCGCCCGCCCGATGAAAAGGAACTGATATTCAGCGCTTATGGCTACCAGGGCACCGAAGTTATGGGCCTAAACCTGGAGACGGGGAAAATTACCAACTATTCGCTGGCGCCGAACCAATATGATGAGCCGGAAGGCATTTTCCCGGATGGCAGATTCACGCTGGTCGAGTGTGACAAGCACAACGCCAAGGGTTCGCAGTACGTCGACATCTACAAGCTGGCTCTGGATGGCTCAGGCAAAACTGAAAGGCTGACGTTTTTTGGCGACTATCCCGGCTACAAGTCCTCCAACCCGGTGGTCAGTGACGATGGCCGATTCATCGCGTTTCAATTTGCTAAAACAGGCGACCCCGCCGGCGTCGGCAGAGGCATCTTGATCTTCGATTTAGAGATGTACGAAAAAGCGAAAAGGCCTGCGACCAAATAGTCAGAATTAGCCGCGGAGGCCGCCGAGAACGCTGAGGCGAAAAAATTACAAAGGCTAATTTCTCTGCGGGCTCTGCGTACTCGCCGGTAAGCCCTCGCCTCTTAGGTGGAAAATAGAAATTGCAAATTCGTGCTGTCTGGCTTAGATTAACAACTATCACTGGCAGACAAAGATTCTCAAGGTATCCAGGAGCAAAGTATGGCGGAAGCTAAACCGACACGTGCCGAGACCTTTTCGCTGCTGAAAGAATACAACAAGAATGAGAGTTTGATAAAGCACGCCTTAGCTGTCGAAGCAGTGATGCGGTATTGCGCCCGCAAGCGAGGCCAGGATGAGGAAAAATGGGGTGTCATCGGGCTGGTGCACGACCTGGACTATGAGCAGTTCCCTGACCAGCACTGCAAAAAGACCGAGGAGATTCTCAGAACACATAATTGGCCGGACGATTACATCCGGGCGGTAATGTCGCACGGCTGGGGCTTATGCACCGATGTCGAACCTCAAAGCGAGTTGGAGAAGACGTTATACGCCGTTGATGAGCTTGTCGGGCTGGTAGTAGCCACGGCACTTGTGCGGCCAAGCAAAAGCGTAATGGATATGGAGCCAAAATCCGTCAAGAAGAAATGGAAAGAAAAATCCTTCGCTGCGGGCGTAAATCGTGATGTAATTGAAAAAGGCGCTGAAATGTTGGGCGTGGAATTGAGCCAGCTTATCAGCGATGTGATTATGGGGATGCGTGAAGTTGCTGGCGAAATCGGCCTCAGAGGCGCGGCCTTACCGCCGAGTACGCAGAGCCCGCAGAGAAATTCGCCTTTGTAATTTTTCGCCTCAGCGTTCTTGGCGGCCTCCGCGGTTGATACGCCGATCCGCGTGGCGGATTAATCTGACGTGAGCCGTTCATGATGATTAAAGAAAAACATTACGCCTGGTTAGAGAAAGTTTTGGCCTGGTCTTTTTTCGCCCTATTTTTTGCCGGGGGCTGCGCAGACAGTGGTGATCCGGCTTCGCGTCAAGACCAACTGCAGCGCAGCATTCTTATCCGACAAGCGGGCCAGCCGGGAGTGCTGGTAGTCGGCGGTGAGGTCGTAACTTGCGACCAGATTATTGCCACGCCTATGGAGTACAATCAGATGATTGTGTCACTTGCTGAGCTGCTCGCGCCGGCTGCACGAACCGGCTCGCTCGAGCAATTCAAGCAGTTGGCCAGGCCGCGAGTCGAAGAAGTAGTCACCAGCCGAATATCATACATACTACTTTATCAGCAGGCCAAAAGACAGGTGGGTGAGAATATCGATGAGGCTCTGGAAAAGGCGGCAGAAAAAGAGTGGCGAAGATTTGTGCTCCGCTTCGGAGGCGATGAGGCCAAGGCAGAACAGGCACTGCGGCAGCAGAAAATAGACCGCAAAGGCTTTAAGGATTACTGGAAAAAAGAGCTTCTGCGTCAATCATATATGTCGCTGAAATTGCGCAGTAATAGGCCCATCACGCAGCGTGAATTAACGCAGTGCTATGATGAAATGAAGGACAAATCCTTTGCAGTTCCGGCGAGCCTTACATTCCGGCTGATTGATATCGAGCCCGCGAAACTTCAAACAGCCGATCCGCAGTCCGTCCAAGGCGGACTCGAAAGTGCCGGAAAGCTGGCGAGGGAATTGATCGATCGCATACAGGCGGGCGAAGATTTCGCAGAGCTGGCGAAGCAGTATTCACACGGGCACAGCCGAGAATTCGGCGGCCTGTGGAAGCCGGTGAATCCCGATTCGCTGGCTAAACCTTATGACGTCCTTGTCGCAGCGGCGGAAAAAATGGAGCAGGGCCAGGTTGCAGGTCCAATTGAAGTCGAGGGACACATCTTTATAATGAAGCTGGAAGAAAAACGCCCAAAGAGCTATGAACCGTTTGAAAAGGTGCAGGAACAATTGGAACAGAAGGTTATTGCCGATCGCCAGGAGGAGGCTATTGAGAAGCTGAATGCCGAGCTTAGGGAACAAATAGTGCTGAGCGAGAAAGATGAATTTGTAGATTTTTGTCTGGAGAGAATTTACCAGGTGAATGAGAACCCCCCAGTAAAACTGGGGGGCTAAATATTATTTAGCCCCGCAATCCTTTGCCCCTGCTTCCTTCGACCTGGCTTAGCACGGGCGGGACGGGTTTATTGCGGGGTCTTAGAATATGTGATTGATGGAAATTATCGCACACGGCATAGACCTTGTCGATTGTCCGCGGATAGAAGATATGGTCAAGCGGCACGGCGATCGTTTCACCGACAGGGTTTTCACCGCCGCTGAGCAAAAATATGCCCGGGCGAACAGAAATCCGGTAGAGAAATTAGCCGGTCGCTTCGCGGCAAAGGAAGCTGTTCTGAAGCTTCTTGGGACCGGCTGGCGCGGGAAAATCGCCTGGACGGAAATCGAGATTGTAAACAATTCCGCAGGTCAGCCGGAGGTTGCGCTTTCCGGCGAAGTCAAGAAAATCGCTGATGAGCTTGGCATCAAACATATAAGCGTGAGCATAACACACACGGCCAATTTTGCCATAGCATCAGCCGCTGCCCTGACGAAGAAGGAACAGTGCGGGTAGATGGACGACGGACGATGGATGATGGTTAGCCCTGCCACCTGTGGGCAGGGCTTATCTACCTGTGGTGCTGGTCGGACTATTTTACAATCGCGGACGGAATGTTCGGACTTTGCGGATTTACGCACACTTTCTGGGTAGAAGGATTAATAACCAGATCCATATCCTCCATTGGTACAGCCCCCCCGCCCCAGGGTTTCCTTGGACACACATTTAGGGGATACTATCCCCCGAAAGGAGTTAAGATATGTCCGAGGACACAAGGCTATCGAACGAAGCTCCGATGGCAGCGGAGCGAGCGAAATCGAGCGGAGCGGCCAGCCTGCCCCGAGCTTGCCGAAGGGACGGCGTCTGTGGCTAAAACAAGTCCGTGTCTTATTTGGCTCGTGTCTGTCAGTGTATTAGCAGTCGGTGTTCGTCCGTGTCTTAATAGTCAATAAACACAATGTCTTCCGGGATGGCGACAACGTCACGATGGCCGGGGCCGAGCAGCTTTTTTATCTCAGAACTGTGCTTGCCGGCCAGGACCTTCAATTGGGCGCTACCTAAACTGGTGACGGCTTTGGCATTATTATTGAGCATAACAACCTCGTCTGCCTCGAATGTGCCATCGACGGAAATTACGCCGCTGGGCAGAAGGCTTTTATGGACTCTTACCGCCCGCATCGCACCTTCGTCAATATTTATCACGCCGGCGGCGGCGCTATTGAGAATCCATCTGGCGCGGTTACTCAGCTTTCGCCTGGGCATAAAAATCGTGCCGACTTCTTCGCCGGCGATGATCCGGCTGATAACTTTTTTCGCTCTGCCGTGGGCAAGCACCATTCGGCAGCCGGCATTGGCGGCAATCTTTGCAGCTTCGATTTTGGTTTTCATTCCGCCGGTTGCGTGCTCACTGCCTGCGCCGCCTGCACTTTTGATAATATCCTGTGTTATCTCAAACACGGTCGGTATCGGCTTGGCATCGGGGAATTCACGAGGGTTTTTGTCGTAAAGAGCGTCGATGTCACTGAGAATGATCAGCAGGTCCGCATCAATTTTGCTTGCAACAAGAGCGCTGAGTCTATCGTTATCGCCGAAGGCTGTGCCGATTTCCTCGGTGCTTACGCTGTCGTTTTCGTTCAGGATCGGCACGGTGCCCAATCTAAGTAGTGTTTCGATGGAGTTGCGGAGGTTCAGGTAGGTTTTGCGGTTATTGAGCACTTCAGCGGTAAGTAGAACCTGGGCGACGGTGACGCCGTAGCGCAGAAACGATTTTCGGTATTCCTGCATAAGGAGCGGCTGGCCGATTGCCGCACAAGCCTGCCGCATTTTTATATTCTGAACCTTGCCGGCGATATTTAATTGCCCCACCCCCATTCCGATAGCGCCGGATGTGACGATTACGACCTGCCTGCCGGACTTCAGCAGGCAGTTTATTTGAGCAGTGATTTGGCGGACATAGGCGCCATCCAGACCGCCATCTTTGGTCAAGATATTTGTGCCGATCTTTATTACGACCCGTTTGGTGTTCTCGAAATTTCGCATTTTTTGCTCGTTAATATTTACTATTCACCAGCGAGTATTCATTTATTGTGATCCCCCTTGGAATCGTCATCGAGACCCAGCTTCTGCTTATAGGCCTTGCTCATCTCTTGCTTCTGCTGTTCGGGCAAGTCTTTTTCTGCATCCAGAAGAAGCTGATACAGCATAGCCTGCCAGCTTTTTTTCACGTGCTCGACGGCCTTGTGCTCTATCAACGGCATCAAGACACCGATTGCCAGGCGTTCCGCCAGACCGACCTTTTCCTTCTTCATCCCGAAGTCGATGATCTTCTTGATGCCGGCCTTGACACATCCGTCCGTCGGAACAATGATGCACCAGCCGACCTGCTGATCCTCGTTGTGTGGCAATTCTTTGAGGATTTCAGGCAGTCCGCCAGGCCCGATCGGGATGGGCACAAGAGACAGCACTACATCCATCTCCAGCCCCTCTTTCTCCATCTTCTCTTTGGCCTCCGTCAGGGCTTTCAAGGTGTCTTCGGATTTTTCGCCCGCTTTCTGGGCCTCGGCCTTACTTACAGCTTCGATGAGTTTTGCGGCCTCAATAGGAAGGTTTTCGTTGTTATCCCTCACCAGGATAAGCCCGTCTGTCGGGTTTGTCACGCCGGCCTGCTTCAGATCTTTCACCACGGTCTGGAGCACTTTCTTAGCCTGGTCGGCGCCGGATTTCTTGCCAGCGTAAATAGAGCCGTACTCACACGGATACAATTTTCGCTTACTGAACTGCTCCGGCCAACCCTTTGTAGCCTGTCCCTGTGATTGCGAACCTTCTGCCCGAACCGTAAACCCGAACGAACACAAGAGCAACACCGCCAGACCGCCTGCAGTTAGAGATTTGCGTTTCATAATGCTGTTCTCCTTATTATGCAAATAGATTAGCACAAACGGCCCATTTCACACAAGCGTAATTTGTGCTCGGCCTGTTACCGTTTTGCTACCGCTTTATCCTTTTTTGATGATTTCTTGTGGCGTGTGGATTAAATGATAGGCGGGGTGAGCACGGCGGCGCTTCGGTTGGAATGGCAATCGCCCACAATCGCAGGTCTGGCTTTGCACAAGCTAACGACTAACAACCGGCGGTAAAACCGGGCACACCGAACAACTTAGAAACATACGTGTCAACTTCTTTTTCCAACTCCGCTATTCTATCGTCTTTGCCGTCAATTTTTAGTTTGTGGAGTGATTTTGACACTTCACTTAGATTTTTATGAATCTCATTTTTCGGGTCAAATTTCGGAATAGCGACATGCTCCATCACCGACGGCGCACCAAACCCGCGACCTGGTGACGAGTACGACTTGATAAACCTTCGGACAGCAGTTGAATTAATAATTGCACATAAATAATGCGCTTCATTTTCATCTTCCGTAGCAAACAGAGAGGTTGTATCTGTCGGTATTATTTTCTTCCATCCGAAATCTGTTTTTGCCTGGCTTGTTACTGCCGCAACTATGTCACCGGCCATTCGCTTCCATACCACTTTATACCGAGCAACAGTATATTTGCCGATGCCGAACATCGCATAAAACTCCGTTCTCTCGGCTAATTCCCTTACTGGCCTCGAACCACGTGACAGTAATATACCTTTGAATCTTGTCAGATAATTGTATGTGCAAGGCCAGTCTCTTTTCATTCGCTTTTCAGAGTACGGCTCACTTTTCTCTGGATTCTGTACCATCAAAACATATATCTGCGGCTTCGCTCGCCAACGCTCGATGTCCGAACCGCGAACCGCAGGATATACCAAATCCGGCTCAATTCTCTCCCGGACCTTTCTGATTTTTCTTTTGCCCATCTCCTCAAGATTGCGAACTATCAAATCCCCATTCGATAGTACTTGCTGCACTTCAAGCCAGAATACCCCGTATGGCTCCACACGAGCACCAAGACGTGCCTGATATGCATTTTTCCCTTCAATGCGTTTCAGCCCACCATCTGTCTTTTTCAGCGTTTGCCAGGAGCCATTGCTTTTACCAATCGGCCGCGCCATCAAATTTTGCTTTTCTAAGAGTTTCTTTGCCTCTTTTAACTTCAAATCGGTCGCTATTTTCCCGACTCCCTTCCTTCTTTTCCAAACTGTATACGGAACCGGATAAGTTGTTTCTCCGCGTTTTTTCAAAAAGATGGCCGCCGTCTTATTTGCTGCTGCTTCGAATGGCTGCACCGTTACTAAGTCGTGTGCTTTTATCACTTTCAGTGTATCCCTGTCTCCGAGCCGAAATTTGCGAAATCCCTCTCCTGCCCCCTTTGACTTGAAGACTTCCTGCGTAATGAGAAAACCGAGTGTGCCATTTCTCGCCAGATAGTGGTCGGCTGCCGCATAGGTGAACAACATAGAAAAATCTTTTTCGCCCCCTCCCAATCTCGCTGCGTGGCCTTTTAGTGAAAAAAGCCCGTAATTTTGCCACATCTCTAATGTCGCCTTGCGGTATTCATCTGATAGGTATCCCCAGCGAATCCAGGGTGGATTGCCCACTACAAAATCAAACTTGTTCGCCGTCATCGGTGCGAATACATTCTTCAAAAACCTTGACCATATTCCGTTCCTACCGTCTTTGTCGAGCTCTAAAATGTGTTCATAGAACTTTACTACTACTTTCTCGTGTGGCGGGAAAACAAGCCCTTCTTTCTTCAAACGCTCCAGTGCTTCGCTTTCGCTACAGCCTATTCTTACCAGTTCTTCTATTACCGGTGCTGCTCTTCTCATTAAAGACCGGTCAGCTACCCATATCTTTGGTACGAAAAAACTGCCAACCGATGTCCTGACCTCAACTGCACCATCTTGGCTTAATAGCATCTGACCTTTCTGCTTTGGCCATAGCACCGAATCAGCTAAATATACAGGAATCTCAATCGCCCCCAGCTCGTTAACCAAGTTACCGAGAGCAAAAACATAATTTGTCCGTGCCGCTATTATCGCCACGGGGTTCAAGTCAAATCCCCATATATTTGCTAAGATTCTCTTTGCAGTCTCAGTTGTAGGTTCATTATTTTTTGCACCAAATAATCTGGCTCTCTGTATTGCCAGAACTAAAAATGTCCCCGACCCGCACGCCGGGTCAAGTAACCTTTTTCTTGTATCGCCTTTATAACCAGATTCATTAAGAACCAGTTCGGCTAACCAGTCAGGCGTATAATATTCCCCAAGATGGTGTCTAACCACATCCGGTACAAGATATTGGTACAGCTTTTTCAGAAGGTCACGCGACACTTCCGGCTCAATAGTCGTCGTTGCCGGCTCAAATTCCGAAAGCCCTCTTGCTACTGCTTTGATCGCATCTTGTAGCCTTGGAGAACTCAATGCCTCTAAATACCAACGAAAGAAATCTCCCTCGAGAAAATTTGTTATTCCACGCTTACTATAGACTCCCCCGGTTTCAATATCTGCTAATCGAGCTTCTAATTCTTCCCGTTCCGCATGAACAATTCCACTGCTAAAGGAAGTTGTTAAGCTCCCTTCACTCACTGAAAGTAACTCAGCAGCGATTAACTTCATAAGAAGGGCGAAGTATGTGTGGACACAGAACAGTATAATCTGAAAGTCGGTCTCTTTGTCTAAGCCATAAATCTCCGCAAGCGCCTTGGTCTTTTTGTCTGCACCTCCGGCAAATTGTTCTCCGTAGACTATTCCAAATAGTCTTTGCCACTCGTTGAAAAATACCTTCGCACGCTTCGTGGTCCAGTTCCTTAAGGCATCCACAAAAGCACTAACCGTTTCCTGTGCTACTCTGCTCTTGGGACCAAATCGCTCAGCGAGATTTTCAGCCGTTAGTGCAACACGAACCAACGCTCTTAAATACGTAACAAAAGTAAAAGCACTTTCTGAATCAAACTTATATGGCCCGTCCATGATAAAATCTAATGCCGGCTCCTTTGTTGAACCGGTTTTTCCTGCCGGCCTGCATTTCACAAAGAAAATCAAACTTCCGTCAAATCCCACCCCAACGATTCTGATGAACCCTTCGCCTGTGTCTTTTTGACTTGCCTTGACCTCTGCCGTTACATAATCGATTAACTGATTATAGGTGTGTTCAATGTTTCTTTTTGATGAAAACGCGTTCGGTGGCTCGTATTCAATAACTACTTGTCCATGCACCGCATCAGGACGCCCTTTGAAAACACTCTTAGCTTTGTCGCTTAGACGTTCGTATCGCTGATCGGAATTGAAACCCGCATTCTCGAGCAGGTTCGCTAAAGCTCTCTCGAACCCGATACGCAGGTCTTCTTCGGTCTTAGCGGAGCGCATTGTTTGCTCTGTGGAACGGACTAATTTGTCTGCGATTGCCCGCAATGAGACGTCCGATTCGGCTCTCTCTTTGTTGTTTCCTTTTGCCTCGACCATTTGAATTCCTGATAATCGCCAATCACTATTCACTAATCTCTAATCCCTGTCTTTTTGTGCGTAAATTTTTTTGCGTTCGGGCCACAATAGTCGGCGACGATTTGGCCGGCGCCGATCAATTTCCATTTGTAAATCACGAGTCCCTCCAGGCCGACCGGA